>Ga0180434_10000056_pt1 | contig 154146 bp, 151 predicted proteins | sample SS_ome_7_FD_132453 | JGI IMG/M metagenome (GOLD analysis project Ga0180434, IMG submission 132453) | Hypersaline lake sediment archaeal communities from the Salton Sea, California, USA - SS_1_D_2 metaG | ecosystem: Environmental > Aquatic > Non-marine Saline and Alkaline > Hypersaline >... | reverse complement strand
TCGAGGGTCATCGGCAGTCCTCCCAGGTTGTGTTGTGACTACCTGGTGATTCTGCACTGGTGACCCTCTTCTTCCCGCCTACTTCAACCGGCCACCTGTAAACAGTACTACGGAATACGACACTCTAGGGGCATTTTGGTTTGTGGGGACCTATGTGATGAGCATGAGGTGGTCACAGATCGTGACCACCTCTGGAGGATGCGGATGGTCAAGCAAGGTCTCGTGCCAGCGGAGTATGTCGAGCGTAGGATCGTGACGATCCGCGGGAGCAAGGTCATCCTGGATGCGGATCTGGCCGAGTTGTACGGCGTTGAGACAAGGGCTCTCAACCAAGCTGTGAGTCGAAACGCCGAGAGGTTCCCTGAGGACTTCGCTTTCCGTCTGACGCACGAAGAGCTCGCGGACTTGAGATCACAATCTGTGATCTCAAGTGGGGAGCATGGCGGGCGGCGCACACTGCCGTACGTCTTCACCGAGCACGGGGCCATCATGGCAGCCAACGTCTTGCGATCGGATCGTGCAATTGAGATGAGCGTCTTTGTTGTGCGCGCGTTCGTGAAACTCAGAGGCATACTGTCATCGCAGGCGGCAATGCTGAAGAAGCTCGAAGAACTGGAAGACAAGGTCGGCGAGCACGATGAAGCACTTCGCTCCATCGTCGAGGCAATTCGCCGGTTGATGGCTCCTGGGACAAGGACTCCGCAGATAGGATTCGACTCGGAGGAGCGGAAGTGAGCCTGACGAGCGAACAGATCACCAAGTTCATCGGCGATTGGAGCGAGGCCGGAGGGCGAGAGCGCTCCAACTACCAGCTCTTCATGATCGAGCTGTGCGATCTCCTCGGATTGCCCCATCCGGATCCTGCGAAGCCGGAAACCGAGCTCAACGCCTACGTGTTCGAGCGTGCCGTCCCTCTGATCAAGGACTCCGGCGAAACAACCACGGGTTCCATCGACCTCTACAAGCGCGACTGCTTCGTGCTCGAGGCGAAGCAGGGGGTGGAGAAGGAGATGCTGGAACGGGGAGAACTCCAGCTCCTTCTCTCAGACAAGCCACGATCACGAGGGGCGGGCACCCGCGGAACCGAGGGCTGGGACGCAATCATGGTCCGAGCTCGGAATCAGGCCGAGCGCTACGCGCGGTGCCTGCCTGCGGAAGAGGGGAGACCTCCGTTCCTTCTCGTCGTGGACGTTGGATACGTCATCGAAGTCTTCTCCGAGTTCACGCGTACCGGGGGCATGTATGTTCCCTATCCGGACTCTCTTTCATTCAGGATCCATCTCGAACAGCTTGCGGACGAGGGGATCCGAGAACGCCTGCGATCCATCTGGCTCGATCCGATGTCTCTCGATCCCTCGCGCCGCAGTGCGCGAGTAACCAAGGAGATCGCATCACGCCTGGCAATCCTGGCGAAATCGCTCGAAGACGCGGGGCATACGCCGAATGACGTCGCAGCCTTCCTGATGCGGGCCATCTTCACGATGTTCGCCGAAGACATCGACCTGCTCCCTGAACGGCGCTTCACAGAGATGCTGGAGACACTTCGTAGCAAGCCCAACACCTTCGCCCCGATGGTGCAGGAGCTGTGGCACGCGATGAAGGAGGGAACGTTCTCCACGACGCTTCGCGCGGATGTCCGTCACTTCAACGGCCACCTGTTCGAGGACGCAACGGCTCTTCCGCTGTCTACCCCACAGATTGACCTTCTCATCGAAGCGGCCCATGCCGACTGGCGCGACGTCGAGCCGGCCATCTTCGGGACGCTCCTCGAACGAGCGCTCGATTCCGTAGAGCGACACAAGCTGGGCGCACACTTCACCCCCCGCGCCTACGTGGAACGCCTCGTGCTCCCGACCGTCATCGAGCCATTGAGAGCGGAATGGCAGGCTGTGCAGGCTGCGGCGATGACGCACGTTCGCCAAGGCAAGAGCGACCAGGCAAGGCGTGAGCTGGACGCGTTCCACGATCGCCTGTGCAGAATCCGGGTGCTTGATCCCGCTTGCGGTTCGGGCAACTTCCTCTACGTCACGCTCGAGCACCTCAAGCGTCTCGAAGGAGAGGTACTCGACACGTTGGAGAGCCTCGGCGAGTCGCGGGTGTTGGAGACGACGGGACTCACCGTCGATCCGCACCAGTTCTACGGCCTGGAAGTGAACCCGCGCGCGGTAGCCATCGCGGATCTCGTCCTTTGGATCGGCTATCTCCAGTGGCACGTGCGCACCCGCGGCGATGTGAGTCCTCCCGAACCGATCATTCGCAAGATCCGGAACATGCTGGGCCAGGACGCCGTACTCGTCTGGGATCGCGAGGAGCCCGTATTCGATAGCGATGAGCAACCGATGACCCGATGGGACGGGCGAACCACGAAGCTCCATCCGACAACCGACGAGGACGTGCCCGACGAGACGGCGCGCGTCCCCCTTGTGCGCTACATCAATCCCAACAAGGCGTACTGGCCGCCGGCCGACTTCGTCATCGGGAATCCCCCCTACATCGGCAACTGGCGAATGCGAACCGAGCTCGGCGACGGGTACGCCGAGGCTATTCGAGCCGCGCACCCCGATCTGCCGGAGACCTGCGATTACGTCATGTACTGGTGGGACCACGCCGCGCACCTCGTTCGAGAGGGGAAGGTTCGACGCTTCGGATTCATCACCACCAACAGCATCCGCCAGACGTTCAACCGGCGCGTTCTCCAGAAGCATCTGCGCGCCAAGGATCCCGTCTCGCTCCTGTTCGCGATCCCCGACCACCCGTGGGTCGACGCCGCCGATGGAGCTGACGTTCGGGTGGCGATGAGCGTCGCCGGGGCCGGCGAGACAGGCGGGCGCCTCGTCACCGTTGAAAGCGAATCGCCCTCCGGCGAGCTCGGCCGAGACGTCGTCCTGTCCGAACGAACCGGTCGGATCCATCCCGACCTCACGATCGGCCCTGCCGTCTCTGATGCGTTGCAGTTGAAGGCGAACGATGGCATGAGTTGCCCAGGCGTGAAACTCCACGGTGCAGGCTTCATCGTGACCCCGGAGCAAGCGGCCGATCTCGGCCTCGCGCGGATCGACGGGCTCGATCGGCACATCCGCCCGTATCGCAACGGCCGCGACGTCACCCAGGTCTCGCGCAACGTGATGGTGATCGACCTGTTCGGCCTGACGGAGGGAGAGGTTCGCGACCGCTTCCCCGAGGTCTACCAGTGGGTTCTCGAACGGGTGAAGCCGGAGCGAGATCAGAACCAAAGAGCCAGCTATCGAGACAACTGGTGGGTCTTCGGCGAGCCACGCGCGAGCTTCCGCCCTGCTCTCGACGGTCTCGATCGCTTCATCGCAACGACCGAGACGGCGAAGCATCGCTTCTTCGTCTTCCTCGCCCCCGAGATCCTCCCCGACAACAAGCTCGTCAGCATCGCCTCGGATGACGCCTACGTTCTCGGCGTCCTTTCCAGCCGGATTCACGTGGCATGGGCACTGGCGGCAGGAGGGAGGCTAGGCGTTGGGAACGATCCCGTCTATGTTAAGTCGAAGTGTTTCGAGACGTTCCCGTTCCCGGACCTGAGCGAAGAGCAACAGACGGAGGTCCGGGATCTGGCGGAGAAGCTCGACGCCCACCGCAAGCGCCAGCAGCAGCTTCATCCGGCTCTCACGATGACTGCCATGTACAACGTGCTCGAGAAGCTTCGGTCAGGCGAGCCGCTGACCGAGGGAGAGCGCACGATCCACGAGCACGGCCTCGTCGCCGTCCTTCGCGAGATCCATGACGAGCTGGATCAGGTGGTAGCTGACGCGTACGGCTGGCCCGCCGATCTCTCTACGACCGAGATCCTCGCGCGGTTGGTCGAACTGAATCGGAAGCGCGCGGAGGAGGAAGCGAAGGGCCAGATCCGCTGGCTGCGTCCCGCCTACCAGAATCCCGAGGGGATGGTCGAAACGGCGATGGTCGGAGGCGCGAAGACCACCGCCAAGCGCCGCCGCAAGAAAGCCGCCTGGCCCAAGACGCTCGTCGAGCAGGCCGCGGTCGTCACAGCCGTTCTATCGGACAGCGCGGATCCGCTGGACGTGGCTCAGCTCGCGAAGGCATTCAAGGGCGCGCGGAAAGACCGCCTCGGGGAGATCCTAGAAACCCTCGAAGCTCTCGGCCAGATCCGCCGCACCAGTGAAACGGAGTACACAGCAAGATGATTCAGGCGCTCGCGTATTGGGACTGCCGAGAACCTTTGATCTGGTCGCTAAGAGTTCCGAGCTATCTCCGTCGACCTCGCCCGAACCCCAGGAGCTCAAGAAGGAGAGCATGATGGCTGATGGCGATAGGACAAGAAAGGTCCGGACGCCGCTGTTCCCTCTGTACTCCGAGGTGCGTGCGCTTCTTCCGATCTGGGACGGCGTGTCGAAGGGGGCTGTGCGGGAGTTGATCAAGGAGATCTGGGAGCACACCGGGACTCCGCAAGACCCGGTCGACTGGTCTGATCCGGACAAGTGGATCGGTGAGCGCCTGTCCCGTGAGCATCAGGAGCTTGCACGCCGGATCTGGCATGAGACGAAGAAGGCCGTCAACCCACGGCATGTCTACGGCAGCTACCTCTTCATCTATGGCTATGACTTGCTAGCCCCCGATTCGTCGGGGAACTACTCGATGACGGATCGTGGAGAAGCGTTCCTTCGCGGAGATATCGCTGTCGTTCGCGAGATCGATGAGCTGGAGGGGATCCCCGAGCTACTGGCCATTCTGGCAACGAAGACTCGCGCGAGGCGCGCGGATCTCCTGCCGGAGTGGACGGAGTTCCTGCGCGCCTACTCCAAGTACGGGACCGATTCGACGATCAAAGACACGCTTCGACGACGACTCGTCAATCTCGTGGACCGCGACTTGGCGACCAGAGATGGGAACGCTTTCGACGTTACGTCCGAGGGGAGCTCGTACGCCGCTGCGTCGTGGCGAGCGATGGGGGAGCCACATCGCGAAGTGTTGCAGGCGATCAGTAGCTACAACACCAAACAGATCGAGCTCCTTCGGGAGCGCCTGGGAGAGATGCCGCCGCAACGGTTCGAGCGCCTTGTGGGGGATCTCCTTGAGGCCATGGGGTATGAGGATGTCTCCGTCGTCGGGCAGTCCGGCGATCGAGGAGTTGACGTTGTGGGAACGGTCCAGGTCGGCATTACGACCATCCGCGAGGTCGTGCAGGTTAAGCGGCACAGGAGCAACATCAACCGGAAGATCGTTGACCAGCTGCGCGGCGCTCTGCCCTACCATCAAGCCATTCGAGGGACGCTCATTACGCTGAGCCGCTTCTCTTCCGGTTGCGCAGATGCCGCACTGTATCCCGGTGCAGCCCCCATCACCCTGATCGACGGAGACCGCCTCGTTGAGCTGCTCATCGAGCACGAGATTGCCGTCACACGCAGGGAGGCTCACCTCACGGACATCGACGAGGGCTACTTCGACCCGCTGGAGGAGGAATCCATCGACGAGGCTGGCGAGGAAGCATAGAGATGCCTGAAGAGATCCGGCTGTGGCGTATCGCCCAAGGTGACCAGCTGCAAGAGGTGTCTGCGTCGAAACTCAACCTGGAGGCACGGCTGGAGGAGTGGCTCGTACGCGATATCAGTGTCCTGTCCGGGGATCTGCTTGTCATCGGGAGACAAGTTGAGACGGACTTCGGTGGGTACATCGATCTTCTCTGCATCGATCCGGAGGGCGACCTCGTCGTAGTTGAGCTCAAGCGTGACAAGACGCCCCGTGAGACTACTGCACAGGCACTCGACTACGCGTCGTGGGTTCGTGGTCTATCGCACGAACAGATCTCCAGACTGGCAGATGCATATCTCGGTGCTCGCGGGCCGCTGGCGAGGCTGTTCTCAGACCGCTTCGGGATTGGGCTCCCGGACGTGCTGAACTCTGGACACTCGATGGTCGTCGTCGGCTCACGAATCGATGACAGCACCGAGCGGATCATCAACTACCTCTCTGACGAGCACGGAATGAACATCAACGCTGCGACCTTCCAGTTCTTCCAGGATGCCGACGGGAGGCAGTTCCTGGCCCGCAGCTTCTTGATCGAGCCTGAGACTGTCGACTACCGTGACCGCACCAAAGGCACATCGAAGCGGAAACCGAACCTGTCGTACGAGCAGCTGGAAGCGATCGCGGAAGAGGCAGGCGTTGGCGACCTCTACCGAGCGGCATTCTCAGCATTGAACGGCCTGTTCTCCAAGGGCACCACAAGAACGACGACAGGTTTCGCAGCGAACTTCAACGAGAGCCGGAACGTAGTGTTCAACCTTCTCCCGTTTGAGAGCGATCCTGAGAGGGGCCTTCGCTTCCAGGCGTACACCGTGCGGCTGGGCCAACTGCTCAGTGTCAGTCGCGAGGAAGTGGAGGCTGCTCTGCCATCGCCGCTTGAGTCCTGGGCATACGCTGGGATTGAGGATGAGATGTGGCATGGCTGCACGGGGTTCTTCAGAACAGAGGATGAGATCCGAAGCTTTGAGAGCTACCTGCGAGCACGGTTGGGGAGCGAGTGAGGAGGTAGGAGTCCGTGTCTGAGAAGAAGGAATGCCCGAAGGATCTGGCCGAGGGAAATACCCTCTTTTCGATCCAGATCGTCGCTTCCGTGTCACTCAATGCCCTCGACGGGTTCGACGTGCAGTACGCCGAGGACGACTCAGGCGAATGGGAGGAGTTCCCGTTCCCGGACAATCCACTTCTTGGCTACGGAGATCCCGCAGGATTGCCAGAGGTCGTTGAGCCGCTTGGCGTCATTGGGGCAGCTGCGAGAGCGCATGGTGTACAAGTGGCAACCATGGTCCGCCCGTTTGCGTCACATCTTGCGAGCGATGACGCTGCTGAGTCTCGCGCCGAGATTGTGACAACCATCGTGCCCCCTAGTGCGAGTCTTCTTCTTGCCCTGATCTACGCCGTAGCTCAGGTTCTCTCTCGGCGTCAGGCAGAGCGCCTGGCGGCTGAGACCCCGTCTGACGTTGGGATTGCCGTGAAGTGTAGAGACAGGATCTACGAGGCCGTCAACGAAGTGCCAGAGGAAGCTCTCCGGGATCTACAAAGGGAGGCTGAGCGTGCTCGGAATGGTCCGAGCGAAGAAGATACTGCCTCAGGATAGCTCCGCCTCGGGGCTGCCGCTTGCATGGCGGCTGACAACCGAAGAGAGATCTCGCGAGGCGAAGTCAACGGAGCTTGGAGGAGGGTGCTGTGTGGGAGCAGTGGGATTCTCTGGTCGACATCCGGATCTCCGAATTGCGGCTGTACTGGACACGGTTCAGCGCGTTGCTGGCGGTGAACGGAGGCGCGCTTGCGCTCTACCGGTTCTGGAATCACCCCGACGGGGAGTGCGGGTGGGAATCCGTCGTTGTGGGTGTGTTCGGAGCCGTGTTCGCCGGCTTGAGTGTGCTCATTCTGCGTGGCTCACACTTCTGGGTGAGATGGTGGGAGGATCGGCTTCTTGAGCTTGAGAAGGCAATCGTTACCTCAGCGCCAGGGCTACTCCCGGTGTTCTCCGTACACCCGCACTACGTCCAGAGGAGTCGGCGGAAGAAGCACACATCCACGTTCTCAAACGCGACGCGAGTGATGTACGTTGTCTTGGCAGCCTGGCTCTCGCTTCTCGGATACTCCCTGCACTCGCTGATCTGGGCGTAGGGAGCTACGCGTACTGGCGCACAACACGCGCAGTGGCTGTGTGTGTCGCATCGCGAGACCTGGTCCTGCGTTTCCTGGATCGGCTAGAGTGGGAAGCTGATGAGCAGGAGGGATCGCGATGGGGAACCGGATCGTGGAGCGGATCGCCGCGATCGGTTCCGCGCTTGAGGGGCGCTGGCGAATCCCGCGGCGGGCGTGCGGTCTCTCGTCCTGCGGCCGTTCAGGATGGCGACTCCGTCGAGGCAGGCGGCCCTTTGAGCTAGGGTACGTCGGCAAGCAGCTGTAGGGGGGAACGCACGTGGCAGCTTCGTTCAGCATCTTCAACGACGTGCTCGGTCCGGTCATGCGTGGGCCTTCGAGTTCGCACACAGCCGGCGCGCACCGCATTGCGCGGATCTGCCGGGCGTTGATCGGGGAGGATGTCGCCTCCGCGCACTGCTCGTTCGATCGGGACGGCTCGTATGCGCCGACGTACGAGGCGCTCGGCGTGGACAAGGCGTTCTGCGCGGGCTTGCTCGGCTGGGACATGGCCGACACCCGGTACGAGTCGTCGGTTGAGGAATCCGCGAACCTGGGAATCGACATCGCGTTCGCCGTCAAGTCGCTACCTCAAGCGGATCACCCGAACTACGTTGAGATCGACCTGGTTTCGCGAAGCGGCCGTGCGTTATCGATTCACGCCAAGTCCCCCGGCGGGGGCGCGATCGAGATCACGGAGGTCGCGGGATGGTCGGTTCGGATCGACGGCAAGGCGTGGGATGTCGTCGCGCTTGCCCCCGCGCCTGTCCTGGATGCCGTGCGCGAGGCGGTTCGCTCCGCTGCGCCGGGTGGCTCCGAGCGAGCGTCTGAGGTGCGCGGCGATTGCGCGATGCTCCACTGGCAAAGCCTACAGGCTGTCGACGCTCCGGCGTTGGAGGCGAGCGTGGCTGACCTCGAGGGCGTGGCGGTCGCGGTCTCGGAGCCGCTCTTCTTCGTCCCGGTTGGGGTGCCGCTCTTCTCGTCTGCAGCGGACGTGCTCGGTCTCGCTAAGGATCGATCGTGCAGTCTGGGCGAGCTGGCCAGCGCGTACGAGATGGCGCTGCTGGATCAGACGGAGACGGAGGTCCTGGCGGAGATGCAGCGTCGTCTCGATGTCATGAACCGTTCGGTTGAGGAGGGTCTCAATCCAGCTTCGGTCGCCATGCCGCTGACCGATCCTTGCGCGAGCGCAGTGCTGTCCGCTGAGCGAGAGGGACGGCTGGCGTTGGGCGGACCGCAGACGCGGGCCGCGGCTCGAGCGCTTGCGGTGATGCATGTCTGCAACAGCCGGGGCGTGGTCTGCGCGGCCCCCACCGGGGGATCAGCCGGCGTGCTGCCCGGCGTCCTCAGCGTGATCGAGGAGGACCTTGGCGCCGATGAGGCCTCGATTCTCCGGGCGCTGTTCGCTGCGTCGGCCATCGGACTGATCCTGGTCACGCGAGGGACGTTCGCCGCGGAGACGGCGGGCTGCCAGGTCGAGATCGGCGTGGCCGGAGCCATGGCCGCGGCAGCCGTTGTGGAGGCGGCCGGCGGCAGTACACGGCAAGCGATGGATGCGGCATCGATCTCGCTTCAGAACACGATGGGATCAGTGTGCGATCCGGTGGGCGGAGGCTGCGAGATCCCTTGCCACACGCGAAACGCGGCCGCGGCATCGAGCGCGTTCACGATGGCGGATCTCATCCTGGGCGGGTACGTGAACGCGATCCCGCTCGACGAAGCGATCGACGCGTCCCTCGAGGTCGGCATGGCGTTGCCGCCCGAACTGCGGTGCACGGCACGGGGAGGCATCGCCATCACGCCGTCCGCAAAGAAGCTGTGTGAGAGGCGGTCCGCCAGTCCTGACTCCAGGTGATGCCTCGGAGAAGCGACAGGCCCGCGAGAAGCTCGGGAATGCGCCCGCGCTGGCTCCTCGTGATCTGCTCTGACGGATGGCGGATGCAGTGGACGTGGCGATCCCCAGCGACATAGGCTTCTCAAGCGTTCCCAAATCGGGTATGATCGTTCCCGTTATGGGAACGAAGAGCGGCAAGGACTCCCCAGGATTGGCCGGCGCACTCTTCTCTGCAGTTCAGCAGCGCGTGTTGGGGCTCCTCTTCGGCCAGCCAGGGAGGACCTTTCAGAGCGCCGAGCTCATCAGACTCGCGGAGAGTGGCACCGGCGCAGTACATCGTCAGCTACAGCGCCTCGCGGCTGCGGGCTGGGTGAGGGCGACGCGCGTGGGCAACCAGAAGTTCTACCAAGCCAACACCGACTGCCCCGCGTTCGAGGAGCTCCGAAGCCTGGTCGCAAAGACCGTGGGCCTTGTGGAGCCTCTGCGTCGGGCGCTCGACCCGTTGATGGCGAGGATCCAAGCCGCCTTCGTCTACGGATCGATCGCGAAGGGGAGCGACACTGCGGATAGCGACATCGACTTGCTGGTGATTGCCGACGGCGTGGAGTACCCGGAGGTCTACGTGGCGCTTCAGGCGGCTGAGGCAGAACTGGGACGATCGATCAACCCGAACGTGTTCACTGAGGGGGACTGGAGAGCGCGCCGCGACCAGGAGGACTCGTTTGCGGCTCGCATCTCGGCGCAGCCTCGGCTCTTCGTGATCGGAGTGAAGGATGACATCTCGTGAACTAGAGCGCCTGGCAGAGGTCGGCGCACTCAAGCGCGAGCCGCCTTCGAGGCGGGAGTATGACGGACTCGTCTCTTCGGCAAGGGCTCGCCTTGCGGATGCGGCCAAGGCTGATCTTGCTCTGGGGAGCCGCTTCGATCTGGCGTACAACGCATCCCATGCATTGGCGCTTGCGGCTCTTCGGCGCGTTGGGTATCGCTCGGAGAATCGCTTCCTCGTCTTCCAAGCGCTTCCGCACACTGCAGGCCTCGATGCAGCCGATTGGCGCTTCCTCAGCAAGTGTCACGAACGCAGGAATCTCGCGGAGTACGAGGGGATCGTCGACCTGGAAGAGCGTCTCGTGGGCGATCTGCCCAACGTTGCTGAGAGGCTTCTTGCAGCGTTCTTGGCGCTGCCGATGTCTGAGCTGAGCTGCAGTTGTGACCGTCGCCAAGTGAGAGCATCCACTGCTGCCGCTGATTGCGCAGAGGCACAGGGGCTCGTTGAATGAAGGCGGGGGATTGGCATACACGGAAGAGACCTACAAGGCCGATCGACAGGTTCATCGCTCTCCTCTGCGTCTTCGCTGTCAGTACCGCCTTCTGCGATCTTCTACTCTACAGCGTGAGGCTGGATCTCGTTGCTGTCTGTACTGTAAGTCTGCTGGTGAGTATCTACCTAGTGCTCAAGGGAGCAGAGCTGCTCTGGCATAGCCTGGGGAGGACTGCAGCTGCTTGCAGAGCAGGAGCATATTCGGTAGTCGTGTGGCACTTCATTGACAGATTCCTACTTCTCTGGGCAGCGGGAGCCTCGCTGGTGTTCCTCGCAGTCATCCTATCTGATTTCTATGAGATATATATCCCGCTTTTTCTCTTGCTATTCATCCAAGCGTTCCTGAGGCTAAGCAGAGCATGGCGCCCGCACATCGACGCACATAGCGCGGCGACAAAACCTACCGTGGTATGGAGTGTCAGGGTCTATCAGGGGACTCAGTTCATTGTGGCAATCATCGTGTTCCTCATCTTCCTCTATGCAGGCTTCTTGTGCGTTGCTGCGGGCATTTGGGTTGCAGGGAACGCGCTGTCATGGCATATGTTGCGAGCGCAGTATGGGCGACTGCTGTGCTCCGTCGGCGTGAAGAAGAGCGAGGTTCCGTGGCGTCCTGATAGAGAGCGCCTGCACGAAGCCCTTTGGACGCTGCTGAGCCCGCTATCAGAGTGGATACAGAGATTCGTACGGAGCAGTACTGCAGACCACTTGATGGGGAAGTATGGACGTGAGTTCTTCCTTGAGAGAAAGGGCTAGCCGAAACTCGAGGGACGCATACTTCATCTCTCGACCGAGCTGTGATTCGTGGCCCCGATCACTCCGGTTGTCGCCCGATCCCCCAGCCGCGGGCTCTCCGCGCCGAGCCATAGGAGCTTACCGAAGCCCGCCGAATCTGCGACCTTCCCGAAGTGCCTGAAGGTCGCCACGACTGCAAGGATTGCGAGAAGCTCGGTAGCTTGATGCTCCTCACCAGGGGACTCTGGCTATCGGTGATCTCCGGCAACGGATGTAAGAAACACTGGAACTCGATCGCGCGGCCCTCGGGGTCCCTGCCGAAGAAGTTGTAGATGCGGTACTTCGTGTTCTCCCTCGGTTCGGTCGTGGCGACGTCCTTGAACTTGGCGTACATCGCGTCGACTTCTTCGCGGGTGTCGTAGTAGAAGGTGAGGACGCCTTCGATCTGTCCTTCGGGACGGTCGCAGAAGCCGACGAGTAGGCTGCAGCTTGCCTATCGATACACACTGCTTCTGGCGGGCGGCCTAGGTGGAATGCGCGTCGATGGTTATCCCGCCCATGTCCTGCGCGCTGATCTATCTATGCACGCGGATCAGCACGTCGGAGAAGCTCAAGAGGTGTGGCTTCTCCTTGATCGATCCATCGTCACGACAAGGACGGCGTCCTCGAAGGCGTAGATGATCCGATATTGGCCGCTTCGAATGCGGTATTTGTCCTTCCCCGATAGCTTCCGACAGCCAACTGGGCGAGGATCTTCTGCCAGCGAGCGAATTGCCCGGACGATTCGCTGGCGGTTCTTCTTCGAGTCGACGGACTCAAGCTCCTTCAGGGCTGAGGGCTTGATGAAGATGTCATATCTTGCCACGCTGGCGCAGCTCCTTGACGACGTCCTCAAATGGGAGGTTCGGCTCTGCAGCCCGCCGGTCGAACGCGGCCAGATCCTCGGCGTCTTCAGCAAGCGCAAGCTGGATGGCCTCGTTTACGAGGTCCGACATCGTCCGATCGGTCTCCGCTGCCTTGACGCGGAGTGCCCGATGAAGATCCGGATCGAGATAAACGGTCGCGCGCTTCTGCGGTGTGCTCATGACGCCACTCTAGCAATTTGACGTCTAAGCGTCAAGACTCCGGGGCGCAGTGTGAAACTGGCATGGTCAATGCACAGCTCGCGATCGAGGCTCTCAGGAACCGGGCGCTTCGCTTTGCAGGCGTGCGCCTGCAACGCTTCGCATTGCAGGTACGAGTTCGCGGGTGCGAACATCGCGAGCGGATCCCAAGCATCGCATATCCGTTGCCAGGCTAGTCGTCCGTGATGGGTGGCAACGGTCGCTTCGCTCATGCAGTCGTGCGCCTGCAACGCTTTGCTTTGCGGGTGCGAGTTCGCGCAAGCGCGAACATCGCGGTCGGTCGGCAGATATCCTGTATTCGTTGCCAGACTAGTCGTCAGTGATTCGCGGCAACGGATGCAAGAAGCACTGGAACTCGATAGTGCGGCCTTCGGGGTCGGTGCCGAAGAAGTTGTAAATGCGGTACTTCGTGTTCTCCTTCGGCTCCGCCGTGGCGATGTCTGAGAGCTTGGCGTACATCGCATCGACTTCTTCTCGGGTGTCGTAGAAGAAGGTGAGGACGCCTTCGATCTCACCCTCAGGATGGTCGCAGAAGCCAATGAGCAGATTGCTGAATCGAAGGATCGAGATGTCCGGCTGTTCGATCCAGACTGTCATCCCGACGCGATCGAGGTAGAACGACTTCACCGCTTCGAACTGCGCAGTCCTGAGAAAGACGATGCCGCCAGCCATGAGGGCAGTGTACCGGAAGAGGCGAGGGGGGAGGGACGAGGGATGCGGGGTGAGGGCGAAAGCAGTGGGCTGCAACATGTGGATAGTGGCGAGTGGGTAGTGCAAGAGCGAGGGGCGAGGGAAGAGGGGGAAGGGCAGTGGGTAGTGGGTAGTGAGGAGAAGCCGCACGACATCGGACAGGTGGGGAGTGGGTAGAGGAAGGGAGAAGCGCGAGGGACGAGGAGCGAGGGGGGAGGGAGGAGGGGTGAGAGGGGAAGGCAGTGACGAGTGAGTAGTGAGTAGGAACTGCGCGACATGGAACAGACCAGAAGGCAGGCCGGTAAGCGCTGGAGAACCTCAGAAGCCCATGAGAAGGGCGATGGCGGGGACGACGACGGCTCCGGCGAGGGTGCCGAAGAAGCCACCCCAGAAACCGCCGGCGAGGACGGCCATGCCTACGGTTTGCGGGTAGTCGAATCGCCCCCAGTAGCCTTCGGGGACGTCCAACAGAGAGTAGGCGATGACGAAGTTGAGCGAGAACGTGACGCTGCCGACGAGCGCGCCACCGACCAGGCCGAGCCCCGCTCCTTCGATGACGGCGAACAGCGGCGACGGCTGATGCCGGAGGATGACGTCGGCGATCCACCGGCCGGCGACGGCCCCGGTCGCCGCCCCGGCGGCCGCGACGGGAATCGTCAGCAGGAGGGCGTTCGACAAGGGGGTGTCGATCGCGTCGAGGCTGAAGCTGACGCCGATCGCACTCCCGGCGCCGAGTCCCGCCGCCGCGCCGGCGATCGTCATCCCGACGCGCACGGCCTCTGCGTAGCCGTCGGAATCCGCACACGCAGCGGGCAGGACAGGAGTCCAGAGGACGAGTAGCGCAGATCCGATCGCGCAGAGACGCTTCATGTCATCCCTACCATCGTGCTGCGCGGGGAATCTGTCAAGCGGGCCAGCGCGCGGCTGCGGTCCCGCGACGTCGCGGGCTTGCGCCGTGTCGGAGCCGGCCTCGTCCAGTTGGCTGACGTCGTTCAGGATGTTATGTTCCACCGTACGACACGAGGTGTGCGACTCGACAGATCGGGGGTGAGATCGATGGACGCAGAGTTGCTCCCCGGCGACGTCTTCCTGTCACGCAGCACGAGCCTGCTCGGCCGACTGATTCGCGCGTGCACGCGTTCGTTCGGCGAGGAGCGCTCCAAGGTCAACCACGTCGGCATCGTCGTCGAGGCCGGCGGTGTGCGAGACGCCAGGGTCGTCGAAGCGCTGATAAGGGTCCGCAAGCATCGCCTGTGGGCGCAGTACGGACCGCCGAAGACCGACCACGTCGCCGTCTACCGGGCGAAGAACGTCGCGGCCGAGGAGATGGCGGTCATCGTCGCCGAGGCCGAGGAGCAGGTCGGCAAGAGGTACGGGTTCGGCAAGGTGATCGCCCACTTCCTCGATTGGCTGCTCACGGGAGCGTACGTCTTCCGCCGGCTGACGCAGAACGGCGACTACCCGATCTGCTCGTGGCTGGTCGCCCACGCGTACGCCAAGGCCGGGTACGACTTCGGCCAGCCGCCCGGCGCGGCCGATCCCGATCACATCTGGGATTTCGTCGCGGGGAAGCCGCAGTACTACGCGTGCATCGTCGAGCTCGGCCCGTTGATCCGGTCTGCAATCCGTGAGGTGGCGTCGACGTAGACGATCCCCGGAACAGGCCTTGCGGCCGGTCGTTGGGCGGGGGCTCGCGCGCGGCCGCGCATCCGGAGCGACGTCGTGGAAAGCCCATGTCCTCTCCATCTCATTCCCACACGGTTCGCGTTTCATCTCGGCGATCGTGTCAACGACTGGGGAGTTCGTCGCGAAAGGCCGTCGTGAAAGCTCGTTGAGAAAGCGAGGACGTGATGCGTGATAGACGTCGAACGAGGTCGGTCCGATGGGGCGCCGTGGCGATCGTCATCGTGGCGGGGATGGGGTTCCTCGGTTGGCAGATGGGCGGCTCGTTTGACGGCGGAACGGAGGAGGCGATCATGGGCGACCCGACGCAGGAGGGGCTTCGCGAGGCGATCTTCGCGGGGGGGTGCTTCTGGTGCATCGAGGCGGCGTTTGAGCTGATGCCGGGCGTCGTCGAGGCGGTCTCCGGCTACACCGGAGGTGCGGTCGAGAACCCGACGTACGAAGAGGTATCGACTGGGACGACCGGGCACTTCGAGGCGGTCCTCGTCCGCTACGATCCCGCTCAGACGACCTACGAAGCGCTCCTCGACCAGTTCTGGCGGAGCATCAACCCGACCGACGGCGGGGGGCAGTTTTACGATCGCGGCAGCCAGTACTACACGGCCGTCTTCTACCTGGACGAGGAGCAGCGGGCGCTCGCCGAAGCGTCGAAGCGTGCGTTGGACGCTGCGGGCGTGTTCGACGAGCCGATCGTCACTCAAATCCTGCCGGCGCAGACGTTCTACGTCGCCGAGGAGTACCACCAGGACTACTACAAGACCTACCTCGCGCGGTACAAGGCGTACAGCTCGGCGTCGGGGCGAGACGCGTACCTCGAGGAGACGTGGGAGGGGCACAGCGACGTCTCTCTCTCCGCCCCGGTCGATCGACCGTGGGAGTCCTTCGCGAAGCCGTCCGACGAGGAGCTTCGCGAGGCGCTGACCGCGCTTCAGTACTCGGTGACGCAGGAGAACGGGACCGAGCCGGCGTTCGGGAACGAGTACTGGGACAACCACGATGAGGGGATCTACGTCGACGTCGTCTCCGGCGAGCCGCTGTTCAGTTCGGTCGACAAGTTCGACTCCGGGTCGGGCTGGCCGAGCTTCACCCGGACGATCGAGCTGGACAGCGTGGTGACCGTGCAGGACACGAGCCTGTACGTAGAGAGAACGGAGGTTCGCAGTCGAATCGCAGATTCCCATCTGGGGCACCTGTTCGACGACGGGCCACAGCCGACCGGCCAGCGGTACTGCATCAACTCGGCCGCGCTGCGGTTCGTCCCCAAGGGCCGGCTCGAGGCGGAGGGCTACGGCGCTTACCTCGACCGGTTCGAGTGAGGTCGAGGGGCCGATCGCGCTCGCCGGGCGGCCTGGCGGCGCCACCGTTCGATATCTCGGCTAGAATGAAGCCCGGAGGTGGATCATGTCCAAGTGCTCGGAGATGAAGGTCGGGGACGTCTACAAGTGCGACTTCTGCGGTCTCGAGCTCGAGGTCAAGACGGAGTGCACGTGCGGCGACGACGACTGCCGCTGCAACGACATCGAGTGCTGCGGTTCGCCGATGTCGAAGGCGTAGCTCGATCGTAGAACGCTGATCGGATGTGCTGCGGGGCGCCGGCGGGCGCCCCGCGTCCTTTGGGCGGTTGGCGTGGGTTGCGGCAGGCGTCCATGGCGCGGAAGGAGCCGGACGATCACGACGCCAGCCAGCTTGCCGATCCGACGGCTTCGCCATTGGCATCGAATGGAAGCGCTCTTGACGAGCAGTCCGCATACTGCTATAGATACGATGGGAAACCAGAAGATTCGATGAGGGTCTGGAGGTACGGAACCGGCCGATATGAAGGCTCGTGAGTTGGTGGTCGTCGTTCTGATTGTCATCGGCTTCAGTTCGAGTAGTTGCCTTGCCAGCTCCATCGCCGGTGCGTGGAGCACATGGCTGGAGTTCGACAAGACGCTCGATCTCACGTCGTTCGAATCGACGTTCGACATCGGCTACTCGATCTACGACTGGACGCTTGGAGGATCCATTGTCTTCGACGATCGCGGCATCGAGTTCGTGTTCGCAAGGGCTTCCGGGGAGCTCGGGATCGTCGACTTCTACACGGAGACCGTGTACACGCGGTTCGACAGTCCGCGATGGTTCGATGGGTTGATCCTCTCGGCGCGAGCGAGCTTCGAGGGGATCGAGGGCTACAGCATCTTCCTGTTTGGGGAGAACGCGCACGCCACAGGGCTGGGAAATGCGTTCCTCGCCGGGTGTGCGGCTTCTCTTGGCGATGCAACGATCTGGGGGCAAGCCCAGTTCAATGCGATGAGCACGCTCACGTTCCTTCGGCGCTTCGGGTATGAGCAGGTTCTGGACTTGCTCTTCTATGTCAGGACATGCCGGGGTGTGTGGGGCCACATCCCGATGCTCCGTCCTCTGGATGTATCGTGCGACCTCCCGTGGTCGGGCGCGGATCTGGTCGTGGAAACGCCACTCTCTTGCTTCTCGCTGACGGCTTCTCTGCACATGACGTGTGATGCTGGATTCGATGCGTTTGAGGTCGAGATCGAGGATGTCGAGCTCGGATTCGAATGGCTGAGCATCGGGGAGATCGAGTGCGCGTTCGAGACGGAGGGCAAGACCCTGCACGCATCGTTCGCACTCGAATTCCTGGACCATGGCTGCGTTACACCCTACGTTTCACTCGAATCGGCGGACGCGTCGATCTCGGGGCTGTCTCTGCGCGCGCTGGTCGCGTCGTACGAGGTGGGCGGTGCGACGATCAAGATCGGCGAACGCTTCGGCGATTCGAGTTGGAGCACGTGGCAGGAGAACATGGGCGAGGCGATGAGCGTCTACGCGTTCGGCGAGACCGGAGACGTCATTGGTTACGGCGACGTCTTCGTTCCGTCGTCGTGTGTCTACAGCGGAGACTACGAAGAGTATCTCGGCGTTGAGATCGCCGGGGAAGCGTGCTGTTCGGCGCCGTTTCACGCCTGGGTCTACAGCTGGTTCGATCTGGACGGCACTGACGCGATGTTCGACTGGGCCGAGACGGTGGCCTTTGTCGAGTGTGCGGTCGGATCCCATTCTGGGTTCTTCGGTAAGGTGAGCTACGTTGACACGGGACTGAACTGGTTTCGGGTCGGGGTCACCGCCGCCTGGTAACAGCGCGTCTCGCCCCGGAGGGGATGAAGGGAGCGTCGTGCGTGCTGGCTCGTTCCGCTATGCTTCCCGTCATCCCGCGATCAGGAGGTTCCTGTGCGTTCTCGGTTTCCCGTCACGAACTCGCTTGTCGCGCCTGACGCGCTCGGGGAGCGCCTCGTAGCGGCGTACGCCCTTCCAGGAAGGCTCGATGTGCGGCTGTACCAGACGGGCTTCAACGACACGTACGTCGCCGAGGCGGACGATGGCACGACGTACTACGCCCGCGTCTACCGCCACGGATGGCGCACGCGCGAGGATGCGCTCTGTGAGCTCGACGCGCTCGATCATCTGCGGCGCAAGGGGATCGCGGTCGCCTATCCGCTCCCTCGGGAAGACGGCGGATTCCTGTTCGAGATCGACGCGCCGGAGGGGATGCGCGGCGCCGCTCTGTTCGTCGAAGCGAAGGGGCGAATGCTCGAGTACGGCAAGGAGCCGGGTCCGACGGCGCGGGTGTACGGGGCGGCCGTGGCGGCGATGCACAATGCGTGGGACGATTTCTCGAGCGATCACGAGCGGTTTCGCCTGGATCTGGGGACGCTGATCGATCGACCGCTCGAGCGGGCCGAGCCGCTTCTCGTCCACCGTTCGGAAGATCTCGCCTACCTCAAGCGGTTCGCGGCGGCCGTGCGGACACGGATCGCCGAGGCTCCCGACCTCGAGTGGGCGTTCTGCCACGGCGACCTGCAAGGCTTCCATGCGCACCAGGATGAGGACGGGACCTTGACCTTCTACGACTTCGACTGCGGCGGATTCGGGTACCGCGCCTACGATCTGGCCGTCTTCCGATGGAGTGCCCGGTTCGACGACCAGGAAGCCGCGTGGTGGGAGCCGTTTCTCGAGGCGTACCGCGAACGTCGGGCAATCGCCGACGCCGATGTGGAGGCCGTGCCGCTGTTTGTCTGTGCGCGTCACTTCTGGCACATGGGGGTCCATGCCCAGAACGCGCCCGTCTGGGGGCACGGCGCCCTCGGCGACGCGTACTTCGACAGGCGCATCGGCTGGCTCCGCGAGCTGGCGGTGGACTACGGGATCGAAGTCTAGATCGAATGCGCGAGGTGGCGGCGTCGATGGGAGGTGCCGCCGCAAGTGGGCTGCATACCGATTGTCGAAAAGTTGTATACTGGTGCACTTGAATCGGATGTTGGCAACCACAAGGATCGGAGGAATCGGTATGAGGAGATTGGTCGCTCTACTCGCGGTGGCAGCGCTCGTCCTGGGTGTCGTCGCAGCATATGCGGGACCGGGACCGGCCCCGAATTCAGGGGATGGGGTTCCCGATGGGAGTGGCTTCGACGCTGCTCCACTTGGATTGGGTGAGCCGTTCGGCCCGGCTCCGAACTCCGGAGACGGGATCCCTGACGGGAGCGGGATGGACGCGCCGCACATTCCATTCTAACAACACTTCAACCACCACGGCACCTCGCGGGCCGTCGCACCTACGTGCGGCGGCTCGCTCATTTCGTTGCGGGATTCGGCGGCGAGCCCATCTCTGTCCGTGGTGGATGCGGGTCGGGACGGGCTCCGTCTCGCGTGGAGGTTTGGCCCCGCCGCGCCTCGTCCGTAAGATGCACGCGCACGGTCAGCGGAGTCTCGCTGGCGAAAGGAAGGGTGGTGGAGTCATGAGAGGGACGCTCAAGCTTCTTCTGATCTTGGTCGCGGTCGGGGCAATCGGGGCGGCGGCCACGGCAGATCCGGTGCGCGGGTTCGGGTTCGGTGGACCGATGGCGATGGCGTTCATGCCGGACATGACGGGCGTGAACACCTTCCTGTCGGAGAATGGTCTTCCCTCGATGGGCGACGCGCTCCTCGGCGTCGGCGGGGGCGGGCGCGGCGGCGTGATCGGCGGGCCGGTCTTCGGCGGGAGCGGCTGGGGACTCTTCGCGCTGTCGGCGAACGAGGATCGTAGCGCCGAGCTCGTCTTCGGCGGTGGGGGAGTCGACATCGGGTACGCCGCCGGCGGCGACGAGACCTCCGTTCTCACCCTCGGCGCGATTCTCGGCGGCGGCGCGAACGTGCTGACGGTCGAGCTTCCGACGGTCGATCAAGAGTCGGTGAGCCCGAGTGGACTGGTGATTGAGCCGACGACGCGCGAGATCGGCCGGGCGATCGGGTTCGTCCAGCCGTACCTCAGCATGGCGGCGCAGTTTCTTCCGTGGATGGGGTTCGAGCTGCGCGTCGGCTATGTCTTCCCGGTCTTCGGCGTCGACTTCGGGGGTGGCGTGGCGATTCCCACGTCGAGCCTGGATCTTGCCGGCCCAACGGTCTCGGTCGGGCTGACGTTCGGCGGGATCTCGTCGGGCGAGGATCGCGGAGAGGATGACGCGGAGGGCGACAGCGACACGGTCACCCTGACGCGCGGTGGCTCGTTTGCGCTCGGAGAGGCGGAGGAGATCACCCTCGAGAACGCGGCCGGCGACATCGTGGTCGAGTCGTACCGCGCCGAGATCGAGGGGACGGGCGCCGGCCCGATCGTCGAGTGGTCAGCCGTTCTCACCGCGCGGGAGTGCGACATCGATGGCCTTCAGATCGAGGCGGACGTCTCGGGTCTGCGCGCTGCGGTCCGAACGCTCGGACGGGGCCGGATCGACTATCGACTACGCGTGCCCGCCGGGGTCGATCTGAAGCTCGAGAACGGGACCGGCACAATCACGCTCGTCGGTCACGAAGCGGGAACGATCGTCCTCGAGAACGGTGCCGGCGAGGGGACCGTGGCCGGTGCACGTGCGACTGCGCTCGTCGTCGCTGCGGGGATCGGGAGCGTCGAGATCGGTGACGTCGAGGCGGATGCGCTGGTCGCCAGCGTCGGGATTGGCGAGATCGTGCTCGAGCTTCCCGCCGATGCATCGGCCGAGCTCGCCGTCCGCGCGAGTCTCGGAACGGCTTCGATTGAGCGATTCCCGGGGATGGTCGGGGACGTGCATGGGTTCCTCGGCAAGCGGGGAACTGTGACCCTCGGCGGCGGGGATCGATCGATCGAGTTGACCGCGAGCGTCGGTTCGATCGACGTCGTCGTGCGAGAACCGTAGGCACCCTCGGACGGTCCGCTGCCAAACCCGGTGACGTGGTCGGTGGTTCCCGAGGCGTTCGACGCTGTAGGGTAGACCACCGTGTCGGGAGAGCGCTCGAAGCCGAAGCGATCCGCTGGGTGTGTGTTCCTCGCCGTTCTGGTCGGCGTTGGATTGCACGCCGCTTCCTACACGCCGCCGGCACCTGAGATCAACGTCGAGCGGCCGAGCGGGGTCACCATTCCCGATGGCGGAACCGACGCGCAGGGGAACTGCGAGATGCACGTCCAAGTCGCGATCACCTACACCGTGCGGAACGCGGGCACGGCCGCGCTCGGCGTTACGGACATCGTAGGTTCCGGTCCGAATGGCGTCACGATCAGCAGCATCTCCCCGACGGCCTTCGACCTTGGGGTGAACGAGACCCAAGCGGTCGAATCAAGTACACGCCGACCGTGGCGGGCGCGTTCAGCTTCCAGCTCGCGATCGTGAACAACGATTCCGACGAGGGCGACTACGACATCCTGGTGAGCGGCACCGGGTGTCCGACGCTGACGGTGAGCGTCGTCGACGCCTCGGGGACAGACAACGTTTCGAGTTCATCGGGGACGCCGACGCCCGGTCCGATCGACTGCCCGGGAGGCGGGGCCTGCGTCGTGCAGTTTCTCCCCGCAGAGAGCGTGACACTGAACGTCTCAGTCGATGCGGGGTCAAGCTTCCAGGGGTGGAGCGGGGACTGCGCCGCGCTCGGTGCGGCGCTCTCCGGGGCGATCACGATGGACGACTGCAAGGCGTGCACGGCCACGTTCGTGCCGCAGCCGGATGTTGCCGTCGAGCGTCCGGCGGGGACCCCGATTCCCGACGGCGGGACGGACGTCGTGGGGAACCAGGCGCCGACGACGGTGCACCTATCCTACACCGTCGACAACAGCGGCGGGGCAGTGCTGACGATCCCGGCGGGCGGCGTCACGGCAGACAACCTCGTGAACGCGGCGGGGTTCGGCGTTCCTGAGGGCCAGCTTCCGCTCACCGTGGCCGCGGGAGAGTCGGGTCCTCTTCTGCTCCAGTTCGACGTGAGCGCGCTCGGGGCGTTCAGCCTGGATCTGCACATCGACAGCGATGACCCCGATGAGAGGCCGTACGACATTCAGGTCGCGGGGACGGGCGCAGCGGTTCCCGAGATCGACGTTCGGGGGAACGATCTGTCGATCTTCGACGGCGACGCGACCCCGAGTCTGACGGATCACACCGATTTCGGGCTGGTGGGGATCGCGGGACGGACGTCCGCGCGGGTCTACACGGTTCGCAACACCGGCCTGGCGGCGCTGAGTCTCACGGGTGGCCCAACGCGTGTCGCGATCGGGGGGGGGGCGCACGCGGGCGACTTCTCGTTGGTCGGGGATGCATCGACCTCGGTCGCGGCGGGTGCGTCGTCCGCGTTCACGATCGTCTTCGATCCCACGGCCGTCGGGAATCGCGAGGCGACCGTCACGATCGACACGAACGACGGGGACGAGGATCCGTTCACGTTCAGCATCCGGGGAACGGGCCTTGTGGGGACCGGAGGCGACGTCAACGCGGACGGGGCGACCGATCTCCTCGACGTCAGGCTCTGTCATCAGATTGCCGTCGGAGCGATCGATCCGACGCCGGCGGAATTCGGCGCGGCCGACGTCGACGGGGACGGCGTCGTCGACATCGACGACGTCCAGTGGCTTGCCGGATTCGTCGCCGGCACGCGAACGTCCTTCCCGTAGCGCGGAATCTCCGGGCGGGGCGATTGCCACATCCGATCTCCGATTCGCCGCGGCCCGAAGCAGATTACGTCGAGGTTGTGGTGTCGCCTGCGCTCGCGCATGCTTTCGCCCGACATGCACACGATCATCGAGCGGGTTCCGACGATCGCCGAGTACCGACGCCTCTGCGAGGCGGTCGGGATGGGACGGGTCGTCGGCGACGGTGCGATCTTCTTCTACGTCCAGGATGTCGCCGTTTGCCCGGATCATCAAGGGCAGGGGATCGGCGCAGACGTCATGTCTGCCCTCGTCGGCTGGGTGCGGGAGAATGCTCCCGACAAGGCGTTTGCCGGCCTATTCGCGATCAAGGGGACGGAGCCGTTCTACGAGCGGTTTGGCTTCGGGGTTCACGACCACGACGTGGGGATGTTCCAGGTGATCCGTGATCAGCGGACGGGGTGAGGGGGCAATGGAGGCGAAGCGGAATCGCCTGATCGAGGCGGCGAAGGCGCTGGTGACGGAACTTGATCTCGGCGACGGCAACTCGGCGGGAGGCGTCGGCGCGGCGCTGCGTACCGTCGACGGCAACGTCTATACCGGCGTCTGCATCGATCTTGGCTCTGGGCTTGGGTTCTGTGCCGAGGTGGCGGCGATCGCCCAGATGGTCGCGAATCGAGAGACGCAGATCGACACGATCGTTGCCGTGACGTTCGACCGGATTCTGCCGCCGTGCGGGCGTTGCCGCGAGACGATGGCCCAAGTCGATCCGCGGAACCTCGACTGCACGGTCATCGTCAGCGAAACGGAGGACGTCCGACTGAGGGACCTGCTGCCGAATCATCGCTAGGCGCTCGAGTGCAGGATCGTTCCTGCGCTCTGTGGAAGTCCGAGATCTCAGACCACCTTGTCGGATCGACGCACGCGCAAGGGGGTGACATCCGAATCGCTGCCGGCGTCATCCGCAGAGCCACGGGCGGGAGGAGCCTACGGAGCGCGGCGTCGGACACGGGCGCGCGAATCGGAGCCCGCTCGTCTCGACGCTCTTCACGGGAGATGCCGAACTCGTCCACTGCTTCGCCACACGGGCTGGCCACCGTAATGGCTTCTCAGCGCAATCACCGTGCGGCCGGGCGACACCCCGGTCGATCGTGGCCGAGAGAAGGAAGGAACCATGAACCGAATGACGACGTTCCGTGCAGCACTCGTCTTGCTCGCGGCCACCGCCCTGGTGATGTTGGTGATCCTGACGGCCGCGTAGCCGATGAGACGCGTCTCGTCGCGCGAGTCGCAACAGCCGCTCGGGAGACGAAGACGGGCTACGTCTTGACGTACCCGTTGAGGCGGAACCAGTCGACCGCCTTGGCGAGCGCCTCGCGGGCCGGGGTCTGGGGGAATCCGAGATCGCGCACGGCCTTGCCCGGATCGAAGTACATGTAGTGGCTCGACATCCGAATCGTCTCCGGCGTCATCCGCGGGGTCAGCCGCGGGAAGAGCCTGCAGAACGCGGCATTCACGTAGCTGAGCGCGAGGATCGGCCGGTACGGCACGCGGACGCGGGGGGCGGGGAGGCCGGTGATGTTGGCGAGGAGCCCGAGCATCTCCCTCATTGTCACGTTCTCTCCGCCGAGGATGTACCGCTCGCCGGCCTGCCCGTTCTCGGCGGCGAGCCAGTGGCCGAGCGCGACGTCCTCGACGTCGACGACGTTCATGCCAGTGTCGATGTACGCCGGCATCTTTCGATTGAGGAAGTCGAGGATCGTCTGACCGGTCGGAGTCGGCTTGACGTCGCGCGGCCCGACAGGGAAGCTCGGGTTGACGATGATGACCGGGAGTTCGCTCGAGTACTCGAGAGCGGCTTGCTCCGCGAGATACTTCGACTTCTTGTAGTCGCCGACGATCCGGTCGAGGCTCGCCGGTGTTGTCTCGTCGGCGGGCGCACCGTCGTCGCGGAGGCCGAGGGCGGCGACAGAGCTCGTGTAGACGACCCGTTCGACTCCGAGCGTCCGCGCCGTCTCGAGGATTGTGCGTGTTCCATCGACGTTGACCCGGTAGATCTGCTCCTTCGGGCGAACCCAGAACGAGTACAGCGCTCCGACGTGGAAGACGAGTTCGCAGCCGGCCATCCCGCGCCGGACCGAGGCAGGGTCGAGGAGATCGCCCTCGACGATCTCGATGTCGAGGCCGTCGAGGTTGGTGCGGTCCGATCCTCGTCGGCAGAGCGCGCGTACGTCGACGCCCCGTTCGCGAAGGACGCGGACGACGCTCGAGCCGATGAAGCCCGTGCCTCCTGTGACGAATGCTCTCATCGCGTCTCCCTAGTCGTCGAGGTGTAGGTCCTGGCGTTCTCCCTCGCCGACGATCTGGATCGTCCGTGACTCGGGGTCGAGCGTGACGCAAGCCCAGGTCGGCGGCTTCCCACCGATCCGCCCGATCGGTGCCGCGAAGGTGACGTAGTGGATGCCTCCGATCTGTGCGTAGTCGCCCCCGTGATCGCGGCCTTGGAAGGCGGCGACGACGTCGCCCGTCTCCTCGAGGATCGCTCTCACGGCCGGAGCGTCCGCGATCTCGGGCTCGCCGAGGCGATCGGCGTCGACACCGGCGAGGCATTCCTCCTTCGTCAGATCCTCGACGTCGTGGTTCCCGAGGACGTGATATCGTGGGCTGTCGAATCCGGCGTAGACAGTGGCGGCGAGCGCGAGGAGTCCAGGGATGCGCGCTGACTCCCCAAGCTCCGCTCCAAGAGTGAAGCATCCGTTGACGAAGTCCCCTGATTGGTTCACGACGTCGGCTGGCCACACGTTCATCGGCTCGCCGAATGCGCTGAGCCGCTCGGCCCAATCGACCATCAGGAACCCGTCGAGGGGTGAATTCCCGTCGTGGGCGCGTGGATCGGCGAAGGCCCCGACCCAAAGGGGCTCGCAGAGCGTCGGAACGGCGACGGCGCAGATGAGGGCGACGGCAAGACACACCGTTCGAACCAAGGGCTCCCGTGACACCTCCGCACCACCTCCAGCCGACCAAGGCTAGCCCGTCGCGTCGATCCGATCAACCGAGGAGGAAGGCTGTCTCGCTCAGCGTCACCCGAGTGATGCGGCCTGACAGGTCAGCATGTCTCCCCCCGGGTTGGGTGGTTGAATCGGCCGAGGATCGTCTTGCCGAAGTGGATCGGGCGAAAGCCCGGTGCCGGTTCCCGAAAGTGCTGAGACCATCGCTTCCGCAGGGCTCGTCCTGGCTCTGCTTCTCCGGGGGGCGCGTCTCGAAAGCGGTGAGCGGCTTGTGCGAGACGCGAGAATGAAAGAGACAGGCGGACGCGTCAGCTCAGTGAGCCGCGGTCCGCCTGCGTGTGTCTAGCCCTCTTCTCGCTTGAGGTACTGCAGGATGGCCTCGACGACGAGGTAGTTAATCGAACGGTCCCGGCTCTTCCCCAGCTCGGAGAGACGCTCGACGGGTCTCTCCCCGAGAGCCTTCTGCGGGATGTAGATCGACAGCTTGTCCAACACTTGCTTTCTGGCCACGGTATCTCACCTCCCTCGGTTTCGAACGCATTGATGGCGGGAAGAATGGACGAAGCGTCTGTGCGCGGCGTGAAGGGACGATGAAGATCCCATGTGAGCGGAGGTTCAACGAGCTCTCCATAGACGAGGAGGGGGGCAGCTATCCGTTCGTGGTCTCTTGGCGACAGGCGTCGGGCGAAACAGAGTGCAAGGTTGGGTGTATAGTGTGTACCTGAGAATGGAGGTGGGAGTCGTGAGACGACGGTGGGTATCCGTTGGCGGTGTATTGGTGATCGCGTTGGTGCTTTCGTGTGTCGCGGCGTCGGCCGCGACGTCGCTGTTCGGAACGCGCTTCAGAGCTGGGGAGACGATTCAGTTCCAGATCGAGGACTCGTCGAGTTGGGTCTGGGGTTGCTGCGGCTGCTGTTCCTGTGAGACGACGACGATCCTGGGTTGGCGAATCATGGATATGGCCGGACAGGCAATCTACAGCGTCGTGCATGACGCGCCTGTGAGTGCGTCCGTCTGGCTCGGGACGTGGGGGCAGACCAAGATTGACGGGATGGCTGCAGCAGCGGGCCAGTACATCCTCTACGTGGATACGTCAGTCGGAACGCTGTCGCGGTGCTTCTCGATCTACGATCCGTGCGATTGCTGTCGGACATGTTACTCGTGCGTCTGTGATCATGTGTCCTCGATCACCGAGTGCGGATGCAAGGCATCGCTCGTTTTCGTGGACTCGTGCACGACGGGTTGCTTCTTCCCGTTCTTCGGCCTGTTCGGTGGTTGCTGGACAGCGTCTTGCTCGGGGGGATGCCCGTAGACGCAGGCTCGGGACGGGGTTCCGAGGTCTGGCAGAGCATAGGAGCTTGAACACACGAGTGTGAATCGGCAGCCGGCTTCTCGCGTGCTTCTTGCGGCGGCGCGAGAAGCCGGCTGTGTTGGGGTTGACCGAGTGGTCGGCCGCCCGTACGCTCCGAGACGAGCGAGGGTGGCGGAATTGGCAGACGCGCCAGCCTTAGGAGCTGGTGCCTTCGGGCGTGCGGGTTCGAGTCCCGCCCTTCGCAGACGGGAGGCATGGCACACGAAGTCGATCTCTGCAGTTGAAGCGGTTTCCGCGCGAAGCTATAATGGGTCGCTATCGCGGGAATAGCTCAGCGGTAGAGCACTGCCTTGCCAAGGCAGGGGTCGCGGGTTCAAATCCCGTTTCCCGCTCCAAGCCAGGTGAGGACCGAGGAAACTGGGTGCGGATGCCGGGATGGCGGAACAGGCAGACGCAGGAGACTTAAAATCTCTTGAGGGTTTCCTCGTGCGGGTTCGACTCCCGCTCCCGGCACAAGAGAAAGAGAAGATACCGCGGGGTGGAGCAATCAGGAAGCTCGTCGGGCTCATAACCCGGAGGTTGTCGGTTCGAATCCGGCCCCCGCAACCAGCACGGCGGCGTAGCTCAACCGGCTAGAGCGCTCGGCTCATATCCGAGAGGTTCGGGGTTCGAGTCCCTGCGCCGCTAGAGAGTTTTTTCTTTTGGGGGCGTAGCTCTAACCGGGAGAGCGCTGCGTTCGCAACGCAGAGGTTGGCGGTTCGAATCCGCTCGCCTCCACACGATGGACCGGACGCGGAATCGCGTCCGGTTCTCTCTACCAGGATACCTCGGCGGCGAGTGTCCACTCCGTGAATCCCGTTGTGTCGACCGTGATCGAACTCGACAAGCTCAGCGATGACCCAATCGCTACGGTGACCCCCATCGTGCTCTGTGCCCACTCGAACAGCATCCCCGTTGATGTGCTGAAGAACGTGTCGACCGAGAACGAGAATCCGCAACCGATCGGCGGCACGTCAACGGTCAGCGACACGGCCTCCCAGTAGTCCTGCGGGTAGTAGAGATGCCCCTCGGCGAGGGCCTCCGTCAGCGGTTCGACGATCGATCCGAACGCCGGAGTGGTGATGACGTAGGTCGTCGTGTCGAGATTCGTGATGCTGCGCAGCGTTGCCCCGCCGAGCGTGATCTCGAACGCGATGCCGTACAGTTCGAGACCTGTGATGGTACTGCTCCCCGACTGAACGAGATTGGTGTACAGGCTGACGCATCCGTACGCCGAGTCGAGCGACGGCGTGAACGTGCGGGTCTTGGTCTGGAGGGTGTACTCGATATCAAGGGTCAGCGAGAACGGCGAGTCGAACAGGTGGAGGAACGCGAGTTCGAGTTCCTCCTTCTCGAAACCTGTCTTGCCGAACGTCGTCACGCTCGTGATCTGTGCGCAGCCGAACACGTGGGCGCTGACCGCGAACTCCTGGCCCGAGAAGGCAATGGGAACCGTGTCGATCGTCGGATCGGTCAGAAACGTCTTCGCAACGAGCGTCGAGTCCGTCTGAACGCCGGTCGCGGTGAACGTGATCTCCGACAAATCTGCGCTCAGGAACGTCGCGCTCTCGACCGTGGCCAGTCCGCCGAACAGCTCGCCGTACACGTCGATTACGTATCCGTAGTTGACCGGTTCGGACTGCGTGGCGCCGACCATCGCTCCGTAGAGAGCGAACGTGAGCGGGTAGAACTCGAGGGCGAGCTTGCCCTGCGCGTAGAGGAACGATCCGGTCTGCGGCTCGAACAGGAACTGCCCCATGAAGGAGAGCGGACCGACGGCCATGTCCAGATCGAACTCCTGCCACAGCCAGCCGTCGAAGATGAAGTCCGATACGCTCGAGACGGTCAGGAAGTCGAGCTGTATGCCGACGTCGAGCGTCGACTGGAACGCGGTGAACGGCATCGTCTGCTGTGGAGAGAGTGTCATCTCCGCGAACCAGCTTCCCGTGAATCCTCCACTCGCGTGTGCTCCGGCGGCCATGCCGAACAGACAGACGATCACGACCAGCCACGTTCGGGCGTTCACCGTGTACTCCCCCTCGTCCTCGCCGCTCGCGCGGGATGGTTCAGTTCTTCTCGCGTTCGATCTCACGTCGATCCGACTCTAGGTTGACGTGCGCCTCGTCTCCACGCTGTGCGACCACCGGGGAGAGGAAACAGGTCACCCGGCGGGTCAGCGAACGTCCCCTCGGACGACGACAGACTGGGATGCACCTCCGTTTCCTCTTGCCGATGGGATCGCGCGCGAGGTAGACTCGCGCCACGATGATGCGACGCTTCCTCATCCTCGGTCACCGGGCACCACTCGACGGGTCGTTCTCGCTCAACGACCTCCCGGGTGGCGCGGGGCGCCTCGACGTTCTCTGTCGTGCGATCGGCGCGTCGCTCCTCGTCTCGCACGGAATACGAGAGGACGTGGAGACGATTCTGCTTCTGCAGGACGCCGTCCAGATTCGGATTCGCGGGGACCGAGTGAAGCGGCTCAGCCCGGACGAGCGCTCGACGGCGGGCCTTCTCCAACGTGCGCTCACCTCGGCCTCTGACGAGGAGGTGCAGAGCACGCCAGGGATCTTCGTTTCTCGACGAAGCCTTGCCGAGGCGCTCGATCGTCTGTACCAGCTCGAGAGCAACCCCGTCGTCCTCCACGAGAAGGGGGGACCGGCCGAGACGTTCGCGTTTCCGAGCGATCCGACGTTCATCCTCTCCGACCATCTCGACTACACGGAGGACGAGGAGCGCACCCTGCGGGATCTGCCACACGTCTCACTCGGGGATCGGGCGCTCCACACGAGCCAGTGCATCACGATCGTCCACTACCTCATCGATCAACGTGCTGCCGATCTGCAGGCGGACTTGGTCCATTGCCACAGCGTCTGGGGCGAACCGAAAGCTCAGCTGGTCAAGTCCCTGCTAGAGGACTTCGACATCCCAGTCAACCTGCTCCGACACGTCCCGCCGTCCGTGCTGCCGATTGCGGTCGACGGCCTCGGCGAGGTGCGGATCATGGTCCGCGCGCGCGATCTGTCGCGGGCGCGCCAGGTGATCGGCGACTACTTCGAGGAGCCGGTCGACGGGTGAATCGTCGTTCGATGTGACGATGACGTGCGCCGAGGGATCACGGAAGCGATTGTCGTTCGCAGACCAGCGGGCGTCGATGGTCGAGCGGCATCTGCGCCGCCGAGGGATCCGGGACGACGGAGTGCTCCAGACGATGGCCCGGGTTCCGCGGCACGCGTTCGTTCCGCCCGAGTGGAGGCGCGAGGCGTACGCCGACTCGCCGCTTCCGATCGGCGAAGGGCAGACCATCTCTCAGCCGTACATCGTTGCGGTCATGACCGAAGCGCTGTCGCTTCGGGGGTGTGAGAAGGTTCTCGAGATCGGAACCGGCTGCGGGTATCAGACGGCGATTCTCGCCGAGCTGGCGGACGTGATCTGGACGACGGAGCGCTCGCCAGCGCTCGCGCGCGGGGCACGGATCCGGCTGCGCGAGCTCGGCTATCGTCGCATCCACATCGAGCAAGGCGACGGGACCGTCGGGTTGGAGCGTGAGGCGCCGTTCGATCGTATCATCGCCACCGGAAGCCTGCCGAACGCTCCCGCCGGGCTCCTCGACCAGCTCGTGGAGGGCGGGATCCTCGTGGCGCCGATCGGGAACCTGTGCGAGCAACAGCTGATTCGACTCGAGTCGACGGGGAACGGAGTGCGCCGACGGAGTCTCGGAGCGTGTCGTTTCGTTCCGCTCGTCGGTGTTGCGGGGTGGGACGAGCGCGCGGCGGGGCGGACGTACCAACGGAGCGAGTACACAGGGAAGACGGACGAAAGGGGACGCCTTGGGATTGATTGACCTCCGCAGCGACACGGTGACGCGACCGACCGGCGGGATGCGCCGCGCGATGGCAGATGCCGTCGTCGGCGATGATGTCTTCGGAGAGGATCCGACAGTCCAGGAGCTCGAACGGCGAACGGCGGCACTCCTCGGCAAGGAAGCCGGGTTGTTCGTTGCCAGTGGAACGATGGGGAACCTGGTGGCGATGCTGACTCACGCCGGCCGCGGTGACGAGATTGTGGTCGGGAACCTCTCTCACACGTTCCTCTACGAGGCTGGCGGGTGCGCCGCCCTCGGCGGAATCCACCCGCATGTGCTTCCGAATGAGGTCGACGGAACCCTCGATCTCGGCGCGATCGAGCGTGCGGTCCGGAACCTGGACGACGAGCACCAGCCCCCGACCCGTCTCATCTGCCTGGAGAACACCCACAACCGTTGCCGGGGGATCGCGATTCCCTTGGCCTACTTCGATCAGGTCGGCAAACTCGCCGTGCGGCACGGGCTTGCGGTTCACCTTGACGGCGCCCGCCTGTTCAACGCGGCGATCGCGTTGTCGGTGTCACCGGTTGCTCTGGCGCGATCGGCCGATTCGGTGATGGTTTGTCTCTCCAAGGGCCTCGGCGCTCCGGTCGGATCCGTCCTGTGCGGTGAGGAAGCGTTCATCCGGCGGGCTCGGCGGATGCGCAAGCTGGTCGGCGGCGGGATGCGGCAGGTCGGCGTGCTCGCGGCGGCCGGTGTGTACGCTCTTGATCACCACGTCGAACGACTCGCACTCGATCACGAGAACGCAGCGCGCCTCGCTCGAGGAATCGCGGCGATTCCGGGTCTGACCTGCGGTCAGGCGGAGCCGCCGGCGAATGGAGCGTGGACGAACCTCGTCTACCTCACGATCGACGAGCCGACGTGCGGCGGCCTGGCGTTCGACGCGGCCGAGCTCGCGATGCGGCTTCGCGAGCGGGGAGTCCTCGGGATTCCGCTCGGGGCCGATCGTCGGCAGATGCGCCTCGTGACCCACCTCGATGTCTCCGACGCGGACATCGATGACGCGCTCGCCGCGCTCCGGTCCGTCGTCACCGAGACATGAGTCCGCTCGCGACCTGATCCCCGTCGGGATCGGAAATCCTCTACGCGCTTCGAAGACGCGAAGCAATCCCCTATCGTCGGGACAACCGGGTGGTGACCTCGGCCCTGATGTCGACGGGCCGTCGTCCCCAACAGATTGCCTAGGGGGGAACGATGAAGGGGCTAGCGACTCTGCTGATCGCGGGACTCCTGACGAGTGTCGGAGCGCTTGCCGGTCCGCTGGAGATGTCGTTCGGCGGCGGTCCGACGGCGGCGGCGCTCGGTACGGTCAATGCGTCGATCGACGTCGTCAATGCGCTGATCACGCACCTCAACGAAACGTTCGCCGTCCATCCCGACGTTGCCGGGTCGGTCGACCCACTCGATCCGATGGTCAGCGGGTTCGCGTTCCGTATCGGGGAGCGGATCTGGCTGACGGATTGGTTCGGGGTTGGCGCGGCGGCCGAGTACTTCGCCTCGTCGACCGAGACGCGGGGGGCGTACGACGGGAGTGAGGTCTCGACGATCGATCTTGCGCTCGGGGCCAAGAGCGTGAGCATCACCGCCGGCGGCCGAGCGATCTTCCTCGACGTCGGACTGCAGCTCGCCGCCGACGCGGCGATCGGGTACTACTACGTCTTGTTCGATCGCGCGGTGCAGTTCGAGATTCCCACGGAGTATCCGGATGTGATCTCCGCCGTTCCGGCTGACGGAGACGTGCGATACACGGGGAGCGTGCTCGGATTCGAGGCGGGGCTCTCTCTCTCCTACCCTGTTGCGCCCTGGTTCACGCTCGGCTCGTCAGTGACCTATCGATCGACGGCGTCCGGCGCGGTCGCTGACGCAACGGGCGAGGAGCTCGATCTGGTCGGAGATGGAACGCCGGACGCGATCGATCTCGACGGGATCACGGTTCGCCTGACGTTCTCCATCAACATTGATCTCTCCCCCGACGGGGAAAAGGAGTGACGCGATGAAGACGGCAAGACTCATCCTGCTGCTCTGCGCCGCCCTCCTCGTCGCGGCCTCGCTTGCCGGGTGCCTGCGACGTGCGCAGCTACAGGCATTGTTCACGGCGACGGACACGGAAGCGACGATTCCATTCACGGTCGGCTTCGACGGAACGCTCTCCTACACGTCTGCTGGGGAGATCGACTCGTACCTCTGGACGTTCGGCGACGGTGCTTCCGAGACGGGGCCGGTTGTCGAGCACACGTACAGCGAGGACGGGACGTACGAGGTTCGGCTGATCGTGGTCGACGAGTCCGGTCTGTCGACGTCGACGGGGATGACGATCCACGCGCTCAACCCACCCCCGACGGCGGGATTCACCTACTCGCCGAAGAGCCACATCGACGGGGACTACTTCGTCTCGTGCAACGAGACGGTCACGTTCGATGCGGCGGAGGCGTGCTCGGATGACGGCTCGATCGTCGCGTACGACTGGTACTTCGGGTACCGAAACGCCGACGGAACGGCGGCGACCGGGTCCGGCCCGGTTGTGACCCATGAGTTCCTCCACGCGGGGACGTACACCATCATCCTCACCGTGACCGACGACGACGGCGGAACGGCGACGTTCGAGGAGAAGCTCGACGTCATGGGCGGACCGCCGTGCAACGCGGACATCACCGGAGACGTTCCCTGGGGCGAAGGAGGGACCTGCCAATGAAGCGAGTGCTCGTTTGCCTGTTGATCGCTGCCCCTCTGCTTCTCACCGGATGTGTGTTTGACACGATCGTGAGCGACTTCGTCAACAGCGCGCCTCGAGCCGTCATCGACGCCGCTCCGGCGGACGGTGCGGCTCCTCTGACGGTCACGTTCGATGCGCACTACTCGCACGACGGGGACGGGGCGATCGCCGAGTACCACTGGGACTTCGGAGACCCCGAAGACCGCACGCTGCAGCGGGACAGCGCGTGCACGCACACCTACGGCCGCGCGGGAACGTACCTTGCCACGTTGACCGTGGTCGACGATGAAGGTGCGACCGACTCGCAACGGATCGCGATCGTGGTCGCCAACCCTCCGCCTGTGGCCGAGCTGTTTGTCAGCAACGACAGCCCGCTCCCGGGAAGCGAGGTGCAGTTCAACGCGGCGGATTCACACGATCCGGACGGCGAGATCGTCGGCTACGACTGGGACTTCGGGGACGGAGTGACGGCCGGCGGAGCGACGACGCAGCATACGTACGTCTCGGGTGGCTACTACGTCGTGACGCTGACCGTGACTGACGATGACGGCGCTTCGTCGACCGCGCGAGCCGGCATCAACGTGCTCCCGGGGCAGAGCAAATGCGCCGACGACACAACGTGCGAGGGTGGGGATCCTGACCCGATCGCGGTGATCGAGGCGTGGCCGAATCCGTTCTCCTGTTCCGGCGGGAAGGTCGACACGCTGATCACGTTCGACGGCCGCGCGAGTCGGGCCGGCGTCGGTCAGATCGTCAGCTACGCGTGGGACTTCGGGGACGGTGCGACCGCCACCGGTCAGCGCGCAACCCACACCTACACCCATCAGGGGAACTACCAGGTTCGATTGACCATCGTCGACTCGGGCGGTGGGATCGATACCGCAACGGCGACGGCACAGATGAGCTCGACCTGCTACTGATGGACGCTCGGTGGTGTGTCTACGGTTCGACTAGGTAGTAGCGGGAGACGACGTCGACGTCGATCAGCGCACCCGACGCGTTGAGGTACTCGGCGACGAGCAAGATGGGACGGCTGGTGTGGACGTCGACCATTCCCCACATCGTCTCCGCAACGTCGAGTTCGTCGCTCAGCAGAACGAACGCCGACGAGCGGGGATCGAGTTCGAACGAACGAACCGACGTGCGCGCACCCGCTGAATCGTAGATGTAGAACTCACCGACGACCTGCTCGTCCGACGAGTTAACGAACGAAAGGGCGGTCATCCGGTTCTCGGTGTTGGCGTAGTTCGCGGTCAGCCAGTATCCGGAGTAGTCCGTCGCGCCGGCCATGTCGGTCGGAATCGAGACGTTGTCGATCGTCAGCCATCCGTGTTCGTCGCGGATCCACGCGGCGGCCGAGACCCGGCCCTCGGTTTCGATTCGTGCCAAGCCCCACGTGCGGCCGCTCGCGGCGTCGAGGATCTCCTCGATGAAGACGGCTTCGGAGGCGTACTCGGCCAACGTCACGTCGACGGATGCGACCTCGTTTCCGCTCGAGTCGTAAGCGAAGAGCCTCACCAGCGTCTCCTCGCCGAACAGGTTCGTCAGAACGATCGCCGTTCCGTGGCCTTCGGTCGCATCGTAGTAGACGGCGTACGTCCGCGCCCCCGCGCACATGGCGATCATCAGAACGAGTACGGCTGCTGCACATGCTGCGATCCGTCGCTTCACATGTCCTCCTCTTCTACGCGTTGCGTGCTCAGTTCGTCGTCACCGACTCTGGCAAGACGTCGGCGAGGAACTGTCCGGTGTACGATCCGCTCACGGTGGTCAACATCTCCGGCGTTCCTGTAGCAACGACGCCTCCGCCCCCGTCCCCGCCTTCCGGGCCGAGGTCGATGATCCAATCGGCGGTCTTGATTACGTCGAGATTGTGCTCGATGACGATCACGCTGTTCCCGGTGTCAACGAGGCGATGGAGAACCTCGAGGAGCTTGCTCACGTCCGCTGCATGGAGTCCCGTCGTCGGCTCATCGAGGATGTAGAGTGTTCGTCCGGTCGAGCGCTTGGAAAGCTCCTTGGCCAGCTTGATCCGCTGGGCCTCTCCTCCCGAGAGCTCGGTCGCCGGCTGGCCAAGTTCGATGTAGGAGAGTCCGACGTCGTGGAGCGTCTGCAGTCGGCGGCGGATGCGCGGGACGTTCTCGAAGAACGTGAGTGCCTCTTCGACGGACATCGCGAGGATGTCGGCGATCGAGCGGTTCTTGTACCGCACTTGGAGTGTCTCTCGGTTGTATCGCGTGCCCTTGCAGACATCGCACGGGACGTAGATGTCGGGAAGGAAGTGCATCTCGATCTTCTCCTGCCCCTGCCCCTGGCACGCCTCGCACCGGCCGCCCTTGACGTTGAAGCTGAATCGTCCGGCCGCATACCCGCGGAGCTTCGCGTCAGGTGTCCTGGCGAGGAGTGCGCGGATGTCGTCGAACAGCTTGGTGTAGGTCGCGGGATTCGAGCGCGGCGTGCGCCCGATCGGCGACTGGTCGATCTCGATAACCTTGTCGATGTGCTCGACGCCGCGGATCTCCCGGTGCGTCCCGGGTCTCCGCGTCGCGAGGTGCAGAGCGTGGGCGATCCCACGGTAGGTCACGTCTTCGACGAGCGTGCTCTTCCCCGATCCGGAGACACCAGTGACGCACGTGAAGCAGCCGAGCGGGAACTCAACGTCGACGTCACGGAGGTTGTGCTCGGCGGCACCGAGAACGGCGAGTCGCTTCCCGTTCCCCGGTCGACGCACCGGCGGGATCGGGATGCGAAGCGTCCCCGCGAGGTACCGGCCGGTGACCGACTCGGGAGATCGAGCGACCTCCTCCGGGGTCCCGGAGGCGACAACGTAGCCGCCGTGCGCACCCGCCCCGGGGCCAAGATCGAGGACGTGGTCGCTCTCACGGATCGTCTCGTCGTCGTGCTCGACGACAATCACCGTGTTGCCGAGATCGCGCAGCCCCTTGAGCGTCTCGAGGAGGCGCCGGTTGTCGCGCTGATGCAGTCCGATCGACGGTTCGTCGAGGACGTAGAGGACGCCGGTGAGCTGGCTTCCGATCTGTGTGGCCAGCCGGATTCGCTGCGCCTCGCCGCCGGCGAGGGTGCCCGCCTGGCGGTCGAGGGTCAGGTAGTCGAGGCCGACGGCGACCATGAATCCGAGTCGGGCCTTGATCTCCTTGAGGATCTGCGCTGCGATCATCCCCTCGCGTGTCGTCAGGTCGAGCTCCTCGAAAAAGGTCAGCGCGCTTCGGATCGACAGGCTGGTCGCCTCGTGGATGTTCAGCCCTCCGATCGTGACGGCGAGGATCTCGGGCTTGAGTCGCGCGCCATGGCAGGTCGGACACGGGAGGGTCGCCAGGTACTGCTCCAGCTCCCCGCGCCAGTGGTCGGACGATGTCTCCCGGTACCATCGCTCGAGCGATCCGACGATTCCGCGGAACGGGCGCTTGATCGTCCGCGAGTACCCGCTGCGCGAGTGGTAGTGGAATGTGATCTCCTTCTCGCCGGTTCCGTGCAGGACCACGTCAAGCTTCTTCTTCGGGATCTCTCCCAGCGGCGTCTTCGGATCGATTCCCAGGTGCTCGGCGAGCGCTGTCATCTGCGCCTCGAACCAACGACTCGAGGTGTTGGCGAATGGGATCAGTCCGCCGGTCATCAGCCCCAAGCGCTCATCGACGACGAGTTCGGGGTCGATTTCCTTGCGGTATCCGAGTCCGCTGCATTCAGGACAGGCGCCGTAGGGGTTGTTGAACGAGAACATCCGAGGGGTGAGTTCCTGGTAGCTGACTCCGCAGCGGATGCAGGCGTAGTGCTCGCTGTGGAGGTGCTCATCCCCGTCGTCGGTCACGACGTTGACGAGCCCCCCGCCGTGCTTGAGGGCGGTCTCGATCGAGTCCGTGACCCGGCCACGCTTTCTCGCGTCGACGACGATGCGGTCGACGACGATGTCGATCGTGTGCTTCCGGTTCTTGGCGAGCTCGATCTCCTCGTACAGTGTTCGGGTGACGCCGTCGACGCGGACGCGGGTGAACCCCTCCTGTCGCACCTCTTCGAACGTCTTCCGGTACTCGCCCTTCCGGCCGCGAACGAGGGGGGCGAGGACCTGGATCTGGGTTCCCGGCGGGAAGCTCATCACCGCATCGACGATCTGCTCAGCCGATTGCTGGCTGATCGGGTCGCCGCAGGTTGGGCAGTGCGGGTGCCCGATCCGAGCGAACAAGAGGCGAAGGTAGTCGTAGATCTCGGTGACGGTGCCGACGGTCGAGCGCGGGTTGTGGCTCCGCGTCTTCTGGTCGATCGAGATCGCCGGCGAGAGCCCCTCGATGAAGTCGACGTCTGGCTTCTCCATCTGGCCGAGGAACTGCCTGGCGTAGGCGGACAGCGATTCGACGTACCGGCGCTGCCCCTCGGCGTAGATCGTGTCGAACGCGAGCGAGCTCTTCCCCGAACCGGAGATCCCGGTAATCACGATCAGCTTGTCGCGCGGGAGAACAACGTCGATGCTCTTCAGGTTGTGTTCGCGCGCTCCCTTGACGTGGATCTCGTTCATAGCCCCTTCCTCAGCTCCCGGATCTCGTCGCGCAGGTTCGCGGCGAGTTCGAACTCGAGCCGATCGGCTGCGGCGAGCATCTGCTCCTCGAGTTCTCGGATCGCCGCGAGGCGCTCTTCCTTTGTCGCCGGCTTCGGCTGCTCACGCACCTGTTGCGGCTGTGGCTGCGACGCTCGGAGCGACTGGACGATGTCGGTGACGGCCCGCTCGATCGACTTCGGTGTGATCCCGTGCTCTTCGTTGTGAGCGATCTGGATCGCTCGGCGCCGGTTCGTCTCTCGCATCGCGTGCTGGATCGAATCGGTTTGCGTGTCGGCGTAGAGGATCACGCGCCCGCGAACGTTCCTCGCGGCACGGCCGATTGTCTGGATCAGCGACGTTCCCGAACGGAGGAACCCCTCCTTGTCGGCGTCGAGAACGGCGACGAGGGACACTTCGGGGAGGTCGAGGCCCTCGCGGAGGAGGTTGATTCCTACGAGGACGTCGAACTTCCCCAGGCGGAGCTCGCGGAGGATGTCGATGCGATCGAGTGTGTCGATCTCCGAGTGTAGATAGCGCGCGCGAATCCCGAGGTCGACGAGATACTCGGTCAGGTCCTCGGCCATCCGCTTGGTGAGCGTGGTGACCAGGACGCGCTCCCGTCGTTCGACGACGGCGCGAATCTCGCCGAGCAGGTGGTCGATCTGCCCCTTCACCGGATGGAGGACGATCTCCGGGTCGACGAGGCCGGTCGGCCGGATGATCTGCTCGACGATCTTCCGGCTGTGGCGACCTTCATACGGCCCGGGGGTGGCGGAGGTGAAGATCACCTGGTTGATGCGTTCCTCGAACTCGACGAACGTCAGCGGTCGGTTGTCGAGCGCCGACGGGAGGCGGAACCCGTAGTCGACGAGCGTCGTCTTCCGTGAGCGATCGCCGTGATACATCCCGCGGATCTGGGGAACGGTCTGGTGGGACTCGTCGATCACGAGGAGGAAGTCGCTCGGGAAGTAGTCGATCAGGACGGACGGGGGCTGATCGACCTTGCGTCCGTCCAGGTGCCGAGAGTAGTTCTCGATTCCCGAGCAGTAGCCCATCTCCTGCATCATCTCCAGGTCGTACCGCGTGCGCTGCTCGAGTCGTTGCGCTTCCAGAAGGCGAGTCTCCCGGCGCAGCTGCGCGAGGCGTTCGACAAGCTCCTCCTCGATCCCCTCGACGGCGCGCTTCATCTGCTCCTCGGGCGTGACGAAGTGCGATCCCGGGTAGATCGTGATCTCGGTCTCCTCTCGGATCGGATGCCCGGTGATCGGATCGAGGATCGCGATCCGATCGATCGTGTCGCCGAAGAACTCGAGTCGCACGACGCGTTCTTCGTACGCCGGGATGATCTCGACGGTGTCGCCGCGAGCGCGGAACGTCCCCCGCTCGAATCCGACCTCGTTGCGGTTGTACTGCAGGGCAATCATTGCGCGCATCACGTCGTCCCGATCCCACGTCTCCCCCGTCCGGAGTGCGAGCGACATGTCGTAATAGCTTGCCGGCGAACCGAGCCCGTAGATGCAGGAGACCGAGGCGACGATAATCACGTCGCGTCGCTCGAACAGGGCTGACGTCGCGGCGTGTCTCAGCCGGTCGATCTCGTCGTTGATCGACGAGTCCTTCTCGATGTACGTGTCCGTCTGCGGGATGTACGCCTCGGGCTGGTAGTAGTCGTAGTACGAGACGAAGTAGTGGACGGCGTTCTCGGGGAAGAGCTCGCGAAACTCGTTCGCTAGCTGTGCCGTGAGGGTCTTGTTGTGGGCGATCACGAGCGTCGGGCGCTGCGCGTTGGCAATGACGTGGGCGATCGTGAACGTCTTCCCGGTCCCCGTTGCGCCAAACAGCGTCTGGAACTGGAGCCCGTCCGCGAGGCCGGCCGTCAGCTCGTCGATCGCCCGCGGCTGATCGCCGCGAGGCTGCAGGTTCTCCGAGATGTGGAATCCCGCTTCCTCTCCCACCCGTGGTAATCTCATCCCAGTGTCGGATGGTATCCAGGTCCGACGGGGCGATCAATGGATTCACTGGAGACAATGAAGACCTTCCAGGAGTGGTCAGGAGTCGGAGGGACTAGCGAAGAATCGCGAACGTCTCGAACGATCGTTCAGCCGGCCGCCAGACCACGTCGACCCGCTCGACGACCGCTGCGTCCGGCCCGACGCGAAGCCAGGCAAGGAGGTCTTCCAGGCGGTCTCGTGGCCCCTCGGCGATGACCTTGACCGATCCGTCTGGCTGGTTCTCGACCGACCCTGCGAGCCCGAGTCGGTCCGCCTGCAGGTTCGTGCTGTAGCGGAAGAAGACGCCTTGCACGACCCCGTGGACGGTGGCCTCAAGTCGTTCGGTCCGTTCGTGGTTCATTACGGTCGAGTCATTCTAGGCCAACGGGACGACGCCGGCACGCGCTGCCGCTCGGAGGGCGTCGGCGTACTCCAGGTCGGTGATCGCGCGTGCGAGATCGGCGACGGACTCCGCCTGATGGCACGGCCGGTACTGGTCCATCAGGTTGACGTACGTGTCCAGCGAGACCTCGGTTGCGAGGAATCGGAGCACCTCCGGGGCACCGGAGAGTCCGTTCGGCAAGACAAGATGGCGTACGAGCAGGCCGTGCCTGGCGATCCCGTCGGGGTCGATGACCAGGTTACCGACCTGCCGGTACATCTCGACGATTGCCTGTTGTGTGATCTCGACGTAGTTGGGCGCAGCCGAGAGCCGCTCTGCGACTTCGTTCGATCCGTACTTCAGATCCGGAAGGTAGATGTCGACGATCCCGTCGAGCAGCCGCAGGGCCGGAACTGACTCGTACCCGCCGCAGTTCCATACGACAGGAAGGTTGAATCCTCCCTCGACGGCATCCGCCAGCGCTGAGACGATGGCGTGAGCCTGGTGCGTCGGTGTAACCAGGTTGAGATTGACGCAGCCGGCGGCTTGAATCGCCAAGAACATATCGGCCAGTTCGGCTTCCGTGAGATCGAAGCCTGCCCGCTCGTGGCTGATCGCCCAGTTCTGGCAGAACAGGCACGCAAGACCACATCCGGAGAAGAAGACGGTTCCCGAGCCTCGATTCCCGACCAGCGGTGGCTCCTCTCCGAAGTGAGGCCCGGCACTGGCAACGCGGGGTGATGCGCCGATGCCGCATCGACCGAGCTCGCCACCGAGCCGGTTGGCGCCGCACGCTTGAGGACAGAGTCGGCACGGTGACAGGAGTCTGCGAAGGGTCTCGGCAGTCTCGCGCAGCTGGTCGACGGTCGCGCTCACGGAACCTCCCTCCGGCCGCAAGCGGTCGGACGGACGGATTGTATCGCCCGCGCCTGGGGTCGTTGCCATTCCTGACGGTCTGCATAGAATCGATCCGGCTGTCGCAGCGAAGGAGGGACGATGGCGTACGTATCCAAGAAGGACTTCGTGGAGGCGGTGCAGCCGCTCGTCGATCGGCTATCGCGGCTCGGGGACGAATTCGACGCGCTCAATGACGAACTCGAGCGGATCGTCGACGAACTCGAAGACGCAATCGAAGGTGCGGAGGACTAGCAGGCGTTCGCGCCGCTACGGACCGGCGGGGGGATGCGACACTCCGAGCGAGGAGGCGTGTAGATGAGAGTGCCGCACGACCTCCTAGCCCCTACTCGGGCTCCGGGAAGCGAGGTTAGCGTGAGCCGATCCCACCTCCGCCTCGCTTCCCGGCGCATGTTTGAGCAGGTCGAAGGGAAGGCCCTGTGAGCGTTCGACTGACCACGACGGAGCTCCTCTCCCACCTGATTCGTTTCGACACGACAAACCCACCCGGCAACGAGGCCGAGTGCGTGCACTTCCTCGGTGGGATTCTCGACGAGGCGGGCTTGACGACCGAGTTCCATTCGGCATCGTCCGGACGGCCGAACCTCGTGGCGCGACTTCCTGGGCGGGGAGATGCGCCGCCTCTTCTCCTCTACGGCCATGCCGACGTCGTCGCGACGGCGGGGCAGACGTGGTCTCAGCCCGCGTTCGCTGGCCGCGTCACGAACGGATGGGTCTGGGGGCGCGGCGCCCTCGACATGAAGGGGGGGCTGGCGATGATGACCTCAGCTCTCGTGCGGACGCGGGCGGAAGGACGACAGCCTGCCGGGGACATCGTCTTCGCCGTTGTCGCCGACGAGGAGGCGGGCGGCGCCGACGGCGCTCGCTTTCTCGTCGAACAGCGGCCCCACCTGTTCGACGGGATCCGGTACGCCCTTGGCGAATTCGGCGGGTTCCCATTGCATCTCGACGGCCGGCGGTTCTACATGATCCAGGTGGCCGAGAAGGCGCCGTGCTGGCTCGAGGCGACGCTACGCGGCCCAGGCGGCCACGGCGCGCGTCCGATGCGAGGCGGTGCAATGGCGTCTCTGGGACAGGTCCTGTCGCGACTCGACGAGCGTCGGATGCCAGTCCACATTACGTCGATCACACGTGGGATGATCGAAACCCTCTGCAAATACGTGTCGCGCCGCACGCGCTGGGCGTTGCGCCTGCTTCTCCAGCCGAAGCTCGCCGACCGCGCTCTTCGTTTCCTCGGTCCGAAGGGACGGCTGTTCGAGCCGCTGTTCCGGCACACCGTGAACGCGACGTACGTGCACGGGGGCGGGAAGGCGAACGTGGTGCCGAGCGAGGTCGTCCTCGGGCTGGACGGGCGCCTCCTCCCGGGGTTTGATCCCGAGGACCTGCTCGAGGAACTGCGCGTCCTCGTTGGCGAGAGCATCGAGACTCGGGTGCTGCTTCACGAGCCGTCGCCCGGAACGCCAGACTACGGGCTGCTCGACTTACTCAGCGACGTCTTGGGCGAGCTCGATCGCGCGGCGGTGCCGGCGTCGGTGCCGTTCCTGCTCCCTGCCTCAACGGACGCGCGCCACTTCGCGCGCCTTGGGATCCAGACCTACGGATTCACGCCGATGCGCCTACCAGCCGGATTCGACTTCTTCTCGACGATTCACGCCGCGGACGAACGGATTCCCGTCGATGCCCTCGACTTCGGCACCGAAGCGATCGTCCGCGTCATCGATCGGTACGGTTCGGATTCAGCCTAGAGCCACGGCGCGAGAAGCGCGAGGATCCTCTCCAGCGGCGCGACGTCGTCTTCGGTGAACTGACCGGGTTGCGTCGCGTCGATGTCGAAGACGGCGATGACATCTTCGTCGGACACCACTGGAATCGCGATCTCGCTTCTCGATCGGGGATCGCAGGCGATGTGGCCGGGGAACGTGGAGACGTCGGGGACGACGATCGCTCGACGCTCCACGGCGGCGTGCAGACAGACGCCGCGACCTTCGAGGACCTGGCAGGCGACCGGTCCCTGGTACGGTCCGATGTGCAGGGTGCCGTTGCGCGCCACGATGTAGAACCCCGTCCAGGAGTGGTGGGGCATCTTGGCGTGAAGGATCGCGCAGGTGGTCGCCATCGCGGCGATGAGTGTCGGGGATCGGTCGACGATGAGATCGCGAAGCTGATCGAGGATTCGCTCGTACCGACGTGCGCGTTGTGGATCCACTCGGGCAGCTCCGTTCAGCGAGCGGCGGCCTGATCGTCGGGAGGCTCGCTCTGGGTCACGACTCGGAAGCCCGCTCGTTCCGCCTGGCAGTGCGTGCCGAGAAGCTCGGCGTAGCGAGAGGCCCAAGCTTCGATCCGGTCGACGGGCTCGTCGGTTGGGGCGTAGAGAACGGCGATGATGTCTCGTGTCTCGTCTCGGATCTTCGTCGCCATCGAGTCCTTCACCGGGTTGCCGCACGGCTCCCAGCGGTCGGGAGTCTGCCGACAGACGAGGAGAAGATCCTCGAGGTCGATCGACTGGCCGGACCGGTTGAAGACGTAGGATTCGCCCGGTTCTCCGCGACGAACAAGGAGGCGTCTCCCCGAAAGCGCCGCGTCAAACACGGACCCGGGGAGGCCGGACTCGAGGCTGATGGCGTTGTTGACGTCGACGGGACCGTTGACCAATGGGAACTCCGCCGCGACGGCAGCGCGGAGGAGGAACTCGCTCGCCGGCTTTCCACGGCCGCTTGGCTTGTACTTCCCGAATCGAAGCATTCGCCGAACCCGCGCGCGGACGTGGTCCGGCACGTACGCCGCCCCCGCATCCCGCGCGGCATCGAGGAGCGGCGCAAGAAAGGCAGGCATCTCGGTGGATACTACGGGAGGCGCGATTCCCTCGGCCCAGATCAGGCCGACGGAGACGGGCGATGGGGCCAGGGTGGGATCGAGTGCAACCGAATACGCTTCGTTCACGAGGAGCGCCTCCTCGGCGGGATCACGCGTCAGCGGATCGGCGAGAGGTTGTCCGCTTCCAGCCGGAAGCTCGCCGTGACGCCGTTCGCGACGACGGTGTACACGCCGGCTCGCAGTCTCTCGACGGCCAAGGGGACCTTCGCTTCGAACGGTGTGACCTCCTGGATGCACGGCTCATCGACCGGGCGCCGAGTGGTGAGCGTCAGGACGAACGTGCTCGTACTCTCGATGTACTCCTGCCTGATTTCGTCAAGGTGTGAACAGGCTTCGGAGACTGTGCCGCAGATCAACGCGTTCGCTTGGACGGGGAAGCCGCTCGTAAGCTCGATCCCGACGGAAACGACGTCGGCTTCGCGGTAGAGAAACTCGGCCGGACCTTCCCCGGATCGGCATCCCGAGAGGAGCAAGACCAACAGAAGTAGGCCGGACAAGAACCGCCTCGTCATCACCGCTTTCCCTCCCGATCGCGGGGTGCGCACCACGCCCAATCGTACACGAGAAGGACGGGGAGGGAAAAGGCCCAGGACGGGTAGGAGCGACGCGAAGCACTTGGAGATGGCCGGGCGTGCCGCTGCGCGTCCGAGGCGGAGAGGCGATAGAATGGCGCCAGGCGGGGTCGGTCCGCTCGTTTGCAGCCGAAGGAGGAGGTGGAGATCCGTGCGCCGCTTTCTGATCGACACCGACACCGCGTCCGATGACGCGGTGGCCCTGGTGATGGCCTTGCGTCACCCCGACGTGCGTGTCGAGGCGATCACGGTCGTAGGCGGGAACGTCCCGTTGGCGCAAGGAGTTCAGAACGCGCTGTACACCGTCGAGCGGTGCAGACAGAGCGTTCCGGTGCACGCCGGGATCGGACGTCCGCTGCTGCGGCCGCTGCAGACCGCGCAGTTCTGCCACGGAGAGGACGGGATGGGCGACATCGGTCTTCCGTTGGCCGGGCGCCCTCCCGCCGAGAGGCACGCCGTCGATGTTCTGATCGATACGGTCCGCCGTCTTGACGGGGAGCTGACGCTCGTGACGCTCGGCCCGCTGACGAACATCGCCGTTGCGCTGACGATCGATCCATCGATCGCTGAGCGGGTCGAACGGTGCGTGGTCATGGGCGGGATCGGCTTCGGGTACGGGAACGTGGTCCCGGCGGCGGAATACAACATCTGGGTCGATCCGGAGGCGGCACGGATCGTGTTCGATTCGGGTCTGCCGATCACGATGGTCGGGTGGGACGTGTCGCACAAGCACGCCACGTTCACAGCGGAGGACGCGGATCGACTCCGACGTGTCTCCGATCTCGGCGCGTTCTGCGTCGACATCCAACGCGCGCTGACTCAGTTCGGCGAGAACTACCTCAAGCAGGTCGGATTCGACCTCCCCGACCCGATGGCGATGGCCGTGGCCCTCGACCCCTCGGTCGCCACGAAGACCACATCCCTTCCCGTCGATGTCGAAGCGGGAAGCGAGCTCACACGCGGCGCGACCGTCGTCGACCATCTGCGGGTGACCGGGAAGCAGCCGAACGCTGACGTCGTTCTCGAGGCGTCGCGGGAGCGATTCCTCGAGCTCCTCTACGACGCGGTGCGGGACGCGTAGATCCGTGATTGCCGTCGTCGGCAGCCTCAACCTCGATGTCGTCCTGCGGATGCAACGGTTTCCCCGGCCGGGTGAGACGATCCTCAGTGAGGAGATGAGCTACTACGCCGGGGGCAAGGGGGCGAACCAAGCCATCGCTGCGGCCCGTCTCGGGGCGGACGTCGCCCTGTTCGGCGCGATCGGGCGAGACGAGACGGGGGAGCGCTTGCTCGAAGGTCTCCGTGTCGAGGGCGTCGACGTTCGTTGCGTCCAGATTGTCGACGACGCTCCGACCGGAACGGCGACGATCTGGGTCGACGCGACGGGCGAGAACGCGATCGCGGTCGCGTCGGGGGCAAACGGGCGGTTCGGGATCGACGCGATCGATGCGGCTCGTGACCAACTCGCGCGCGCGGACGTGTTGCTCGTTCAGTTCGAGATCCCGCTGGAGACGGTCGCCCACCTCCTCGCCGTCCTCCCGGAGGATGGCCCGACCGTCATCGTCAATCCGGCGCCGGCGCGTCCGCTCGACGCGACCGCGATGCGCCTCGATCGAATCGACATCCTCACTCCGAACACATCGGAGCTGAAGGCAATCACGGGGGCGGACGATCGACAGCGAGCGGCCGGGCGTTTGCTGGATCTTGGTGTCCGAAACGTCGTCTGTACTCTCGGCGCCGATGGAGCGGCCTGGTTGCGCCGTGGTGCAGCGCAGGTACGTGTGCCTGCGCCACGGGTCGAGGTGGTCGACACGACGGGAGCGGGCGACGCGTTCAACGGGGCGCTCGCGTGGGCGCTGCAGGATGAGCCGATCGAGGAGGCGGTCCGATGGGCGGTCGCCGCCGGTGCCGCGGCCGCAACGCGACGAGGGGCGCAGGCGTCTCTACCTCGTCGCGACGAGGCGGCTGTGCTGCGACGGCGGACCGGGCCGGATCACTCGTAGTCGGCAGAGCAAGGCGCGCGAGTCGCGTAACGCGACCCGCGCGCTTCCGGTCTCTCGATGACGTCGATGGGCGGGGGTCGACCTAGATCCTTCCCTTGACGTCGACCGTGGTCGCTCCGACGTTGTTGTCCAGATTCCCGTCGTCGCCGAGGATGCGAACGACGATCCCGATCTCATCGTCGATGGTCAAGCCCTCGGCGAAGTCGGTTCCATGCCAGAGCTGGACCCCGATGGTCATCGTCTCTCCGGAGGGGAGCCCCGATGTCGTCATCTCGACGCGACGTAGCGATTGGCCGGAGGGAAGCGTGATCACGATCTCCACCGAGAACGGGCCGGCGTCTTGAGTTCCGACGTTCGTGATCAGGCCGTAGGCCGCGATCTGATGCACCTTCGCACGCCCGCCGGCGACGTCGACCGAGAGGTCGGCCTCGATGTCCCCTCCGTTCTCTCCACCCTCACCGACGATCGCCACGAGCGTCTCGATGGTGTTGTTGATCTCGATGTGCTCGTGAACTTGGTTCATGCTGTCGATGTGGGCGCGGACGATGTACTGGCCCTCGTCGAGCTTGTCTCCGGCGAGATCGAGCGCGCACGACACCCGTTGCTGGGCTCCGGCGCCGATGCCGGGCAGCTGCACGACGCCGAAGAATGCAGGGTCGGCACACTCGAATCCGGTATCGCCGCAGTCCCGGCCCCGAACGGTTTCGAGGGACCCGTTGACGACCTTCAGCAGCTCGAAGCCGATTTCGAAGGCTCCGGCCGCTTCCGGGCCGCTGTTCAGGATGACGAGCTCGAACGCGATCCGATCGGCGGTGGTCTGGTCGACCGTCCCCGCCGGGTTGGCGAGGAGGCTTCCCGGCACGGCGAGGAGGTCGGGGCCGAGAACGGCGAGTCCGGCGGTGACGACGTTGTTGGTCGTCACGGCGCCCGGCGTCTCGTCGCGCTCGTCGATCCAGTTGTACGGGTCGACGTGGGCTTGGATTCGGTATTGGCCCGGTCGATCGAAGTGAGCTGTCTCCACGTTGACTCGCACGGTCGTCGACTCGCCGATGCCGAGGGCCGGGATCGCGAGTTCGGCGTCGGGGAGCACCGCGCGCGTCTGAAATCCGTCACTGCACGCCGCCTGTTGCGCGGCCGGCGTGGCGAGTTCCGTGAGCCTGCAGTACGAGAAGCGGACGATCGACGCATCCGCCGGTTGCTCGCCGATATTCCGGATGGTGGCGACGACGCGCGCCGTCTGTCCCCGCTGCACGGCGCTCGCCGGTTCGATCGCGTCGATCGACACCAGCAGGTCCGGGCGACGCGACGCGAGCAGCGTCAATGTTGTTACGAGCTCGTTGTTGGTCTCGTCGAGCTCGTCGGTCGAGTCTGACGCATCGACGACGACGCGCACCTCGTAGATGCCGGCGGGGAGGAACGACTCGATCACGTTGAGGCGTCCGACGAGCCGCGCTTGCGCGCCGGGCGGGAGCGTCAACGCCCTGCAGCTAGAGGCGTCGACGCAGTCGAGGTCCTTCCAGTAGAGGGCGCCCTTGACGCGGTAGTGGAAGGCAACGTCGAACGACTCGGCGCTCGCGCGGCCGGTGTTCTTGATCACCGAAGTCACGGTGACCGCGTCAGTCCGTCCCTGCTCGGCGGGCGATGCGGGGGTCAGCTCGATGCTTTCCGGATGGACCTCCGCCTTCTTCGTCTCGCTCGGCAGGATCGTCAAGGTTCGACGCATCTCGTTGTTCGCTTCGTCGAACTCGTGGAGCGTGTCATTCGGGTCGATCGCGACGCGGATCTCGTAGTCGGCGGGCGCGTCCTCGAGGCCGGCCTTCTCGGGATCGAGGATCGCGTCGACCGTTGCCGACATCCCGCGTCCGAGGATGTCGACTTCGGCGGTCGCGAAGCGGACGTGTCCGGCGTAGAACGCGACCTCGACGCCCTTGGCGACGCCCTCACCATCGTTCCGCAGCTGCGCGGTGACTCGGATCTCCTCGTCGAGCCGGACGACGGACCGGTCGAAGACAAGGCTCGTCGGTACGAGCTCGACGGATTGGAGGGTCAGCGATCCGGAGACGGTGTTGTTGCCCTCATTCTGTTCGGCGGCGGCGTCCTCCGGATCGACCACGACGGAGACTCGGTGCGTCCCCGGTGCGAGGGCGAGTCCTTGTGGGTCGAGCTCCGCAGTGACGTCGGTGACGCCGTCGGGAGGGAGGACGAACCGGATCTGGCGGGCGAACTCCTCGCCGTCGACAAAGAACGCGACCACGAACTGCCCGGCCTGGACTTCGCCGAGGTTTCGGACCTGCGTTGTCACGTTCCACGGCTCCATGTCGTCGAGCGCACTCGGATTCGTGTGGGCGTAGGCGAGACTGACCGGTTGCAGATCAGGAAGGCCGAGGCTCGAGTCACGGAGCGTCATCGTCGTTCGCAACTCGTTGTTGAGTTCGTCCGTCTCGGAGATGTGGTTCGACGAGTCGGCGACGATGCGGAGGTCGTAGGTGCCCAGATCGAGGTCGATCGTGGCGAGATAGAAGATGACTTCGTAGAAGTCCTGGTGGCTCGGAGGGAGGCTCACCTCAGTGATCGTCTCGTGCAGGGTCCAGTTGCCGGCGCTGTTCGTGTGGCGGTAGAAGAAGCTGATGTTGAAGCCGTCCGCACTGCGGGCTCCGGTGTTCATCACCCGTGCGTAGACCTCGACTTCCTGGCCCCGACTGACGGTGGACGGAGGATCGAGGACGATCTTGGTGACGGCCAGTTCGGCGTAGTCCTCTGCACCCAGTCCGGGCAAGACCATCCACAGGCACGCAAGCACCACCGCGATGACGGGTAGCGCGACTCTCCTCTTCATCGGCTTCCTTGCCTCCTCCCTTGCGATCATCGGCGCCCTCCTATTGCAGCGAAGCGATCTTGTAGACGGCTCCGTCTTCCGTTCCGAAATAGTAGTTCCGTACGAGCCTCGTGCCGAACTCGGTTCGCGCGCGTGTTTCCAGCATCGCCAGCGTCGAACGGATCGGGGATGGGCCGTAGTCCGACAGGTCGATGTCGAACGCTTTCGAACCACTCAGCGTCAGTACGTGGGGAGTCCCCGCGTCATCGCCGAAGAAGATCCGGCCCGTCCGCTGGTCGGCCCACGGCGTGGAGCGGATCGCGGTGCCCGCGTCGTAGGACCACTGAGGGCTACCGTCGAATCCAAGTGAGAACAGGCTCCCGGTTGCGGTTGACACGTACACTGGGTCGACATCGCGAGGGTCGATCACGATGGATGTGATGGCATCGATCGGTGGATCTCCGATCGAGCGCGGGAACCTCCACCCAGGAAGGATGTGACCGCCCGCGTGGCCGGTAACGGTGCAGTGGCTCGCCGCGTGGAGGGTTCCTCGTCCGGCGGCCTCCACGCCGATGTAGATGCCCGTCCCTGCGAGGGCGAGAACCGACGGAGCGCCGGCGAGCTCGGCTGCATCCAAGACGCACCACGATGCGAGATCGGCTCCGTACGCGTGAATGCCGCTCGTCGACAGGACGTAGGTCGTCGCTCGATCGGCGTCGTAGAGGATCTCCTTCACGTTGCCGGGAACCTCGACGAGACGGGACACGGTGTACTCGAAACCGGAGAGCACGAGTTCGTGGAATCCGCCGTCGACTGCGACGTAGGCCTTCTGGCTTCCGGCGGGAGCGACGGCGACAACCGGGCTGCTGAGTGCGGCCCGACTGCTGACGTCGCCCGTTCTCAAGTCAACACGAGAGAGACCGCCGGACGTGCCGGTCGTCGTGCCGACGAGGGCGTACGGCGTGCCCCCGAAGACCCAGTCGACATCAACCACGGAGCCGGTGACGGAAGCGACGGTCTCAACCTGATCGTTCGCAGCGATGCTCCGGATCAGACCGTCGACCGAGACGGCGTAGACAGTTAGGGTTACAGGATCGGCGCCGATCCATCGGACGGGGCCCGATGCGGAGGATGCGTCGTCGATGCGCTCCGGCCTGGCGCTCTCCGTCGTGGCGACCGAGTACCGAGGTGTGGCAGTGACGAAGTCGTTGGGAATCGAGTTGTTCGACTCGTTTCGTTCCCAGATCAACGCATCCGGATCGATCGTGATCGACAGCTCGAACGTGCCCGATGTTCCCGTCGGCAAGCGATGGGAGACCTCCGCCTGATCGAGTGGGCCGATTCCGTTCCAGGTCACGATGTCCACGCTTTGCGATGTGGAGAACGCGATCGTGAACGAACCGGTCGGGATGACTCCGTTGTTCCTCACCGTGACGTACGCGTACAGAGGCTGGTTCCGCTCGACGGTGTTCTCGGCCCCCACGGCGAATCCTGGCGAGTCGAATCGCACGGCGACGGGGACGAGGTCGGGGAGCGGGTCGGTCGTCGTGCCAATCGGAATCGCTGACGCACACTGATTGTCGGTCTCGTTCTCTTCTTCGATCACGCCGTCGATGTCCACGTCGGCAATCGCCTGGTGGATTCCCATCGGGAAACCCGTCGTGTCGACCGAGTAGGGGAGCAAGACTGACTGGCCGGGATCGAGGGCGTCGACGGCGTGCGTCTCCCGGAGGTAGACGCTGCCGAACGGATCGCGCCAGGAGAGACCAACTCGGAACGGGCCGATCGGTTCGACGCCAACGTTCGTGACGGCGGAGGTGATCTCGACGGTGTCGCCCGGGTCGACCGTGCCTGCGGGTCGGACCGACTGGATTCGACAGGAGAGGTTTTTCCCACGCGGCTGGAACTGCACATCGCCGACGGTCAGGCCGACATAGAGGGCGTTGTTGTCGTCGTCCCTCTCGTCGACAACGTTCTCCGGGTCGATCTGGATCGCCAGCCAGTACGCGCCCTGAGGGAGAACGCCCACAGGGATCTCCCGAACGACGGTCTCCGTACGGCCGACGGCAAGGCCAGGCACTTCGAAGGTGTCGGTCCAGACCACAGCCCCCTCGTTCACCTCGGGTCGCGCCGGTTGGTCGGGCCCTGTTGTGACGGCGAGAAGGCGGACGCGGAAAGGCGTCGCATCAATGTCGCCCGTGTTCCGGATCTTGAGCTCGAGCGGGAGGATCGTGCCCTGTTGGATGGCAGAGGGCGTGAGGAACTCGGCTGCGATCGGATGGAGCTCCGCACGTCTCGGCTCGGGTCCGAGGATCTCGAGAGTGGCCGTCATCTCGTTGTCGGTCTCGTCTGCCTCCGGCCATTGGTTCTCCGGGTCGACGACGAGTCGGAGCCGGTAGACGCCGGCGGACAGGCTTCGCGTGTCGAGTTGACGCTCGATGTGCAGAACCTCGCCTCGCGCCAGGGGCTCGCTCGACTGGAAGTCGCCGACGCGCTCTCCGTCAATGAAGAAGCCCACGGCAAACGAGCTGGCGGACATCTGTCCGACGTTCGTCACTTCCCCATGCACGCTTGCCCGCTCGCCTTCGTAGAGGATCACGTCGTCGACGTCGAGCCCCAATGGGCGCAGTTGGGGACCGACGACCGAGAAGCCGATGACCGTCTCGTTGTTGCGTTCGTTCTGCTCAACGACCTTGCCGTTCGCCGTCTCTTCCGTTTGCCCCGGCGGATCGACAACGATTCGCACCTGGTACTCGCCTGGGAGTTGCGGGGGAATCCGAAGGTTGGTCCGTGTGTGGGCGTTCTCTCCCTCTTGCACTCCGAGCTCGCTGATCTCGTAGGAGGCGATCTCCTCCCACGCTTCTTCGCGGGAGCTGTCGTCGAGGACGGCACGGAGGTAGATCGCCACGGGAACGTCTGTGGCCGTTCGTCCGCCGTTGTTGACGACGCGCACGCGAACGGTGGCTGACTCGTTGTACGTGAGGGGGGTCTCGCGACTGAGTTCGACGCGAACGGGTTGAAGGTCGGGCTTTCGCATCTTTGACTCGCTGATGGTGGCAAATCCGACGATCGTGTTGTTCCGCGGGTCTTCCTCAGACCAAGCTGCCGGCTCTGAGGGAGGAGCCGGCTGCGATGGCTCCTCGATCTTCACCGAGACCTCGATCTGTAGCCGCAGCGCGTCGATGAGTGTGCTGCCGCAGCAGACGCCGGCCTTTGGGAGCTCCGCCACCAGGGAGTCGGTGCTGAACGATCGTTCGACGAGGCGCGTTGCGCCGACCGGGAGACCGGGGACCGACGCGGACAGCGTTCCGAGCGTGCACGCGTCTTCGCACTCCGCGATCGCCCGCAGCGTGAACGTCACCACGGACGGACCCGCGCCGAGTTCACCGGTGTTCACCAGCGTCGCACTCACCCGAATCGTCTCCCCGAGCGTGATGGGCGAGGGTGGGCTCGCGAGTAGCTGCGTGAAGTGAAGCTCCGGCTTCGGTGCGCGAACCCGTAAGTAGACGTCGGCTGCGCGGAGGTCGTTGGTCGCGTTGCAGTCATGCGTGATCGCGCCTGATGCGACGGCGACAGATATCTCGTAGGTTCCGGTCGCCATCTCCGTCGTGTCGATGAGGAACGGGACGCCGTCCGGGTTCTGGGCGTCTGCGAGAGGCACCTCCATCACCGAAAACCCGCAGATCGACGTGCTATCGATTCGGCGCCACGAGACGGTGACGGTGAGCTGTTCAGGGAAATCACTCGGTGTGCATGCACCGGCGGTGCAGTCGTCGCACGACACGCGCAGTCGGGCGATCCCAGCGACGATGTCTCCGGCGGTCGTCGAGCCGGTCGGAACGTCTCCATCGGGTGAGAGGCGATCAGCGGGGAAGGTGAGCACGACATCCGTGACCGAGAGATCGACGGACGAAGAGACTGCGACTCCGAGCACGGGAGTCGACAGGGCGAGCACCACGATCCAGAAGAGTGTCCGACGACCCATCAGCCTTCCTCCTCGCTCCCTTCGCTCACACCCACCGCCGCCGCGGCGACCGTCGAGTCGCGCTACGGCTTGTTGGTTGCCTCGTAGAATGCGTACACGCTCCCGTTCTCCGATGCGACGAGGATCGTGCCTCCGTCGATCACCGGGGCTGTCAGCTTCTCGGTCGCCACGAACGAGAAGTCGATCGCGGTCGTCCCGTCGAACTTGCTCCAGACGTAGGCGGCAGGCGGATAGATCACGTTTGCCGGGGTCCACGACGGGATGACGAATCCTTCCAGCCGCTCTCGGGCGGTCACGTACAGCCACGTCGGCACGTTCCCGGTGACGAGCGAGAAGCTGTCGACCACAAGGAGGCCGGTGTTCTCGTCGAATCGAAGCGTCACCGGTTCCTGCTCGCCGTTCCTCTCCTCGAGGGCCTTGCGATGCCCCGAGAAGCTGGATCCCGTCCAGTAGCACTCGAAGATCTCGCCAGCGTCGCTGGCGGCGAAGACGCGGGCGTCGCCGATCGGTGCGGTGGCCCGCACGTCGCTCCACACGGTCATCGCTTGGATGTCGCTCGTCGTATCCCCCGTGAGATGCACGCTTGCGAGCCAGCGGGGATTCTCTCCGGGGAGGCTCCCCGTGTCGTACGCGTGCACGTTTCCGTCCTCCGTTCCGACGAAGACGAACCACTCAGCAAGAGAGCCGCCGCTGCTGTACTTGGCGACGGAGGGAGACGTCGTGATCTCCTCCTCCTCTTCCCCGGTCGAAAGGCGCGCCGGAGGGGAACCGTCGAGGCCTGCGTACCACAGCCAGCCCTCGGTGTCGACGTACCACAGCTCCCCCGTCTCCTGGATGTAGAGGGGGGATCTCTGGACCCTCGCTTGCGCAACCCGTGTCACGGTGGGCGACGCATTGACGCCAGTCTCCTCGATCATCCAGACTCCCTCGTTCGAGGAGGCGAACACCATCAGGTCAGCGAGGCGGGTCGTCCCACCCTCGATCGACACTCCCTGAGGCAGTCCTGCCACGACGGGCGCGAGGACCTCCTCGAACGCGGTGCCTCCGGCATCGGCGAAGACGTTCCACCGCGCCACCCACCCGTAGGTGCCGTCAGCGAGCTGCTGATGCCGGAACGACGCAACGCCTCCTCCGTTCCGATTGTCTGACCATCCGACGTAGAGGAGCCACGCGTCGCCCGAGGATTCGGGATCGGTGACCGCGGTCACCGAAGTCAGAGAGTACGTGCGCTCGTCGGCTTCCGATCCGGGGATGTCCGTCGACCGGATCGGCTCCGCCCAGAGTGGCTCGCCGTCCGGCCGGTTCAGCGCGTAGATCACGTCGCCGATGGCCTCGGTGCGAACGACGAATGCGACATCACCCCCGCGGGCGACGGTCGGCGGCCGATCGGCCGGGACCTCTCCCGGGGTGTCGAAGCCACTGCATCCCGACGCACCGGGGAACACCCACGCATCGGCCGGCCCGGCGAATCGCAGAGACGCCGAGGTCAGTGGGAGACGGAGGCTCCAGAGCGAGCTCTGGTTCTTGCTCATCGTGAAGTCAAACTGAAGCTCGTGGAACTCGCCGAGGGACGGGGTCCGGTCATCGTAGCTGAGGATCTCGTGGAGGAATCGCGGTGAGATCTGTGTTGAGAAGGTGCGCGCCTCTCCTGGAGCGAACGCCTCCTCTACGGGGACCAGCGGCCACCCGGGAAGTCTCCAGGCGCCCTCGTCGAGCGTGCAATCCTGCCACGCACAGCTGGCGCAGGGACGGAAAGCGCACTCGAACTCAAGGTCCGCGCTCTGGAGGAGCTCGTCAGATGGGCTCAGGTTGACGAACGCGGTCGCCACCGTCGGGGTCTCCAAGTACGAGTGACCGTAGACACAGCCCCGCTCCGGGACGAACTGCGTTCCATCGGCCTCTCCTTCTGCTCGACGGAACGGATATGGCCCCATCGGGACGACGGCTTGGTCGTTGCTCGGATTGACGATGACGATGGTCGGGGTCAACGTAACGTTGTCAGCCCCGGTGATCGGGGGATACGTGTTGTTCTCCAGGTCGTCGTCGACATCGTCGAGAAGCGTTGCGGTTACGGTGATCTCGTAGATACCGCTCGATGTTGCCTCGTCCCCCGTCCGCCAGATGACCGACGGTCGGACCGTCTGGGTCGAGTCGGCGGGGATGCCGAACGCCTCCACCCCCGAGTCCGAGATCCTCCCTGTCCGTCGCGTGACGCCCTCGGTGGCGAAGAAGTCGACGCGATAGCGCCGAACGAGGTCGGTCCCCGTGTTGCGCAGGATCGCGGTGACGTACACGTCACCCGTCACGCGCCAGTGTCCGTCCTCCAGTTGGACGGCGTCGTCGCTCGTTGCAGGAACGAGGAGGAGTTCCACGATCTCCAGGTCGGGGCCCGCCAGCGCGGCGCGGCCAAAGGCAGCAAGAGACAGGATAGCCACGAGGCAAACCAGGAAGGGCCTTGCTACTCCGGTGGACACACGCCAAGACGAGGACTCTCGCCGCCACACATCGACCTCCTTGTCCCTACGTCATGCAATCAGCCCTCTCGTAAGCCGACGCGAGGCTTCCAGGGTCCGGCTAGTAGTTGCCGCCGGCGAGCAGCACGTTCTGCCAAGTGGCGTCGGTGAACACGAGGACATTCGGCTTGCTTGTCAAGGCACGGGGCGCGCTGGTCATGCCGATCGGAAGGACGCGCTCCGCCGTCTCGTTCTCCGGCAGTTGAATCACGGCGTTCAGTTGGTACTCCTCAGAGCTGAACTGGTACGACGTCTGGGCGGTGACAAACTCGCGCAAGGTCTGCTCGGCAATGAGGACGCGGATCTCGCCGAGCGGCATCTCGCTCAGCAGGACCGCCGTACTTCGAAGAGCGGCGGCGGCGTCCTCCCCCAGATCGCTGATGAATCCAGCGATCTCGCGGCTGGGATGCTCGGCGGCGGCGTCCTCCTCGATCTCGCCTTCGATGACGAGGGGAAGCACGTAGACGAGCACGCGTCCGAATCGGTATCCGACGCCGTAGGTTCTTGGGATATACCCGTCGGCGCCAGGGCTGATCCATCGCCAGAGCGTCTCGTCGGCGGGGGTCGTATTCGGCTCGGTTCTTGAGAAGTCTGCCGTGGTCCAGGTCGTGACAGCGGGGTCCATCACCACGTCGAAACTCTCGAGGAACAGCTCCGGCTCGCCGATGAAGATGTCCCAGATGCTCGTCCCCGGCTCGCTCTGTGCCGCGACCGCAAGGGCTCCCTCTTCCGGAGCCAGGATTGCCGCGATCATCGAGTCGGGAATCTCGCTCAGCTGGATCAGGAATTCGCTGAGATTGCTCGTTTGCGCTGCCGCAGCGCCAACAGCGAGCACGACGGCGAGCACGGAGAGAGCGAAGACCGCCGAGACCGACGCGTATCTGCCAGTTCTCTTCTGCATCGTCATCACCGGTTCCTTTCGGTGCAGCCTGGCTCAAGGCGAACGCAGACTACAGCAACTCGTGGTTTCGAGTCAAACGGCATCGCAGATTCCTACTGAGATACCCGTGGTCTCGCCCATCGTGTCAGCGTCCTCCCGCGGGCTTCAGGGAGTCGGGTCGTCGACGATCGCTACGTCATCCACCCAGACGCAGCAATCCTGCCACGGCTCGAGCGACTCCCGGCGGCCTTTCTCGAATACCCACGAAAAGTAGTGGGTCCCGATACCGAGCTCGTACGGGCCGGCCTGAGTCCACACGTTGGCATCCGCCCAAGTGGCCGCCAGTTGGCCGTCGATGTAGAAGCCAAACGCATCGCGGGTTCGATCGATCGACGTCATGAGTCGGAATGAGATCGAGGAGGGCGTGTCCACAGCGAGTGCGAGCGCGAGTACACTCGATTCGCCGCCCTGAACGTTCATTCCCGAACGGAGTGCCCACTCGCCCGACGACGACTCCTCACTCCGCCGGCACCACTGAAGTCCCTCGCACTGGCCGTAGCGGTACTGGAACGGGGTCAGCCGGATGCTCCCGTCGTCGAAGGTCCAGGTCTCCTCGTTCTCGTCGCGCACCCAGACAACGCATTCGCTTTTCCCGCAGACGGGGCCGGTGACGTCGCCGGCAACGGAGAGCATGATCAGGCGTCCGCATCCCGTGTTGTCTCGAGCGGTTACGCTCTCGGTCTGGATCACTCCGCGGGCTACGTCGAGATCGAGGGGCTCGTCTCCTTCGGGTTCGAGGAAGTCGTTGACGTCGAGGAGGCGACACGTGGCCTTCCCTTCTCCTTCGAGGAAGACGGCCATCGCGTGGATGCTCCGTCTCGGATAGCAGACCCAACAGCCGCGATCTGGGTCCTCGATGCCGAATCGGAGCGGCCCTTCGGCGGAAAACGCCGGGGGAACGCACGTCGCGGGCCCCCTCGACATCATCACCGAGAACCCGCCGGCGAAGTCCTCCAGTGCGGGGTAGGCGACGCCGGACTCGTCGGCCTTCACGTCAAGCGATGCGGTGTGGATCGCGCCCGACGCAAGCTCGTACTCCAGGATGAGCGTGTGGTCGCCGGCCGGTCTGATCGGTCCCTCGAAGACGACGGTGTACAAACCTGGCTCGACGATCTGCGGGGCTTCCGACTCGCCGGCGAGCGTGACGATTGCTCCCGTTGCATGAGCGATGTCCTTGAGTACGAGCCGCACGCTCGATGCGCAGACGTTGACCTCGACGATCGTGCCGGTCTCGGTCGGGATGACTTGAATCTCCGGATCTCCTGAGGCGTCGGCTACTGCGCCCGCCATCGCGATCATGACGAGGACGGCCCCCACGAGCCCACGTTTGACTCCGTGAACCATCAGCATCCTCCTTCTGTCACCGGCCGCGCCCGCCCGTAGCCGACGGTGTGCGCCCGGTGCTCACCAGTCGAAGTACTCCTCACAGAACTCGCAGTGGAGGCCGAGGTCGAGTGCATCGAAGACGCACGGGACACAGGAGTCGGTCTCTTCGAAGAACTCGCTGACGAACCCGCCGTACTCGTCGAGGAGTGCGGCGAGGATCGTCCATCCCTGGACGGCACGCATCTCGCCGAGTCCGACGCGTTGGCACTCGGTCGGCGGGTTCCCTCCGCGAAGGCTTCCGTTCAGCTCGCCACCGTGCATGATGCTCCCGGCATCGCAGACGTGGCCGCGGTCGGTCTCTTCGTTCTCCCACGGCTCGCAGACCGTGCAGCCCACGCACCCGCCCGAGTGGCGCAAGCCGAGGGCATGACCGAATTCGTGTGCGACGACCGATCGCAGATCCCACCTCGACGCCGCCGAGGTGCCGGCCGGAGCCTCCGCGATGACGGAGAACGGCGGGACCTGTCCGCTGGCGATCCTCTGTTTCAGCTCCACGCTGTTCTTGCACGAGAGGGCCGTCCGCAAGGCGAGCCACGCCGAAGGCGCGTCGCAGCCGACGACGCGGGCCTGGGCGTAGGATCCGAACGCTTCGCTCGCCCTGCGGACCGTCCAGGTCGACGAGAAGCTCCCGTTGTAGTCGGCGTTGAGGAGAACAACGCCGGTTCGAAGGCCGTACGACGACGATAGGTGGGTGAACAGGCCGGCGAGGTTCGCGTACGCCGGAGCGACGAACGTCGGATCCGGCATGTACATCCCGATGGCGTCGAGCCCGGATCCTCCGTTGTACGAGTTGGCATCGTTGTCGAGCGCGTGTCTCGACGAGTCCCACCGAAGTCGGACGTCCGCCGAGCTCGCCGAGCTGATCTCGCGGATCTCCAGGCCGAGCGAGGAACAGACGTCTCTCCACTCGCCGATCGCCTCCCGAGCGACCGTCTTCTCGGACGAAGTCCACGTATGGTAGGGGGAGTTCTCGAATGACCACGTCAGCGGGGATTGCCATCGGAGCGGCGCGTACCGTTCGGGGCGCGTGCACTTGCGCCAGCTGGCGAACGAGCAGAAGCCGGTCTGCTGCCCCGGCGCCTGGGAGGCTGGATAGATCCACGGATCAGTGTAGATCGCGCGGTAGAACGGGTCGGATGTGATGTTCCGTTCGCCGCCCCAGTACCCCGTCGAGCCCGCCGAGACCGTGATTGCGAGGACCGACGCCAGCGAGCCTGCAACAAGAAGCCTCCACAGCAGCTTCATGCGACCTCCCTTCGGGCTACTCTACCGGAAGAAGGACAAGACGTGAAGTCCAAGCAGAACACCCTCACCTATCGTGAGTGCAAAGGGTGCGACCGGCAGAGCCGACCCCCTCACGGTTCGTGCATCCGCGGGGTCGGATCGACGCGCAGGATAGACAGTGGTGGCGTCTGGGTGGCGGTCGAGCGTCGGGGCAGACGGACCGCGCATGCGGTCACAGCTGAGGGGGCGCTGCGAGGAATGGACGATTGGACGACTCCCGTGATGCTTGGCGCGAGAGATGCGTGAGAACCTCGCGTGAGGGTCGACGAGAGTCATCCTCCACCGACCGACAGGGCGCGTTCGCTCCCGCTCCGTGAGCTCATCAGAGGTCGGGCAGATCTCGCGAGGCTCCCCGAAATCGTCCTACGCTTCTTCGCTCCGGTCGGTGAAGCTGACCTCGGGGACGGCGCGGGCGAGTCCCTCGATTTCGAAGAACTCCTCCTCGCGGAAGCCGAACGTCGACGCAATCAGGTTCGACGGGAAGACCTGGATCCGCGTGTTCAACTCGCGCACGTTGGCGTTGTAGAAGCGGCGCGCCGCCTGGATTCGATCCTCCGTGTTCTGCAGCTCGCGCTGGAGATCGAGGAAGCTCTGGTTCGCCTTGAGGTCCGGGTAGGCCTCGGCGAGGGCGAACAGGCGGCCGAGGGCCTGAACGAGCGGGATCTCGTCCGCCGCTTGCTCCCCCGGCGAGCCGGTGGACGCGACGGCGCGCGTCCGCGCCTGGATCACCGCGTCGAGCGTCTCCCGTTCGTGGGACGCGTACCCTTTCACCGTTTCGACGACGTTCGGGATCAGGTCGTAGCGGCGTCGAAGCTCGGTGTCGATCGCCGACCAGCTCTCACGCACGTGCTGGCGAAGGCGCACGAGCGTGTTGTACGTCCCGACCCCGAATAGCAGGCCGAGGGCGATCACGGCAAGAACCACGTACAGAATGATCATGTTCTTCCTCCCTCACGAGTGACGTACTCGGGCATCCGATCAAGGATACCCGTTGCGACGCCGATTGCCTCGTCGAACGCGTCCGGAGAGAACGTGCGACCGCGCCAGACGAGTAGGTGATCATCGCTGAACTGGATCGAGAACCGCGCTGACGCGAGGAGGAACTCGATCGTCCGTTGGTGCAGAACGTCGAACGCCCAACGTTTGCTCGGACTCTTGACGTGGAAGCTGCGACTGAACTCCGCCGACTCGAAGTCGATGTCGTCAAGGCGGAAGAACTCCCCAACGCGATCGAACAGGTTCTCTGGGCGGATGCGGAGGGGCTGCAGGGCGATCTCGCTCTCGAGGAGGACTCCGGAGAAGCGGTGGACGTGGCGGTTCTTGCCGGACCCCGTGACGTACCGATAGTCGAATGCGATGACCGGCCGGCCGCTGGCCTGGCCGGTTGCGAGGTTGTACGCGTAGCGGCTGTAGCCGACCCGCAGACAGCCGAACGTCGGGTAGCGATCGTCGAACGACCGGTCCGCCGCGGGTTCGAACCGAAACCCCCTTGCACTCGCCCAGGCGCGGAGCTTCTTCCTGCGCAGCGACCCGAAGTACCAAGCGGCTGCGATGTCGGCAATGACGAGAACGATGATCAGGTACGACATCTCGCTCCCTTCGACGGCTGATGATGCGCGGCCGATGAGACTCCAGTGACTAGTCGCGCGTTGCCGCTGCCACCACCACGGCGGCGAGGATCGCGAAGCCGAGAAGCGTCGCCCACTCGATCGGCGCCGGCCCTCGCGGGCCGACCTCGTGGAATGCGCGGACCCGCCGGACAACCGACGGGAACGAGAGAACGTCTGCGACTCCGAATGCCTCCCGTCGACCGACCGAGACCCAAACCTTGTCTGCCTCCGCCGGCGGCGCCGACGCGACGAGGAAGTAGGTCCCCGGCTCGGAGAGCGGGACCGTCTCCTCGAGCAGGATCCAGGAATCGGTTCCGGTGAACGGTTCGTGGAAGAACCGGGGAGCGTCGACCGAGCCCGTGTCGTACGCGGCCACCTCGGTCGTGCCATCGGTTGTCTCGCGGACGACGCGGAGCTGCGGACGGTCGTCAACGAGTCGATCGAGCACCGGGAGACCGAGCGACAGGAAGAGGTCGGTCGGCTCGTCCACGTCGAATCCGATCCAGAGTTCCGGCTCCTCGGCCGTCAGCTCGACGTAGGCGACCTGGGAGACGTCGAGTGCTTCGATTCGAAGGGCCTCGGTCTGAGAGGGGAACGTCTGGCCGATGGCGACGAGTCTGTGTCCGCTCGCCGCGCCCCCGACCGCGACGGCAAGCAGGACTGCGCCGACCGATGTTGCGAGTGCCTTGCGCCTCATGGCCGTGTCACCTCCTTGCCGACGACCGTACTGCGAGTCGGCCGTGTCGGGCAAGACGATGGCGCCGGGGTCCTAGTACATCGTCTGCATGTCGATCAGGCCGAGGTGTCGGGCACGCCGTTCGGCGAGGCGATAGATGACGAACGCGAAGACCGAGAGCGCGAGAGCCGAGCCGGCGGTGATGGCGAGGAGCGCGCCGTCGGACAGACGGGCGAGGATCGCGCTCGATCCTGTCCCGATCAGCGCACGGCGGATCGCCTCGATCCAGTACGTCAGCGGAGTCGCCTGGCCGATCCAACGCACCCACGACGGAAGGACGTCGAGCGGGAAGACGACGCCGCAGAGGAGGTAGAGGGCGCCGGCGACCGCCTCGCCGACGTAGTAACTGTGTCGTGCCGTGATCAACGTCACGCCGCCGAGCGCGATCCCGAGGAACGTCAGGATCGCTGCGCCGCAGAGCGCCGCGCCGGCGAACATCGGCCAGTCGATCGTCGAGAAGGCGACGGGGACGCGGAGCGCGTAGATCCCGAGCAGGAGCGTGATCACGAGCGCGATCGACGCGATGATCGCCTTGGCGATCCCGCGGCCGGCGAGGTAGGCGAAGACGTTCAATGGTGCGGTGTACATGTACTTGAGCATCCCGTAGTGCTCTCGATCGTCGATCACGCTCCAGCTGATCCCGGAGAGGACGGTCGGAACGTAGATGAAGAACGCGTTGCCGACGAAGATCGCCGGGAAGAGCGGATTCTCCAGTCCGTCTCGCGCGATGACGGCGTACATGAAGACGAGGATTAGCGCGCCGGCGATCGGCTTGATCACCGAGTAGATGGCGAAGACGAACGGGTCGGCCCAATTGGACTCGATTTGCCAGCCGAGCCAGGCGGCAACGCGAAGGCTTCGCCACGTCTCCCTGACACGTGTCGTCGAGGCCATCACTGCCCTCTCACGGTCAGCCGGCCCTCGCGACGCGCGTACGCCTCCATGAATGCAAGGGAGCGTTGGGCGAGCGTGACGAACAGGACGGCCGATCCTGTCAGGAGCGCCAGCTCGACGTGAGGCGACAGGAAGCGCAGGTGAGACAGCATCTCGGGGAACATCAACTGGCGCATCGCGTCGAGCCCGAGGGTGATCGGAACGATCGACGCGGCGGCCGCGATCGCGAACCCGAGGGCGCGCACTGGGAAGTAGAATCCGGAGACGAGGAAGATCGGTTCCCGCAGGAGCTCCGACATGTGCCACGCCTCGCGGCCGAACAGGAGAAACAGCGAGGAGAGGAGCATCCCCAATCCGTAGAGGGCGACCATCGTTGTCACGAAGACGCCGGCGAAGACAGGCACGTTCGTCACCGTCATCGGGACCCGGAAGATCAACAGGCCGACGAGGATGACGACCGACGCTCGGACGGTCGTCGCCACAATCCCGCCGATCGCCATCCCGAGGAGGATCGCCATCCGCGAGGTCGGGGCGATGATGTACAGCTCGAGGTTCCCGGTCTCCTTCTCCCAGTAGAACTGGCTCGCCATGTTCCACATGATGTTCATCCAGTAGGCGGTCATCGCGCCGCCGAGAACGACGAAACCGACGAACTCGGTCGGGGCCTCGATCACCCGGTAGATGTAGACGTAGGCGGCGACCTGGAGGAGGGGGAGGAAGACGTCGAAGAAGAACCAGCTCTTCTCGCGCTGCAGTCCGATGATGCGTGGGTAGGCTCTCCCGCGGACCGTTCTCCAGAAGATCGTGAACCGCGAAGGTTGGCTCACGTGATCTGCTCCTCCGCCTCCTCGAACCCGTAGCCGACGATGCGGAGGAAGACGTCCTCGAGCGTTGGCTCCCGCTTCTCGAGGGAGTGAAGGTGCCCGCCTCCCTGCTGGACTGAGCCGAGCAGATCGCCGAGCGCGTTCTCGTCGTCGAGGATGACGTCGATCTCGGTGTGATCGTCTCTTCTCGTCTGCGTCAGCTGCTCGATGCCCGCGACGTCGGCTACGGCGGCCTCCACATCGGGGAGCCCGCCGATCCGCAGCCGGAAGATCGCTTCGCGTTGGAGGTTGCGCTTGAGGGTCGCCGGCGGATCGCAGGCGAGGATGTGCCCACGGTCGATGATCGCGACACGATCACAGAGCTCGTCCGCCTCGTGCATCGCGTGCGTCGTCAACAGGATCGTCCGCCCGGGACGGTCATCGACCCAGCTGCGAATGTAGTCCCGAAGCACGCGCGCGGTCTGGACGTCGAGCCCGAGGGTCGGCTCGTCGAGGAACAGGATCTCGGGATCGGTCAGGAATCCACGGACGAAGTTCATCTTCTGGCGCATCCCGGTCGAGAGGTGGAAGATCTTCGTCCGCGAACGGTCGGCGAGGCCGACGATCGCGAGCAGCTCACGGATCTTCGTGCGTGCGGTCTGCGTGTCGATGCCGTAGAACTGCGAGAACATCCACAGGTTCTCCTCGACGGTGAGAAGGCCGTACCCGGACGACTCCCCTCCCGAGACCATGCTGATGTGACGCCGGACCTCCCATGGGTTCTCGACGACATCGACCCCGGCGACGCGGGCGGTTCCCGACGTCGGCGCAAGGAGGGTCGACAGGATCTTGATCAGCGTCGTCTTGCCGGCACCGTTCGGACCGAGAACACCGAACAGCTCCCCGTCGTCAACGGCGAGGCTGACGCCGGCGAGCGCCTCGATCTCGCGGCGCTGTCCCTTGGCCTCGCGTCGCCTGACGCGGAAGACTCTACGAAGCTCGTCAACGCGGATCACCGGATCGGTGGGCATGGGCAACGCTCCCTCACGGTGAAATCGGACATGGCTCCCGGACGTTCGGGGAGGGGCTGAGTATAGCCCACCCGAACCGAAAGGCCCAATCTAAGTGAGTTTGGGGCATGAGATAGGATTGCGTCGCGGGATCGATCACGGCAGACAACGGTGCGATTCGAGGGGGCGGTGCCCTGGGAGGTGCGTTGGGGCGCGGACGGCTTGGGCGGGAACGCGTCCCGATCGCGCGTGTAGGAAGGGAAGAGGACTCGATCAGGGGAGAAGGAGGAACATGAAGCGGCGACGGCTCTTCTGCGTGGGCATCATCGCGGTCGGTGTGCTCGCTGTCCCGGCGGCGGGCGCGAAGCTCGGTCCCATCTACTTCGGCATCCACATGATCCCGGCCGTCGAGGGCGGCGAGTCGGGACGTGCTTGGGACATCTCCCTGTCGCTCGGCATGGGAGCGGAATTCGACGGATCGAACCGCGTCGAGATTCACGCGCTCACCGACTCGCACTTGACCAGTCTCGGGGCGACGGTCCTCTACCACGGGCGACTCACCGAGCGACTCGACGCGGGCGGCGGAGTGACGGTTCTGTGGCCGTTCGACGAGGAGCAACGCCTCCTCCGGCCGCTCGTCGAAGCGTTCGCGCACGCAAGCGTCGAGCCGTCGCTCGGCACAGCCGTGAGGGGGGACCTCTCGGTGTCGTTCCCGGTGATGACCTTCGTTCGTCGGTCGGACGGATGGGCTCTCATCCCGCTGGCTGAGCTGCCGAGCCTCTCGCTCGGTGCGACGTTCGACGTCGCGGTCAACGGTGCCTTCCAGGCCCAGCTTACGCTTCAGCCGGTCATCACCGACACGACGCTCCTCGATCGTCCGATCGGATGCGTCACCGATGACCTGCTCGTCCTGCCTTCGCTCTCCGGGTACGCGCTCTACGCGCCGTCGTCGTAGCGGCGATGGCTAGAAGAGCGCCCCGATTGCTTCGGCGATGTCGAGGGCGACCGCCCATCCGGTGATCGTGTACCACAAGCCGGCGGTGCCCATCACGAACCCCGCCCACGCGAGCGCGCGGATCGGCCGTGATGCGGAACCCATCGCGATCAGACTCGCCGAGATCGCGGCGACGGCGAACACGGCTGCGAGGACGAGCGATCCGCCGGAGAAGACGAGAACGGGGATCGCGAATAGGCCGAACAGGAACCCCGCCGTCGCGAGGACTGCATCCTTCTGCACGATCCGATCCACGATGGTGCCGGAGCGGCCTACGGTGCCGGATCGAGTTTGATCTCGCCCGAGCCTCGGCGGCTGTGGCGCGCATCGAACCCGTCCTGGAGGTCATGGTAGGCGACGAGGATCGCGTACGTCTCGCCGGGCCGCAGCGGCTTGTCCATTGCGTCTCCGGAGTCGAGAGGGATGGCGAACTCGAGCACCGTGTGATCGGCCCACTCGGTTCCCGCTGACGAGAGGATGTTGCTCGCCCCTCCGCGATCTGTGTCCGCGGTGTGCCCGGTGGGGCTGGTCCCGAAGTCATCGCGGATGAACGTGTCCCCTTCGTTCACGTAGCCGATGATGTAGTTCGCCCCTTCCATCTGGGCTTCGGGGTCGAGCCCGAGAGCTACGTATCCCGTTCCCGGGCTCTCGAGACCGATGCGCAGCAGATTCGAGTCGTTCGCCCAGCTGACCTGGACGTCGACGACCGTCGTCGAGTGGGGGTACTCGCCAAGATCGACGACGCCGTCGATCGCCCATGGTGGAGACGGCTCGACGAGGGCCGCCGATTCCGTCTGCACCGGCTCAGGCACGACGACCACAGCGGGCTCCGGTTCCGTCGGCTCACTGACGGTGGGCTCGGCGACCTCGGGTGCCGTCGGGACTGCGTCCTGGGGTGACAGGAGGAGCCAGGCGGCGATCCCTCCGGCCACGAGGGCCACCCCGAGAATGATCCACAGAAGCGTGTTGTTCATCGGTTCCCCGCCTCCTTGGGCAAGCTGTCCACCTCACTGTAGTCGAACCGAGGCGGACGGCCAACTCATGTGAAGAGCGCGTGCGGTCGGGGCATGCGAAGTCCTACAGGAAGGGAGGGCGTTCACCGACGACGATCGGGATGACGAGGCGTTCTCCGTCACGCAGGATTGCGACCTCGACCGTCTGGCCGACAGACGTTGCGACGTCGAGATAGACGGTCAGCTCGAGCATCGATGCGACGCGCTGGCCGTCGATTGCCAGGATGACGTCGCCGCCAACCCGGATCTCGAAGCCTGCGACCGTAAGTCGGTCGTATCCGGCGCGGAGACCGGCGAAGTCGGCCGGGCTCGCCGCTTCGATCGACGTGATGAGAACCCCCTCGGTGAATGGGAGGGGGACGTCGTTCGCGCGGAAGAGCTGTCGAATCTCGGGAGTCAAGCCGAATCCGGAGATCCCAAGGTAAGGATGCGGGAAGCGACCGGTCGCGACGAGCGACGGAACCACCCTGCGGACTGTGCTCGCAGAGATGGCGAATCCCACGCCGGACGATCCTCGGACGGGGCTGATGATCTGCGACGTGACGCCGACGACCTCCCCCGACAGATTCAGCATCGGACCGCCGGAGTTGCCCGGATTGACCGCGGCGTCAGTCTGGATGGCTTCTCCGACGAACCGGCCGTCCGGACTCTGGATCACCCGCTCCAGCGCGCTGACGATCCCGAAGGTCATCGTCTGCTCGAGCCCGAAGGGGTTCCCGATGGCCACGATGAACTGCCCGACCTGCAACGCGTCGGAGTCTCCCAGCGGAAGAGGCGCGGGGAGGTCGGGTCGGTCAACGCGAAGGACGGCGAGGTCGGTCGACGGATCGACGCCGACGACCTCGGCAGGACAGCAGTCGGATCCGCCGAACGCAACCGTGATCTCCTCGGCGTCTTCGATCACGTGGTAGTTGGTGACGATGTGCCCTTCCCGGTCGTAGAGGAATCCCGACCCGGATCCCTCGACGGGGATCGGCTGCATGAACGCGTTCTCGGTGGTGCCGCGAACAGTGATGTGCACGACGGCAGGAGACGCCGTCTCGTAGACGGAGATGACGGCGTCCTGAAGCTCGGCGAGCTGGGCGGTGGCTGCGAGTGCGACGGTCAGGCAGAGACCTACGACCGCGATCCCGGCTCGAAGCCGCCTGTTTCTTTGTCTCTCCATTCCCATCCCCTCCTCGGTTCTCCATCGGACACGCGTGCTGTGAACGAACTATGAGTGGAGCATGGAGAAGCGATGAGACGTTGCGCTTGCGTGACGGCGGGGCGCTCGCCTACCGTCTCCGGCGATGACGAACGGAACCCGATCCACGGATGCGCCGCCCGCCCCGTTTGCGTTTCAGTCGGAGGCGTACCCGGAGGCGTCGGGATGCTACCTGTTCCGGGACAGCCAAGGGCGGCTCCTCTACGTCGGCAAGGCGGTGAACCTGCGTCGGCGTCTTGCCTCGTACTTCCGAACCTCCAACCGGCGGCATCGCAAGGCGGAGATGATCGGCCGGATTCGTGGGATCGAGGTCATCCTCGCTCGAAACGAGCGCGAGGCGCTCGTTCTCGAGAGCAACCTGATCCGTCACCACCGGCCGGCGTTCAACAGCCGGTTCGCGCGGGACGACGACAGCTACTACTACATCGCCCGAACCGAGGAGGCGTTCCCTCGCTTCGTTCCGTACCGCAAGCGTCGGGCGAACTACGCGCTCGTCGGGGCGTCGATCGCCGTCGGACGGCTGTTCGGACCGTACGTCGGGTGGCGGCTGCGCAACCGGATTCTCGACGCACTCCGAGCCGAGTTCCCCCTGCGTGTCTGCCACAGTCTGCCGTCGACGCCGTGCGCGCGCGGCGCATCCGGAGCGTGTGCAGCCCCGTGCGTCGATCGGATCACGGAGAAGGCGTATCGGACGCTCGTTCGTGACGCGAGCCGTTTCCTTCGACGCCCGCCCGCGCAGTATCTGCGCGCGCTCGAGGAAGACATGAGGGAGGCTTCAGCGCGGCGTGACTACGAGCGTGCGGGCACGCTGCGCGATCGGCTGGTCGCCCTCGAGCACGCCGCTGCACCCCAGGTTGCCGAACGATCGCGGAACGAGAACGTCGACGTTCAGTACTCGGGAGATGGATTCAGGCTGACGCTGCACGTCCGCGGCGGGGTCATCGTCGGGCTCGGCTCGCTCGCATCGATCGAGGACCGGTCAACAGGGGTACGCCCTCTCGACGATCGTGCGTCTGCCGGCGTGCAGGCCGATCGGATCATCGCCAACCGCACGCTCCGTGTCGGGTCACACGGACAGGTAGTCCCTGTCTGCGTGCCGCGGACGGTGCAGAGTTACGCGGGGCAACTCCTCGAAATCTGCCGAATCAACCACGCCTACCGGATCGGGATCCGCCAGGCCGCGTCTCGGCTGAGCCCGCTCTTCGGCTACGGATCGAGTCCGAACTGGAACCGGAACTCGAGGAACGGGAAGAATCCGCCTCCGACCGACAGCGCAAGGTTGACGGCGATCCGCGCGACGAACGCTTGCCCGAACGCGAGTCCAGCGCCGAGTGTGAAGTAGGTCGATCCGAAGTGCGGGAACAGGTTGGTCACGTGCCCGAGGGCGAGGAAGAACGCCGATGTCGTCGAGATCGTGTTCCGGATGTACAGGCTTCCGAAGCTCGTCGGACTCTGGAGCGCGATCTCCCACGCCAGCATGCCGAGCAGGACGCGCGCGTACGCTTCCAGGCCAAGGCTGAACGAGGCGAAGCTGAACGACGTGGACACCGGGAGCCCGATTCCGAACTCGTACCGCCCGTACGCGCTCGTCGGAACGACGGACAGAAGGACGACCGCCGTCATCGCTGCGATCAGGACGGCGAGTCTGAGACGCGTGGAGCTGCTCATCTTGATCCCCCCTTGTGGAACACCACGGGAGCATCGTAGCGACGTTGGCGCAACGGGCCAACTAGGGGAGGCCTTCGCGCGCGCTTGTCCCGTGCGGAGCCGATCTGCAAGAATCCCGGCGGAGGTGAGGCGATGTCCCGCATCTTGTCCATGCTGCTCGTTGCCGCGATCGCGGTCGTCGGCCTGTTCCCCGGCCTCGTTGCACCGACATCGTACGCGCCCGTTCCGTGCTGCAGCCCGACCGGGAGCTTCCAGTCATCGTTCGCCCTGGCCGAGTCCGGCGTCGTCCATCTCGCAGACGCGATTGCATCCGATGATGCCCGGAGAATCGGACGACTGGAGGTCCTGCTCGATCGTCTCCGACGGCGTCTGGCGATCCCCGGCTTCTCGGCGGCCGTGGTGAAGGACGGAGCCTTGCTCTGGGCGCGCGGATTCGGGTGCGCCGACATCGCGTCGGGGACGCCGGCGACCCCGCATACGCCGTATCACCTGGCGTCGCTCACCAAGCCGTTCGGAGCGACGGTTCTCCTCCAGCTGGTCGAGGAAGGGCGGGTCGGCCTGGACGATCCGGTGACCGACTACGGATTCGCCGTTCCGACTGGGCGGGGGACGGTGCGCGTCAAGCACCTGCTGTCGCACACGTCACGGGGAACGCCGGGAAGGCGGTATCGCTACAGCGGCGACTGCTTCGGGCAGATCGATCGGGTGATGGAGGCGGCGACGGGGAGGACGTTCCGCGACCTTCTCATCGAGCGGATCGTCGACCCGCTCGATTTCCACGACACCCTGCCGGCACCGGTCGGCGCGGAGGTCGCGGCATTCGAGGCGGGAGCCGGCGAGTCGAGTTTCCAGCAGGCGTGGGATCGTCTCGCCACGCCGTACTGGCTCGTCAAGGGCTACGGGAACGTCGTCGGGGAGTACGCCGAGTACTTCGGCTCCGCGGCGGGCCTGATCTCGTCGGTCGCCGACTACGCGGCGTTCGACGCCGCAATCGACGCCCATCGCTTCCTCTCCGCGGAGATGCAGGCCCTCGCGTGGACGCCGTTTGTCTCGACGAGCGGACGGTCGCTTCCGTACGGATTCGGGTGGTTCGTCCAGAAGCGCCGAGGGCTTCGCTACGTCTGGCACTACGGGTACTGGGACTGCACGTCGACCCTGATCGTCAAGGTGCCCGATCGGGGACTGACGTTCCTCCTGTTCGCCAACTCCGATCGGCTCAGCAGTCCCTACAGGCTGGGGGTCGACGAGAACGTCCGCCGGTCCCCGGCGGCGCGTGCGTTCCTCGAGACATTCGTCGAGTAGCCGGACGTGCTCGGTCCCGTCCGAGGCGGAGGATCGTTCAACGGGATCCCGCGGCGTGCTCGGTCCTCCTACGGGTCGCGACGCGACTCGGTCAGCCGATCGATCGTCGCCGTGTCGAGGAGTCCCATTCTTCCCCCACCCGTCGCGTCCTTTGGGAACGTTCGGGCGCAGGCGCATGTAGACATCCATCGCGGCGTCGTCGAGTTCGTCGCGTGTGAACGTCTCGGCGAGCGCGACCAGCTTGCGTTCCACGTCCGGCAGAGACTCCTTGAACCGTCCGGAGAGGTACTTGCGAACACTCGCCGGATCGATCGGCGCGGCCTTGGACAACGCTCGAAGCCCGTCTTGCGTCTTCACGCAGGGGATGACGCGGTCCATCATCTCGACTGACGTTGCCCCGATCGCGTCTCGCTCCGACCGGAGCTTCGCGCGCGCTTCGGCCGAGCTCGGAGTGAAGATGCCGAGGCGGCGCCCCTTCGACTGTGCCGTCAGTCCGGCGACGGCGCGGCCGAGGGAGAGCGACGCCTCCTCGTCATACCCGAGGCGCCGGGCAACAACGGAGGCCCACAGGGTCAGAAACGGCGCGCGGTTGATCCGGATCTCGGACACGGAGCTAGGATAGCGGATCGACACGACTTGAAGAAGCCGAGCGGCGACGCGGTCACGACGGAGCGCTCGCCGCGAGCGTCCACTTCGGCGTCATTCCGACTCCGACGGTGGCGGGATCCATCGCCAGATCTCCACGGTCCCTCCCTTGCTCGAGCGCTGCACGGAGCTCGCCTGCATGGAACGTCCTGCCGGCCGCCTCGAGGCACGCCTCGATCTCGCTCTCCCGCATCGGTGCGGCGGCGAGGGAGAGGACGACGCAGGCGGCGTCGAGGTCGGACAGCTCGGCGAGATCGATCTCCTCCGGGGGGACTGCGGGAGGCTCGTCCGGTCGATCGCCGATCTCCGCCAGATTCGCGGCGAGGGTCCCGGCGGCGGCGGGGTCGAACCGGTGAAGAGCCGCGAGCCAAGCCCACCCTTCGGCGAGGGTTCGCGACCGGGTCTGGCGGGCGGACGCTTCTGCGCCGGCGATCCCCTCGAGGAAGGCATCGACGAGCCGGATCCGATCGATCGCGGCGCGAACCCGCCCCTCCGTCAACGCTGCTGCGGATGCAATCGGATCGGTGACGAACGTTCGCCACGATCGGACTGCAAGTGACTGAGCGACCGCCTTCGTCGCCGTCAACGTCGCCGCGAACACCTGTTCGTCGGTTTCATGATCGTGCATGCGAGGCACCTCCACTCAGTGTATCGAACGCATCCTGACACACCTGTCGTGGGAGTGCAAGCGATCGCTGGGGGTTGTGCGATCGAGGCGAGTGACGCTCGAATGCCGCTCGGAGCGCGCGAAACAAGCCGAGCGTCGAGGGCATCGGCGGAGCCGCTCGACGTCGTCCGTTCAGCGGTTCTGCGGCCAGTCACGCGAACGGCGCCGGCGCTGGCTACCTACGGGCGTGGCGGTTGCTCGCTCAGTCTCCCGTCGATCCGACGACGACGGCCCACCCGAGGGTCTCGGAGAAGGCTTCGGCGACGGCGGAGACGCCCGCGGTCGACGCGCCCTCGAGCAGAAGGTCCGGGTCGGTGTGCAGGGCAATCCGCTCGTCCGCCGTCCGTGCGTAGAAGCCGACCTCGGCTGGAAGGTCCAAGGCATCGGCGATCAGTTGGCTGAGGTCATCGAGATAGACGGTCGCGCCGAGCGCGCCGACGACTGCGCCGCTTCGGACGATCGGAACGGTCAGGACCATCGACTTCCGTCCGGTCGACTTGCTGACGACGAGATCCCCGAGTGTCGTCTCACCGGCCATCACCTTCGGGAAGTAGGCGCGATCGGAGAGGTTCTTCCCGGTCAGGCCGCTCTCAACCTTGTAGTAGGAGCCGTCCGGGAGGAGGAACCACGCGTTGAACGAGATTGGAAGCTGCTCGAATCGTCCCAGCAAATTGCGCATTCCTGTCCATACGCCGACCTGAAGGTCGGCGGTGGAGGCGAGAAGCTCCATTGTGTAGAGGAGGCCGCCGACGTGGGCGTCGACGAGGTTCGCGGCAGACGCCGCGGCGACGGAGTAGGGAATGCACACCGACGTCTCCTCAGCAAGACCGACCATCGGGGCTACGGCAAGCGCGAGCAGGATCGCAGTGAGGACGGTGGCTCTCTTCATGGCGGATCTCCTTTCGGGACGGACACCTCGGTTCGTCGCGACGCAGGGAGCATCCGAACCCACCTTGGGGCGTCGGCGGCCGGCGCGTGCTTCCGATGCGATTCTCGCTACGGCGTGAACGGCGGGCAGGGGCAGACCGGCTCCGGCGGCGGGGGCGGCCAGTTGCAGCACCCCTCCGGCGGGCGCAGGCTTGCGATCACCGGATGCGTGAGAAGAGCGAGTCCCAGCTCCACGCTTCGCCCCGGCTCGAAGAAGACGACCACGAGCCCAGCCGACCAGGGGAGCTCGATTCCGTCGATCGCACCGTCGTAGTAGAACGGGGCGCCAAGCCAGCACGCGTACGCGTCGAGATCGTAGACGTAGCAACGATCGGAGATCTCGCGGGCCAGCTCACGCGGGAGCATCGCCATGTCGGGTAGCGTCTCGTCGTCGATCATTCGGAAGACGATCTCGCGCATCACGTCGATCGGGTGAAGGGGTGGGAGGGTACCCTCTTCCGCCGTCGGCATGACGTCGAGGACGATCGTCAGGCCGAGATCCTCCTCCGCCACTCTGCGGCACGCGTACCAGCGCTCGGCGGCGCTATCCGGAACGAGAACGCGCAGCGTGGGCGCGCACGCCGCCGGCAACGTGACGCAACAGGGGCTCGCCTGAACGACGACAGCGAGAGCCAGACAGACGAGGATCGGGTAGACCGTGCGACACAACCTCATGACAGCAAACACCTCCTGGCCACCCGGGCCGGCGCGGAGGCGCTGGCCGTCCGTATCCTATACGAATTCGCGGCCGGATGGAAGGATCACGCGTGGAACGCGCCTGCGCGGGCTCTGCCTGAGAGGCGTGGGAACGTCCCACGATGCAGTCATTGCGGGTGCGGTGTCGCCGAGGGAGACTCTGACCGTGACGATCGAAATCCGCGTTCCGGATGCGCCGACGATCGAGGGTCTGACGTTCCGTCGCTTCCGCGGAGCCGAGGATCATGCGGTGATGGTCGAGATCATGGCTGCCAGCAACGAGGCGGACCGGCTCAACTACAACGAGTCGGTCGAGGATGTCGCCCACGTGTTCGCCCACCTGACGCACTGCGATCCGTACCGGGACGTGCTGTTCGCGGAGGTCCGTCGAGAGCCGGTTGCCTACTCGCGCGTCTTCTGGAAGGACGAAGAGGCGGGACTTCGATTCTACGTCTCGATCGGCTTCGTCATTCCGAGGTTCCGACGCCGAGGCCTTGGTGCGGCAATCCTTCGTTGGAACGAGGCGCGCGCGCGCCTCGTCGCGGCCGATCATCCCGAGAACGTGGAGAAGGTGCACCACGTCTGGACGACCGACGGAGAGCCCGGCGCGATCGCTCTGTTCGATTCGTCCGGCTATCGGGTCGCGCGGACGATGGTGGAGATGACTCGGCCGACAGCGCTGCCACTTCCGCCGGCCGCCGTGCCGGAGCGGCTCGTCGTTCGAAGGGCTCTGCCCTCCGAGTACCGTGCCGTCTGGGACGCCTGGGAGGAGGCGTATCGTGATCACTGGGGCTTCGCGCCTCGAACGGACGAGGACTACGCGCGATGGACGACGTCGCGGCTGTTCCAGCCCGAGTTGTGGCAGATCGCCTGGGACGACGACGAAGTCGCCGGCATGGTGCTCAACTACGTCGACGAGAGACGAAACGAGGCGATCGGGGTGCGTCGCGGGTACACGCAGAACGTCTTCGTTCGTCGACGGTGGCGCCGACGGGGGCTTGCGCGCGCGCTTCTGACGCGGAGCATCGAGAGGTTCCGCGAGATGGGCATGGAAGAGACGTACCTCGGTGTCGACACCGAGAGCCCGACGGGCGCCGATCGGCTGTACGGGTCCCTCGGGTACTCGACCGCACGCAAGCACCTCGTCTACCGGAAACCGCTCTGGAGTGCGGGAGAGGCGCCGTAGCCAAGAGCCGAGCGGAGTGCGCGCTCACCGGCCGCATGCAGTCTCCTCACCGCGTGTTCACAGACGGCGAGAAGACTCCCTGGACTGCGAAGGGAGGTCGATTCGATGCGTCGTATCGCAATGCGTGCTGTGGCCGCTGCGGGCATCCTGTTGGGGGGTGTCATCGCGGTCGGGTGTCTTTCGCCGGCCGGCGGAGGCTCGGAAGGAAGCTCCTCGCTTGGATCGGAGGGGTTCGGCCTCATCTCCCCACCGGAGGCGGTCGTCGCTATCGAACAGGGAGCGAACGACCCCGGGTTCGTCCTCCTCGACATCCGGACGGAGGCAGAGGTCGAAGCGGGGCACATCTCGGGGGCGACCGGCCTCGACTACTACGCGGCGACGTTCGAGGACGATCTGGGACAACTCGATCGAGATCTCACGTACCTCATCTACTGCCGCACGGGGAACCGAACGGGGAAGACCCTCCGGATCATGACCGACCTCGGGTTCGACAAGGTCTACGATCTGGACGGCGGAATTACGGAGTGGACGAGGCTCGGATACCCCATCTGCGAAGGGTCACTCGACGCCGAGCACTCGTGCGTCGGAAGCGCGCCACCCGCGGACAGCTCCAGCTAGCGAGAGCTGGGATCTGACACAAGCCCCAGGGCATCCGATACAGCGGCTGCATCGGGCGGTCGATCGATCAGTCCGACGTCATCGGCTCCGACCAGGCGAGCGCGCCGGTCGGGCAGACGGCGATGCATTCCGAGCACCGGGCGCAATCGTGATGCGGCAGAACGCCAACGTCTCTGTGGTCGGCGATCGTCAGCCCCATCGGACAGGCGGCCTCGCAGAGACGACACGCACGGCACGCATCAGCGTCGATGCGGAGAGGATTCCGACCGCCACCGAGGGCATTCTGCAGGGTGCCGATCGGGCAGAATGCGCACCAGGTGCGAGGATGGTAGAGGAGTGCGAGCGGGATCCCGATTGCGGTCGTGACGACACACATCATCCAGAAGACGCGTCCCCAGTGCATCGGGTCGAGCGGATCCTGGAGGATGCGGAAGACCATGAATCCCATCAGCGCGGCGAACAGGGTCCAGCGAAGCGGCATCGATCGGAGCCATGGCGGGATCTCGCGTCTCCGGCTGAATCGAGACACGAGGCGGTCGTAGAACGATCCGCGCGGGCAAAGGTTCCCGCACACGTACCGACCGCGGAAGATCGAGACGAGGATCCCGGTGAGCATGACGATCGGGACCGAGAAGCCGAGCCACGGGAACCGCCAGCCGAGTCCGATCGTGACGAGGACGATCGACAGGAGACCCCATTGCGTCAGGCGGCGTCGGCGGACGTGCCGGGTTGCTTGATTCGTACGGCTCGTTGTCGTCATGTCACCCTTCCCGGAGATCGGCGGAGTCGCCCGACCGTGAGCGCGGATACTAGCGTTCTCCGAGCATGCGCTCAAGCGAGTGCCAAGCGCTGCACGCGGACGGGAGACGACCGGTGCGTTCTCCGATACAGTGAGGTCGAAGAGGGAGGCGCTCGATCCTGAGAATCGTGCCCGTCGGTGGGCCGGCTGCGGGGAGCGCCATCCGGAAGGAGAGACAGGATCGGAACGCGAACGGGGATACGGCCGCTGTCGTCGGCCGGCGCAGTCGGACTCGCCGTCTGCCTGTGCGTCGGGATTGTTGGACTGAGCCGCGATCTTCGCGTGCCCGAGTCGTTCGAGTCGATCCAGGCGGCGGTCGACGCCGCGCTGCCGGGCGACGTCGTTCTCGTTACGCCCGGGACGTACCGCGAGACGGTCGTCGTCGACGGGCAAGAGGATCTGACGATTCGGGGCGACGTCGAGATCACGATCCCCGTCGGCATCGTCTGTTGGGAGGCGGCACGAGAGCCGGCGCTTTCCGTGCTGGTCGTCGGATCCGTGCACGTGCTGTCGTCGCGGCGGATCACGCTCGAAGCGCTCACGGTGACCGGCCCGGGGTCGGGGATCTTCATCGACGGCACGCCGACGAGCTACACGTCCGATATCGCGATCCGTTACTGCAATCTTCTCTACAACAACGGCTGCGCGGTCGAGCTCGGCGACCACTACCGACGACTCGCCGTCACCTGCTGCAACGCGGCGATGAACGTCGGCCAGGACTGCGAGATCCTGTCGAGTACGGTGTTCAAGCACCACGACGACGTGATGGTGACCTGTACGTTGAGCTTCTTCGATCCGGAGGCGGAGGCGCCCGAGCGGCGCCCCGGCGACGTGATCGTCGCCGTGATCGACTCCGGGATCGACCGGGAGCTTCCGGCCCTGAGCTGTCGGATGTGGCGAAACGCCGGAGAGATACCGGGCAACGGGGTCGACGACGACGAAAACGGGTACGTCGACGACGTGCACGGATGGGACTTCCAGGACGGCGACGGCGACAGCCTGGTGGGGAGCCCCCTTCACTGGCACGGCACGTTCGTCGCCGGTCTGCTCGCCAACAGCTTCGAGGCGCGGTGTCCGCCGAGCCTCGGGTGCGGGTTGTGGATCATGGATCTACGCTTCCTCGACGAAGACGGGTTCTTCTGCGCGGCGGATTGGATTCGACTGGTCGAGGCGGTCGAGTACGCGGTCGACAACGGCGCGCGGGTGATCAACTTCTCGATCTACGCCGTCGCGGATCCGCCTCCGGCCGTTCGCGAGACGTTCCGATCAGCGATCGAGCGCGGTGTCGTCATCGTCGCGATCGCCGGGAACGACGCGGCGGGTCTCGGCCCGATCGCAGATTGGGAGGAAGTGATCACCGTCGGCGCGGTCGATCGAGATCTCGAGCCGGCGCCGTTCTCGAACGTCGGTGGCGCAGTCGACCTCAGCGCCCACGGGGTCGACGTCTTCTCGTTCCTCCCCGGGGGCTCGCTGGCGTCGCGGTCGGGAACGTCGTTCGCAGCGCCGTGCGTGGCGGGGTTGGCGGCGTTCCACCTCTCCCAGAGTCCGGATCTGACGCCGGAGGAGGTCGAGGCGATCCTCGACGCCCTGGCGATCGACGTCGGCGAACCTGGGCCCGATCCTCAGACGGGAGAGGGCGCGGTCGAGTAGAACCGACGGTCGCGCCGCGTCTACGGATTCGTGACCGTCAGTCGGCCGATCGCTCGATTCGCCTCCTCGATGAACCAGACCGATCCGGCATCGTCGATGCCGAGGATCGACGGCTTCGTCCCCGAGCCGACCGACCATCGGCGGATCTCGCCCGTCGCCGGATCGAGCTGATCGATCGCCCCGGCGATGCGGTTGCTGACCCAAACGTCGGCCTCTCCGACGGCGATATCGTACGGCGCCCCGCCCGCCGGGAGTCCCCAGACCGTGACCTCGAGCGTCTTCGGATCGAGCCGACAGGCGGCGCGCCCCGCGGTGTCGAGATACCAGACATCTCCGGCTGGGGAAACGGTTACCGACGTCGCGACCGTTCCCGAGGCGAGGCTGTGCCGGAAGATCGAGTCGGAGAACGACTCGAGCAAGAAGATCGTGTCTCCTGATTGCGAGAACCAGAGGCGAGTCATCGCGCCAACGGCGAGGCGGTCGACTCCGCGACTCCGGACGAACGGGGTCCACCAGGCGAAGTTGCCCTGATACGACCCGACGGTCCGAAACAGAAGCGGCGTCTCCAGCGTGTACGACGACGGCTCGACCGGAGTGAGGGACGCCGCAACGTCTGCGCTGTCGGCTTGAAGGGCCACAGGCTCAGGGATCTCCTCATCGGGGGTCGCTCGGGGAATCGAGGACGGTTCGAACGAACCGACCTTGTCCGGGGACTCCTGGGCGAACCAGAGGGTCACCAGATCCGTTGTGAACTCCGCGTCCACGAGCGAGCGAACCTTGCCGACGGAGCCGGGGATGCGCCACGAAGCGGTGTCTCCCGTCTCCGGATCGACGAAGCCGATCCCGCCGTAGAACGAGAAGAACAGCCCTTCGTCCGTCCACGCGAGGCTCACGGGGGCCTCGCCGACCGCCAGCATCCGGACGGTCTCCGTGACCGGGTCGACCGCGGCGATGGTGCGAGTGCCAGGGAGCGCAACGAAGACGCCGCTCTCCGTGGCGCAGAGGTCGAACAAGTTCGTGTTCCGTACCGGGAGATCCCAGATTGCGATCTTCGCCGTCTGCCCTCCGGCCGTACACGCAGCCAAGGCTAGCACTGCGACCGCGACTCCGAGTCCTCGCCTCACCGTTGCCTCCGTTCTTGTCGCTGCGTCTGTCCCGCGTCGCCTAGATGGGGATGATCAGGAACTGGATTTTCACGTCTCGCGAGCGGGAGCCGATCGCGCCGTCGTCGTCGACGACGATGAGGACGACGGTGTACGTTCCGTACGCGTCGTAGGCGTGCGAGACCTTGCTCCCACCGCCGTACTCGCCATCTCCGAAGTTCCAGCTGTAGGCGACGATCGTACCGTCGTCGTCGTAGGACGAGGTGGCGTCGAACTCGACCGTGATCGGGAGGAGGAACCCCATCCCACCCAGGTAGCTGAACGCGGCGGTCGGCGACGCGTTGCCCGGCGCGGCGACGGTGATCGATTGGTCGGTCGTGTCGGTCGATCCGCCGTCGTCGGTGACGGTCAGAAGGACGACGAACACCCCGGCCGTGGTGTAGGTGTGCGTTACCGTCAGGCCGGAGCCGGTGCTTCCGTCGCCGAAGTCCCAGTCGTAGGAATCGATCGTTCCGTCCGGATCCGACGAAGCGCCGGCGTTGAACTGGACGGTCAGCGGGGGTGTCCCCGCCGTCGGCGCGGCGGTGAATGCCGCGGTCGGCGGGTCGTTCAGCGGGGCGAGCACCTCGATCTCTGCGGCAGCGGTGTCGGTCGCGCCGTAGTTGTCGGTCACCGTCAGGACGACGGTGAACGTTCCTTCCATCGTGTACGCGTGGCTCGTGCTCGCGCCCGAGCCGGTGTGGCCGTCGCCGAAGCTCCAGTCGTACGAGACGATTCGCCCGCCCGAGTCGGTTGACGCGGCCGCGTTGAACGCGACCAGGAGCGGGGACGGTCCCGAGGTTGGCGTCGCGGAGAAGATCGCCGTCGGCGGGGTGTTGAACAGCGCGCACCCTGCCAGCGCCGCTGTCAGCGCGATCCACCCGATTCCAGCTGCGAGGTAGTGCCTCTTGGCCATCGTTCTCACCTCTGCGGGCAGCCTAGCGTCGGCCGCCGCCGCCGGTCAAACCGGTTGCGATTATCGGGCGAGGGTCGGCGGGAACCGGCGCGGAGACGGGTGGCCTTCCGCCGTGAACCTCGCCGTGGTACGCTGTCGGCGGAGGAGGTACGTCCAGATGAACATGCGAGCTTCGCTCCTCGTGCTGGTGGCGATTCTCGGCGGATCGCTTCTCGCGGCGGGAGGGCCGTTCGAGACCTACCAAACCGACCGCAACGTGGGGATGTTCTACAATGGGACCGATCAGACGTTCGTCGGCCTCCGGGTAACGTTCTCGGAGAGCGTCGAGCCGGTCTACCTGCTCGGGATCGGGGCGGATCTGACGCTCGACGCCAACGAGGAGGGTGTGCTCACCTTCGCCGGTTCGGTTCCGCCGTACGGGATCTGGGAGATCGACTGGCCGCTCGGCGACGTGACGGTGGTCGAGGCTGCGTGGCTCGCCGACGACGGGACGGAAGTGGCGATCGACGTTCACGCGCCGATGGCGCGCATCCTGATCGACATCCCACCGTACATCCCCGGCTGGTGCTCGAGTGACCAGCGGATCCCGTTCGTGCCGTTCGAGGCGGCGTTCGACGGTACGCGATCGTCCGATCCGGACGGGCTTCCTCTCGTCTTCTACGAGTGGGAGTGGAGCGACCTCGTCTACCTGGAGGGTGCGAGAGTCGAGCGTGAAATCCGCCGCCCGGGCTGGTACTGGGTGACGCTCACCGTCTGGGACGCCGACGAGCTGTCCGACTCGGTGACGAAGTCGTTCTACGTCCCGCCGTGGCGGTGCGACGACGACTAGCGCGTCACGCGCTCAAACGGGGAAGCTGCCTGCGAGCAGCGCTTCGGTCACGGGACGTAGCTGTCAGCGTTCTCTGCGTGGGATCTACTCGAACTCCGCTCGAGGAAGACCCGATTGGCGGATGATCGAGGCAAGCGTCCCGATCTTGAGTTCCGCATGGTCAGGAACGGGAACGGACACGGTACCTCGGCCGGTGCTCTTCTGCATGAGGATGTGACTGCCGCGCCTGCGCACTTCGTCGAAGCCGTGTCTTCGGAGGATGTCGCAGACGTCTTGACCGGAGAGTCGGCGAAGCCTAGCCAAGCGTGACCTCGACCTGCGTCACGTAGACTTCGCCGCGGAGTCGGTGGCGGATCTCCTCTTCAGACGCTGCCTCGAAGAACAGCTCCAGCGCCTCCTGGAGATTCGCTCGAGCTTCGTCGACAGAGTTCCCTTGGCTGGCGACGTCCACCTCCGGGCAGAGGGCCACAAAGCCATCCCCTTCTCTCTCGATGATCGCGGTCAGCCGCTTGGTCATGGTTCCCCTCCAACTGCCTGTGAAGTAACTCGTTGGGCGGTGACAGGATACCACACCCCGTCCAGACTCCCCGGATGTTGCCTGATGTCGCGCTGGCTGCATCGCCAGGAAACTCCGCGCACAGGCCCCGAGCAGATGACGCCGTCATCGAGCCTCCAGGCATCCGTGAGAGCTTCGGCTCAGTGGCGTGTCCGCGTTCGCCGCAGAACGTTCCTCTCCACCGGCCTGCGCTGAGAATTACGTCACGGCCTTCGCCGCCGCGGCAATGCGGATGTGTCCCCACTCGATCCGTTGCGGTCACGGTCCGCAGCGGCATTCGGATTGCGCGACTGCGAGCCATGCTGGCTTGTGGCTATGGACTCGGTACTGGCTGGAAGGCCTCGCAGCTGACGTCATCTGTCCATCCGCCTATGATGATCCGGTCGAACAGCTCTTCCGCGAACACCACGAGGTTGTAGCCGGCAGGATCCTCCTTGTGATTGTCGTGGACCGATGGATAGATCGCGCCCTGGAACCCTGCGTCCTCGAGTTCGTGACGAAGGTAGATGGTGTGTGGGTACGGGTCGCTCTCGGTGTGCCTTGCGTCTGTGGTTCGCTTCCTCTCCGCCTCGCCAACCAGGGCGTTCACGTATGGCAGATCCACGGTGGCAGAAGGAAGCAGATTGGCGATCCTGACTCTCCCGGGGTCTATGTGGAATCTTGCGACCACGAACTCGCCTGGGCGACCCTGCTGTGTCATCTCTGCCTGGAGGATGTCATCCTGACTTGCGAGGTACAGAGCGCGTTGTCCGATGTCGTTGAAGCGGCCCTCAGGGCGACGCTTCCCGTTTGCGTCAGCCGCACATGGCGGGAGGAAGTACTCAGGGCTATCCTCAGGTGCGTGTGTGCGGCACGCCTTGGACGCACGGTACATCTCCCGAGGGAGCGACGCCTCTCGGACTTTCTTGATCTCCTCTCGGAGGCAGCCCAGACCCAAGACAGCGATTTCGACGTTTCTGACCGTGTCTCGCATGCCTGCCCCACGATCGCGTTCGATCAACCAGTCCCTCGCGATGAAATCACGGAGCTTCGCGATCTGGGTTCGTGGGTCATAAACCGCGCCAAGATCGCTCTCGATCACGCGACCGGAACCTGCCCTTGTGACCTCTGCGTGCACCATGAGGGCTCCCCTTCCAGTCTGTCTTCCGTCTCACTCCTTCGTACGCCTCGCTAGCGTGCCAGCGCCGACTTGACGATCCGCGTGCCCATGTCCCACAGGCCGCCGCGGAGGCGATGCGCCTTCTCGAACGTGGCATCGATCTCGGCGAGGGCCGGGTTGACGTGCCGCCGGTGAAGGTCACCCTGCTGTCCGAGCCGCTCCTCGATGCGTTGCGCGATCTCCATCCGCCGCCTCGCGATCGATCATACCGCTCGGGATCGACCGGCCCAATCGCGCTGCCCGCCCGTCGGGGGCCGGGAACGTCGGGTATTCTCTCGGGGTTCCGGCGAGGAGGGGACGCATGACGAAGTGGATCTCGATGGGGGCGATGGTCCTGGTTGCGATCGCGTCGGGCTGGGTGGGGTGTGGGGCGACGGAGGATCCCGCGGCACTCGATCCCGCGGCACTCGATCCGGCCGCGGCGATGGCGACCGCGGAGCGGCTGTTCGATCGCTGGAGCGGACCGTTCGATTTCGACGCGTACGAGGCGCTCCTTCGCGACGCGATCGAGGTCTGGGAAGGGGCGCTCGCCGTCCTTCCCGAGGCGGAGATCCAATCGCGGTCGCACGTCCTGAACCGACTCGCCCAGGCGTACTTCGAACTCGCCGAGGGGTACCTCGTCGAGAACGCCGACCGAGAGACGGCGTACGAGGCGGGGAAGGACGCGGCGCTCGCCAGCCTTCGACTCGACCCGGACTTCGGTGCTGCAGAGAAGCGCGACGGGTTCCGCGCCGCGCTGCGGTCGACGGGCGACGTCGAGGCGATCTTCTGGTACGGAAACGCGCTCGGACAGTGGCTCAACTACCATCAGCTGACCGCGATCATGGGGGGCGTCAGGGACGTCCATGCGTCGTTCGAGCGGGCGCTCGAGCTGGACGAGGCGTACGCTGGCGCCGGCCCTCATCGCGCGCTGGGGTCGTTGATCGCCCAGGCGTACTTCGTGATCGGCCGGGATCGCGGCGACGCGCCGGCGTACTTCGCGCGGTGCATCGAGCTCGCCCCGCACCACCTCGAGGCCTACGTCAGCTACGCGACGCAGTACGCGCGGCCGACCGACGACCTCGCCCTGTTCGACGAGCTGGTGGCGACGGTTCTCCAGCTTGCCGAGGATCCGGCGGTGATGGCGGCGTTCCCCTTCTACAACCACCTCGCGCGCGAGCGCGCCCGTGCGCTCGCCGCGGATGACTGACGTGAATCCGACGATCGAGGCGGTGGACGTCGACCGCCTGCTCGAGATTGCCGGCCCGTCGATCGAGTATCGAACGCGCCGGGAGATTCTCGGCGCGTCGTCCCGAAGCGAGCGGATGGCAGACCTTCAGTCCAAGATCGTGGAGGATCGATCCGTGCAGCGAATCCTCTCCATCGCGCGGGAAGACGGATGGATCGGGGATACCTTCCACGGTACAGAGGGGATCGAAGGTGGGATCCGTCTCCTGTGCGAGAAAGGGCTGGCTCGGGAGCACCCCGTTCTCGCGAAGGCACTCGACGCGTTGGCCGCTGGTGACGACCGTCTCCATCTGGGGATCGGGAAGGTCGGTCGAGTCCTCGATGATGCGGGGCTCGGCGGTTCGGAGATGATCCGGGCGGCGGTCCACGCGTACGCTGGGGACGAGGACAGACCCCACGTTGCCCGGCAGGTTGAGGGGGCGCTCGAGGGCTTTCGGAGCGTCTTGAGTGTCCGCTCAGTCGATGAGATCTCGGAGGAGTACAAGGGCAAGCTCGTCTTCCGCGAGGGCGCCCAATGGCCGAGCATCTACCATCTACGCCTTCTCTCGGGAACCCACGGATGGCGAACGACAGGGAGCGTGCGTGCGGTCGCAAGCGCGGTGGAACGTTTGGTTGACCTTTCGCCAATCCCTGAGATCTACCTCCGTCTAGGCTCGCAGCTGATGGCTCCGGCCTCCTTCGCGATGAACGACTTCACGTCGGGACTCGACGAAGTCGACGGCTACGGGCAGATGCTCTGGTTCCACCGGATGGAGCTCCTCGGGCGGGTGGGCGTCCTCTCCCTCGTGCCTTCGGTCCGGCAACTCGTGGACCGTCTCGCCGGAATGCTCGAGGATGGTCTCTTTGGGCGGAAGCTGAACCACCCGTCCTTCCAGAAGTGGGGTGTCTACGCCGGTCTTGCGCTGGAGCGCGACTGGAGGGCTCCGTCGCGGCGGATCGCCGATCTCACGTTCCGCGCGCTGCTGATCCTCCGTTGCGCAGCCAGCTAAGGGCGGGCGTGCTCGTCCGGCAACGAGGCGGCGCCGAGCTCCGGAAACTGCGAGATGAGTCGTCGAGCGCTGTCCGGGTCCCGCAACGGTGCGAATCTCGATCGTGGCAACCACCTCCGGTATTCAAGTTGTCCGGTGGGAACGGGAAAACCGCAAGGTCGCAATCGCGCAGAACGGAGACGGGGCAACTGATCTGGCGGGAACAGGGCCGGGTCTCCACGGCTGCGCCGAGGGAGCGCACGAAAGAGCGGATCGGCCTGGAGTCGACCGATCCGTCTCCGAGTGCAGATAGCGGAGGTGCTGTCGCTACGGCTGCTTTGGGAGGAATCCTTCCGGGACGTGGACGGCGAACAGGCAGGCGTCGGCGCCGTCGAGCATCGTCTCGATCAGGTCGACCTGCGGCTTCTCGCCGAAGACGATCGCCCACTCCTGCACATACCATCCGGACGAGCAGTGGCAGAATGTGCGCGACACGTCCTTCCCGTCCCGGATCGCGTCGCGGACGAGCGGGCAGAAACAGGCCAGATACCGCTTTTCGACCGGATCGGTCGCGTTCTCGTACGCTTCCAACCGCGCCGGCCGGCGCTCGATGTAGATCAGCGGTTCGTCGCCCGACTCGTCGAGCCAGTACTTGCTCCCGAGGAACGGCTCGTCGGTGATCTTCTGCATTAGCGCGCGCAGATCGTGTCCGACCTCGTCCCACGCCGCCTGGAGGAGCTCGCCGCTCTGAACGATGTAGTGATGAGCGCATGCGTTCAGGATGCAGGCGCGCGATCGCTCGTCGGCGACTTCGCGATCGAGTCGCTCGACGGCGCCTTGGACCCACTCGGCGGCCTTCGGGCCATCGAACGCCTCGGCGAGCCCGTCGGTTCCGGCGAGAATGCGCTCGGCCGCGTCGGCGCCGACGCAGCGGGTGACGCCGTCTCGGAACGCTGCAAGCCACATCGGCATGTGGTAGGAGTACTGGACCTCGAGTCGGACGCGCTCGGCGTCCGTTCCGACCGTCTCCAGCCCGTCGTGGTAGACGAAGCGTGCCGGATCGTCGCCGACGAGGATGCCCGCCTCTCCGACGAACTCGACGAATCGCTGCCACGTGTCGGCGAGGTTCGTCCCCTCGGGCCCGTCCTTCAGCGCACCTTCGTGAACGATCGAGAAGACGGGAAGACTCGGCAGCGTCCTGGCGACGAAGCCGTCCCGCTCGGTTTTCGGTGCCACGGGGAAGCAAAGGTCGAAGTCGGCCTTGCCGTCTCGCGGGAATCCGGTCCGAAGGGCCAACGGTGGCCCGGTGAGGGTGTCACGGATATCGGGGAGGATCTCGGCGAGTGCCAGGGCGACGGCGCTCTGGTCGGCCAGGGTTCTTCGAACGGTCAATACGTGGATCGGATCGACGGTCACGACGGGAAACGGGCTCGACATGGCATCGTCCTTTCGGTTCGTCAGGCTCGCGCAGAGTCTCCGCGGCCCCCGTCGCCCGAACGTCTCCCCTCGGCGGACGCGGTCAACCGCCGCGTCCGCCGGGCCCCCGCGACTTCATCTCGCTCAGCGTCTGCTCGAGCTCGTCGGCGAGGGTCTGCAGGCTCTCCACTCGGGCCTCGAGCGACGCGACGGCGCCCTCGAGTTCGCCGATGCTTGGAGAACCCGGCCGATCTCCTGGTTCCGCGACAGGGCGCTGCTCGAGAGCGACCGCCAGTTCGTCGATCTGCGCGCGATTCGCCGTGACCTGCTGCTCGAGAGCGTTGAGTTCGTGGAGGAGGGTCGTTCGCACGGACTCCAGATCGGCCGACGATGCGCCCCCCGTACCTCCGGAGCACCCGCTGAGGAACAGGGCGGCGATCCCGAGCCAGACGAGTCCAACCAGCCAAGTTGCGCGATGGTTCATGATTCCCTTCCCTCGTCTCTTCCAGACTACATAACGACTGCGCCGTGTGATGGGGAAGCGCGGAGGGGCATTTGCCCCTCCGCGCCCGTCCGCCCGACTACTCGTACCGGAGGGCCTCCACCGGGTCGAGTCGGGCGGCGCGTACGGCCGGGTAGAGCCCGAACGTCACTCCGATCAACAGCGAGAAGCCGCAGGCGAGCAGGGCCGGCGTGATCGAGATCACGAACGGCCACCCGCCGAACAGCGACCCGAGCCAGGCGCAGAGCCAGCCGAGGCCGAGCCCGATCACGCCGCCGAGGAGGCTGATCATGACCGACTCGACGAGGAACTGCGTCCGGATGTCGGTCGGCTTGGCGCCGATCGCCATCCGGATTCCGATCTCGCGCGTCCGCTCGGTGACGGAGACGAGCATGATGTTCATGATCCCGATCCCGCCTACGAGTAGACTGATCGCCCCGACGCCGCCGAGGATGAGCGTCATCGTGTCGACGGTCTCCTCGTAGCTCTCGATCGCTTCCTTCTGCAGCGTGACCGTGTACGGGTCGCGCCCCCGGAAGCCGCCGGGGCCTCCGCCGGGAGCTCCGCCCGGGCCGGCGGCGCTCGACGTATCGATCACTTCGGCCAGGATCGCCTCGATCTCGGCCCCCGCTTGCTCAATCACCGTCTCGTCCGCCGCCTGGGCGATGTACGAACTGAACTGGCGCGACCCGGAGAGGATTTGCACGGTCGACAGCGGAACGTAGACGGCGTCGTCGAGGTTCTGGTAGCCGACCGTCCCCGCTTCGCTCATGACGCCGACGATCGTGAATGCCGCCCGCTGGCCCGAGACGACGAGGACGAGGTCCTCGCCGACCGGATCCCGGTCGGGGAAGTAGTCCTCGGCAAACCCGGCGCCGAGGACGACGACCTTGCGGTCGTCGTCGACGGCGTGGAGGAAACGACCGCTCGTCGGGTCGAAGTCCTCGAACAGGTCCTGGTAGTCGGGCGTGACCCCGTTGAGCATCACCTGCCAGTCCTCACCGTCGATCACCGCCGAGGCGAACGTCGTCGCCGTCGGGACGACCTGTGATACCGATGGCGCGGCGAGGATTTCGCTCGTCAGCTCCTCGCTCAGCGCCCGCGTCGACGCAGCCGACGCGATCGCCGTCGGGAAGATGTCGATCGTGATCGTCTTCATCCCGAGGCCGGCGATCTGCGCGGTGACCTCGGCGGTAGCGCCGTTGACCAGCGCGATGATCGCGACGACGGCGGCGACGCCGATGACGATGCCGAGGACCGACAGCGAGCTTCGCATCTTGTGCGCCCGCAGGGCGCCGAGCGCGGTTCGGAGCATCTCACGAAGACCCATTGCGATCCTCCTCCACCAGGCCGTCCTTCAGAACGATCTCCCGCTTCGTCACTTGCGCGATCTCCTGCTCGTGGGTGACGAGAACGATCGTCTTCCCCTCATCATGAAGCGAGTGGAACAGGGCCATGATCTCTTCGCTTGTCCGGCTGTCGAGGTTTCCGGTCGGCTCGTCGCCGAGGATCAGCCGAGGCGAGTTCGCCAGGCCTCGGGCGATCGCCACCCGCTGCGACTGCCCTCCCGAGAGCTGGGTCGGGCGGTGGTGGGCGTGATCGCCGAGACCGACCCGCTCGAGGCACGTCCGGGCGATCTCGCTTCGGTCTCGCTTGGGCACACCGGCGTAGGCGAGCGGGAGCTCGACGTTGACGAGCGCAGTCGATCGCGGGAGGAGGAAGAACTGCTGGAAGATGAATCCGATCTTCTCGTTTCGGATCATCGCCAGTTCCTCCCGCGACAGAGCCCCGAGATCCTGTCCGTCGAACAGGGCCGTCCCCGACGTCGGTCGGTGAAGGGCACCGATGACGTGCATCAGCGTCGACTTCCCCGACCCCGACGCGCCGGTGATCGCGGCGAACGCGCCCTCGTCGATGGCAAGGTCGATCCCACGCAGCGCCCGATAGACGACTTCGCCCATCGGGTAATCCTTGGTGACGGCCCGAAGCTCGATCATGGCGGTCACGGCGCTCCGCCCGGGAAGCCGCCGGGAGCGTCCCCGCCCTGCATCCGCTGGCGGAACAGCTCCCGCTGCTCCTCGGTCAGGTCTTCGGCGCTCGGGCGCTCCGGGGCGACGGTGGAGTTGAGAAGGATCGTGTCGCCTTCCGCCAGTCCGGAGACGATCTCGACGTACTGGTCGTCCATCGCGCCGATCGTCACCGGCTGCGGCGTCTGCTCGTCGCCTGTGGCTTTGGTCACCATCCAACCGCGCGGCGTCTCGAGGAGGCACGTGATCGGGACGATCAGCACGTCCTCGGCGTAGGCGATCTGGATCTCCATCTCCACTGTGTACCCGACGAGGATCTGCGGATCGGCTTCGGGAAGCTTGGCGGTCACGCTGACGACGGTGCTGTTCCCGCTCGGATTCGCCATCCCGCCGACCTCGACGAGCTCCACCGTCCACGACTGGTCGGGAAGCGGCTCGATGATCGCCTCGGCCGTCTGGCCGACGGCAACGTTCGGTGCGTCGAGCTGGTCGACGCTCGCTTCGACGTAGAGCTCGCTCGTGTCGATCAGCTTCAGGCTCCAGTTCTCCGACGACGACGTGGCCTGGGTGATTCGGGTGATCACGCCGGCGAACGGCGCCCGAAGGGTCGTCTCCTCGTACTGCTCGAGCGCGATCTGGTAGGCGAGCTCTTTCTCGCGGATCGTGTTCGGGACGCCTTCGGCCTCCGCCTCGCGCAGGGCGCGTTCCGCCTGCAGGAGCGATAGCTCGGCGTGGGTCCGGTCGAGTTCGACGAGAACCTCGCCCTCCTCGACGCGGTTGCCGACCTTGACGTAGGTCTCCTCGACCGCGTCGCCGTCGAACGTGAACGTGTACTCCTGCGCGGCGACGACCTCACCGTAGACGGTGAGCGTGTTCTCGATATCCCCTCGTTCCACCACGTAGATCGCGCGCTCCTGGCCTGACCCGTTCGCCGTCGATCCGGACCCGCCGAGGATCACGGCGAGCGCGATGCCCACTCCGATGACGACCACCACAGCTGCGAGGATCGCCCACTGCCATCGCTTCCACCGCTTCATATCAACCAGTCCTTCCAGTCGAGATCGAATCCGAGCGCGTCGCGATACTCGAGGTAGGCGACGAGCAGGGTGACCTCCCGTCCGAGCGCGTCGATCTCGAAGGCGTCCTTCGACTCGAGGAACTCGGTCCACTCGTCTTCGGCGATTGCCCCTGACGCGCGCTTCGCGGCCAGGATCTCTTCTTCGAGCGTCCACCGTTCCGTCTCCAGGGCGAGCCGATCGAGATCGTCGACGGCCGCTTCGAGCACGGCCTGGGCGCGGAGAACCCCGTCGAGCGCGGTCTCCCGGGCCGCGACGAGCCTCTCCTCGGCGAGCTGGAGGCCCACGCGGGCGATCTCGATCTGGTCAGCGCGATCGGGCGCAAAGAAGTCGAACTCGATCGAGCCGCCGAGGACCCATCCCTGACTCGTGTAGCTTGCTTCGACGGTCACGTTCGGCAGCACGTCGCGGAGCTCGGAGCTGAGGGCATCGTCGGCGTCCTCGACCGCGCCGATTGCGGCGAGGACTGACGACGATGCGTCGACGGCTTCGTCGATCGGGTCTTCCCAGGCGACAAGGAGCTCGGCGTCGGCGCGGAGTGCGTCGAGCGGAAGGTTGAACGTCGCGAGCTCGATCGGTTCGGTAAGGCCGAGCGACTCCCGCGCGAACGTGGCGAGATCGCGCTCGTAGGTCGTCGTCAGGGTGTCGAGCTTGATCTGAGCGTCGAGGGCGTCGAGTTCGGCTTGAGCGAGCGCCGTCGAGCCGCGGAGGCCCTCGTCAGCGAGCGCCCGCACCGAGGCGAGTTCGTCCTCGGCGCGTGCGACCGCTTCGGTCGCTTGCTCGACCGCCACGGCGTCCGATAGGAGGCCGGTGTACGCCTCGATTGTCGCCAGGATCACGCCGTCGCGCGCGGCGGCGAGTGCCGTCTCGGCGTCGTCGACCGCGTCGCGGGCACGTTCCACCTGGTCGCTCACCGTGCTCGACTGCGCAAGGTCGAGGCGTTGCGAGTAGTTGAGCGCCCATCCGCTCGTGCCCCACGCGGCGTCGTCGACGTCCCACGCGAGGTTCAGGCTCCCGGCGACTTGCGACGACGACGCGAACGGGAGCGACAGGCTCCCGGCGAGGGTCGCGGCGAGCTCTCCCGCGAGGCCGTCGACCGTCACCTCGGGCGGCCGGACGGTGAGCGAGAGACTGGGGAGCGTGTAGACGGCGAGGGTCGCGTCGAGCTCCAGCTCGGCGAGACGCAGAGTGAGCTCGGCCTGCCGGAGCTCCGAGTGGTGCTCGAGGGCGAGGTCGACCGCCTCCACGATCGTCGTCTGCGCTGCCGTCGCGAACAGCGACAGGGCGCAGATTCCAGCTATCCATAGGATCACGCAGCGTTTCCACCGCATCGGTACGTCCTCCTTGGTCGCGTCCCGTTCGATCCCGGACGGACCGAGGGAACCATACGCCGATCGTGTGATTGGGGGCGAGCAGCGGTGTGTCAGGATTGCGAAGCCGAGCCGGGGCGTCGTGCCTTGACGCCTCCAGGTTGTGCGCGTACGGTGCGAGCGCGTCGAACGACGGACTCGCGAGGGGGAGTCGATGAACAGAGGATGGATCGTTGCGGTCGTGGTGGTGGCGTTGGGCGTGCTCGCGTGCGGTGCGCAGGACGGCGAGACGGAGCCCGTCAACCTGTCGGAAGACCGAGGACTCGGGATCGGAATGCAGCTTGACTTCCCGATGGGCGGGCTGATCAGTACTCGATACTGGGTCGAGCCGTCGTTCGGGATCGAGGGGATCCTGTTCGTCTGGGGGTACGAAGGAGACGTCGAGGGAACGGTGACCGTGCGATCGCTCTACCGGATCGCCGACGCGCCGGTCGTCGATTTCTACGGGGTCGCCGGGGCGACGGTTCCGTTCTCGACGTACGGATACGGACCGAGCGCGATCCTCGTCTCCGCCGCCGGCGGGATCGAGTTCGGATTCCGGTTCGCGCCGAACCTCGCATGGAATATCGAGTTCGGGATCGCCGTCTCGGGCGACGGGAACCTGCAGATGGTCTTCGGCACCGGAATCCACTTCTACTTCCTCCCGGAAGAGGGTGCCGACTAGCGGATCTCGATCGAGAAGGCGAAGGTGATCGGCAACCGTCGATGAATCGCCGGTTGCTTGCGAGTTTGGCTTTGCCAAACTCGGGCTTGGGTTACCGGATCTCGATCGGGGTCGAGAACGTGATTGGCGCGCCGTCGCGGCCGGGGAACGTGATCGTCAGGGTGTGCTCTCCACGTGGGAGCTGTGCCGGGATGTCGAACCAGGCGCGGACGGTCAGGCCGCTTCGCGTCCACCTCGTTGCCGTGACATCGGCAACCGGCAAGCCGGTTGCTTGCGAGTTCGGCGATCCCGCCGAACTCGTAGTGATCGTGATGCTAGTGAATCTCACGTGACTCGGCGGACTGAACTGCGGGTTGAGCGCGATGGTCACTGCAACATCGCGTGTGTCCGCCGCAATGGATGAGGGGCTCACGCTGACGATTCCTGGAGGGCCTCCGGGCGAAGATCGCCTGGTTCCGGGACCTGACATGGCTTGCTGACCCTCGCCGACGTTCTGCGCAGCGCTCCCCGGCGCAGAACTCGGACCGACTTGGGCTTCGCCCAAGTCGGCGTAGGCAAGTACAGCGCCGATGAAATCGGCGCTGTACGCATCGCACCGAAACACTTCGTTCGACCGCTTCCCGTCAGGTCCGGTGCTGTAGAACGGATTGGCGTACTCCCAGACGGTCTCGCCCGCCGGCGTCACCTCGAAGAAGCGTCCCTCGGTTCCGGAGCAGATCAGCGTGTTGCCGCTGTCGAGACGCTGGGCGCCGGAGATGTGATCGGCGAAGAAGTGCTCGTCGCCAGATGCCGCTCCGAACTCCCAGATGATCGTCGCATCCTCGAACAGGCCGTTCTCGTACTCGTGTAGATCGAGCTCGACCACGCGGGAGTATGGGCGTGTTCGCTTGTCGCCGTTGTCGAAGACGAGGATCCTCACCCCATCGGCAGTTCCGGAGATGAACTCGGCGTCATGTTGCGCGACGAGGACCTGCTCGCCGGAGCCGCCGTACGCTGCAGGATTCCCGAACCGGTAGAGCAGATCCCCGGCGTCGCCGGCCGCCTCGGTCGAGGAGAGAGCATGGTCGATGATCCAGACCTCGGAAGCCGCTCGGCTCGAGATCACGATCTGGTCCAGCTCGGCGCTGTAGTTGATCGAGTTGAAGTGCCACCAATCCGCGGAGCGGCTGTTCGCGAAGAAGTCGAGATCGATCTTCTCGGGATGCTCGGAGGGATTCCATCCGTCGGGAAGCACGTGGTCCCACAGATGCCACTCCCAGACGACGCGGCCCAAGGCCGGATCGTACTCGAGGATCATCTCGCTCCAGACCTCGCCCGACGCCGGGAGCTGGTTGGCCGACAGCCCAGCGGCGAGCGCTTCCTCCCTCGTCTTCGCCTCCCACGCAATCATCAGCACGTTCCCGTTCGGGAGCATTTCGACGTCGTGATGAAGATGGGCGTGCTCGTTCGCCAGTTCGAACGACCACGCCTCCTCCCCGTCCCACGTCAGAAACTCGACGCCTCCACCGAGCCCGCCCGCGCTGAACGCGCCGCGGACCGTGTACGTCGCCAGAAGGTCCCCGCCTTCGAGGAGGTAGACCGAGTTCCCCGGGATCCCCGAGAGCGTCCAGTCGTGAACCACGTTCCCATCTCGGTTGATGAGGTAGGCCGTGTCCTGGCGCAAAGGCGCGAAGAGTACGAATGCTTCGTACTCTTCGCTTGCACGTGCGTAGTCATCTCCGTCACCGGAGCCGACTACGGGCGAGTATTGGGGAGTGTCAGACTCCCCAATACTCGTGGCGGATGAGCCATCGATGTTCCTCACAACTCTCACGAAGTTGTCGACGCGGACCACGTCACCTTGTGGTCCACGGCCGGTCGGCTCCGCAGCACCGGACTTCGGATCGGACCGCTGGCAGCCGGCGCCGTGGACGTCCATGTATCGGCCGTTCATGTAGCCGAGCCCGCGGCCGAACGCGATGTAGACAGCCGCCTGGCCGCCGCGCGCCGAGGCGTGGGTCGTCGACGTCCAGTAGAAGCCCCGGTCGAGTTCGCCCTCCTCGTTTGTGATGTTCGTCACATTGAAGATCGGGTCGATCGCGGCCGAGCCGGTTGCATCGGGCGAGCGGTCGTAGTCGACGATCGACTGGAGCTCCTTGGCGTTCGGCAGAGTCCAGTCCGAGTAGCCGAGGTGATTCGCGTCATTCAGCTCCTGGACGTAGGCGAGCGCGTCTTCCCAATTGAGACCCGTGCCCGAGTCGTCCTGCGACCACATCAGGCCGGTCGCCAGATCGGTGATCGTCCCGTCACCGTTGTCAATGAGGTCGTTCTCCCCGTAGGCGGTGTTACCGCGGACGAGGCGCACGTAGAAGCTGCCCTGCACCGGATATCCCTTGATCCGGCCGTCGGCGAAGTTGACGCCGAACATGAGTTGGGAACCGCCGGCGAACTCGCTGTCGCCGGTGTAGATCGACGTCGTCGCCCACTGCGAGTCGATGATTCGCTCCCCGGCCGACGTATCGCCGTAGGCGAAGTCGAAGTAGCGCGTATCGATGAACGGGTTGCTCGCCGAGCTGCTCATCGGGTCGACGTCCTCGCCGCTAAAGAGGATCAGCGAGTAGAGTTCCTTGATCGTCGGCAGCCGCCAGTCGGAGTAGCCGGCCCACTCGAAGCTCTCGGCGTACGCCGCCGCCTGGCTCTGGCTCATCTTGCCGTAGTAGCCTTGCGTCCACATCAAGCCCGTGACGAGATCGGTCACCGTCCCGTCGCCGTCGGCAACGTAGCTCGGCTGATTCCCGTCGACCTGCGCATCCTGCCCGTAGAAACGTTGACTCTCGGTTGGAGCAGCGATCACCGAGGAATCGTCATACGTCAGCTCCTGAGCCGTGTCCACGATGGGGTACGGGACTCCCGATGTCTGCGCGATCGCCGTGTCATCGGGCCACCAGGGCAAGAATGCACATCCGGTGGCCAGGAAGAGCGCCATCACGAGGGCGAGAAGCGGGTATCTCTTGGTCCTTGCGTGCATGGTTACCTCCCCTGAACGAGATGGTATAGGTTGCGCCGGGCTATTGTGCCGCGCATGGCTCAGTTGAGGCAGGATCGTGTGGCTTCGAGAGGGCGAAGGGCTCGACGCGCACTGACGCCTCGGCTTCCCTCGTCCCCAGCTGCGTGCTAGGCTGACACGCATGTCGGATAGGCGTGCGACAAGGAGGTGCGCCGATGTGTTCCCCGAAATCGATGGTCTGGTTAATGCTCCCCCTTATCCTGGGGTTCTTCGTAGGCTCGATCGGCGTCCAGATGCAAACCTGTGTTCCGAGTGAGGTTGTGACCGTCAACCCCGACGGAGCGACCGGAGCGGCCTTCGTCGCCTACCACGCCGGTCTGAGCAACTTCCAGAAGGGCGTCACCCTGGCGTTCGTTCGCGGTCTCGTGTCCAACGGCTGGCGGTGTGACGTCACGACGGCGAGCCGGGAGGCTCCGATGGATCTGAGCGCCTATGACCTGCTCGTGCTCGGAGCGCCGACCTACGCCTTCAAACCGGCGGACCCGCTCCGGCGCTATCTCAAGCTCGTCGGCGATCTCGGCGGGCTGCCCACGGTGCTCCTCGTGACCGGCGCCGGCACGACCGAGCGTGCGGCGTCCATCCTTGCCGGGTATGTGGAAGACGCGAACGGGACTCCGATCGACGTGCTGGAGCTGTGGCAGGCCGCCCCGAACGAGGAGGTCCACGGCCTCTCGGACGCAGCGGAGATCGCCGAGAGGGCCGGCGCATCGTTGATGCTGCCATGACCGAACCGGCGTCGGCTGCAGGGGCGGCGGGCTGGCGCCGCGCTGCACCCTCGCTGGTCACCGCGCTGCGGCTCGTGGCGATCCCGGCGATCGGGATCCTGTGGCTGCGCGCGATGCGGCCGGCCGCGATCGGCCTCTACGGGCTCGCCGTTCTCTCCGATGCGGTCGACGGCTGGTTGGCACGGCGGTTCAACGCGGTGACGCGATTTGGCGGCTTCTTCGACGCGATCACGGATATCGTCGTGATCCTGTCCCTGCTGGCGCTCCTCGGTTGGCGCGGCGTCGTGCCGTTCTGGATTCCCGTCGCCCCGGCCGTGGTCGCCGCCGTCTTCCTGGCGACCTCATCGCGGGCGGCTCCGCGCTACGACCCGATCGGCAAGTACTACGGGACGATGCTCTTTATCGCGGTCGGGATCCTGCTCTGGGGTGTCGGCCCGGGTGCCGGGACGGCGCTCAGCATCTTCGTTCTCGTCGCGAGCGCCGCCGTGCTCGTCAGCCGTTGGGTCGCAACGTCGAAGCCGACGACGGGGCGATCGAACTAGGATCCGCCCGCGGAGATGAGCACTCGCAGAACGTCGCGCATGACGTGGCGGGGAAGCGAGATGTGTCCGTCGTTCGGCGCGAAGGTGGCGCGGCAGTTGGGGATCGCCCCGGCGACATAACGTCCGACGGAAGGAAGCACCTGGCCATCCAGTTCGCCATGCCACAGATGGACGTCGGCACCGATGTCCTCAAGACGGAAACCCCACGGCTTCGAGTACAGCTTGGCATCGCTACTCGCTCCACGGATGCCCGAGCGGAGAGCCTCTCCGAAAGTCCGCTCGAGAAACGAGCCGGCAAGCTCAGGGTCACCCATCGCCTCCACGTCCGGAGCGGGGAGTGCCTCGTTCATCTGAGACAAGACGCGCTGGTTGAATGTGTCGGGATCTCGGCGCAAGCCGACGACCATCATCTTGAGCAGGACGTTTCGCACGAGGGCCGGTTTGCCCGCGTAGGTCCACGAGGTCCCATCCTTGGCCCCCGGCGCCTCTGCGGGGCCCATGCCACAGACGATGGCTGTCCGGGTCAAACGATCGGGAATCTTGAACGCGCACGCCGCGGCGAACGGGCCCCCGCCGGAGACACCGAGCACTGCGAAACGCTTGATCCGCAAGGTATCAGCCAGCTCGATCACGTCATCCGGCCAATCCAGCATCGTCCGGCCGCGTTGCGGATCGGACAGGCCGTGTCCCGGACGATCGGCCGCAATCAGGCGGACGCCTAACTCGAGTACCGCGTTCTCTGGATCGAAAAGCGGGCACTCCAATCGCGAACTGGGATGTCCATGGAAGTAGAAGACCGGCTTCCCGTCGGGATCGCCGTACTCGGCAAAGCCCAGAGCGCGGCCATCGTGTAGCGAAGCCACCTGATTCAGCCTATCGGTCATGATGCCCCCTGTGGTTGGAGCCCAGAGTACGGAACGACCGCGCTTGCGGCCAATCGCCTGGACCTGCCGGCGACCGCGGATGTCGTCTGACCGTGATCCGGCGACGAGCCACGAGCTGGGTTGGGCCTCGTCTAGCTGTTCCGAGCGATCCGCTCGAAGCCGACCAGGCCGGGTTCGCTGCCGGGCTCGGCTTCCACAAAGCCCGTGGCGTTGAGAACGCCGATCGATTCGATGTTGTCCGACTTCGTTTCGGCGAAGACACGGCGCACGCCCGGCTGCGAGAGTGCCCACTGCGCGAGCGCAGCGACGGCCTCGCTGGCGTAGCCGCGGCGGCGGTACGCCGGGCGCGTCTCATACCCGATCTCGGCTGTCCCATCGTCTGACGGCTGTCCTTTGAAGCCGCCACCGCCGACGATCGCGTTCTCGTCGCGGTCGATCCAATACCAGGCGAGCCACCCGACGTTCGCCGGATCCTGAAGAGCGTCGAGGAAGAAAGGGAGGACGTCCTTCAGGGTTTCCGACGGCCAGTCGTCGGCCGCCGCCACGCCGAGACGCTCGAAGAAGTGGGCGGAATCCTCGATCTCGGCTCGGACGAGCCCCGCCGTCGCCGGAATGAGCTCAAGCCGTGGTGTTCTGATCGGATCCATGATCGAAGTGTACAATCCGGACTCCCCATTTCGTCGGAAGTGAATGAAGGTTCCAATGACCGGCCTCTATTCCTACCCCGGCGGCCGCATCGAGAGGATCGGACCGATGGGGCCGCGCGGCTAGCCCGTGGCTCGGTTCGGGATATCGACGACCGTCCACTCGTGGCCGGTGATTGCGAGGATCCGCTCGATGTCGGTTCGACGGACCGCGAGGGTGCTCGTGTTCACGAGCGGATGGCACTGCAGCACGTCGGCCTTCCAGACGTCCGAGTCGACGACGACGGTCGCCGCGCACTCGGTGTCGTTGACGATCGCCAGGATGCTGACCGCGCCGGCTTCCACCCCGAGGTGCTTCTGCAGACGCTCGGCCGACGCCATGCTCAGGTTCGTGAGGCCCAGAACGGATGACAGGGCCTTCAGGTCTACCGACTTGGCGTGATCGACCATGACGAGGACATGGTTGCGCCCCTTCTTGTCGCGGAGGAGCAAGTTCTTCGTGTGAACCCCGGGCAGCGGGGGAACCAGCCGTTCGGCTTGTTCGCACGTGAAGACCGGCGGGTGATCGACCCGCTCGTAGGTGATGTCGTGGTCAGCTAGCCACTGGTAGACATCCATGACGGAGCGAGCCTATAAGCGAAGCACCTACTGCGCAAGTCCTCGTCTTGCCACTGTCTGACGTCGCTCCAAAGCGCCCACATGAATCGATCTCCGTGATCGATTCATGCAGGAACGCGGAGTGCTCCCAAGGGAAGAGCTGGCGTGAGCCAGCGACGCCTAGCGTTCCCACAGGAAGAGCGGACGGGAGTCCGCGATGCGTAGATGTCCATGATGACGTGAGCGAGCGTAGGCCCGGCGGGCTTGCTGCGCAACTCGTGGTTCAGCCGGAAGAACGCGTCCGTGAATCGGGAGCAGACTACATTTCGAGTTGCGGCGAGTGTGGTGGGCATGTGTACCCCGACTCGCGATTCCAGAAGTACCAAGAGCAAAGCCCGACCCCGAACTCCGACCCCTGCTCTGCTATCACGAAGAAGGTCAGCCGTGGTGGCGGAGAACGGGCGCGCTCGCTCGCCTTGAATGAGCTGCCAATATAGAATGTTCATGTCATGGACGCTGACACTCTTCAGGCTCTCGGGTATCTCAAGTACTCAGGTCAGGCAGTCAAGGACGGATTGATGGGCGCAAGGGAAATCGGAGAAGCGCTCGTCAGCTTCCAGGATGCTCTTGCGCTTCTCCTCTGCGGCGACTTGCCGGAACTCGACGCCGCAGACCTCCAGATTCCAGTCTGCATCCAACACGGATCGGTCCTGGCATTCATCCCAGACTCGGTCGAGCTGTGGCTTGCCGCCTTTGCGGGTACTGTGTTGACTGCCTATGCCGTCTCGGCCGCAACGAAGATGGCACAGAACGACTTCGAGGGGGTGGGGCTTCGGCGCATCTTCCGCGAGTCGCTTTCGAAGCTTCAGACCATCATCCGTATCGCGAACCACATGAAGACAACTGACCAATCCGAATTCCAGAGTCCGCGGTGGAAGGTCAAGGCGGACGAGGTGGGAATCCAGAACAGCGACGGACACTACATATACGTGCCACGGAGCGCAGTTGAGGCATACGTGAGCTTCGATGCCAAGGCGGTTGCAGGGATGGTGCGGCCGGTTCGATCTGAGAGAACCCTTGCGCTGGGCGTTGTAGAGGAGGGCAGAACGACCGAGGTCAGGATCACTCTGTCAGAGAAGGGAATCTACTTGCCCGAGAGTGGAGAGGAAGACGAGATGATCCTCGCGGAACTGCGGCATGGACAGCAGGTTAGCCTTCTGGGTGAGCTCACGCGTGGCAATCGGACCACAAACTCAGTTGGTCTGCGCTACAAAGGGCACATCCTTGACTGTCATCCAACGAGCGGAAGCGTCGTCAAGTATCGCGACTACCTCTTCCGGAGATGTCACGTAGAGGGATCAGTCGATAGGCTGTTGCCGAACGGTAGCGTAGGCGCGAAGAAACCGAAGCTGTGGATTTCGAGTGTCCAAGCGGAAGCTGCGACAGAAGACGAGCCAACCCTGTTGTGAGCATGCAGAGCACTCCGTTCGCAGAAGCAAGAACCGCCGAGCGGCGAAGGCACAGCAAGTGAGGAGCGAATGCCTACCCGAGACGATGTCGGCAGCTCCTACGAGGAGATAGTTGCCGGTCGCGATGCCCCTACGCTCGTTCTCGCAGGCCCTGGTGCCGGGAAGACCTACCTTCTGGCTGACCGAGTGACTCGTCTTCTCAATGAAGGAGTGAGGAAGGACGAGATCATGGTCCTCGCATTCGGCGTGGATGCTGCTCAGCACATGGTTAGCGAACTCGTCAATCGCGACGGCCCATTCGGAGTGGGGTTCGCTGAGCTGCCGCCGATCAAGACGATGCATGCCCTGGCCTTCGAGATTGTCAACGAGAAGCCGAGAGCGGTCGGCCTGAGGAAGACTGATCTTCGTGTCTTGGATGATGAAGATGTCAAGCGTCTCCTGTTCCGCGATGCAGGACTTCTAGCTGGGTTCTCCGACGTGGAGAGCAAGAAGGCCCTCGAATGCAAGGCGCGTGGGGACTGCCAACAGGGCGAAGACCGCCCGGCATGCGCTGTGTGCCGCTCGTATTGGGAGATCATGTCCAAGTGTAACAGGCTGGACTTTGATGACCAGATCTTGTTTGCATGTTCCATTCTTGAGAGCTGCTCAGACGTGGCCGAGAAGCACCGCGGTAGGTGCCGTCACCTCCTTGTTGACGAGTACCAAGACATCAATGCCGCCCAGTTCCGGCTGATTCGATCGCTCTCCCTTGACAATCCGGAGGGGCTCTTCGTTGTCGGAGATGATGCGCAGAGCGTATACGGATTCCGAGGTGCGAGCCCTGAGTACATACTCAGGTTTCAGGACGATTACCCGGGTGCTGTGAAGCCTCCGCTCCTGCATAGCAGACGCTGCCACGCCGACACTGTCGAAGCCGCAAACTGCGTTCTCCAGGAATACTACGCAGAGTGGAGTGGACCATTCGAGTTGGAGTATCACTCTCCACGCGGCGGTCCTCCGGTAGCATGGCAACTCCCGAGTGATCAGGGCGAAGCGAGGGTAGTTGCTAGGCTGGCCCGTGAGTGCGTCAATCGAAGGAAGAGCATCTTGGTGCTGGCACCAAGGCGTGACCTCTTCCGAAGGATTTCTAGTGAACTACGCAAGTGGGGAGTGGCGCATGAGTGTCCGGCTAGTCTCTTGCCGCGGAACTCCGAAGATCGGCTCCGTGCGGCTTGCCGCTTTCTTGAGTGGCTAGAGAATCCGGAGGATAGCTTCCTAACACGGCTGGTTGTCGAAGAGCTCATCAACCACGGAGCGGCCAAGGTTCCCGGAGCAGGGAAGAGGAGAAGCTGCTCAGCGGAGACAATCGCGAACCGGGTCGAGCAGGAAAGGCAGATCGCTAAGCTCTGGGAGGCTGTTGACAGGAGAACCAGCCTATTCGACGTTATCCTCGGCGACTCTGGGAGCAAGGTTGTTCAGAACGTCGCGCGCTGCCTGAGGGAGCTACTCAGAGCTTTCCAGGCCACGAGCGAAGGATCCGCATTCCTAGGCGCTCTCGCTGAGGCCATGGGCACGTGGGGCGAGGGGAAGAGGTTCGCAACTGACATGCGCAACGCGATGGCACTCCTCCAGCCGCCATCCGTCTCTGGGGACGGCTTCGCGCAACTGATGACGATGAAGAAGGCAAAGGGGCTCCAAGCGGATGTCGTTGTCATTGTGGGCTTGGAGGATGACCTGGTGCCAAGTCCGCTCTCAAGCGTGGAGGAGGAAGCACGCCTCTTCTACGTGTCTATGACGCGCGCGAGGGAGAAGGTGTATCTGCTCCATGCATACAAGAGGCCGCGGGGGATCTCATACGGCGAGGAGATCACCGGAAAGCAGCGGAGCCGGTTCCTGGACACGCTGGGAATCAACAGCGTGTACAAGCCCCTCTAGGTGCATCTGAGAATCCGGTCGCGCGAATCTCAATCCGCCATGATCGAGCTCCGGTTGCCCCTGCCGCAATCTGCACTGGGCGGCAGACAGAACCGCCGACCGCCAGCCACAGTGCGATCTGGGGGAATGTCTTCGTGCTGCTTGCCAGCAGCTGTGCGTCAGGTTTCCGAGAGGTTGGAGCGCTCGTCCTCTGTGTCCTGATCTACTTCGCTGATAACGCACAAGTAGAGAAGGTCACTCGTTTCGCTGTCAATCCCATAGACAACGTCAGTCTCGGGCCGAAGAGCAAGTTTCACGTCCTCGCAAAGGCGCTTGACTGCTTCTGGAGAGTAGCTCTTGGACCAGACGCCAGGATTCGTGTCACAATCCGCGAGTTGAACGCCCTTTCCCCGATCAACGCGAAGACCAGCCTTCCTGTGACCCCGCGTGATGTACATCTCCTTGCGAGAGTCCTCTAGATCGTTCTTGTAGAGGGAAAAGAACACTGCCGATGACGCTCTCAACATCTCCCGCAACCAGGAGACCTCATCATCTTGCCATCCAACGATGTTCATGGCATTGATGCAGAAGTCGAATCTCCCCCAGTCGGGCGGTACGTTCCTGACAACTCGAAGGTTGTACACCTCGATTCCCGGGTACTGGGTAGTCGGAAACCGGGCTGAAGCAGCTGCATACATCACATAGTCGCCATCCACTCCGATGATCTTGTCGTACTCATACCCGCTCTTGCGGGAGAGTAGCGCTAGGAAGCGCCCCGGACCGCAACCGACCTCGAGTACGCGACGTGGCCTGCGGCCCTCAATGAGCCTGTCAACAAACCGATTCTCCGCATCAATCATCTCGAACCATCTGCGCCGCTCAGGATGGAAGCTCGTCCAGCTCTTGTGTGAGTACTGCTCATGCAGCTTGGAGCACAGCTTGGCGATCGAACCTCCCATTCGCACGCAATCCTCTTCGAACAGCGTTCCCATGATGATTTCGGTAGAGAGGAAACATGCCAAGCACTTCCGGTCGACGAAACGCTTCTTCACTTCTTCGACGATTCGATCTTCAACCGGGTAGCCAGCCTTGGCTGCTACCTCCAGTACTCGGTCGATCACGTCCAGAGGCGTCGGTCCATTCCCGTCCCCACCGTTTGCTGGCTTGAGTTCGGCTGCGAGAACCCGGATGCGGCTGTATCGATCAACTGCCTCATCTATCTTGGCTTCGCTCACCGACACTCGCCCTCCATACAGCAGTCCGCCTGCAATCGTCAGCTCATACTGGATGATGTCGCCACCACGAGTGAACGCAATCCCGAAGTCCTTGATGTCTTCCATCGGGAGCCCTCCCTCGTGTGTCACAAGCACGCTCATGTACGAGCCTTGACTCACGATGCGCTCTATGAGATCAGCGAAAGAATCTGCGCCAACGAGGTCTTCGGTTCGCACTATGAAGAGCCGCTCGAAGTGCGGTTCGCGCGGAAGAGTCGGATAGCGCTCCCCGATCAACCGGTCGGCCACTTCTACCGTCGCTCTGTACTTCGCTTGATCCTGAGATCGTAGGCGATCCAGCTCCGATGCCGCTGTCCGCTGCTCGCCTTCGTACTTCCGCATGAACTCGTCTTCCCATACCGAGAGCGGTATGCAGCTGGTGGTTCTTAGGTATACGATGTCGAGGCCGCCGAACATCTCACCCCAAAGCCGGAATGTCTCGTGCGCCCCCATTGCGACGTCCAACGCTTGCACGGCCGCTAGCTTGCTGCGGAATACCTGCTGGATGAGCGGCGAGCTAATGCTGGACAAGACACTGTCAAGTGACTCCGTTCGAGCTAGCTCCACATCTTGCTGACACTTTGCTTGCAGTACTTCAATCTCTTGTCGATGTCGCTCCGCATCTTCTGTTCGTCGCGATGCTTCGCGCTCCTTCAGCTTCTTATAGTCATCATTCAGCTTGTCGAGCTTGGACTTGTAGTAGAAGAAGTAGCCTAAGAGGAACGCGACTCCACCGCCTACGAGTGCGGATATCAGTCCGACGAGAATGCTCTCCATTCTGGACATGCGCCAATCCCTCCCCACCGGGCGTTGCAATGCGAGCACGTATTGTACACCACACCCTTGCACACTCCACCTATCTGAGAGGGGGCTGGGGTCAGGTCTATATGTGCGGTGGGCATGGGAGATACGCGGGGAGAACCTAAGGGGTGGGGCTAACTTCTAGTCACAGCATGAAGCGAAGTGAGGGACGATCGACCTCGATAAGGCGATCCGGTTCGCGAGCGACCACGACGCGGGCATCTGCAATCACGGCGAGCCGAAGGGCGCAGGGTCAGATGCTGTATTGGATGTCAAGCCCTCCGGGTACTCAGACGTCTCTGAGTAGCTGGGAGTTCCTCCGGAGCTCCTGTTCGTGGATCTCTGAAGGGCACGCCGCTCTTCTAGATCGCATGGGCAATCAGTAGCGGCTTCCTCGTTGCGGTGATCCTCGCCACCTTCTCCGGCTTGCCCTCTTCCTTCCAGGAGAAGGGGTCAGAGCTTCGTTCTTGAGTTTGGCTGCACCGACTTCATCGTTGGTCAATGGTCTTCGCATCCTTTGGCTCGACCCTTCGCTTACAGGAGGACCTCCTTCACCCGGCCGACTTCGCCCGTCTCGAGGCGAACCTTGATTCCGTGGGGACGGGTTGCTGACTTCGTCAGGACGGCCTGCACGACCCCTCTCGTGAGCTGGCCCGTCCGCTGATGCTGCTTCTGGACGACCTGCACGTTCATGCTAGGGCGAATCCTGCTCCTCTGTGAGACCGGCTTCACAAAAGGCCGAGGCGGGCTGGAGCCATGAGGGCTGCTATCCAGAAGCCCAGGATGAGGATGAGAGAGATGGTGGCGAAGAATGTTAGCCACCAGTGCAGCCTGTACGGGAACGGCGACTTCATCAGGAAGCTGTCGCAACCTGCGTCTCCACCACTCTCGGCTGCGACTTGATTCAGCGCAGATGACACGCCGCGTAAGCGATCACGCACCGAGGCGTAGTATCTCAGGACAAGTATCGTAGCGACGATGCTGAGAACGTTGACAACAGCGAAGACGATCCCAACAAGGCGCAGCATTCCAAGCCCAAGAGGGGCCTTGCCACTTCCGATGCGCATTACGACGCCCGTGCCAACGAGATTGCTGGTAATGAAGAATGCGTACCAACCCGAAGCCAGTATCATGACATGGCGAGCATATGAGTTGATCTCGTCGAACTCCCGAAGGAGCTTCTCGGCTACATCCATCTCACCACCCTGTCCGGGCACGAGTCCGCCGCTCTCTCCACTGGGTAGCCCCGGGGGGGCACAGTACTCAGCTCCCGTCTGTCACTGTGCAGTTGACCAATGCGGCCCGAATGCCCGCCCCTCTAGCTACTCGTCCTCGATGCGCCCGACCTTCTCCTCATCGAGCCAGCTTCTCCCTCGCATCACGGTTCCGTCATCCAGGATTCGCCCAGATCTCTCTTGGGTGAACCAGTTCGATCCTTTGTGGATGGTGCCTTCACTGTCGATGCGACCTACGACTTCCTCGTTGAGCAGACTTGTGCCACGGTAGATCGTCCCGTCTGACGCGATCCTCCCGATCTGCTCTTCGTTGATCCAGCTACTACCTCTATAGATGTTCCCTTCATTGTCGACTCGGCCGGCGAGCTCCTCACTGAGCCAGCTCGATCCGTGGTAGTACCTGCCGCGTGCGCGATACGAGACAGCATCGCTCGTCGTTGGCTCCCGCTCTTCCTTCGAGTCGTCGCTTGAGATGATCCACAGGGCTACCTTGACCGCTAGCACGAAGGCGACAGCAAACAGCCATGCACCAACTAGCGCTGCAAACAGTGCCAGCACAGCCATTGCGACGTAGATTGCGGCGGTAGAACGAAGCGCCGCCATTAGGTGAGGCTGTCCAACAACGTCGGACGCTTTCCAGAGCGCGGAGCCCGTGGCAAAGAACGGCTTCTTGATGTATCTGTCTGTCTCCGAGCGGCCGGCTCGCGCCTTCTCCACGCCGGAGGCGAAGAATCCCGCCAGTCCGTTGATCCAGTTGGACGCCCTTCCAGAAGAGATCAGCGCGATGACCGCTCCAACGAGCAGAGGCGCCAAGCACACGATCCAGATCGCCCGGTACATGAAGGGCGAAACCCCCATGAAGATCGCACAAGCCAGAACTACGAGCCCTGCACCAAGCCTAACGTAGTGCCTTGCTGCGAAGCGCACGACGAGTGCGAGCACGGACAGGACCCTACGGAGTGCGTTCACCCTGGCTCCTTTCCTCTCTGAGAGAATCGGCTTCGGGGTTCGCGGAGGGTGGCTCGTCGCAACCGACGACCCCGATGCGGTGTGTTTCGTAAGGAGATGCTACTGCAAAGACCCAATTCTGAACAAGTGCCACTTACATCCAGGCGCAACGTTCTGTGCGCGCAAGAGTTCCGGGGCGAGGTGCTGAACCCAGTCACTGAATCGTGTAGCTGACTGCCGTCACCCAGTGTGATACATGCCCTACTTCTCCGACAGGATCTCTTTCGCCTGGCTGACCTCGCCCGTTTCGAGGCGGACCTTGATTCCGTGGGGATGGGCTGGAGACTTCGTCAGGATGTCCTGCACCACGCCTCTTGTGAGTTGCCCTGTCCGCTGGTGCTGCTTCTGGACGATCTGTACCTGCATGCCAGGGCGAATCCTGCTTCTCTCGAGCTTCGGGGCCAGGGTGGTTGTTGGTGTTCTTGATTGACATGAAGCTGTAGGAATCCTGTCGCGACAGCCAGGCTCCTCATCTCGAGGCGCACCGCCTCAACTCTCCCACAAGCGACGGATCGGCCCAGAAGACTGCGTCTCTGTGTAGGGTTCGGCGCGAACCGAGTATCCGCGAGGTTCCTGGCCATCTCGTAGAATCCCGGCCAAGGGGGAGTTCACGTGAAGTGCATTCGCGATGTGCTTGAGAGGGATCTGCTGTTCAAGTGCGATGAGCATGCGCCCGGAGTAGCGCTGCGCGTGTTGCAGGCGGGCGAGGAAGTTCTGACGTTGACGAGGGGTCTGGCGCGGCTCGAAGGCGAGGTAGCGACGACCGCTCGCACGGCCTTCGACGCGGGCTCCATCGCCAAGACGGTGACTGGCATCTGCATCGCGATGCTGGAGGCAGAAGGCAAGCTGGCCTTGAACGCAGGCATCCGTGACTTCCTGCCGGAGCTGCCCGAGCATCTGGCGGGAGTCACCCTGGAGCATCTGCTCCGCCATGAGAGCGGACTTCACGACTACTCGACGATGCTCTACTTCATGTCGGGATGGCACCCGCACGAGCCGCCGACATCGCAGCAGGTCCTCGAGACGCTCGGACGTGCGCCCGGCCCCAAGTGGGAGCCGGGATCGAGATACGAGTACGCGGACACGAACTACTTCCTGCTCGGTCGAGTCGTCGAACGCGTAGCCGATGAGGCTCTTGGAACGTTCGCGATGCGGCGAGTCTTCGAGCCTCTCGGCATGATCAACAGCTTCATGACAGACTGTGCCCCCGCGGATGGCGCGGATGTGGCAGTGGGGTACACGCCCTATCCGATCAGGTTTCAGAGTCCGCACTCGTTCCGGTCTTCTTGGGAGCGGGGATGGCATCCGGTGGTGCACCGCTATCGTCATACCGGGGCAGAGGGGTTCCGGACGTGCGCCGCGGATCTTGCGGTCCTTGGGCAGGAGCTTCTCCACCCTTCCGTTGTCGATGAGAAGACGATGTCCCGAGTGGCGGCACCATCGAGGGTCCGGAATGACGGCCTCGGGTATGGCTACGGGCTCAATGCCGGGACGTACAGGGGGCTGCAGTTCTTGGGGCACGACGGAATGATCCAAGGCTTCACGGCCTCTCTCTCTGTCTTCCCGGAGTATGACCTCGTCATCGCGTGCCTGACGAATCGGGAGGATCTCGGCGCATGGGGCTTCCGCGACTGCGTCTTGAGAGAACTCCTCGGGGTTGCTCCGTCGCCAGGCGACTCGCATCTTCTTTGCCTGAGCGGACCTTGGTCCGAGCCTCGGGCAGGTCGCTTTCTGGACATCGAGACAGGTAGCTTCCTCGAACTCTCACGTGACGACGGCGACTTGCAGGCGAGCGTGAATGGTGAGCGGCCCCAGCCGGCCACGTATGAGGCTTGCGCTTGCGAGGGGCCGGAGGTCGTCGACCTCCTGCTGGGAGGCAAGGCACAGGCGTTCATGCCCTTCGTCGAGTCGGCGTCCAAGCTGAAGCTCGAGGAGTACGCCGGCAAGTACGAATGCGCAGAGCTTCAGACGGTGTTCCATGTCGAAGCTACGCAAGCGGGCATCCGGCTCACGAATGCCGATCGAGGGCACCCGTCAATGGACCTGGACTACACGCCCACGATCCCCGACTTCTTCTGGTCTCACGATCCACACCCCGGGATCAGTCAACTCGAATTCGCAAGAGAACAGGGGAGAGTCGTCGCGTTTCGGTACCGTGACTACGATGGAGATGGCAGGGAAGCGTTTCTCTTCGTTCGATCGTGAGACGGTCGGCCACGATCGGATGTGAACTGGACGCGGCGGAGACGTAGGCCGGTCGCCTAGCCGCCGATTCCACGAATCGGGGAACACAGACCCTGGATCGGGGATGCGGGACACTGGCAACTTGGCATGCCAAATCGCTTCGCGAGCGGCTGCCCCGACGGGTAGCGGGGCAGTAGCTTGCGAGTTCAGCCTAGCCGAACTCGTGATGAGAGGGGCGCGGCAACTCGTTGCCGTGGGCGAGCGCCCAGGGCCGAAACCGACGTGCGTCTTCGGGTGGTCGGTTCCCGAGTAGCTTGCGAGTTGCTGTCACAACTCACCCTTGGTTCGACGCTCTGCCTACTCCTCCGACAGGATCTCTTTCACCCGGCCCACCTCGCCTGTCTCGAGGCGGACCTTGATTCCGTGAGGATGGGTCGGTGACTTCGTCAGGATGTCTTGCACCACCCCTCGCGTGAGCTGGCCTGTCCGCTGATGTTGCTTCTGGACGATCTGCACCTGCATCCCAGGGCGAATCCTGCTTCTCTCCGTTCCGCTCATCGAGATCCCCTCCGTCCGTTCCTGAGCGTACACGCCACGGAAGCACCGGGTCGCAGCGCCCACTCCGCCATGCTTCGAGGAACGGAGTGCGCTGTGTGCCCTTCCCCATCAAGCAGCGAGAAAGGAAGAGCTTGGAGTACTGCATCTGGGATTGAGCCCGGTTCCCCCACCTGGATTCGGCTGGTCGGATTGAATGTGATGAGCGGGTCTCCGCTACGGGTTGCGCTTCTTCGCCATCCTGGTGCCAATGGCGTCGAAGAGCGTTCCAATAATCCGCTTGAGCGGACCCAGCGTCGTGGGGTAGTAGTAGTCAGACTGAAACCAGCCCTTCTCCTCGTAGTAGCGATAGTCGAGACTGCTTGAGTCGAGGTTCGCACGCATGCTGGCTCGTCCCATTCGAAAGCCTGCAAGCATCATCAGGCTTGGGGCGGGATTGTGCTGGCCTACGAGGCTTCGATGGAACCGGTTGCTCTGTCTGTAGAGGATCTTGTCGATCTTCCGGGATTCTTGCTCGGTCATCGGTTCGAGAGCCGTGATACACACGCCGCGCACGGTGTTGAACCCGAGACACGCGCCAACGAAGTCGAGGTACTTCACGATCTTGCCGCCTCCGAAGAGCCCTTGCGTGACGACGCTCGTGAAGGTCTTGCCGAAGAAGCGGGGTCGGTGACCGATGAAGGCGAGGCGGTCGATGAGTGCCTTCATCAGGGCGGAGACCTGAAACATGTAGCTGGGAGTGGCGAAGATGACACCGTCCGATGCCGCGATCTTCTCGATCAATGCATCGCGGTCATCCTTGCGGGGACAGCACTCCTCCCCCTTCTCGAAGCAGACCTTGCAGCCAAGGCAGAGCTCGATCCTGAAGTCGGCGAGGTTGACGATCTCGAACTCGATGTCATCGAGTTCGCTCAGGTGGTTCGTCAGCTGTTGGACAGCCTCTTGCGTGTGCTTCCTTCGAGCGCTCCCCACAAACGCAGTGACCTTCTTCATCCGTTCCCTCCGTAGGCACGTCACGTCGATCGAACGCCCCGCGATGATACAGGTGATCGCGCCCGGGCGTGCCGGAGCGAGTATCGGCGCTTCGCGCTGGGCGCCGTGTGGCGGAATCCGTTGGCCGGTATGCAACTTGCGGCAGGAGACCGCGCGGTCAGTTCGGCGTGCTCTCGGCCGCGCGGAGCTCCCTCTCATACTCGTCGGTCTGCCAGCGCGGCTGCATGCCGACGCTCTCGTAGAGGCGGACGGCTCCGGTGAGGTTCGCCGTGTCGACATCGAGATCGACGGATGCGCATCCTCGTTTCCGGAAGACAGCGATCGCGTGGGAAAGCAACGCGCGGCCGATTCCCTTCTTGCGCCAGGCGTCTCGGACGCCGAGAGTGAAGACGTAGGCTTTTCGAGGGTCGCCGGAGAAGCGAGACGTTCCGAGACAGACGCCGACCACGTCCCGGCCGCGGCAGGCGAGATGCCAGACGCCCATGTCGATGCCCGGGTCGTCGTCCAGCCAGCGCTCGTAGCGCGCGACATCCTCCTCGGTCGAGCGCTCGACGAAGCCCCAGTGTCCTCGAAACGCCTCTTGGACAACGGCGGAGACTGCGGGCAGGTCACTTCCTCGATCGCACGACCGGATCGAGATGCCGGCCGGGAGGCAAGGTTCGTCCTCTTGGCCTGGTCGCGGGAGCGTGACGTGCATGCGGATGGCGTGGTGCACCACGGCGTATCCGCGCTCCACGAGGAGCGCACGGCGCTGAGCGTCTTGCGCCATGGCGAGATGCGAGAGCGCAACTCGGGGGCCGGCGGGAATGCTTCGAAGAGCCAGGGCTGCACGCTGATCGATCCAATTGAGCAGGTCCCTCTCGACCACTGGATCCGCGTGATTCGGGTGCATGTAGATCGACCCACGGAGCCGAGCGTAGTCCCAGAACGAATCGGAGAAGACGGCGCATCCGATGATTCCGCGCGCCTCGAGCTGTGCAACCCGTGTGTCCGTTTCGATGTCGACACCCGATCGCTGCCAGTTCCTGCGCACTTGGTCTTCCGTCGTCTTCTCATCCCCCCGAAATGCCAGTCCCCAGGCGTTCCAGACGGCCGCGACGGCTGCGGCATCCGCCAGATCTGCAGGGCGGATCGTGTAGGCGGCGCTTCTCGATCCCATGGGGAACTCCAATCCAAGGGCGGATGGTGGCGATGATACGCACGAAGCCGCTATCCTGTCAGGCCATGGACACCCGTCGACTCATCGAACTGGCGCTGCGGTCGGGTGCGTCGCTCGCGGGGGTTGCCGATGCGGATGCGTTGCGGGATTCCCCGTCGCACGTGGCGACATCTCAGCGGACCTTGTCTGAGACCGCGCGATCCGTACTGGTTCTGGCGCTTCATCATCCGATGGGGAGGCCCGAACTCGACCACTGGGGAGGGGAGGGGGACACGCGGGGGAACCTCGCGTCGGTCCGAGCGGCTGAGACGATCGCGCGGCTGGCTGAGTCCGATCTGGGGATTCGTGCGGTGCCGCTCGGCTACCAGCCGGGGGATCAGGGGACGTTCCTCAAGGATGCGGCCGTCCTCGCAGGGCTCGGCGTCATCGGCAAGAGCAACCTCCTCATCACGCCGGAGTTCGGTACTCGGGTTCGGCTGAAGGCGTTGGCGTTCGAAGTCGAACTGCGGCCGACGGAGATCCAGGCGGGCTTCGATCCCTGCTCGACGTGCGCGACGCTTTGCTGGTCCGCGTGTCCGCAAGGAGCCTTCGCCAGCGGCCGGTACGAGCGAGAGAAGTGCCGGATCCAGATGAAAATCGATGAGGCGACGCCGCTCGATCCCGCCGATCCCGGGGGCTACAACATCGCCTACTGCCGGTTGTGTGAGACGGCTTGCCCTGTCGGATGATGGTCTGGGTCTGCGACGGGCCGGGAAGAAGCCGCATCTGCTTTGTGGACGATGATGCCGGCAAGGCTCGCGTGGTGTTGGGGACAGTCGAGGTTGCGTTCGAGGGGCGGGATGCCGTCGCCGCGAACCGGCTCATCCTCGCTGGATACGGGATCGCCGAACTCGACCTCGAGTGAGCGCGGGCTTGACAAATGTACCCCAAAAGAGTACGAATGTACTCATGAAGGGTACAGATCTCGCTCCATCCGGCCTCGGCACGTTGCTTCTCGGGAAGACGCGGCTTGCGATTCTGTCGCTGCTGCTCCCCGAGCCGACTCGAAAGCTCCACCTCCGCGAGATCATCCGTCTTGCTGGGGTCGGTCAGGGCTCCGTCCAACGCGAGCTAGCGAAACTCGTCCGTGCCGATGTCCTGACGAGGACGCGAGAAGGGAACCTTGCCTTCTACGAGGCGGATCGGAGATGCCCCGTGTTCGCCGAGCTCCAAGGGCTCGTCGAGAAGACGGCGGGGATCGCACCTGCACTGCAAGAAGCACTCCTTCCACTGGCAGGCTCCATCGACCGAGCTTTCCTGTACGGGTCGATTGCGCGAGGGCAGGAAGGGGGAGCGAGTGACATCGATCTGATGGTGGTCGGGCGGGTGTCGTTCCTCGATGTGGTGGCCGCGGTCTCGGCGCTTCAAGAATCGCTGGGGCGCGAGATCAACCCTACGGTCTTCACTCAGGGGGAGTTCCGCCGGCGGATCGAGAACGAAGATCACTTCGTGACGAGCGTGATGGGGCAAGAGAGAACCGACCTGATTGGAGGGGAACGTGACCCTTGAGTCGTGGCGCGATTCGCGGCTGATCGTCGAGCACGAGACCAGCCGACAGGAGATCACCGAGCTGATCGAGATCGTGCGCACGGATCTCCGCGACGCGCAGATCGAGGGGCTGAGTCCTGATCGCCGGCTCTCCTGCTGCTACGGCGCGCTCCTCACGGCGGCCCGAGCGGCTCTGCGTGCCTCCGGGTATCGCGTCCCCAAGGGAACCCCGAGTCACCACTACTACGCGATCCAATCGCTGCAGCACACGGTTGGCTTGGACACCCACGTTCTCCGGCAGATCGAGGCCATGGGGAAGAAGAGAGCGACGGCCGACTACGTCCGGGTCGGCGAGGTCTCCGAGTCGATGGTCGAAGAGGCCATTGCGTTCGCCGAGACGCACTGCGATCGTGTCGTCGAGTGGATTCGGACACAGCACCCACACCTGATCACCAACTAGTACGAGTCGTTCTCCTCGTCTCTCTTCCCAGCAGGCCGAGCATCGCGAGGCCGAGGAGGGCCATGCCGGCCCACAGCAGGAACGGCGCCCGCGGGTCGTGGGCGGCGAAGCTGTTGCCGAGCGGCGGGGCGATCAGAGCTCCGATGCGATACAGCGTCAACGCCAGGCCGAGAGCGGTTCCGGCGTACGCGGCGCCGACGCCTTCGACTTCCGTGAGCGTCGTCACGAAGACCGACATGAACCCGTCGCGAACGACGCCGGCGGCGAGGACGGCGATCCAGATGACGACGCCGTCCACCACGGAGAGGAGCCCGATCCCGCAGGCCGCGACGAGGGCCGCCGCGATCAGCACCTTCTCCCTCGATCGGATGTGATCGGAGAGCAACGCAATCGGGAAGACGGCAAGGAGGCTGATCCCGTGGAATCCGGCGAGTGCGGCGTCGGCCGAGGTTGCCGCCCAGCCGATCCCGCGCAAGTAGAGCGGGAGGTAGCCGAGCAGTCCCTGGATCCCGCCGCCGATGCCGAGCAGGGCGACGCCCAGGATCCACACGCGGCGCAAGCGCGCGACGTGGGCGAGGGCTCGACGGATCGACGGCGCATCGTGCGCGCGAGACGCCGAGTCTCTCTCGTGGGGTGCGGCTCGCGCGACGGCCCACGGCACGCCCAGCAGAATCGTGATCCCGCCGTAGAAGTAGAGGACGTGGCGCCAGCCGCCGAGCGACGGGGAGAGCACCGCGGCGCTCGCCAGCGACCCGAGCATGAAGCCGAGGGCCATGCCGCCCGAGACGACGGCGTTCGCTCTGCTCAGCCGCTTGCCGGTGAACCAGGTGGCGCAGACCTTGTGCAGATTCATCGGGATCGCCGCGGTGAGTAGCCCGGTGAGGAAGACGGTGGCCGTCATCGTCGCGAGGCTGTTCGACAGGCCACGGGATGCGCCGGCGAGGCCGAGGAGCAGGCAGGCAACGAAGAGCGTCCGCCGCGTGCCGAAGCGATCACCGACGACGCCGCCGAGCAGGCTGGTGAACAGACCGGCGAAGGAAGCGGTTCCCCAGACGGCGCCGATCTGAACGAGCGACAGGCCGAGATCCTCCGCGATCTCCGAGAACAGAACAGGCAACGCCATCGTTGGCGCGGCGGCGGCGAAGGTCGCGGTGAGGCCGGACAGGAGAAGGATCCGCAGACCATCGTCCGACTGCCCCGCATCACGTTCGATGTCTGCCACGCGTTGTACCTCCGCTGAGCGCCCGCCGAGATCTGCGCTTGAGTGTAAGCGAACGCGCTTCGGAGATGGGTGTGGCCAAGGAGCTCGGTGCGAGGAGGGCAGGGTTTCCCGCCCCCATTTGAGAGCCTCGGGATCACGCCAGCGCTCTGGTGAACTTGCTTCGCCTCCGATTCGGAAGGAGACTGCCAAGAGGCGCGCCTGTCGATCGGGACCGGCGAAGGCGCCCAAACGGCGGCTTGCGCCGGCTGCGAATGGGGTGCAGGATCGGGTCTGCCAGGAAGACGTTGGGGAAACGCGCCGCATTAGACTGTGATCGCGATTGGCGTGGCGGAACAAGCGCCACCCGCAGTGACAAGGACTGCTAACGGCGCAACAATCAGCAGATCTTAGAGAGCAGAGGATCGGAGGCTTCAGTTGGCTCGATCGAAATCGTTGACGACATCGTGGGCTCACGCCGCGGCGGCAGTCCTTCTTGTCGGCGTCCTCGCAGGCCTCGCAGGATGTGAATGGCTCTGGCCGTCTCAGCAGTGGACGGGCGACATCGCGTCCTCCCCTCTCGATCGCGACACGGACCCGGATGTCCCCGCGGGAGATGTGGCCGCGCTCGTCGCGGGGAACACCGCATTCGCGTTCGACCTCCTTCACGAACTCACGCCGGACGCCGCGAACCTCATCTACTCCCCGTTCAGCATCTCCGCGGCACTGACGATAACCTACGCAGGGGCCGTCGGCGCCACGAAAGCGCAGATGGCGAGCGCACTCCACTTCGGACTCGAACAGGGAACGATCCACGCTGTCTTCAACTACCTCGATCTCGAACTACACGACAGGACCGGCTTGGGGTATCCCTACCCAGACGACGACTTCGAGCTCAACGTCGTCAACGCCGCATGGGGTCAACGCGGGTACACGTTCAAGAGCAAGTACCTCGACGTCTTGGCCGTCAACTACGGAGCCGGCCTCCACCTTCTCGATTTCGAGGGGGACCCGGATGGATCGCGTGAGATGATCAATGATTGGGTCAGCCAGCAGACGGATGACAGGATCCCCGATCTTCTCCCGCCCGCGTCGGTCGACCACGCAACGAGACTCGTGCTGACCAACGCCTGCTACTTCACTGCATCCTGGCTCTATCCGTTCGATCCAGGCCAAACGGGACTCGGATCTTTCGAGCCGCTCGACGGAGACAGGGTGTACGTCCCGATGATGCGCCAGCGGAGGAGCCTTGACTACGCGTCGTGGGACGGCGGGCAGGCCGTCGAGCTGCCCTACTGCGCACCGCAGCTGTCGATGCTTCTTCTCGTGCCCGATCAGGGCACATTCGAGGCCTTCGAGGCGGGACTCGACGTTGCGCGATACGAGAACATCCTCTCATCGCTCGAGCCGCGACTTATCACCTTGCTGATGCCGCGGTTCGAGGCCAGCTACGACGCGTCGCTCGTCGATCCACTCATCGCGTTGGGCATGGAGGATCCGTTCGTCGGTGGAATCGCAGACTTCTCGGACATCGACGGAACGCACAATCTCTACATCTCCGATGTTGCGCACAAATCGTGGATCACCGTGGACGAGGCAGGTACAGAGGCAGCCGCGGCAACCTCAGTCATCATGCCCCCCGTGAGCCACGGTGACCCGCTTCCGCTGACGATCAACCGGCCGTTCCTGTTCGTCATCCGCGACATTCCGACGAACACGATCCTCTTCCTGGGGCGGATCGTCGAGATCGCCGATTAGTCGCAACACGTCCCGGGCGTCGCGGCACGTTCAGACGTGGTGGATCCACTGACCTGCCGGACCGGATCTTCAGCTGTCCTCAACGCAAGCGTGGGTTGCGTCCCCCGAAAGCTGGGGCGGGTGCGTGAGACACTCGGGGGCGCACTTCGGCTCGTGGGGATCGCGGCGGTTCTCGCGCCGTTAGATCGGCGCCGACGGATGATTGCGGAGACGTGTGTTCCCGCCGCGGCGGACGAGGTGGGCGAGTTGAAACTGAATGAACGCGCCAGACCGCCCGAAGGCGGCCTGGCGCGTGGGTCAATCCGCGTCGGGACCTGTCCTACCAGGCTTCCGTCGGCGGGAGCACCTTCTCGTAGAGGTGCTGGTGCCAGACGGGTTCCATGCCGACGCCACGGTAGAGCTCCAGCGCCCACGTGAGGTTCTCGGAGTCGACGTGGAGCTCTGCGGAGCGAGCATCTCGGGCATGGGCTGCGAGAAACGAGTGCCGGAGGAGAGCCGTCGCGATCCCGCGGTTGCGCCACTCCCTGCGAACGAAGACGTTGTAGAGGTAGCTCCGCATTGGATCGCCGCCGTGACGGAGAAACGTTCCGACGCCGCCGACGATCGTGTTGCCTTCCACGGCGAGGAACCAGAGTTCGGGGGTGTAGAAGTCGCCCCAGCTGTCGAACTCCGCTCGCTTCTTGCGAACCAGCTCCTCCGGAGAGAGCTCGACGTGTCCCCAGTGATCGCGGAACGCCTCTCCGTAGGCGCGCGCGTACTCGTCGAGATCCAGCGCTAGGTCGAGTGGGCGAACCTCGATGTTGTCGGGCCACACGGGGGGAAGGAGCGATTCGGCCGCGAGCTCGACGCGCATTAGCGTTTCCGTTCGGACCCGCCTAAACCCGCGCAGCTCGTAGGCATCGAGGGCAGGCTTGTCCGTCTCGAGTACGCGGGCGCCGCAGCAGTGGCCGGCCTCGGGCGATCGAGGCTCAATGAGCGCCCTCGTCTTTCGCTCACACCATGAGAGGACATCCTCCCAGAGGGCAGCGACGTCGGGCGCGTCCGATCGTACGGTCGCGTCCAGCCAGACATCCCAGGTGGGGGGCCACTCGGAGTCGCACAGCTGCGCATAGGCGTGCGGCTCAGATGGGGCTGCGAGCCAGATCTCCATGTCCTCTCGCTGCGGTTTGCCGTCGGGGCCAAACCACATCCGAATCTCGCGCTCTCCGAACCGATCATCTCCGTAGTGCTGCCGGGAGTGTGTGTTAGCAACGTCCAGAATCGCGGTGGCGTCGTCGGACGTCACCGGTCGATGCCGATAGTGCTGCTCACGAGCTGATGTCATGGGTCTCCTTAGGAGTCTTCTTAGGGTAGAAACCGATGTGAACCGACGTGCGATGACCCTTCGGAAGGGCTTGGCGATGTGCGATGAACGGGGCTGGCGAAACCGACGCGCGTTTCGCTAGGCAATCGCACGTGGTCGGAGGGCATCGTGGGATTCGGCATCGAAGACAGCTGCTGTGAGCATGATCCCTCCTTCTCCGGCAGAGTTGCCGGTCACGTGTGATAGGGAAGGGTACTCCGCGGCACCGGTCCGCGCAACGGCATCAACAGGCTGCGGGGAGCGGCGGGCGCCGGAGACGCTTGAGTCACGGAGTCGGTGAGTGAACGCACGATGTCCACGTTGCATGTACGCCGCCAGCAGGTAGGGATGATCGATCGGCGATGGACGCAAGGAGGCCCGATGACGAGTGATGATCGCTTGAGCGACTTCTGGTCCGGCGAGCGCGTCCGCCTCGGTCCGCACTCCGAGGAACTGGCCGAGTGGTCGTACGGTGGGACGCTCGACAGCCGCGGGCGTCAGCTCCTGCGACTCGGGATCGAGCTGCCGACATCGGTCGAAGCGGTCCGAGAGGAGCTGCGCAAGCGCGCCGACTGCAAGGACGTCGACGGCGTCATCGTCTTCGCCATCCGAGCTGGAGACGGCAGGCCGGTCGGAGGCCTCTCGTTCCACTCCCGGAACGCGAAGAACGGGACGTTCGGCTTTGGCATCACGGTCGACCGCGCCGAACGGGGGAAGGGGTACGCGACCGAGGCTGTCCGCCTGATCCTTCGCTACGCGTTCTTCGAGCGCCGGTTCCAGAAGTGCAATTCGGCCTGCATTGCGACCAATGATGCCTCGATCGCTCCGCACAAGCGACTCGGTTTCGTCGAGGAAGGTCGACGCCGGCGGCAGTTCTTCATGGACGGCGTCTACTACGACGACATCCTGTTCGGCCTGACGCGAGAGGAGTTCGAGACGCTCAACTCCGCGTAACGAGCCATCAGACTCGCGGGCTACTTGCGAGGGCGGAGGCCACGGCGGGCCGGCCGCGGCCGCCGTCTTCGATCTCCGACGGGGAGGAAGCGCCTGTGCTCAGCGTGGCTGATTTGCCGTTGCGGTCACGCGCGCGAAGACGTCCGACGAGAGCGGGCCGAGGTGCAGAGTCTCGATGAGCTCCCTAACTTGCTGGATCGTTCGGAAGCCGGGGATCGGAATCGTCCTGGGGCTTCTCGCCCGGATCCATGCGAGAGCGCCGTGGACGTAGCTGCGGCCTTCAGTTGTCAGCATCGGGCGCAGGGACTCCGCTCGTGCCAGGATCTGCGCAAAGGGTTCGTCGTTGAACGAGTCACGTCGGAGATCCGACGCAGGAAGCTCCGTCCCGGGCCGCAAGCGGCCGGTCAGAACACCGCACAGAAGCGGGGCGGGGTTGACGCTTGCGAGATCCTCTTCGTCGCAGAGGGTGAGCATTCTGGGGGCGTCCTGAAGAACGTTCAGGCGATGCTCGATGGCCGGGCAATGGGGTCCGCGGGCGAAGAGCTGCGCTCGTTCCACATCGTCGGTGCTCCACCCGTAGAACCGGATTTTGCCTTCGCGACGACGGCTTCCAGCGCATCGCGAATAGCTTCGGCTCTCTCGAGGGGATGGCCTCGGAGATGGAAGAGGTACAGATTGTGGAGGCGCGCCCTGGTTCGGGCAGCCGAAGAAGCGCGACGGGCGCAGCTCGATGAGAGGTTGCGCCCGCCGGCATCGCGTGTCTGCTAGGGCCGACAGTGCGCTAGCAGTCCGGGAACCCGACGATTGTGAAGAGGCCCAGATTCCACGTCGAGAACATGATCAGATTCTGCTCAAGGTCTCTGCCGAGGATGCTCAGTCCCTCGGTTGTGTATCGTCCTTCGTTCGGGTCGTAGAATCCGACACCGAGCGTCTCTTCTTGAAGTTCCCACGTTTCCTCGTCCTCGTAGTGGAACACGATCGTCATCGGCAGTGCGAACGGGAACTCCAGCTGCTCGAACCCGTCGAGTGCCGTTGCCTCGATCATGCGAGAAAGCCCGCTCGGCTGGAGTCCGTACTCCTCGAGCCACGGATCGGAAGGCAGATCCAATGGAACGGAAGCCGTGATGAAGGCATCCTCGATCCCGAGCCCCGGCAGCTCGGCCATGATCCACGACCCTCCGAACATCGGATCATCGGGCCAAGGAGCGAGCATTCCGATGGGCGTGCCCGGGAGCTTGAACTTGTATCGGTCGAGCCACTTCGTCAGGGCATGCCGGAAGTTGGCCGAAGGCTGCCCGTCGGCGTCAAGAGAGTACGTGTGAAGCTCGCCGATGATCTCGCCGCCCTCGCCGAGAATCAGGTAGTCGCGATCGGGTGGGCCCGTGACCGAAGAAGCGGTTTGGATCGTAACGGAGCCCGTACCGCCCTTCGATCGTTCGTAGCGCCACTTGATGGTTCCGAAGTAGTGTCCCTTGTCAGGGCCGTCGGCGCAGAAGGCGGCGGTCTCGAAATCGCGAGTGATCTTCGTGATCCCGGCTGGCCAGTTCGCGGGATTCGTGGAAGGTGTATCGGTCATCTTCGCAGTTTCGCCGGGGCTCTCCTTGTAACCTTGTCGCTGTTTCTTCGACTTCTTCGGGTTATCCGGCTCCTTGGGCTTGTGAGCCTTGTCCTGCTTCTCGTCATCGCCGTTGTAGTAGGGGTCCTTCTCTCCAACCGCGTAGTCGAGGGTCTTGCCTTCCGATGCGATTGTCACCTTGTCCTTCTCCGCAGATCCTGGGAAATTCTTGAAGTCTGATGGTTTCAGAGGGATCTTCGTCCCGTCTGCCTTCGTCCCGGTCCGTTTGACCACCTGGATGAACACGATCTTCGAGCACTTGCTGCAGTGCTCGTTCGGCGTGAACTCGATGTCGATCGTCGTCCCTGTCACCTTGGTCCCCTTGAACGCGCCGCTTGTGATTTCCTTGCCGTTTGCGCTGATCTTCTCGGCGGCCCAAGTTCCCAGCGCGAGGGCCACGACAGCCGCAAGGAGCAGGACCGCGAGAGGTCTCTTCTGTAGGTATCTCATCGTTCGCCTCCGTTACCGGCTGAGCGGGTTCAGTGGATCCGTTCCCAACTCGACTTCCTGGCCATCCAGCAGGCTGTCACCGTCTGTGTCCGCGACGAAAGGATCGGTGTTCCAGTTCACCTCTTCGGCGTCGGATAGGCCGTCACCGTCGGAGTCCGGGTTCACTGCGCCGATGCCGTATCCGAGGGCGCGCCATCTCCAAGAAATCGCTTCTGCACAGGTGACGTCTTCACGCACGCCATACCAGAGCTGCTCCAACAGGATCCTGGCGTCGTCTTGCCCGAGGATCGCCTCGATCGAACTCGTCCGGGCGGGCGAGGCGAATACGACCGTCATGGAGAGGAACGGGAACTCGGGAAGGACGTCAGCATTGACGCCCAGCCCCTGGGCAATCTGCGCCAGGAGCGACTCAAGTTGGGCCCGTTCAAGCTCGCAGATTTCCAGCCCGAAGCGGTCGCCCGCGTAGCTGAGATCGGGGCTATGACTGTCGGGGAAGCTCGAGAGGTCGAAGGTGTCCGCTGATGTCGATAGGACGAGGCTAGATAGGGGCTTCGAGTTGGGCCCGACGTGTGTGAGTTTGAGGTGCAGTTCGCCGTCCGTGTGACGGATTGAGGCGAGGAACAAGGGCAGCGCGCTAGGTAGGTTCCCTTGAGCTGCCACAGTGAAGATCGCAAGGATCCCGGCGATGCACGCGGTGAGTCTCAGTCCCGGGGCTCGTGCTTGCATAATGACCACCTCCGGGATGGAAGTAAAGCGATCTCAATGAACGGAGTCAAATGGTATGCTCTGCAGTGACGAGCAAGAGGGCGGCTTACCAGGCATCTGTCCCTTCGCGGTGCGAATCAGAGGCGCGCGTGTGATTGCGCGACGGGGCTTCGAGCCGACGCCTACTCGGTCGTGTGATCAGGGATCAACGTGTCGATGTCCCTCAGCCGGCGGGTTGCCAAGCCGGCGAGGGCGAGGAGCAAGCCGCCGCCGCCGCCGAGGACGAACATCAGAGACATCCCGGCACCGGGCCCTGTCCCGACGACGTGGGCGAGGACCTCCGTCAGCGGACGGCCGGAGGCCATCAGCGGTTCGAAGACGTAGTCGGCGAGCGGTCCGGCGCAGAGCATCGCAATCGGCGCGCCGACGGCCCCGACCATCCGGCGAACGGCGAAGACCCGCCCTTGCACGTCGGGCGGCACCTTCGCCTGCCAGATCGCGCCGCTCGACGTGTTGAGCAAGGCCAGGAAGAACGTGACGAAGAACGCGCCCGCCGCCCACAGCGGGGTGCTCTGGCCGAGACCGATCAGAACTTCGCCGGCGACGCTCAGGCCGGCCAGGCCGTTCAGGACACCGAAGATCCTTCGTCGCGGGCCGCCCCACGCGCTCATGATCAGGCCGCCGGCAACTCCACCGATTCCGAGAGCCATCTGGACCGCACCGAGGATCACCTCGTTGCTTCCCGTCCGGGCGAGGATCATCGGGGGCAGGATCGTGAAGCCGATGAGGAGGGTGATGTTACCTCCGAGGATGAGGAGGAGCAGGGCGAGGAAGCTCCGGTGCTCGAGCATGTACTTGAATCCGTAGAGCGACTCCGACCACAGGCTTCCTCGGGCCTCGCGTCCGTGGCTCGTCTCCTCGGGCCGGGGGATGACGACGCAGAGCAGGACGAGAACGGCGAAGACGAACGTGACAATGTCGATCACGAGGACGCCGTGGATCCCGAGCACGGCGAGGAAGATGCCTGCCAGGATCGGGGCGATGATCTCCGTCGCCGACCCGGCCATCCCGACCATCGCGTTCGCGCGGCCGTAGTGCTTCTTCGGGATCATCGTCGTGATCGCTGCGTTGTACGCCGGGAACTGGAACGAGCCGAAGATCCCGGAGAAGGCGCCCGCAACGTACAGATGCCAGATCTCAAGACGCCCAAGCAGAAGGAGTGTCAGGATGGCGATCGTCGACAAGCCCGCGGCGAGGTCACTCAGGATCATGACGAGCTTGCGGTTCCATCGGTCGACGAGGGCGCCGGCGATCGGACTGAGGAGCACCGTCGGAGCGAACGAGAAGAAGCCGACGAGCGCCAGCGCGGTTGCCTGCCCGGTGATCTCCCACGCCCAGATCGTCAGCGCGAACCGACTCATGCCGGAGCCGACGAGCGAGATGAACTGACCGAACCAGACGACCGAGAACCCGAACATGCCGGTGGGACGAGCTAGACGAATGCGCATGAATCCCTCCAGGGAGTTGTGATGTCTGCCGAATCGGGAGAGTTCAACGTGTGTGGCGCGATGGACGGGGTGGGTTCATCGACAAGTAGGTGGAGCGTGCCGCCGGTTGGCGTCTCGTCGATGCGCATGGTCGCGGCCTCCTCCCGCGAGGGCGTCCCTCGCTTCACGATGGAGGACGCACAGGAGGAGTCAGGTGTTCACCGCTCGAAGGTCAGGCTTGCTGTGGGAGTCACCTGAACCGTGTCGGGAGAGACGACGACAGACGGGCAGAGATCCGGAAGGGGAGACCATGCTCGATCTCGTAGCGCCGACGCAGGAAGTGTTCGATCGCTGGTTCGAGGAGTCTGCCGAACGTCAGGCGGGGGATCGAGCCTGGGTGTCGGGACGCGACCCAACCGAGGAGCGCGCCCGACTCGATGCGATGATTCCGAGCCTCCTTCCTGAAGGCAAGGAGAGCCCCGGGCACGTCTTCCGCGTGGCCCGAGCCGAGGACGGCTCTGATGTGGCTTTCGTCTGGTTCGGCGCTCCTCCCGGGATGCCGGCGAACATGAAGCTGCTGTTCGACATCTGCGTCGCCCCGGAGCACCGCAGGCGAGGGTACGCTCGCGCCATCCTGACCGAGATGCTTGCGCAGCTGGCGTCCGAAGGGGCGACGGCGGTGGCATTGAATGCGCGTGGAGACAACGCGCCGGCCTTGGCCCTCTACGAGAGCCTCGGTTTCGTGCGGACCGAGACGAGCGACGATGGCAAGCAGGTCGAGATGCTCCTGGAGCTTGGACGCGCGTAGCCGCATCAACACGCTCGGACGAAGTCCCGCTTGCTGGATCTGCGGAGGGCGTCGAGCGCGTGAGGTCAGCCGGTTACGGCTCCGTGGCGACGAACTTCTTCCCGTCGCGCTTGCAGATGAGCTGCACGACGTGCCGGCCGCCGGAGACCGCCGGTGGGAGGCCGCCGCCGGGCGTCGTCCAGTGACCGATCATGTGGAACCGGTCGAGGCCGGGGAGCGTCTTCCTCATCTGCATCATCAGGTTGCCCCCGCTAGGAAGCCATCCCTCGTACGAGCCGCGCCAGTTGCCGGTGTAGCGATTCCAGGTGACGGGGGTCGCCACGTCGCGCATCTCGACCTTGTCGCGGATGCCGGGAATCCGCTGGTCGAGTGCGTCGAGGACCGCTTCGCAGGCGGCCTCCTTGGCCGCAGCATACGCCTGCGGGTCCTCGCGCAGCTTGAGCCATCGATCGTAGTCGCTGTTGATCATCAGCACGATGACGGACCTGCCGGTCGGCGCCAGGGCCGGATCGAAGTTGTAGACCTTGAACGACAACCGCTGGCGGAGCGTCCCGTCGATTTCGACGGCCGGCGCAAGCGGGAACGTGATTCCGCCGACCGTCGACGGGATCTCGGCGAGCGGATCGTTGACTCCGAGGCCGATGTAGAGAAGAGGCGGGAACGGCGTCATCGTCTCGTAGTAGCCGCGGATGGTCTCGTCGACGTAGCGGCCACCGAGCATGTCGAAGATCGTCGCGTGCCCGTCGGCGGCGGAGATGACCGTGTCGGCTCGATGCTCCGTCCCATCTTCGAGGCGGACCCCGACGGCCCGGTCGCCGCGATCGCCCTTCTCCGTGAGGATCTCGATGACCTTCGCACCGTAGTCGATCGAACCGCCGAGATCGAGATAGCGCTTCTCGATGGCGCGGGCGAACGGGAGGGAGCCACCGAGGGGATACCCGCCGACCTTCCGGCTCAACCACGCGAGCGGGAGGATGAGGGCGAGGATCGGGAAGTCCTCGGCCTCGGAGGCCATCTCCTCGAAGGCCTTGCGAAGAAACGGGTTCTTGAGGTCGCGAGCGAAGTCGCTGACTGAGACGTTCCGCCATCGCATGAACGTTCCACCGTACGGGAGCATTCCGAGGAGCATCGCCAGCTTGTCGAAGACGGTGTAGAGCTCGGGTGCCTTGTCGACCGGGAGATCGAAGCGGGAGAGCTTCCGAATCGCCTTGGTGAATGCCCGGACCGCACGGGCGTCCTCCGGCGCCCGTTCGAGCAGGTGCGTTTCCAGACGGTCGACATTGCTGTAGAGGATCAGGGCCTTCCCATCGGGTCCTTCGACGCGGAGATACTCGTCGAGATCGAGCATCTCGAATCCCTGGACTGCGCCGACTTCCTTCCACAGCTGGTGGTAGTTGACCCCGGGTGCCGACCCGACGAGCCAGTGAATGCAGCTGTCGATCGTGTACCCATTCCGCGTCCAGGCGGTGCATACGCCACCGGGGAGAGCGTGCATCTCGAGGATTCTTGTTTCGTACCCGTTCATCCGGGCGTAGCAGCCGGCACAGAGTCCGGCGATCCCGCCTCCGATGATGACGATCGACTTCTCCCCCATGGTGGCGCCTCCTCGCGTCTTCAGGTGGAACGCTAGTCGGAAGCGAAGACGCGGTCAAGGCGGGGGGTGACTCGTCCGACGAGGTGGGGAGGACGGGGACGCGGGGGGACCGGTGTCCTCGCCGAACGGGGAAAACGGGCGACCTCGAAAACGCTATCTGGAACGGTATTCTCTCGGTGTTCGTGCTCGCACAGCGACGCAGTCGGGTTGGCGATCGGGACCGATGTCCCCGCTGGAAGTGGGAGAAGGTAGGGGTTGAATGCGCGGTCTGGGCCGGTACGTTGGTGTTCGCTTGACAGACAGAGACGGGAGGTCGCGTGGAGCATCGACAGCTCGGGAAGACGGGGATCGAAATCAGTGAGATCGGGCTCGGGACGGAGCACTTCCCGGCGGACGCGCAGGTGATCGCCGAGATCGTCGAGACGGCGCTCAACGGCGGCGCGAGCTTCATCGACGTTCTGCAGATCGATCCGGCGGGAGACGGAGCGTACGTCTGGGACGGGCTCGGGCCCGTGCTGCGCGAATACCGCGACGAGCTCGTCCTCGCCTGCCATTGGGGGATCGGATATCGGTACGACCTGGATGACTGCCGGAAGACCTTCCCCGATGCGCTCGCACGTGTTGGCGACGACTTCGTTGACGTGGCGATGATGACGATGGTCGGGGAGCCGGGTCGGACTGGCGCGTGGCTCGACGCCTCGCTGGAGGAGCTCGAGCGCTACAAGCGTGACGGACGCATCGGCGCGATCGCAGCGAGCGTGCACGACGTTGGGGTTGCGATCGACCTCGCGGGAAGCGGTGCCGTCGACGCGCTGATGTTCACCGTCAACATGACCCAACACGACGACGAGCGTCAGCAGACGCTCTATCGAACGTGCCAGGACGCCGGCGTCGGCCTGATCGCGATGAAACCGTACAGCGCGGGCCTCCTCCTCCGGGTGGACGGCGCGCCGACGTCGATCACGCCGCTTCAGTGTCTCGACTACGTCCTGGCGCAGCCGGTGTCGACGGTCGTACCGGGGGTCAAGAACGCCGACGAGATGCGCGCCGCCCTGCGATATCACGCGGTCGACGACGGCGAGAGGGATCATCGACCGGTGCTGCCCAGGGTCCATCGCGAGCTGGCCGGCCACTGCGTCCACTGCCGCCAGTGCATGCCCTGCCCGCAGGGGATCGACATCACGGCGATGATCGCGATGGTGAACTGGGCGCGCGGCGGCGTGCAGGACTGGCTCGTGGGGATGTACGAGGGGCAGCGGGTTAAGGCGTCGGCCTGCGACGGGCAGGGAGCCTGCACGGAGGCGTGCGCGTTCGACGTTGACGTCGTCGGGGTCATGCGGCGAGCCGTCGAGCTGTTCGAGCCGACAGGTTCGTGAAGGAGTTCGCGGCGGTCGCCCGTCTCCGTGCTCGGAGAGCGGCATGGCGCGTTCCGTCGGGTTGGGCTTCTGCGAGAGCGTCTCGTATCTTCTCCCGATCAGAGTAGCTCGATGAGGATGGCGAGGAGGCGGGAGTGCGCTCGATGATCCGGACGGCGGTGTTGCTGGTGGTCCTTGCGGGGAGTGTCGTCGGCTTCGCGAGCGGGAATGACTGGGGCTACGCGGCGCCCGAGGATCACGGGATCGACGCGGCGCGGCTCGAACGGATGCGCGACGTGATCGACGCGCTCGACCTGCCGATCGATTCGGTCGTCGTCGTGCGGCACGGGGAGATCGTGTTCGAGCACTACCCGGATCCGCGGATCTACAGCGAGCGGCTGCTGCACAACCTCTATTCGGTGACGAAGAGCGTGACGTCGATCCTGATCGGGATCGCGATCGGAGAGGGGACCATCGGGAGTGTCGACGAGCGGGTCGTCGACTTCTTCGGCGATCGCGAGATCGCGCATCTCGACGAGCGGAAGCGGCGGATGACGGTGGAGGACCTCCTGACGATGAGAAGCGGCCTCTCCTGGATCGGCCCGGACGACATGCACCACTCGTGGGGTGACGGCCTGCGGAGCGGGGATCCGGTGCAGTACGCGCTCGATCGGCCGATGGTTCACGAGCCGGGGTCGGTCTGGTACTACAACGGCGGCTGCTCGCACCTCCTGTCGGCGATCCTGACGGAAGCGACCGGGATGTCGACGCTCGCGTTCGCCAACGAGTCCCTGTTCGGTCCGCTCGGGATCGATCGCGTTCGATGGCCGCAGGACCCGAATGGGATCTACTTCGGCGGGCAGGACATCTGGCTGACACCGCACGGGATGGCGAAGCTGGGCCAGCTCTACCTGAACGACGGCGTTTGGAACGGAGAGCAGATCGTGCCCGCCGACTGGATCGCCGACTCGACGCGGTCCTCGGCGTCGACCTGGTCCGGCGAGGGGTACGGGTACCAGTGGTGGCTCTTCCCCGAGAGCGGCATCTTCCACGCGGCGGGCGCGTTCGAGCAGCGGATCTACGGGATTCCGGATCTGGACATGGTCGTTGTGATGACGGCTCGGAACTGGCCGAAGGGGATCGACCCGAGCGAGCGGGCCGAGGGTCCGGCGACCGTCGAGTGGCTTCTGGGGAGTTTCATCCTTCCGGCGTGCAAGGACTACACGGAGGTCCCGTTTGCAGACTTCGGCTTCGAGCTGGAGATCCCGCGCCTGACGAGTCCGTGGATCGAGGGGTGGGCGGGGAGCGCGCGAGCCTCGGAATCGGCGGGACTGATCACGTTCCGGTACGCTGGATCCCCGTACGAGCGGGTGGGGGTGCAGTGGACGACCGACGGACGGCGCCCCGCGCAGACGGCGCTCGCTTCGTTCGTGGAGGGACTCCGCGAGGAGGGCGTCGGGCTGGAGACTGCGGGGCCGCCGATCGAGGCGGAGATCGGCAGGCGGAAGGTCCTCCAGCAGTCTGTCGACGTCACGACGGAGGACGCCGTGTTGTCGGTCCGGCTCGCCGTGTTGCCGTGCGATGGAACCGGGCGAACGTTCGTCTTCTTCCACAGCGTTGCCGCCGAGATTGCTGCGTGGGTCGATCCGGACGGAGCGCTCGGACGGCTGATCGAGGGGTTCACGTGTTCCGACTGACCGCCGTGGCGATGGGATCGATGCGAAGGGCGAGAGGGCAAAGGGGGAACGCGTGGAGCTGACGCCGATCGGGATCATCCACACGCCGTTCACGAGCCAGAGGGGGATGCCGCGATCGACCTCGCAGGCCGTCGGGGTGAAGGGGACGGTCGAGATCTTCGAGGCGTACCGGCGCGGACTGAAGGATCTCGACGGGTTCTCCCACGTGATTTTGCTCTGGCATCTCGATCGCGTTTCGAGCTTCCACCTGGAGGCCGTCCCGCCGAAGCAGACGGAGGCGAAGGGCGTGTTCGCGACGCGCTCGCCGCACCGGCCGAACCCGATCGGCCTCTCGGTCGTCGAACTCGACCGAATCGAGGACGGGATCCTCTACGTCGAACGCGTCGACATGCTCGACGGGACGCCGCTCCTCGACATCAAGCCGTACATCCCCGCGTCGGACAGCGTTCCGAATGCGCGGCCGGGATGGCTTCGTCGAGTCTGAGGATTCGTGCGCGGTCGCTGTCGAGGCGCCCCCCCGGAACGTGCTCGTTGTCGATCGCCGTCCGCCAACGTACCATCGCCGGGTCGACGCCGAAGGATGTTGCCAATACACCTGCCGTTCGAGGCAGATCTCGTTTCACATCAAGAACCGCGAAAGCGAGGTTCGGCATGACGGCCGAAACGCATGTTCTTCCGATTCCCGAGGGTCGACTGACGCAGGAACTGGAGCGCGTCCTCGGGACGTCGATCCGCGCGCTGCGGGCGACGGCCCTCGGCGCGAGCTCTCGGGCAACGCCGTGGCGGATCGATCTCGAAACCGAGGAGGGCGACCGACGCCTCCTCGTGCGTCTGGGCGACAGTTGCAGCGCGAACGAAGCCGCCGCCCTCGAGGCGATGGAGAGTCATCCGCTGCCGACGCCGAAGGTCCTTCATTGGGATTCGAAGGGGACGGCGCTCGCGACGCCGTGGTTCGTCACCACGTTCATCGACGGGGATCCGCTTCTCGACGGGATGAAGGCGGACGAGTCGTGGGCGGACGCCCTCTACGTCGACACGGTCTGCGCAGTTCAGTCGATCACCGTCGAGGACCTCCCGGCAGGTAGCGCGGAGCGGATGGAGGGGAGCGAGTCAGCGCTCGAGGTTCTCGACAAGGCCCACGCCCGATTCGAGGGGGCGAATCCGCTTGCCGACGCCGCCTATCGCCGCCTGAAGGAGACGTGGCCGGGATCGCTCGGGGATCGATTCAGCAACGGTGACCTCTGGCCGGAGAACCTCCTCGTGCAAGGGGATCGCCTGGTGGGGATCATCGACTGGCAGCATGCCGGGTTCACCGATCCGCTGTTCGAGTTTCTCCTTCCGTTCTTCCTCGTCCCCGCACTCCGCGGACGGGGGGCGGAAGAGGCGTACTGCCGGCGGATGGGGTTCGATCCAGAGGTTCTCACGTGGTACCACGGCCTCGAGTTCTTCGACTCGCTCGCCTGGGTGCTCAAGCTCGGAGAGCCGTACGAGATTCACACCGCCGAGAGCCTGCAGCGGGATCTGGCGGAGTGGCTGGCGGAGACGTAGTCGCGTGTACGGTTTGCGACGTCGGCTGAGCCGTCGCGAGGGATGCGCAACTGGTCGCCGCAACCTAAGGAGGGCTGATGGCCTTCGCGCCGTCTGAGCGTCCGATTCCCGAGGAGCTGCGCACCGATGAGTTCGCGCTCCGCCCGCTTCGGACGACCGATGTGGATCTCGACTTCGCGGCGGTGGTTGAGAGCCGCGCCAGCCTGCGAGCCCTCTTCGGAGGGTCGTGGCCGCGCGAAGGCTTCACCGTGGAAGAGAACCTTCAGGATCTTGAGATCCACGAGAGGGAGCACGTCGAACGGAAGGCGTTCACGTTCACGGTCGTGAATCCGGAGGAGACGGAGTGCCTGGGCTGCATCTACGTGACGCCGCTCGCGTTCGAGCTGGAGCACGCCGGCGCGGACGAGGCGGTGATCTCGGGGGGCGCGGACGACGATGCGGCCGTCTTCTTCTGGGTGCGGTCGAGCCGGATCGCGGACGGTCTCGAAGAGCGTGTCCTCCGGTCCGTCGCGGGCTGGCTCCGCGAGTCCTGGCCGCTCGGGCGCGTGCTGTTCGGCGCGAACGAGCACGCGCCGCGGCGGGCGAAGCAGTTCGCGGAGATCGGCCTTCGCGAGAGGATCCGGGTAGCGCGTCCCACGAAAGGAACTGCGCTTCTCTTCTTCGAGTGAGCGGAGGGCGATCAGACGGCGCTTGGGATCGGAGGTCGTGAATGCTCGAAGGGTATTCCGAGCTGGGTGACGCGCGGATTGGGATTCGGTACGTCGAGGGCGAGGGCTCGTTCGCTGAACGTGCGTTCGCTGCGCTCGACGCGAAGCTCCCGGCGCTGACGTCGTACTTCGAGGTCTCGGAGCCGTTTCCGCCGATCCGCGTCGTGCTCGTGCCGAGTCGGGACGAGTTCGACCGGCTGGTGCGGGAGCTGCTGCGCGTCGAGATCGAAGTGCCGTCGCATCCGGCGCGGATCGCCCAGCCGCAGCGGACGGACATGGTCGTCCTCTCGCCGTCGGCGTACGAGAAGCACTCGGCGTTCGACTACGTCCCGGCGGAGTTCGATCGCCTCCTGGTTCACGAAGCGGTCCACATGGTCGAGGAGTTTCTCAGCCCGGACATCGAAGCGAGCCCCGGGTGGTGGGGCGAAGGGCTCGCGGTCCACCTTTCCGGCCAGTCGCGGTACGAGGATGGGTTCCGGAAGGCGGCGGTCGCCGCGGTCGCCGCGAAAGCGATTCCCCCACTCGGTCGCGTCCTGACCGACGGAGCGCTCGCCTACGACTGGGGTTGGACGGTCGTTCAGTTGATCGAGCGCGCGTACGGCCGCGAGCGGATCGTGCGGATCGTCCGCGAGTGTGCGGATGGGGACGTTCTCGCCTTCCTCGACGAATCGGCAGAGACACTCGAATCCCGCTGGCGGACGTGGCTTGTCGACGGCGGACTCGAGGAACCTTCGGACGAGGAAGAGACCGACGGCACGGCTCGACCGGGTCTGGTTGACGGGAGCGCCTCGGATCCGCGAGGATGGACGAGACCATCCGAGACTACCGTCTAGGAGGACACCTTGAGGAATCTAGTCAACGTTCTGATTGCGGTCGCCATCGGCAGTGCCGTGATCGCCCTTGTCTTGATCGGAGGCGTGCGGAGGTTCGCTGGAGGCCAGGCCGCCCCTAGCGAGGTGCCGCTGGCGGAGACGCCTCTGTCGCTTGAAGAGCGGATGGCGGTCATCCGAACGACGCTGGAAGGGCTTGCGGCCGAGGGTGAATTCTCCGGGACGGTCCTGATCGCCGCCGACGGGGTCCCGGTTCTGCAGGCGGCGTACGGGATGGCCGATCGCAGCCTCGGCGCGCCGAACCGCATCGACACCAAGTTCAACCTCGGTTCGCTCGACAAGATGTTCACCGCCGTCGCGATTCTCCAGCTCGTCGAGCAGGGCGCCGTCTCGTTGGACGGGACCGTCGGCGACTACATGCCCGACTACCCGAATCCCGATGTCGCGGCGTCGGTGACGATCGATCAGCTGCTGACGCACACCGGCGGGCTCGGCGACTACTTCGACGTTCCAGGGTACCTGGACGCCTGCGGAGAGATCCGCTCGCTCGGGGACTACTTCGCCCTGATCGCGGACGAACCGCTCCTGTTCGAGCCTGGCTCGCGGATGGGCTACAGCAACGCGGGATACATCGTGCTGGGGCTCGTGATCGAAGCGGTCAGCGGGATGAGCTACTTCGACTACGTGCGGGACGACCTGTTCGCTCCGAGTGGGATGACGGACACGGCGTGCTACGAACTCGACGCGGGCGTGGAGAACCTCGCGAGCGGCTACACGAACCGAGACTGGGACGAGAACGAGCTCGAAGAGCCGGTCGCGAACACGTCGATGCTCCCCGTGCGCGGAGGCTCGGCGGGCGGCGGGTACTCGACGGCGCCTGACCTCCTCGCGTTCGCCAACGCCCTGATGCGACACGAGCTGCTCACCGCGTCGTCGACCGAACTCGCGACGACGGGCAAGGTCAGCATCCGGGACGGCGTCTCGTACGCCTATGGGTTCTTCGACCGGATTGTCGAAGGCCACCGGACGATCGGGCACGGAGGCGGATTCCCGGGGATCTGCAGTATGCTGAACATCTATCCCGATCTCGGCTATATCGTCGTGGTGCTGTCGAACAGCGATTGGGGCTGCGTCGGAGTGAACGAGGCGATCAACGAGGTCCTCCTCGACTGATCTGACGAGACGAGGCGTGCGACGGGACCGCCCGCGCCGGTGACCGGCTTCTCGCGTTTCCGGCGATGCCTCAGCCGGTGCTCCTTAGGAATTCGAGTAGCTCGTTGAGGTTCTCCTTCGCGACGCCGTCGATCGGATTCCGGATCTGGTTCTTGACGTCCTTGTTTCCCAGCAGGACGCCCGCGATCCAGATCATGACCTTGTTCATGCCCTTCAGCCGGGCGTAGTCGAACCGGCCGGCCAGTGGGAAGACGCGGATCTTCGAGCGGATCGATTCGGGGAGCGCTTTCCCGATCCATTCCTCGACCGGCGCATCGTTGGGGTCGGCGCCGGAGGTGGTGAATAGCGCGACGTTCTTGTCCTTCATCCGATCCCAGTTCTTCCGGATCCAGCCGGAGAGGAACGGCTTGTTGGCGATGATCGGGCAGCCGATCACGACCGTGTCCGCCCCGGCCCACGGGATCGCTCCATCCCGGCTGTCGTGGACCGAGAATCCGGTCTCTTGGCCGATCCATTCGGCGTACTGCTTGGTGCTTCCCGAGCTGCTTCGATAGACGATGATTCCACTCACAGGTTCCTCCTACTTCGTTGTCAGACTGTAGATCAGACTGATCGTCGATATGGCCCACTTCACCAGCATCGCCACCGCGAGGGCGACGAAGCCGGCGCGGTAGTCGGCGAACAGGAACATCGGCCGGTTCATCACCGCAAGCACGAACGCGATCAACACGAGGATGCCGATCGCCGCCCCGATGAACGTCCCCGGGCTGAGCCAGCCGGTCGAGTTCAGGATCGTCTGGATCCCGAACGCGCACATGACCATCCCGATCACGGCGAGCACGATGAACGCCGTGCGATCGTCGGTCACGAACGGGACGCTCCGCCCGCCGAGATGCGCGATGACCACGTACACCGCCGCGATTCCGATCACCGTCCCGATTGCCGCCGTCGCGATCGCCATCCTCCGTCGTCCCTTGCTCGCTGCCGTTGCTGTGGCCATCTCACACCTCCGTATTGCGCGTTACTCGGCCAGGAACTCGACGATCCCGCGGTTGACCTCGTCGGCCACCTCGACGTTCACGAGGTGGGACGACTCGACGACGAGGGTCTTCAGGTCCTTCATCACCGAAGCGGCGGCGGCCGCTCGGTCGGGATCGCCGACGAGGTTGTCCTCCGTTCCCAGGAAAAGCAGGACGGGAATCTCGATCTGCGCCAGGTCCTCCGCGGGGATGCCGACGGGCGGGACGACGCGGGGGAACGAGCCGCGCATGACCCAGGTGAACCACTCGCCGTACGGATCGAGGACGATCGGCGAGGTGCCGAGGATCCACGTCAGCGCGCCCTGCTCGACCCACGTCCAGTGGATGAACTGGGCGGCGAGAAGACGAAGGCCCATCTGCAGCGGCGGCGGGGTGAGCCCCATCGGGCCGGGGAGGATCAGCTTCGACACCCGCTCGGGATGCTCGATGGCATAACTCATCGAGACGAACCCGCCGTTTGACGCGCCGACGACGACCGATCGCTCGACGCCCAACCCGTCGGCGATCTCGGCGTACAGCCCGGCGATTGCCTCGCGCGTCTTCGGGAAGACGTCGACGTCGGCGAGGCGGCTCTTGTTGACCCGCCGATGTGGTCGATTGCGTACGTCCGGCGCCCGGCGAACGCCTCGATGTTCGGTCCCCAGGACGTGGCCGAGAGCCCCGATGCGTGCAGCAGCAAGACGGGCTCCCCGTCCGCCGGGCCGCTGGCGATCACGTGGACCGTGCCGTACGACGTCTCCAGGTCGAGTTCCTCGTACGGCACGGGCCAGTCGGCCATTCGTTCGTCGTAGATCCCCATCAGCCGATCGCGTGCTTCCTCCGTACGGAAGATCGAGTTCTCGGGCACCACGGTCTCCTCCCCCGGTTCGACGATGTCGCCGAGTGCCCCGAGTGCAAACAGCCCAGCGATTCCTATCCACACCCACCTGGCTTCCATCGATTCCCCCTTTGCCAGCTCAGAGTAGGGATCTCGGGCTCTCGAGGCCAGCGCGCCGCGGGATCGACATTGTACAGTCGCGGCACGCGCTCGAGAGTGAACACGTTCCGACGGCCGTTCGTCCTACCAGAGGGTGCGTGCTCGCTTCGCCGACGTCGCGGCCGCACGGGAGGAACGATGACGGACGGAACGAGGATGTTGACGATCGACGAACTGATCGAGCTTCCGCGGCTGAGCGACGCGCGGATCTCGCCGGACGGCGCGTGGGTGGCGTTCCAGCGCTCGGAAGCGAACTGGGCGAAGAACCGGTACGACCGGAGCGTTTGCGTCGTCGAAGTCGCGGATACCGGGAACGAGATCTCCTTGCCCGGCTTCACCGTCTCGGCGAGCCCTCGCTGGGCACCGGACGGCGATCGGCTGTTGGTCGTGGGGCGGGAGGAGCGCGAGGACGCCGCGTTCGTCTTCGTGCTTTCCTGGCCGAGTCTGTCGATCGAAGCACGACTGCCGCTTCCCGCAGGTGGCCATGCGTTCGCGTGGTCCCCGAACGGATCCAGCGTGACGTGCGTTGCCGCCGCTCGAGCCGGCGCCGACGAGGAAGCGTTCCGCGAGCGGTACGGCGACGTCCGCGTCATCGGGGAAGAGGGTCCGGGAGACGGCCTCTGGATTGCAGACGCTGATGGGGCAGTCTTCCGGCCGATCGGTCCTGCAGGGCACGTCGCTGAGTACGCGTGGCATCCGAGCGGTCGCGCTGTCGCCCTGGTGAGTCTCCCGAGCCCGTCTCCGGAGGCGTGGGATCGCGGGACCGCCGGCTTGCTCGATGTCGACACCGAACTCGTGACCAAGCTTCCGTGCGGCATCGGGTGCGGGGCGCCGGTCTGGAGCCCAACCGGCGAGACCCTGCTCGTCAAGCGCGTCGGAAGTCCGTCGTTCATCGCCAACAACGAGCTCATCTTCCACGCGCCGCGGACGGGCGAGACCACCGCGATGACGCCGGTCGACGGCCAGACCCACCCGATTGCCTGGCGCTCGGAGGGCGTCTACTTCCTCGGTGTCGACGGGGCATCCGCCCTCCCGTATCGCCTCGATCCAGAAACGAGGAACGTGGACTGCGTCGTCGAGCGACAGGAGGGCGGGTTCGCTCTCGGCGAAGGGTGGGTGAACGAGGGGTGCACGTTCCCCGCGGTCGGGCGAACGCTCGTTGCCATCTGTCACGCGGAGGCGTCGCCCGGGGAGGTCGGCCTGATCGACACCGAGACGGGAGGGGTTCGATTCCTGACGCGCCGCAGAGCTTCCCGCTGCGCCGGGCGGCTGCCGACGTCGGAGATCGTGGAGTGGACGACCGATGACGGCGTGCGGATCGAGGGCGTTCTTCACGGCGACCCGGCCTGGGAACCGGACGTCGTGCGTCCGCTCGTCGTCGTGATGCACGGAGGACCGACTGCGGTCGCGCTCGCGGCGCCGCTCGCCGAGTCGGACTGGAAGCTGTCAGCGATTCCGCAGGTCGTTGGGCGTGGTGCGTACGTGTTGCGACCGAACTACCGTGGGAGCGTCGGCTACGGCGAGCGGTTTCGCGTTGCCAACCAGGGTGCGCTTGGGCGGGTCAACCTCGCGGACGTCGTCGCTGGGATCGACGCCCTCGCCGGACGCGGGTGGGTCGATCGATCGCGCGTCGCCGTCTCGGGGGCGAGCCACGGGGGGTACCTGAGCGCGTACTTCGGTGTCTGCTCGGGGCGGTTCGCCGCGTCGATCGTTCAGTGCGGGATCGCCGATTGGCGCTTGAACTACGGCAGCAACCTCCAGCCCGACTGGGAGCGTCAGTACTTGCACGGGACCCCGTGGGAGGAGCAGGGGCTGTACGACGACCTCTCCCCGGTGACGCACGCCGGCGAGCAGCGAACGCCGACTCTGATCCTTCACGGCGATGCGGACACGCAGGCGCCGACGGCGAATGCGACTCTCCTCCATCGTGCACTCTGCGGTCACGGCGTCCCGGTGCGGTGCGTCCTGTACGGGAAGACGGGCCACGGGCCCGCCCGTCCGCGGGAGCTTCGCCATCACATGGAGGAAGTCATCGGGTGGCTCGATCGGTGGCTGTTCAGGGAGAGCGGGCCGGGAACGGAGTGACTCGGGCTCAGGCGAGTCTCACGGAGTCCGCTAGGGTTCGAAGGATGCGGGGTGACGTGGTCTACGCGTCGTCGCTCGACGTGGCGTCGCTCTTCGTGGACGGCTTGGTTTCCGGCGTGTCGCTCGAACCGTTTCCGTCGGAGGCGCGTTTCGTGCGCGAGCTGCTGCCCCGGTGATCGGTCTTGTAGTAGCCACTTCCCTTGAATTGGACGGCGACGAGCGGCATCAAGCGGTGGGTCGACGTGCTCCCGCACGACGGGCAGGTCGGCTCCTCAGCCTGCGTCCCGGGAAGGACGAGGATGCGAAACCGGTGTCCGCAGTTGTCGCACTCGTGTCGATAGAAGGGCATCAGGACCTCCAACGTGCGCCGCTCGGACTCGATCCCACGGAATCGGCGCGCCGGCCGCGAGGAAGCTTAGTCGCAAGAGGTCTACCGATCAAGGCGCTCGCTCGGGGTCTCCTCGTTCCGCACGAGCGCGAAGCCTCGGGACAGCCGCCGAACGAAGACCGTCTCGCTGACCGGGCCGCTCGTGCCGAAATAGCGCGCGCAGAAACGGACGGCCCGAACGAGGCGCTCCTCAGCGCGGTCGGTCGACTGCCTCTCGCGGACGACGCGATCAAGCTCCGATCTCTCGTGGGTCCCCTCTGCCGGCAGACTCCCGACGATTGCGTCGGAGTAGCCGCACGACCCGGTCGCCTCCAACGTGCGGTGCGACGGACTCCACCGGCAGAGCGCCGGGGAGTCGGTCGATCGTCCGGCGAGGAGAACGGTCGGGATCCGGGACCGGCATCGCGGCGTCCTACGCCTCGACATCCAGGTGAGAACGCTCGACACCTCGTCGCGGGCATCTCGGTAGTCGACGTCGACGGGGCAGGCCCCTTCCTGACACGCTCCGAGAAGATCGGCGGGGTGGGTGTTGCGGCATCGGATGCCCAGAGACGAAAGGACGTAGCGCATTCCGTCGGTCGGGCCGGCGAGACCGAGGCAGAGCGAGGGGTTGAGGGCGAGCGTCTTCAGCGAATCGTTGGACATCACGCCGGAGTGCTCGTCGAGAACGCGGCCGTCGCTTGCCAGCACGATATCTCGATCGTCTCGAACCGCCAGGATCAGGGTCATGCCGAAAGGATAGCACGCGACCTGTGCTGCGGGAAGGCGATACACTCCGTACGCGTGGATGCGGGTTCGCGGGCCGCGGTTGCCCGGAGTTTGCGCTCGCGGATGACGTCTCCGGCAACGAACGGGAGGATCGCATGATGGAGCGGGCTGTCGTGTCACAGACCCGGGCTGCGCTGGCGATGCTGCGGGCGACGATCGAAGCGTGTCCGTTGTCGGTCTGGAATCGAGAGAACGACCGAAACCGCTTCTGGGCCGTCGCCTATCACACGGTCTTCTACGCGCATCTGTATCTCTCGCCTACCGAAGAGGAGTTCGCCCCGTTCGAGCGCGCGGCCGACGGAAGGGCCGGGTTCGGTCGAACCGACCTCGGTGACTGGAGCCAGCTCGATGCGGACGACGTCTACGCCAAGGCGGATGTCCTCGCCTACTGCGACCACGTCGACGGACGGGTCGCGAACCTTGTCGCGTCGACGCCGTTCGGCGCACCGTCGGGTTTCCACTGGCTCCCGTTCACGAAGGGCGAAGCGCACCTGTACAACCTGAGGCACATCCAACATCATGCCGGTCAGCTTGCCGATCGCCTCCGGCGGGATGCCGACTTGGGGACGAAGTGGGCCTTCGCCGGTCCGTGATCGCCGCTGTGCGGTGGTGGTGGACGTCCCAGGCGTCCTGTGAAGGAGGGTGTCGCGCCGAGGCGACCGAATCCGGAAAGGAGAGACGGTGGCCGTAACGTTGCGTGAGATCACGATGGAAAGCTTCCGCCCGTGCATCCGACTCGAGGTCGACGAGAGCCAGAAGGGCTACGTGGCGTCGAACGTGTACTCCCTCGCCGAGGCGAAGGCCGACGGGGTCTCCCAGCCGCGCGGGATCTACGCCGGCGAAGAGCTGGTCGGCTTCATCATGTACGACTTCGAGCCGAGGGAGGATCGCGGCTACATCACGCGACTCATGGTCGATAGGGCGTATCAGGGCAACGGGTACGGACGCGCCGCGATGCAACAGGTGATCGACCTGTTCAAGGGAAATCCCGACTGCGCCGAGATCTACACGTCGATCCATCCGGAGAACGAGCGAGCCAAGGCGCTCTACGTCAGTCTCGGCTTTGCGCTGACCGGCGAGATGGACGACGGCGAAGCGGTTCTGCGGATGTCGCTCCGTCGATAGCGTTGTCAGCACCTCCGACTGCTCTCGCCGTCTTCTGCCGTCGGGGGGGGGGCGGTCTGATCGGCTGGCGGACCGAGTTTGACAGGCGCGGCATGCGTGCAGAGAATCGTAGCGTGCAAGGAGGCAGATCGACATGAAGAGAATCCTGTGTGCAGGCGCGATGATCCTCGCGCTCGCTGTGAGCGCCACAGCGACGGGCGTCTATCTCATCGCAGGGCAGCACGACGAGGCGGGATGGATCGAAGCGACGGCGGAAGGGGAGACGCTCACGCTCACGATTGCGACGGATGGCGGATGGGTGCTGGAGGAGACTCACATCTACGTGGGAACCGTCCCTCCAACGAAGAGCGCTCCCGGCCGATTCCCGTACAAGCACGAGGAACTCGACGGCGCACAGATGGACACCTACACCATCGACCTTGACGATTTCGACGTCGAGTGTGGAGGTGTCCTCTACATCGCAGTGCATGCCGTCGTATCCAAGGCTGACGGGGAGGATCAGACCGAGACGGCCTGGGGAGAGGGAGACTACATCCGCGCGGGGAAGAACTGGGCGATGTACTTCACGACGGACGTTATCTGCGAGGTGGTCAGGTAGCCGGCGCCCTTCGCAGTCGAGAGAACAGAGACAGCGAGAGCACGTTGAACCCGCGGGCGCTTGCGCGCCGCGGGTTCGTCTTGCTGAGTCTCTGTCCTCCCGGCTACTCCAGGCTTTGGCGAGCCCAGGGCGGAACGAGATCCCGTGCGGTCCGGAGTTCGGCGCGAAGCCGGTCGACGTTCGGTTCGTGCGTTCGCACGAGATCCCAGAAGTCAGGGGAGTGGTTCGGATGGGCCGCGTGACAGAGCTCATGCACGATGACGAAGCGCGCGAGCCGCTCGGGGAGAAACAGAAGCTGTGCATTGAGGCTGATCGTGGCGAGCTGCCCGACGCGCGCGGCGAAGCTTCCCCATCGCGTCTTCTGGCAGCGGATGGAGACGCGTCCGACGGCGACGTCGAGTTCGTGCGCGGTCCGCTCGGCCCAGGAGACGAGGTGCTCGCGTCCCTGGGCGATCAGCCATCGGCGCAGGGCGGGACGCCACGCGGTCGGATCGTCGATCGGCCCGGCGACGCGTAGGGCCGACTCTGCAAGGGGTGTGACGCTCACCTTCTGCGCGTCCGTCCTCTCCCAGTCCAGTCGCCACGCGCGACCGATGGCCGGAAGTTCGATCGTCGTCGGGCGAACGGTCGCGGCACGGAGGTCGGCGCGCAGCGCCTCGATCCGCGTCATCGCACGTGCGATCCAGGCGCGCTTCTCCTCGATCAGCTGCGGGATCCGGCGGCGGTCGAAGCCTGTCGGCACGACGACGACCAGCCCGTCGGAGGCGGTCACCTGCAGTCGCGGGTACTTGGCGCGGGCGCTCTCGCGAATCGTGTAGTCGGGCAGGATGTGGGGACTCCTCTCGTGGCTGCGCCGGACGACCGGGCGGCGAGCGCACCGGCGATGCAGAGGGTACTCGATGCACGTGGCTCGGAGACGACCGCGCCTCCGGGAGGGCGGGATCGAGCGTTGCGCCCGCTCTCGGCGCCCTTCGTCGGTTGGGATACCATCGCTCGAGGAAGGTTGGGCCACGTCGAGGAGACGATCGGGATGGAACACGTGCTGCGGTGCTCGGGATACGAGATCACGGACCTGGAGATCGTGCGTGCGGAGGGGTGCACGCTGCACACCGCGGACGGGCGCACGTTGGTCGACTTCGAGGCCGGCGTCTGGGCCGCCGCCCTCGGCCACAACCATCCCCGCGTGCAACGCGCCTTGCTGGAGCAGTCGGAGCGGATCGGCCACATCGGCTACCGGGTGACGAACGCGGTGCAGGAACAGGCTGCGGCGGAAGTCCTGCGGGCGATCGGGATTCCCGATGGGAAGTGCGTCTTCCTCTCTTCGGGAAGCGAGGCGGTCGAGTTCGCTGTGCAGGCTGCGCGGCGTGTCGCCGGGAAGCCGATGCTGCTGACCCTCGCCGAATCGTACTTGAGCGCTTACGGGACGGCGGGGGCGAAGTGCGTTGACGAGTGGGCGCTGTTCGATCGTACGGTCTGTGCGAGGTGTACCGAGGATCGATCGTGCACGGTCGACTGCCCGCACCTCGCGGGAATCCCGTTCGACCGGATCGGCGCGTTCGTCTTCGAGCCGGGAAGCTCGGGCGGGCTCGTGCGGTTCCCACGAGAGAAGCTCATTCGAGCCCTGTGCGACGCGGTGCGGGCCTGTGACGGACTGATCGTCGTCAATGAGATCACCACCGGCGTCGGCCGCACGGGCGCTTGGTTCGGCTTCGAGCACTACGGCGTCCGCCCGGACGTTGTCGCCGTCGGGAAGGGTCTCGGAGGCGGATACCCCGTCAGCGCGATCGCGCTGCAGGGACGCGTCGCAGGCGTCCTCGAGGGAAGCGACTTCCACTACGCGCAGTCGCATCAGAACGACCCGCTCGGATGTGCGGTCGCCGTCGAGGTTCTCCGGACGATTCGCGACGAGCGACTCGTCGCACGGAGCGCGGAGGTCGGCGCGCTCTTCCGCGAGGGGCTGGACAGACTCCAGCGAGCGCACGACGTCGTGCGCGATGTGCGCGGACGCGGGCTGATGCTGGCGATCGAGTTCGAGTCCGATCGGGACGACTTCGCGCTTCGAGATCTCTTCGGCCGGCTTCTCGCCGCCGGGTTCCTCGTCGGCTACAAGCCGGCCGGGAACCTGCTCCGGTTCCTGCCACCGCTCACGATCGCCGAGGCCGACATCGAGCGGCTCCTCGATGCGCTGGACGCGGCGCTGAGCCGGGCCGCGCGCTGACGGGAAGGGCCCAGGTACCGGGTGTCACGACGGACGCGCAGGGGTGCCGCGACACGGTCGATCCGGCCACCCGCGTTTCCCCGTACAATGAGCGGGAGTGCCGCTATCGAAAGGCCCGCCATGCGTCTACGGATTCACCAGATTTCTCTCAAGCTCGGCTACGAGAAGCCGGACCTGACGGCGGCGATCGCCCGACTCTTGAACTGCAGTGAGGACGTGCTCGGTCGGCCGACGCTCGTGCGACGATCGATCGACGCACGGGGGAAGAACACTCAGCCGCGCTTCGTACTGTCGGTCGACGTCGACTACTTCGGCGAGGCAGATCCGCCGCTCAAGCCGGGACGGATCGTCGCAGCTCCGGAGGAAGACGCTGTGCCGACGATCGTGCGCGCCGCGCCTCGGGCGCATCGTCCGGTCGTGGTCGGGTCGGGTCCAGCCGGCTTGATGGCGGCGGTGACGCTCGCCGAGGCCGGTGCCAGGCCGCTCCTGATCGAACGAGGAGCGGAGGTTGAGGTCCGCCGTCACCAGGTCGAGACGTTCTGGTCGGAGGGCGTCCTCAATCTCGAGTCGAACGTCTTCTACGGCGAAGGCGGTGCCGGTCTCTTCTCCGACGGGAAGCTGACCGCGCGCTCCAAGGATCGGGGGGCGATCCGACGATTCCTCGAGGTGCTGGTCGAGTTCGGTGCCTCCTCGGACATCCTGATCGACGCCGAGCCGCACGTGGGAAGCGACGTCCTCCAACGGATCGTCCCGAAGCTGCGACAACGCATTCGTGACCTCGGAGGCGAGGTCCGATTCGGTGTGCGGCTCGACGGGCTGCGGATCGAGGGGGGTGCGTTGCGGGGCATCGTGGTCGCCGACGAGGAATGCTCCGGCGAAGAGATCTCGACCGATGCGTGCCTGCTCGGCACCGGCCACAGCGCGCGAGACGTCTACACGATGCTGGCGGAGGCGGGTGTTCCTCTCGCGACCAAGCCGTTCGCCATCGGCGTTCGGGCGGAGATGCCGCAGAGCCGGCTCAACGTGGCGCAGTACGGCACGTGGGCCACACACCCGAAGCTCCCGGCTGCGAGCTTCAAGCTGACCCGCAAGGCGGGTGCGACCGCGCGAGCGTGCTTCAGCTTCTGTCCGTGTCCGGGCGGTCTCGTGATGGCGTGCGCGTCGACCGAAGGGCATCTCACGACGAACGGGATGAGCTACTCGAGCCGCGCCAAGCCGTTCGGGAATGCCGCGATGCTCGTCCCCGTCGGGCCGGACGACTACCCGAGCAGCGCGGAAGACGCCGCGACTGCCGGTCTCGAGTTTCAACGTGCGATCGAGCACAAGGCGTTCCTCGCGGGCGGAGGCGACTACGGGCTTCCCGCGCAGCGGTTGGGCGACTTCCTCCGACGCCGAACGTCCGCCGACCTCCCGGACGCGCGCTCCTGCAAGCGCGTCGCGCCGGCCGATCTGGCCGGTCTCCTCCCGGAGGAGGTGGTTCAGACGCTTCGTGCGTCGCTACCGAAGATGCTTCGCGAACTGAACGGGATCCGACACGAGGACGCTCTTCTCTACGGCGTGGAGACGCGGAGCTCGAGTCCCGTTCGCGTCTTGCGCGATCCGGCGACCGGCCAATCGACCGGTGTCGCCGGCCTGTACCCGATCGGCGAGGGGTCGGGCTATGCCGGGGGGATCGTCAGCTCGGCGATCGACGGGATCGCAGCCGTCCGTCGCTTGCTGCAATCCGCGTCGTAGGGGCACGGTCATCGGCACGGATCGATCCGCAACGTTGCGAGAAGCACTTCAACCCCGGCCTGTCTGCGCATAACCGTAATCTCGTAATTATGGGCACTTGCGCGGCCGACTCCGATGTGCTAGCCTCCGTGCTCCCGTCCGGGGCAGGCGAACGCAGGGCGAGCCGCCGAGGGTCCGGACATGAACCGGAAGCGAGCAAGGAGGAGCGCATGACCGCTTGGGAGGCGATCGAGAGACGACGTAGCATCCGGCGATTCAAGAGCGACCCGGTCGAGCGCGGAGCGATCGAGAAGATCCTCGAGGCGGCCGTTCTGGCACCGTCGGCGAAGAACAGCCAGCCGTGGCGGTTCACCGTTGTCCCCGAGTCGAAGCGCGACGAGATGCTGGATGTCCTCCGGCAAGGGATCGCCAATCGGGAAGCCGAGGGCGAGGAGGTTGGCACCGTGCGCGGGACGATCCAGGTGATGGAGCAGGCGCCGGTGACCGTCTTCGTGCACAACGCTGACGGGATCCATCCGTGGCAGGCGCGCGAGGAGCACGGGTCGTGGTGGGACGTCGCCACGGTGCAGTCGGTCGGCGCGGCGATCGAGAACATGCTGTTGGCCGCGACCGAGCTCGGCCTTGGATCCCTGTGGATCGCTGACGTCTGGGAGGCGTATCCGGAGATTGCCGCGTGGCTCGAGACGGACGACCAGCTCGTCGCCGCAGTGTCGTTCGGCCACGCCGACGTCGAGCCGGCGACCCCGCCACGCAAGCCGATGGAGGATGTCGTTCGCTGGCTCGGCTGAGTCGGGGGGGGCGAAGACGAACGAGGAACGGGGAGGCGGCATGCAGGCGCGCAGGCTGACGGCCGGCGGTGTGGCGATCCAGATCGAGGATCACGGCGCGAGCGGAACACCCGTTCTGCTCCTTCACTTCAGCGGCGCGAACCTGCGGATGTGGGATCCGATCATTCCGCATCTGCAACCTGCGCGCCGATGCGTTGCCGTCGACCTGCGCGCGCACGGACGGTCCGATGCTCCGCCGTCCGGCTACCACGCCAACGACTTCGCGGACGACGTCGCCGGCGTGATCGACGCGCTCGAGATCGGACGGGCGCACGTCATCGGGTGCTCGCTCGGCGCCGAGGTTGGTTTGGCCCTCGCTGCACGCGATCCCGGCAAGGTGGCCTCGCTCGTCTGCGACGGGGCGCTGGCAAGCGAGTACGGGGCGTACGGAACGCGCGACGCGCCCTCGTTGGCGGAGGACGCGGAGGTCCAGGAGCGTCTGCGCGCGATGGAGGAGCGCCCGGAGAAGGTCTACGAGTCGAGCGAGTCGCTCGTCGAGGTGACGCGCGCTCTGTACGAGGGAAGTCAGTACTGGAACGACGCCCTCGAGCGCATGACGGCCTACGGAGTCGTCGAGACGGGAGATGGGGCGTTCGTCAGTGCGTGGCGCAAGCGGGCGCGCGACGCGTACATGCGCGGATACTTCGAGCTTCGTGTCGAGGACTACTATTCGCGTGTGAGCTGTCCGGTGCTGATGCTCCCCGACGAAGAGACGAAGGCGGACGAACAGGCGTTCGAGATCGTGACGCGACTGTAGGAGCTGCCGGGCGATTGCGAGGTCGTCGTCGTTCCCGGAAGCGACCATCCGTTCGGTTGGATGCTCATCCCCGACGCGATGGCCGACACCGTTGTTCGGTTCTTCCGACGCGTCGAAGGGCGCTAGCGCGCTTCGGCCGAGGGAAACTCCTCCTTGACGAAGCGGCGGTCGTCGAGGCGGTACCCGTGGCGTTCGTAGAAGCCGTGCGACGTCGCGTGGTGATCGCCGCTCGTCACCTCGATCTGCCTGCAGCCGCGAGCGAGCGCCCACGCCTCGGCTTCGCGGAGGAGCGCTGCCCCGAGGCCGGTACCGCGATGCTTCTCGGTCACGATGAATGCCGTGATCCGCGCGAACGAGTCGCGGTGAAGGAGTGGGGCGAGGTGGATCCCGAGGAGCCCGACGACGGCGCCGTTCACCTCCGCGACGAAGACCCGATCCGACGGCGAGTCGGCCAGCCGCGCAAGCCGACGCTCGACGCCCGCGAGCTCGATGTCGCAGTCGAGCTCGATCAGGAGCTCCGTCACAACGCCCGCGTCGCTCCCGGTCGCGCGGCGGATGATGGACTTGGTGGGAGTTCGCATCGTTTGGTCTGATCCTCGGCTTCTACCGATACCGCTCGGCGCTTCCTTTGTAGGCGAGGCCGGCCTGCTCTTCAGTTCGATCGGTGGCGGGTGGCGGGGTCGGGGAGAGGTCCGACAGCTGGGCGTAGGTCTCGTCGTCCATTGGCCAGTCGGCGGCAGCGAGGGAGGCTTCGAGCTGCTCGACGTTTCGTGCGCCGATGATCGGTGCGGTGACGGCGGGATGGCGCGCGACCCAGGCGACGGCGAGCGTCGCCGGGTGGACGCCGTGCTCCCGGGCGAACGCCGTCAGTCGCTCGGCGGTCACGAAGTGAGCGGCGTCGCCGTAGCGCGTCTTGTACATCGCGTTGTCGATGAGGCGGCCGCTGTCAGGTCTGCGGTCGGGCGTGTACTTCCCGGTCAGGAGTCCTCCGCCGAGGGGGCTGTAGCTGATCACGCCGAGACCGCGATCGAGCGCGAGCGGAAGGATCTCGACCTCGGCCTGGCGCTTGGCGAGGCTGTACATCGGCTGAATGCACGCGAACGCGGAGAGATCGTGGAGGGCCGAGAGCCCGAGGGCGGTCGCCATCTGCCACGCGGCCCAGTTGCTCGCCCCGATGTGCAGCACCTTCCCGTGACGGACGAGGAGGTCGAGCGCGCGCAGGGTCTCGTCGATCGGCGTCGCCGGATCGAACCGGTGGAGGAACAGAACGTCGAGTCGATCGGTGCCGAGGCGGCCGAGACTCGCCTCGACGGCGGCGAGGACGTGCCGCCGGGAGAGGCCCTGGTCGTTGGCGCCGTCCCCCATCGGGAAGCCGACCTTTGAGATGATCACGAGGTGGTTGCGTTCGCCGGCGATCAGTCGGCCGAGGATCTCCTCGGAGCGCCCGGCGGCGTAGACGTTGGCGCAGTCGAACGCGTTGATCCCGACCTCGCGACAGCGGCGGTACATCGCCTCTGACGTCGCCTCGTCGGCGGCGTCTCCGAACGACATCGTCCCGAAGCAGAGCTGCGAGATGCGGATTCCGGTTCTCCCGAGCGTGCGATACTCCATGATCCTCCTGATCTACGATTCCGGTTCGTCGGACGGTGCGACGACCTCGACGATCCGTCCCTCGAGGGACGGCGCGACGGTGCCAACCGCCTCGAGGTACTCGGCGAGGGCGTCGGAGAGGAGCCAGCCGGAGTCGTACCGGCCGCTCGCGCCGGCGTAGTCGTAGCCGTCCCCGCCGTCGGCGAGGTAGTTGTTGGTGACGAGGGTGTAGTCGGCGGCGGCCTCGAGGGCGACGTAGCCCTCGGTCGGTGCATCCCAGACCTCGACGGCGGTCACGCGGGTCCCGGGTGCGAGGGTCGGGTCGAACGAGAACCGGAGCCCCCCGACGTGGGGGAAGCGTCCGGCGCCGTCCTCGACCTGGCTGACGCCGTTTTCGATCGCGGCGAGGACCTCGGCGCCGGTGACCGTCAGGGTCGTCAGCTGGTTCCCGTACGGAAGGACCTCGAGGACCTGGCCCATCGTCACATCGCCGGCCGGGATCGAGGCGCGAATGCCGCCGCCGTTCTGGATTGCGATCGTTGCGCCGAGCGGGCGTGCCTTCCAGAGCATGGCGTCGCAGATCAAGTTTCCGAGGTTCGTCTCACGGACACGGACGTCGTCGCGCGCACCGTTCAGAGCGACTTCGGTCGCGCCGACGACCTGCGTGACGAGGGCGTCGATCCCGGAGCGGTAGCGGTCGAGGAGAGCGAGCGTCCGGCGATCCTCGCGGATCGACTCGTCGATGAAGACCGGCCCGCCGCCGTACGACGTGACGAGGCCGTCGGCCGAGAAGCGGACGTCGAGGCGCCCGAGCCACTTCCCCCACTCCCCGGCGGTAACGACGAGGACTGGCTCTCCGGTCGCCGAGACGGTCGCGGTCGGGTACTCGTCGAGGAGGGTGTGGCTGTGCCCGCCGACGACGACGTCGATCCCGGCGACGTTCTGCGCCAGCTCGAGATCCCGCGCGTAACCGAGGTGGGTCAGGGCAATGATGACGTCGACGCCGTCCGCGGCGAGGGCGTCGACCGTCGCCTGCGCGGTCGCGACGGCGTCGGTGAACCGGACGCTCGGCCCCGGGCTCGACGCGTAGGTCGTCGTCTCGGTCGTCAGGCCGACGACGGCGACCGGGCGGCGATCGATCCGGAAGATCTCGTACGGGAGGATCATCCCGTCGAGATCGGGGTCGCCGGTGGCGTCGGTGTTGGCCGACAGCACCGGGAAGTCGGCGAGCTCGATGAACCGGGCGAGCTCGGCCGGGCCGGCGTCGAACTCGTGGTTCCCGATGCACATCGCGTCGTAGTCGAGTTCGTTCATCACGTCGGCGACGATCTCGGCCCCGCCGACGGTGAAGAAGAGCGTCCCTTGGAACTGATCGCCGGCGTCGAGGAAGAGCGCATCGCCGCAGTCGTCGAGGATCTCGTCGACGGCCGTCTGCAGCCGGGCGACGCCGCCTTGGACCACGTCACCCCACGGCTGGAACGAGTCGTAGTGCGCGTGGACGTCGTTGGTGTGGAGGATCGTCAGGTCGACGCCGCGGTCGCCGTCCGTCCGCAGCAGGAGACCGGCGACGACCGCGCCGACGAGCGCGGCGCCGAGCAGCAGAAGCTTCCAGTTCATCGTGTCCCTCCTCGGCCCGTTGGGCGGGCGACGTTCGCCCGTCTCGAGCGACGTCAATCATCGACCGGCCGGGGGCGTCGGGCAAGCGCGCGGTTGGCTCAGACGGTCGGCCTCAGGCGGTAGACGTCCATCGCCTCGCGTCGTCCGCGAAGCGGGGTCCGGCGAACGAGGTCGGCGTCGATTTCGTCGCGGACGAGATTCCGGGCGTTCTCCGACAGAAGGATCTCGCTCGCGCTCGCAAGGTCCTGGAGTCGGGCGGCGACGTTGACGGCATCGCCGACGACGGTGTAGTCCATCGCGTCCTCGGACCCGACGTTGCCGACGACGACGCGGCCGACGCTGATGCCGATGCCGAGGCCGAGATCCGCAGGCGCGCCGGCGGACCCGCCGGACTGCAGCTCCGAGAACGCGCGCTGCATGCTCCGGGCGGCCCCAATCGCTCTGCGCGCCGCGTCCGCCGGGTCGGGCGAGGCCTCGAAGAAGGCGAGGAATCCGTCGCCGACGTACTTGTCCAGGATCCCTCGATGGGTGCGAAGCGGGGCGGTCAGTCTGGCCATCGCTCGATTGAGGACGGCGACGACGTCCTCGGGATCGTGCCGCTCCGCGAATCGGGTGAACCCACGGATGTCCGCGAACAGCACGGCGACGAGGCGTGACTCCCCGCCGAGGTGGGCGTGCCGAGCGGGGTCGCCGAGAAGCCGGCGCGAGATCTCGGGGGCGAGGTACTTGCCGAGGGTCGAACGGAGGAGATCCTTCTCGCGAACCGTGCGGCGGTGAAGCTCACTGCGTCGAGTCACCCACCGGGCGACGATCCACGATGCGCAGCCGAAAGCGAACATGCCGAGGGCGTTCCACGCTGCGAGACCGAGTGCGCCGACCGTCCGGGCACGCGTCAGGGCGGACGTCGGAAGCCACGAGACGTTCTTCCAGCGCGGACGGCCGGCCGCGCCTTCCGCGGCACCGGCGATGGCAGGACGTCGGGCGCCAGCTTCGTCGTACGGGAAGAGCGTGTCGAATGTGAACAGGCCGTTCCGGGTGACGAACTGGCCGCTGCGGGCGGACGCAACACGCCTCCACTCGTCGGGGAAACGGGCTGCGAAACGGGCATCGCTCCGCTCGGGGAGGATCGATCCCCACTCGTCGTCCGGACTCGGTCCGCGCAACCACTGACCGTTCTCGTCGGCGAGAAGCGCCAGGGCGTGGTCGCTCGGATCGGCGGAGGCGAACGCGTCGAGAATCACGGTCCCTCGAAGATTCAGTAGAAGGTACGCCGCGGTGCTCCCCGCGTCGCCGAGGGCGAGGCCGAGACGAAGCATCGGCCGCGGCGGAAGCTCGACTTCACCGTGCTCCACATTGAGATCGAGCGCCGAGACGTAGATCACGCCGACCTCGCAACGCGAGAGGGCCTCGAAGTAGTCGCGGTCGCCCTTGAATTGGAGGCTCTCGATCGGAGTCGCTGCCGGCGTTCCATCGTCGTAGTCGATGCGGACGAGTTCCATGCCGGTGGGGGAGAGGAGGCGGATCTGATCGTAGATCGCGTGACTTCGCGCGAACGCGGCGAGTTCGCCCTCCAGGAGTGCGCGGTTGCCAGGCGGGTAGGATTCGAGGAACGGCTCGAGTTCGTTCAGCTCGGAAAGGAAGAGGAGATCGGCGACGGCCGCTTGGAGAATCCCTGAGATCGCGTCGTGTCGCATCTCGACGGCGTGGGTCTCTTGGTCGCGAAGCATCTCGACGCGATGGGCGCTGCTCGAACGGTAGAGGAGTACCGATGTTCCCACGAGCGCCCCCGCCGATGCAGCAAACAAACTGAAGAACAGCGTTGCGAATCGTCGTCTAGCGTGATCGTGTTCGATGACTCACCCCCTCACGGATGTCGAGCCTGGTCTCCGACGCCCTCCGAGGGTTGGCAGCGCGCGTGGAGGGCTCGTGTGGGTGTCGTGAAGGCGGGGTGTATCCGATGCGCCGACCCGTGCGACGCGAGATGGCTTCGGATGCACGCTGAGACAGCGTCATCGGGTATTCTGTTGACCGGTTCCCGGAGACCGTACGAGGGAAGGGCGCACGGCATGTGGGGGAAGGCGACACGCAGGTTCCGACGAGAAGGCCGGGAGCTCGACGGGTACTCGTTCGTCGACTTCCTTCACGGCTACGTCTACGCTCGGTGGCCGTACCTCTACATCGGCCTCGCCACCGGCGAACGGAAGCCGCCGTGGCTCCTTCGTCCGCTCGTCGCCCTGGCCGGCAAGCTCCTCGCGCGCTCAGGCGGGAGGGAGGGCGACGATCGTCGGCGCGCGTTCGCCGATCGGTATCACGGGAAGGTCGTTCCGACCGCGGCGGCCGAGGAACTGGTGACCCTCGACGCACCGATCGAGCTTCGGGGAATGGAACAGATCGTGCCGTACGCCGCCGCGCGGGACATCGTGATCGCCGAACCGGATCACATCGTCGTCCTCGAGTGCCCGTGCCGCTCGGTGCGCGAGAATCCGTGCCTCCCGCTCGACGTCTGCCTGATCGTCGGCGAGCCGTTCGCGAGCCTCGTCCTTGAGCATCATCCGCAGAAGGCGCGGCGGATCAGCCAGGCGGAGGCGGTCGAGATCCTTCGGGCGGAGCGGGACCGGGGACACGTCCATCACGCGTTCTTCAAGGACGCGATGCTCGATCGCTTCTACGCGATCTGCAACTGCTGTTCCTGCTGCTGCGGCGCGATGCAGGCGTGGCGTTCCGGCACGCCGATGCTCGCCTCGTCGGGCTACGTCGCCCGGGTCGATGAGGCGGCGTGCGTCGGCTGCGGTCGCTGCGCAGAGGTCTGCCCGTTCGGCGCGATCGGCGTCGATGAGGGTCTCGCCCATGTCGATGCAGCCGCCTGCATGGGGTGCGGGGTCTGCGCGTCCGCCTGTCCGAACGACGCCGTCGTCCTCGTCCGCGATCCGTCGAAGGGCGAACCGCTCCGGATCCGCGAGCTGACCGAGGCCGGCGGCTAGGTCTGCTCGGATCGGAGGGCAGCCCTGCGTGTCTGAGAAGTCGCGAGATGGTGTACAATCGGCTCGTTCGAACGAGAACGGCAAACCCGCCGAAAGGCGGGGGCGCAAAGTCACGGATCTACGGGAGGTTCCTACGATGGCCGGACTGCCGAAACGAACGTCTCTTTTTGCCCTCATGGCGTTGATCGTCACGATGATCGCGTGGAGCGGGGCTTCGCAGGAGGTCCAGACGGACTCGAACGTCGTCGACCCGATCATCGTCGAGCAGATCACCGACGCAGTCGAATCGAATCCGGCGGCGACGGACGAAGAGAAGGCCGCGCTGATCGAGGTCCTCGTCGACGCGGTCGGCGAGGGAACGATCGATCCGGCGCTCGTCGACGAGATGCTTGAGATCGTCGGTTGGGATGAGCTTGTCGAGGGGGTCGGGGACACGATTGCCCTCATCGAAGGGGCGCTCGGCGACTACGTCGCCGGTCTGATCGACGATCCGCTCGCCGGACTGACGGACGAAGTCGATGCGACGCTGACGCCGGACGGGATCGTCAACGCCGTAACGAAGGCGGGGGCATCCGATGACGTTGTCGCCGAGGTCCAGAGCCTCGTGGCGAGTGGGATCCCGCCGGGAATCGTGCTGCGGGTAACCAAGGCCGGGCTGCGGGACGAGGATCTCGACGTGTCCCAGCTGCTGGCCGACCTGGGCGCCCTGTTTGCCGAGAATCCGGACATCGCGCCGGGCGAGGCGGCGAACACGGTCCTCGAACAGGGCTCCCATCGGCACCAGGAGCAAGAGGAGAACCAGAACGAAGGCTCCGATGAGGTCGAGAACCAGGAGCAAGAAGAGAACGTGAACGGATCCGCGAACGGGAAGGGAAACGGAGAGGACAAGAGCAACAACGGGAACAAGGGCGGCAACGGAAACAAGGGGGGGAAGGGCTAGAGAAGAACGCCTCCTGAGACAGGGTGCGCACTTCCGATGCCGGTCGGCGTCGGGAGTGCGCTTCCTTGTCGCGTCCCGGTTGACATCAACGGTCGTGTCCGGAAGACTCGGACGGTGAGGTGATCGTGCTGATGATTCGACGACTGGTCGTGATGGGAGTTCTCTTGGCCGGACTGGCCGTGGTCGGAACGGCGGAGTCGGACGTGGCGCCGGCGGACGTCCTCGCCTCGCTCGTTCGCCCGGGGATCGTGGCGGAACTCGACAAGGGATGCGAGAGCGAGTACGTCGCCGACGAGCGGTACACGATGTCGGTGACGGTCGAGCAGCCGGCGTACCTGACCGTCTTCTTCTTCCTATCGGACGGTCGCGCGCTGCTCGAGTTTCCGTTCAAGGGCTACACCGAGCACCGGCCGGGACCGCTCGATGCGAGCGTTGCGTACGAGGTGCCGACCGACTGGCTGGTCGACGGTCCGGGCCGATTCTTCGTGCCGAGGACGCCGGGCCCGGCCGTCGCGGTGGCGATCGCGTCCGCGGAGCGGCTCGTCATCCCCCACAGCACGACGCGGTGCCACGATCAGGGGGTCTCGCAGTGGCTGATCGCCTACACGCACGAAGAGGCCGTGGCGGTCATCCTCGACGCGCTTGGGGCACTTCCCGAAGGGGCGTGGTGGGCGGGCGCCGTCTGCCCGTTCACGTTCGTCGCGCCCGAGCCGGTCGAAGGAGAAGAGGGCGAGGAGGAGCTTCCGGCCGGGTTCTTCATCTGCCCGTAGGAAAGCGGAGCCGGACCATGCAGATCGCGGAGAGCCGACGATGAGCGAAGAACGATTCGAGACGACTCGGACGATCCTGCGCGGACTTGAGGCGGCGGACGCCGAGCGCCTGCAAACGTACCTGAACGCACCGACGATGATCGGCCGTCGATACGTCCCGTGGCGGATCCCGGACGTCGCGCCGCTCTCGTCGAGCCGGGTCGAGGGGATTCTCGAGGCGTGGTCGAAGGAGAAGAAGGGGTTCGCGGTCGGGATCGAGCTCCGCGAGACGGGCGAGCTCGTGGGGCACGCGGAGTGCAACTGGCATTGGGACACCCACTGCCCGGGGATCGGGATCGCGATCGCGCCGGATCACCAGCGGAGGGGAATCGGATTCGAGGTTGCCTCTCGTCTGATCGCGCACCTGTTCGAGAACACGCCCGCGCACAACGTCAGCGGATGGGCCGCGAGCTGGAACGAGGCGGGCCTCGCGTTCGCGAAACGGCTCGGGTTCGCCGAGAGCGGGCGGATTCCGCGGAGCGGGATCCGCGACGGCGCCTACGTCGACGCAGTGATGGTCGACATGCTGAAGCCGGAGTGGGCCGCCGCGAGGGAGGGCGCCGATGGCACTTGAGGGGCGGCTCGTTCTTCTGCGCGAGGAGCGCAGGGAGGATCAGGCGGTGTTCGCGCGGCTGCGGAACGACCTCGAGACCCAGGGCTGGAACGTTGCCCTCCCGCCGAGTTACACCGAGGCGATGCACATCAAGCGGTTCGAGGCGATGGAGTTCTCCTACGACCGCGACAGCGCGCGGTTCTCGGTCGAACGGAAGGAGACAGGCGAGCTGGCCGGCTTCATCACCTACAGCGACCTCGAGCCGCGGCTCGGGGCGACGATCGGGATTGCGATCGCCAAGCCGTTCTGGGGGACCGGGGTCGCGTTCGACGCGCAGGAGGTGCTCCTCCGGTTCCTGTTCCTCGAGCTCGGTCTGCGCGTCGTTCACCTCTGGTCGCACAGCGGGAACCCGCGGGCGATCGCGCTGGCGGAGAAGGCCGGGTTCTCGGTCTCGGGACGGATTCGCGAGGGGATGTACAAGAACGGCGAGCTCCTCGACACGGTGGTGATGAGCCTCCTGCGCGAGGCGTACTTCGTACAGCACACCGAGT
>Ga0180434_10000055_pt1 | contig 154759 bp, 137 predicted proteins | sample SS_ome_7_FD_132453 | JGI IMG/M metagenome (GOLD analysis project Ga0180434, IMG submission 132453) | Hypersaline lake sediment archaeal communities from the Salton Sea, California, USA - SS_1_D_2 metaG | ecosystem: Environmental > Aquatic > Non-marine Saline and Alkaline > Hypersaline >... | reverse complement strand
TACTCCGGCCAGGGAGATTCGGATGGGAATTCACCGCCCAGGCTTAGAGCATAAATCTGGGTTCCTGAATTCGTCCGACCATGTAATTCTACAACCCATTCTGATACACCATCATTATCGATATCTCCCCACCATGCACCGTTCTCAGCTCGTCTGGAAATAGCTATGTCATCGTTTAGGTAATATGCCTCTAATTTCCCGGTGACAGCATCCGTAACAATGGGGAATGGAGCTAACCACAAGACTTCCAACATACTATCGTTGTCGATATCGGCAATTAATTGATATGATGACCAATAACTAGATACCGCTCCCAATGGAAGGTATCCTTCTTGACTTAATTTTGTGAAATTAATATCCCACATAATAAAAGGAGTTTTTCCACTGATATCGAGAGCATACGCATTATCACTTGTCATTACCACCATATCCATGCCCCCATCCCTATCGAGGTCACCTATTGCCTGACAAAGCCTTATATTCGAATTGAGAACGGGATGTTTCCATACCCATTCCTCTAAACCATCGGGACCGATACTTATCACCGAGGATGTAGGTGCACTTGTCCATGTTAGGGCTTCAAAAAAACCATCTTTATCTACATCTACAACAATTACCTCGTTAATCCCAATATTTGCTCTAGTGTCAAATCTCCATTTCTCTGATCCAGATATTGCATCAATGCAGTATACATAATTATCCTGACAAGCCCACACCACGTCATATAATCCATCCTGGTCAATGTCACATATTGTGGGATGACCCAGATTTCCTCCTTGTGTTTGAAATGATGTCCACACCCTAATCCCCAGATGGTTGATGCGGTGGATGAATCCATCTTCAGTATTCATGAAGAACTCGACATAGCCATCCCCATTCACGTCAAATGCTTGAGGAGCACCCATCATACTCTGGCGGTTGGGTTCATCCCAGGACCAAACCAGATTACCGTCACCATCAAGTACATGAAGCCTTCCACCAATTCCTGCAAAACAAAGCTCGAAGACACCATTATTATCGACATCGACTAAGGATATTTTACTGGTCGGGTCACCTAGAAGACCAGGCATGTCAAGCGAGGGATAAACCCACTCCAGTCTGGTGTCGTGGCTGAAGCACCAAAGTCTTTTACTGTCACCTCTTCTAGTCCCGAAAATAATTTCGTTCTCTCCATCATTGTCCACATCCCAAACAGTTTGGGTACTTCTGTGACCTGAGCCGAAGATAGTGGTTTGAAATAACGAGCTAATGTTTAAAACCCATTTTACGGAAAGCTGGGGGATCTGGGGTTCCCTTTGTATTATCGAGAAATTTACCTGGGCAGAGTTTATTGCATACTTATCTGAAACATAAACGACTAGGTCATGTAAACCATTCCCTAACTCTAGATCAACATCCTTCTCTACAATAATGGGGCAGACTGTAAAATACCCAATATACCTTTGTGTATTTTCTCCGCTAAGAACTGCGCTCCCATCGACTTCCACCCACCACTCAATTTCTATCGGGTCAAGATCAACGTCATCAACCCTAAAATTAATAGACCTTAAACCCGTATATATTTCCCCTTCCTCGGGAGCATTTATAGTAATATAAGGAGTATTTTCGACGATCCGAGTTTTCGAAATATTTAACGAGATCATTATAGAGTCGAGATATTCAACTTTTATCTCGGTCATCAAATCAAATTGATTTTTCGGTAGCAAAAAGACCAGCCAAAAACCAACACTTGAAAAAGGACTTAGATTATAGTTCTCATGTTTCCAGCGGATTATCCTAAGATCATTGCACGCGGACCCTCTAAAGAATTGTGACCATTTATGATAATAACAGGACCTGATAGGACCATCATCAATTTGAATTCTTATCTCTAAAGGGTTAACAATATAGTAAAAATCATGATTATTGTCCAATTCCACCCAAACAATCAACTCTCTCTCCCCAACCACATCCCCCATAGCCAGAACCTCAAGACTAATCCCATCTGTGGAATTAGTATTACCGAGAAAAGTATGATTCACATGGACAGGAGGCCATACCCTATTACCCAGTTTCGCATTGTCAAATGCGTATACTGGGCTGGCAAATAACAGGAAAAAAATTAGTAATTCCTCGAAATAGTCACATATCACCAAACCAAACTCCTAGAATTGTAGGAAGCCTTCTTCTCAATATTTTGATAAAAAAAGAAAAAGGTTGTTATTGTTAATCTATGACATAGAGTCCTCGGGTTGGTTGATTGTCATCAATCTCACAATTAATGATCTCTGTATTTGCGTCCGGGTCATCGAGATGAGCTCTGCATAAAAATACGAATTTAAATTCGGAGCTATCATAAACGTATGTTGATGATAATGTTTTTGTTGATTCAGGAGTCTGGTCGCCATCGAATTGGTGATCATCCCCGCCTACATATGTCCAGCCTCCCCCTGATTTTTTATATATATGTAACCATGCCTTGTAGTATGCTGCACTAGATGAATCTTGGATCTCGTTATACTCTAACAGATATTTTAGTGCGGTGTAGTCTCCGTCCTCTAATTCTCCTGAGTCTGTATACCATTCACATGTCCAGCCATAGTATCCACTTCCTGTGCCACTATCAAAATCCCCTGTACCTTCGTACATTGGTGTGGCCGGTGGTTCGCTGTACATTTGCCCCCATACTTCGCAGTCACCCGTTTCATATGAAACTAGCTCATAAGCGTAATCATAACTTGCAGTACATTCGATGTAGACTTCCAATGCCCAGGAAACATTCATAGTAACTAATATGACTGAAAAACCTATTATTGGCAATAAAGTTCCCTTTTTCAGATTTCCACCTCCTTTCCCTTTTTCAGCTCATAAAAGAGCTGATCTCATCTATAGCAAGCTTTGAACAGCATATATACTATTGTTCGAAACTGGTTACGGTAAAGTGTGACATTAGGATTAAGCCTCAAGTTTTTTCCAGACATATAGTGCGCTCTTTGAGACTTTGAGTTCCTTGGCAATATCGGTCCAAGATATCCCCTTCTTATGAAGCGCCTTGGCTTCGGGAAGAACTTTTTTTCCTATGGAGGATAAGGATCTATAGGGTCCATACGAATTATCTGTCACAACCTAATGTAGTAATGAATTACTTAAAAAAGTGGGTTAAAAACAAGTTCGTCTCTCGTCTCTCCTAAACACTTTTTCTCGCCCCCCAGACCAAATGTAATTATTATGGGATTCTCATGCCCCATCATCGTCAGATCGACTGCATCAATTATCAGAAGACCTTTTTTCCGGTTATAAGATAGGCTTATGCCTAACCCCAGACACCGAAGTAAGCTGATGCCGAACGAGCCGGGAGTTGCACCAAGTGCCATGCCCAGGAGGAGCACCGAGATCAGGGGCAAAATCATTGTTTTCATTCATCCGCCCCCTCATACCAGGAAATTTAGTACCAGGGAAATGGTGAAGATGCTCATCAGGGTTCCCGTGAAGACGGTGGCGGCAACCAGGTCCGGCCTGCAGCCGTACTTCTTGGAGAGCATGAAGCTCGCCACGGCCGGGGGCATTGAGGACTGGAGGATGACGACGCCCCTCGCGATTCCCTCGAGGCCCAGGGCGGTTGCCACCAGGATTCCCAGTCCAAGACCAAGGCCGATTCGCATCGAGGCCGAGAGAAGTGCCGAGGGAAGGTCCCGCCTTGGAGTTATCGAAGCGAGGCTCATCCCGAGGGATACCAGGAAGAGCGGGATGGCAGATTGGCCAAGGAGGTTGACGGCCCTTTCGATGATTACAGGTATCTCTATATCGAGGAGGCTCACGGTGATTCCCGCGACCGTGGCGTAAACGAGGGGGAGTTTGAAGACCTCGACCCAGGGGCGGTTCGTGGTTTCACATGTCCTGGCCGCCAGGAATATGCCGAGGGTGTAAGTCATAACCGCAGATGCCACGAAGAACATCACGACTATTCCCAGGGATTCCTCGCCGAATGCGAAGAGGGATATCGGGATTCCGAGGTTCCCGGAGTTGATAAGGACCACTGGCAGAACCCTGCTCTCCCTGTCCTGAAGGCGTAGCCCGCTGAAGAGTATCCAGGATATCGCCAGGGTCCCGAGGATGATCAGGAATGCCGAGATTGAAACGGGGAGGAGCTGGCCGATCGAGTAATTCTTCGCCGATAGTGACCCGAAGACCAGGCACGGGGACGCCAGGTAAAGGGCGGTGTCTATCAGGGGCCCCAGGTCCAGCTTCCTCCTCTTCTGGAGGGCGTATGCCAGCCCTATGACGATGAAACTCGGCAGAACCGTCTCGAGGATTGCCATTAGCTCGACCCGAAATCCGGTGCACCTTTCATTACTGTTTTCAGGAGGGCGGAATGATCGATGAAAATACATATCACGGGGGAAGGGAGCATCACAAATTGGTGAGTTTTATGACCCCCCGGGAGCGGATCTGGGCAGCGCTGAACAAGGAGGAACCGGATAGGCTACCCATGTTCGAGTTCGATGTCCAGATACCGGAGAAGATCATCGGGCCCAACCCCCTGAGCCGTGAGGAGGCGGGCAGGTTGAAGGAGAAAGGGAAAGAGCTCAGGGTGAAGGAGCTCGATTTCGAATACAGACTCAGGCTCTGGAAGAGACTGGGGTATGACATGATATCGGTACCGGTGGAGCTGCTTCCCACCGCCAGGCGTCTGGCCCCCGACCTCGCCTACCTGGGAGGCTGCGGGACGGTTTCCCCCATGCCGGGGAGCATGGGTGACATCGAGACGATCCGGCGCTTCTACTACGATCAGGGTACCGTCAGGAAGCAGTGCAGGGAGATGACGAGGAACGCCATAGAACGAGCCAAGGAGCAGGTCGATGCCGGCTTCTACATCATCAGGGGAGGCCTGGATGACATGGCCGGTAAGGAGGGTCCATACCTGGCCCCCCGGTTCTACGAGAAGTTCATCTTCCCCAACCTGGCGAGGTTAGCGAGGGTCATAAACGGGCTGGGAGCGATGCTTCTGGTACACAGCGACGGGGACCTGAGGCCCATACTCGATGGGCTCGTGGGTTCCGGGATAGATGCCCTGCACTCCATTGACCCATCCTCGAACATGGACATCCACCAGGTCAAGGAGAAATACGGGGACAGGATATGCATCTTCGGGAATGTTGACTGTGCTTGGACGCTGACGAGGGAGAACGTCCAGAAGGTGGTGGAGGAGACCAAGTCTGCGATAAGGAGGGCTGCACCTGGAGGGGGCTACGTGCTTTCAAGCAGCAATGTAATTCACGCGGCAGTGCCGGTGGAAAATGCTCTGGCAATGGTCGAGGTCGGGCACAAGTACGGAAGGTACCGTTGAGAAGCAGGATGAGTACATGGAGGATTTTTTCACGCTACCACACCAGGAGGTCAGGCTCCCAAAATTGGATGCCGAGGGATGGGTCCTTGACATCGGCGGGGGAGGGGAGGGCATAATAGGTCTTCTGCAGGGAAGCCGGGTTGTGTCGATAGATACCAGCCGTAGGGAGCTGGAGGAGACCTGCAACGATTCCCTCAAGATCGTGATGGATGCCTGTGACCTAAAGTTCCTAGACGAGACATTCGATGCGGTTACCTCATTCTTCGCCCTGATGTACGTGCCCGGGGACAAATGGGGTGATGTGTTCGGGGAAGCCCACAGGGTGCTGAAGGAGGGTGGGCAGTTTTTCATCTGGGATGCCCGATTCCACGTTCCCGCATCCGTGGACAAGGAGATCAGTGTGGTACCCCTGACGGTTATGCTACCAGATGGCAGGTCGGTGGAGACAGGGTACGGCTGCAAGATACACGATCAGGACCTTGGGGACTTCCTGGATCTGGCGGGCAAGTCGGGGTTCGAGGTCCTGGAATCCGATTACACTGGCGAGACCTTCTTCCTTCAGCTGAAAAAATCACCAGGATAGAAAGCATTTCAAAAAGCAAGATCGGTTTGGAATCGTTGATCTAAGGAATGGGTGGCGCTCATGGATGAAATTGCTGAGGCTATTGTCGATTTCGAGGATAAGAAGGCGAAGAGGCTTGCGGCAGCGGCCCTGAAGGGTGCCGGTGGCTTCGAGAGGGTCGTGGAGGCGATAAGGGATGGCATGGAGGAGCTTGGACGCAGGTACGAGAACAAGGAGTACTTCCTCTCCGACCTCATAATGGGAGCGGCTTTGGCGGAGGACATCTTCGAGATGAGCAAGCCCTATATCGAGGGCAAGACCCCGGAGGTCAAGGGAAGGATAGTGACAGGAACTGTCGAGGGCAGCGTCCACAGCATGGGCAAGAGCATACTGATCTCCATACTCGTCTCCTCGGGTTACGAGGTTTTCGACGTGGGGGCGAACTGCCCGGCCGAGAAGTTCGTCGAGAAGGTCAGGGAGGTCGAACCGCAGGTTGTGGCGCTCTCGGTCGGCCTGACGCAGGCCCTGCCAAGCGTGAAGAAGGTGGTGGACGCCCTGGAGTCCGCTGGATTGAGAGAGAATGTCAAGATTATCGTTGGTGGGAACGCGGCCAACGAGGACAGGGCGAAGGAGGCCGGGGTCGATGCCTACGGGGACTCCGCGATAGCGGGGCTCCGGATAATCGAATCCTGGACAGACTAGCTGCAGGGAACATTGAGGGGGGTGGCACGACGGGCGAGGTTCCAAGGCCGGAGCATCCAAGACCGGATCTTAGAAGATCAGGCTGGCAGAACCTGAACGGAACCTGGAATTTCGGGGTTGGGGAGGGGAACCCGGAGGAGAAGATAGTCGTGCCCTTCCCGCCGGAGGCCAGTCTCAGTGGGATCGGCGTGAGGAATTTCATGCCCACCGTTCGCTACTCCCGGACCTTCAGGCATGACAGGATTGCTCCCGGTGGAAGGGTCCTGCTTCACTTCGGAGCGGTGGACTTCGAGGCAAGTGCGTGGTTGAACGGGAGGTACCTGGGTAACCACATCGGAGGGTACACCCCCTTCACATTTGAGATAACAGATGAGATACTGCCAGGTGAAAATCTGCTGCTGGTGGAGGTCAGGGATGACAACCGAACCGGAGTTCAGCCAGCTGGAAAGCAGTCGAGAAAGCCCGAGTCCCACGGTTGTATGTACACCAGGGTCACAGGGATATGGCAGACAGTCTGGCTGGAGGATGTTGGGCGGAGCTTCGTCGATGGGGTGACGGTGGGAATGCCGGGGTCGGGACGCAATATCTGGGCCATCGTTGACCTTGGGGGAAGACCCGCGGGAAACGTGGAGATCGAGGTATCACGGGACGGGAACGTGGTGGGAAGGGGCCGGAGCCCCGCCACCAGGAACACGAAGGTCCCACTGGAGATAGAGACGCCCGTCCTCTGGAATCCCCTTGACCCGAACCTCTACGATGCCACCATTACACTCAGCTCGAACGGGGGGGTATTGGACAGGGTCGAGAGCTACTTCGGGCTGCGGTCTGTTTCAATACGGGGAAATAGCTTCCTGGTAAACGGGGAGAGGGTTTTCCAGCGTCTCGTTCTGGACCAGGGTTACTACCCGGATGGAATATATACGGCGCCCACTGACCAGGACCTGAAGCGGGATATAGAGGTCTCCATCGAGATGGGTTTCAACGGGGCAAGGCTCCACCAGAAGGTCTTCGAGCCGAGGTTCCTCTACTGGGCCGATCAGCTTGGCTATCTCGTCTGGGGTGAGTATCCCAGCTGGGGAATCGACATGGCAAACCCGGATGCATGCGATAACCTGATGTCGGAGTGGTCAGAGGTGGTCAGGAGGGATGTGAACCACCCATCGATCATTGGCTGGTGTCCCTTCAACGAGACACCGGTGGACCAGAACGAGAGCCTGGTCCGTGCCGTTTACGAGCTAACTAAAAGACTGGACCCGGGACGTCCTGTGATCGACACCAGTGGCTACACTCACGTCGTCACAGATGTGTACGACAGCCACGACTATGATCAGGATCCCGAGAGATTCGCGGAAAGGCACCGTTCTATTATGGAGAATGGAATCCCCTACCAGAACCACCCGCACCAGGATGTTGAATATGCCGGGCAGCCGGTCATGGTGAGCGAGTTCGGGGGTACCTGGTGGAATCCCGGACAGATCGGGAGGGATGACTGGGGGTACGGGGAGAGACCGGTAACCGGGGAGGATTTCCTGGAGAGGTACGGGGCACTGGTCGGCGCCCTCCTAGGGAATCCAGGGATCGCGGGCTTCTGCTACACCCAGCTCTACGATATCGAGCAGGAGGTAAACGGCCTCTGCACGTACAACCGGGAGGCCAAGTTCGACCCGGCGGTGTTCAGGGAAGTTAACTCGAGGAGGGCAGCCTACGAGGAATATCCGGGGGGAGATTAACTGACGCAAGGGGGCGCCCTGAAGATAGAACCCGCCTGCCGCAGACACCTCCGGGCAATCACCGAGATATACAACGATGCGGTCGTTAGAACTACGGCGACCTTCGACTCGGTCCCGAGGACCGTGGAGGAGCAGGAGGCCTGGATGGATGGGCACGGGGGTAGGTACCCCATAATCGTTGCATCGATTGATGGCGAGCCGGTGGGGTGGGGCTCCCTGTCGGCCCACAATGAAAGGTACTGTTACCGGAATACTGCTGAGGACTCGGTTTACGTCAGGAGCGACCTCAGGGGCAGGGGAATCGGAACCCGGATCCTGGAGGTCCTGGTCGGGGAGGCGAGGCGGTCGGGATACCACGCCCTGATAGCCAGGATAGATGCCGGAAATGAGGCCAGCATTGCCATACATGCAGCGGCTGGCTTCGGGGAGGTGGGCAGGCTGAGGGAGGTTGGATACAAGTTCGGGCGTTGGCTGGATGTGGTCCTGATGGAGCTTCTGCTCTAGGCACTGCTGTAATATTCCTCGAATACCCTGCGCAGGATGTTCTTTCTCCCCTCCTCGGTTTCCATGGCCCCACCCTTTACCAGGGAGATGGCTATCTCCTCGACTGCTACCGGGTTGATTGGGAGGGTTATGGTGCCGCTCCGGTGGATCTTCATGCCGGTCGCGGGGAGCTGGACCTTCGAGGTGGCTTCGCCAAGCCCCCTTATGTTGCTATCGCCGGAGTCGGTCAGGAAGCGTGCCTTGCCCGAGTCCCCCATCTCCCTGACTATCTTTCCCGGTTTGAAGGAGTATGCGTCAGCGTAGAAGTGCTTGAAACCGTAGGTACTTGTGTTCTCTCCGAGCCTGTCGTAATCTCCTACGTCCCTTATTATCAGCTGGTGTTCGACCTGGACATCTATACCGGTGACCCTCCAATCATCGGTATCTATCTGGAGATGGTTCATGCGACCTATCTTCCAACCGGGCCCGGCGAATACCTCCTTTCCCCTGACCCTGGTGTACTTCACCGTGCTTCCCTTGGAAGGCTTCCAGTCACTTCCCTTTGAGGATGGATCCAGGATGTAATCTTTACCATCGAATGTGAACAGACCTCCCTTGATGGGCCTTGACCTGAAGCCCATCGATACACTTATCCCGAGAACTACAGGGTCTTTCAGTGTCAGGTAGAAGTCGTGAACGGTGCCGGACCACTTCCCGTTCAGAAAGGCGTTCTTCCCAACGATATCCTCGTCATTCATCCATCCCCCTCCTTCATACCATATCTTTGTCTCAAGAGATATAAGTAAATGACTATACTGGAACTAACTTCGGTGGTGAGATGAGGGATACCGTTGGAGATGATTTTCAGAGGGCTACCAAATACGGGAGGGACAAGCTGTCCGGTGGGGGCCTTGACTGGTCGGGGAGGCCGGAGACCTACAAGACCTACCCCGGATCGCCCCGTTTCGAACTACCGGGACCCGCTGAAACGGGGGGCAGGCCAATCTGGGAGGTAATTTCGGAGAGGAGAAGCGTGAGGAGGTTCGTGGGCGAACCACTTTCCCTGGAGGACCTCTCTCAAATGCTCTGGGCCTGCCAGGGCATCACGGGTACCAGGGGTGAGCACGAGTTCAGGGCATCGCCCTCGGCCGGAGCGCTTTACCCGGTAGAGACCTACGTAGTGGCCAGCCATGTGGATGGTCTTGAGCCCGGGGTCTACCATTACTCTGTTCTGGCCCACGGTCTGGAGCAGCTATACAGGGGTGATTACGGGGAGCGGGTTGCCATGGCCGCCCTGGACCAGCCAATGGCCGGCCAGGCCCCAGCGGTTTTCATCTGGACAGGGGTTTTCCAGCGAGCGAAGTGGAAGTACAGACAGAGGGCCTACAGGTACGTCTACCTCGATGCCGGTCACCTCGCCGAGAATCTTGCTCTGGCGGCAGTTGCGCTGGGCCTGGGGACATGCCAGATCGGGGCCCTTTACGACGATGAGGTAAACGAGATCGTTGGAGTCGATGGCGAGGACGAGAGCACCCTCTACATGACGGTTGTAGGAAGACCTCGCTAGCGACAGCCGAAAACCCTATCAATGAGCAGGTGATTCTGGATGCCATGTGGAGCTTCTCCTACCCGATGGAAGAACAGTATTACTGCTACCCTATTCCCCGCATAACGATACCAAGGTTTGCCGACCTTCCCCTCCCGGACCTGCCAGTTGCGGAGGGTGAGTTCGAGACCCTGACCGAGATACCCCGACTGGTCAACTACATGGATGGAACTGAAAGCCCGGACAGGGCCAGGTTCTGGCTGGGCTATGACTCGAATTCCTTCGTGCTGATCGGGAGGCTTTACGGTCCAATTCACGGGAGGGATGATATCATCGAGGACCAGTTGGAGCATGAGCAGCTTCACATCGTTATCAACCCCACCCCCAAGCGCCTCCGGGGCTTCAGGATAAGGTTGAGGCCGGGCGGGGTGATGTCCATAGATTCCGGTGGCGAGGATGCCCCGGGACCGTGGTGGGATGAAAGTGGTGAGATTCGGCAGGTCATCGAGGAGGACGGCTGGAGCTTTGCCGTCAGGATACCATTCTCGCTCCTGGGCGTGGAATGCCCTGACAGAGGCCAGGTCTGGAGGATTAACCTGTTCAGATACCTGTACAAGCGTCAGGAGGACAACTCTTCGTGGTCCGTGATGTACCTTGGCAGGATCGATATCCCTGAGAGGTACGGGGAGGTGGTCTTCGGCGATGATGTCTCCGGGGGAATCCTCGAGGACGAGGTTGCACCAGGGAGAAGCAAGGTGCGCTGGATGGTTCGCTCCGAGGATACCCGAAAGCTTTCACTCGAGGTCCTCAGGGGAGAGGAGATTATCTTCCGCAGGGTCGTGGAGGTCGATACGGGTAGGAGGGTCATTGGGCAGGAATTTGAGCTGGGCGATGGTGGGAGCCTGCTCCTGAGACTTGTGGATGACCGGGGAGAGTCAATAGCGACCTGGCCGGTTAATACCGGTTGCATGGAGATCGGCCCCAGAATCGGGAAGCTGCACAGGGCCGCAATATCACTCATGGAGTCAGGGTGCAGTAGGGTTGCAGAGGGTGGATGGGAGGTAATGGAGGGGGTAAAGAGCCTCAAACACAGGGCGGCCTCGAATGAAATTGACCCCGATTCATGGCACGGGCTGGAGCTCTCCCTGCGCTCGCTGGAGAGGACGGCGAGAATTTTGGAGGTCAGGTCCGGCCTTTCAAAGCCTGATGGCGGGGTAGCTCTGCTCGCGGTAAACAGTCTGACAAAGATAATCCGGGGTCTACCGGTTCCGGATATCTTCTCGGAAGAGGGCGAACTGGCGGCACCGGGGCGGGGGAGTGACTCGGTCCAGCTGGTGGTGTTCGCCTTCGACGAGGATTTGGAGGACTGCGAGATGATGATCTCGACCCTGGTGGGACCGGAATCGGAGAAAATCCCCGGTAACTGCATTGAACTCTACAGGGTCGGGGACGTGGTTACCAGGCGTCCCAGGTACCTAGTAAAGCACGTGGGCCCCCACCCCGATCCCCTCATGCCCGCTTCCAGTTTCAACGTCCGGAGCGGTGGATACGAGGTTTTCTGGTTGACCGTTAGCCTTCCATGTGGGGTGAGACCCGGGACATACCGGGGATGGGCGGAGGTGAAATCAGGGGGATCCGCCAGGGCGAGGATCCCACTATCCCTCCAAGTCTGGGGTTTCGACCTTCCCGCAAGGACAACACTGAGGACGGCCTTCCCGATGTTCGAAAGAGAGATCGAGAGGTTCTACGGGAGGCCCCTCGAGGAGGAAATGCGTTGGAGGTACTACGATTTCCTGCTTAGAAGGAGGATAAGCCCGTCGTGCCAGTACGAGAAGCACCCGAGACCCCGCGAGGAGGACATGGAAAGGGTGATGTCCCGGGAAACGAACGTGGTGTCCATGGGTTACTTGGAATACGATGAACTCGACAGCTACATCAGTGGCATCAGACCGATGGTGGAGTTCCTGAGGTCCCGGGGATGGTTGAAATGGGCATATGCCTACGGCTTCGACGAGGTCGGACCACCCGGGTACGAAAGGTTGAAGGAGGCCTACGGGAGGCTGGGGGAGGCCTACCCGGATCTTCCAAGGGCCTGCACGATAGGACCGGAGCACGATCTACCGGAGATATTTGGAACCGTGGACATATGGATTCCCCAGACTGACAGATTCGAAAGGGTCTACCATGGGAGGCAGTCGGCGGGTGACGAGCTCTGGTGGTACGTCAGCATGTGGCCCAGGCACCCGTTTGCCAACATGTTCGTCGATTACCCCGCCATAGACCACAGGATCCTTTTCTGGCAGTCCTGGAAGTTCGGGATAACTGGGTTCCTCTACTACTGCATTAACCTCTGGTCCAGCAACTGCACAGGGCAACCGCTCATGGAAAAGGAGGTCGCAGCACTCCCGGATTCCCGGGACCGGGAGGCGATCGAGGCAGGTTCAAGGTGGCCCGAGGTTCCGTGGAACACCTACACAGGGCCGACTGCGACCAACGGGGATGGCCAGCTGATATACCCCGGTACCGACGGTGGCCCTCTCAGCTCGGTGCGCCTCGAGTGCGTCCGCCACGGAATAGAGGACTACGAGCTTCTTGCGATGCTCAAATGCGAGGTCGAATCCGCACGGGATAGGGGGGCTTCACCCTCAATGCTGGAAGAGGCCGAGGCACTTCTTGATATCCCCCCGGAGGTCTGCCGGGACCTCACCCGCTACACCGATGATCCCGGGCTCCTGCTCGAGACTAGGAAAGCCGCGGGGGAAATGATCGAGAGGCTATCCTGCCCTCGGTGATGTGGCATCATTTAAGAGATACGGGCGGGATGCTTGGGCAAGGTGATTATCCTGAACGAGGAGGATAGAAAGGAAGCAGAGAAGCTTCTCAGAGAATTCAAGGGAGACAGGTACGCTTTTGGCGATGGGGCTCTGAAGAAGGTCGGGCCCTACGCCGCTGAACTCGGCAAGAGGATCGCAATCGTTGCGGATACCTACATAAAGGGTGGTCCTGTGGCGGAGGAGATCGAGGGCTCGATCAGGTCCGCGGGAGCCGAGGTCATCGACACGTACGACGGTGCGAGGGCAAATGCACCGCGGGAGGACCTCTACAGGCTGGCCTTCCAGGTCACCAAGAACGATCCTGATGGGGTCGTTGTCGTTGGCGGGGGAAGCACCATCGATGCTGCAAAGGCGTCACTGGTGCTGAAGCTCTACGGCGGCCTTATCGACGATTACTTCGGCACGGGCCTGGTTACCGAGAAATCCGGAGGGGAACAGATACCCCTTGTGGCGGTGCAGACGGCCAGCAGCTCGAGCGCCCACCTGACCAAGTACTCCAATATCACCGACCTGGTTACCGGGCAGAAGAAACTAATTGTCGACGAGTCGATAGTCCCGAAGGCCTCCGTTTACCAGTACGATGTCAGCAGGACGATGCCTCCGGGCTTCACCAAGGACGGCGCCCTGGATGGGGTTGCCCACTGCTGGGAGGTCTGGATGGGAGCAACCGGAAAGCCCAACTATGACAAGATAAGCGACGTTGCCTACCTGGGCATCAAGCTGATTGTCGAGAACATCAAGGACGTGGTTGCGGACGGAAACGACATGGAGGCCCGCTACGCGATGGGGCTGGGAACGGACCTGGGCGGATACAGCATAATGCTGGGCGGAACCAACGGTGGGCACCTGGGGAGCTTCTCCCTGGTTGACCTGCTCGCCCACGGCAGGGGATGTGCCGTCCTCAATCCGTACTACACGGTGCTCTTCTCGGACGCAATCCAGGACCAGCTAAAGAGGCTTGCCCCGGTGTTCGAGACCGCAGGTTGCGCGGATGGCATCTCGAAGCTGGAGGGACGTGAGCTGGCAGAGGGAGTTGCCGGGGGAATGATAGCCCTCTCGAAGTCCATCGACTTCCCAGTATCCCTCAAGGAGGCGGGAGCGCCCCACGAGCGCCTCGAGAAGATGATAGAGGCGGCGAAGAATCCGCAGCTGAAGATGAAGCTTCAGAACATGCCCACGCCGATGGACGCGGATGCAGGCGACGTTGACAAGCTGATGGCGCCCACACTCGAGGCAGCCTACACGGGTGACCTGTCACTAATACCCTGACATAGCTAGTTTGTACCAGGCAACCATCACGCCTAGCCACTGCTGTACTCGTAGGCATGAATCTAAAAAGCAGGCACCTGGTAACTTGCACCTGGTTTCACGAGATATTTCCCCAACACAGGACTAACCTGGGGTGAACTGGGTTGTGGTAGTTAATAAGGCCGGGAAAGGCGGGGGGATTGTGTTTGGGGGGATTGTGGAAGAAATAGTCGCCCTTCCCGACCCGTTGCCACGCGGGGCAGCGAGATCAGCTATTAAGTGTTTCCAATTACAGACCCAGGCAGATCTTAGGGTGCATGCGCTAAATCGGATAGGAACCGTACTGTCTGCCGGCCATCACCATGGTTGAATAATTAACCGGCTTGACGGCGGGGTGTATGCTGTTACTGGAAGCGAGGACGTAACCCCCTCCCTTCGCCGCCCTGCCGATTGTGGTCCTCACCATCGAGGCGACCTGCTCCGGGGTTCCCCTCGAGAGGAGGTCCCCGCAGTCGATGTTCCCCATCAGGCAGAGCCTGTCACCGTACCTCTCCTTGACCTCCCCGATATCCATCCCAGCGATGGGCTCCAGGGGGTCTATGGCATCTATGCCGACACCGATCATCATGTCAAGTATGGGCCAGATGTTACCATCGGTATGCTTGATGTGGGGAACGCCCTTCCGGTGGCTCGTGTTCACGGTCGCCTCCAGGTAGGGCAGCACAAATTTTTTGAAGTGGTCCAGGGACATGATGGGACCGGTTCGGTTGCAGTAATCATCGCCGGTGACTATCATGTCAGCGCCCATATCGCAGGCCCTTTCTATTAGCCCCGTCTTGTAATCGGTGACCATCTCTGCGAGCCTGATCGCCATTTTGGGATTGCGGTAGTAATCAACGAGAAGGTTTTTCATTCCATGGAGGTAGTGGGAGAACTCGAAGGCCTCGTGGGAGAGGAAAATAATTGCCATCTCATCGCCATACTGCTTAATTGCCCTCTCAAGGGTCACCAGGCGGTGGTCGTCATCCGGGTCCGGCGGACTGTAACTATCGAGATCCTCCTCGCTAGAAATCGGGCCCCCGCCGGGGTAGGCTAACCCGCTGGGCTCTATCCTCCACCGGATCCCCCACTCATCCCTGTAGGTCGTCCGGTCCTCCCACTCGACTACCTTTGTGTCCTCGAATATCGTCATGCCATCGAGGCCCTCCCTGGCCGCAAAATCCTCCCCTGACATGGGACCTGCGATGGCCTCTATCACGGGATCGTTGATGATGAGCTCCCATATAGGCACGCGATCTGGCTCACCGAGATCCATCGCTGTCAGCATTCTCTCTCGGCCGTTCATGGTCCATGTTTGATCTCTTTCTTGAAATCTTTGCCCTTTTTTGGGCCCATTTATTTGATCCCGGGTGACTGCTGCAGGATGATTAGGATGGATCTGGCTCTTGTAATGACCATGGTTCCTGAGGCGGGCATCGGCGAGGAAATAGCGGAGGCGCTTGTCTCCTCCAGAGTGGCGGCATGCGTCAACGTCGTCGGCGGCGCCACGAGCTTTTATTGGTGGGAGGGCGAGCTACAAAAGGATTCCGAGGCACTGCTCCTCATTAAAACCCGGGCACAGCTGGTATCGAGTGTAAAGGGCACGATTGAGAAACTCCACCCGTACGAGCTACCAGAGGTAATCGTGCTCCCGATCTCCGGGGGTTCCGAGCGATACATCAGCTGGTTAGTTGAGGAGACGACCCGATGAATATTCACATACTTTCGGGAAAATGAAATGTTACCTTTATGATCTGGTAAATACACGGAGGGTACAGTTGAGAAAGATATTGCTAGCTGCCATTGGAATCGTTTTCGTCCTTGTTTTGCTTGCTGCCATGGATAGGATCAGCAGGGAGAAAAAACAGCCACCAGAAGAAATTCCAGAGGGCATACTGGTTGACAGGATGCCAGATAACGCAGATATAATCTTCGTATCGATGAGATATGTACTCAGAGACCTGGACTGCCTGGACGAGGATTATAACGTCAAGAGTAATTTCCTCAACGACGCCGATTGCAACAGGAAGATATACAACGATGAGCTGGACGTCCTCGCCTCCCCGAGACAGCTGTACTCACTGGACGTAGAAACTGGGGAGGTTGTCCAGCTTACCAACCTCGAGTGTGATTTCTCCAGCTCGAAGCCAATAGATTCAACGAGGATAATGGCCGCAGGCATGTGCTCCGATACCGATGGCGATGGGGTTATCAGCACCAAGGATAAACCGGGGATCTATCTGGTTGATCTGGGTGAAAAGAGGGTGGAGTGCTTGACCTGCGAACTGGGACTGGTGTCAATCAACAACCCTGATTACTCGCGGGCCAACGGGAAGATCGTTTTCTCGGCCCAGTGGGAGAAAAAATTCCACAACTACCTCTTTTCCCTGGATCTGGACGGAACCCTCGTACAGATAACCGATAGCGATGAGTACATGGATTTCGATTGTTCCTGGTCGGAGGATGGGACGAAGGTGGTCTTCAGCAGGCTGCCCGTGCAGGATTACCCGTGGGAGATCCCCTCCCAGGTATGGTTGATGGATGCAGACGGCGGCAACCAAGAGAAGATAACGGACGGGGGACCCAACCCGGATGATGAAGGGCCACACGGCCCATATCCAATCGGGATAGATGCGGACCCCGATCTGAGCCCAGATAATAGCCGAATAGTCTTCTCAAGATTGAAAACGGGAAAAATGAACGAGCCCTTCGGTGTCTACGAATTGGTAACAGTAGATGTCATCACCGGGGAGACCACCGTATTGGATTCGAGCTACGCGAACATGATACCCGAGTGGAAGGAGGACGGGATCCTATTCATCAGGCAGGTTGGCTCAAAGACCGACGTGATGGATAGGAAGCAGAGCATGTACACCTACAGGGATGGGGTGTTTGAAAACTTGGAACCCGAACACGATGTCTTCCCGATCGGGACCAACGGGGCAAGCTGGTTAGAATGAAGAACCGTTCCAGGTACAGCTGGACCCGGTGGCAGCAATAGGCGGGGTAGCGGGCCTGGGTGCATCGAGGAAATGCTTTTGAGCGTCGACCCCGAATAACCGGGGAGGGAAATGCAAGAAGCTGATAATGTCCGCAAGATCGGTTCGAGGCTCGAGCTATTCACAGATGGTTGGCTCATCGAGGGGATGCAGGGCCTTGTGCAGAGGCTCAATAACCCCGTTACACGGGAGGTATCCATGGAGTGGAACATGCCGTGGGAGGGGAACACCTGCGCCTACGTCACGGTCTTCGAGGACGGGACAAAATTCCGCATGTACTACCGCGGCTCCAACTACGACTGGGAGAAGAGGAAAAGCACCCACCAGGTTGCCTGCTACGCCGAGAGCGCCGACGGAATTCACTGGGAGAGACCCGACCTGGGTCTTTTCGAGTTCCAGGGCTCCACCCATAACAACATCGTATGGACCGGGCCGGGGAACCACAACTTCGCTCCATTCAGAGACGCCAACCCGGGGGCAGGCCCAGACGCAAAATACAAGGCCCTGGGGGGAGACAGCTCTGGACTCATCGCATTCAAATCCCCGGACGGGATCCACTGGTCGACAATCCGGGATGAACCGGTGATTACAGAGGGCGCCTTCGATTCCCAGAACATCGCCTTCTGGGACGGGCACCGGGGGGTCTACATGGAATACCACAGGCAGTCCAGGGATCGCATAAGGGACATCATGATGTCCACCTCCGAGGACTTCATCAACTGGGAGGACCCGGTGTTCCTAGATTTCGGGGAGACGCCCATGGAGCACCTCTACACCAACGCCGTGACCCCATACTTCAGGGCGCCGCATCTCCTGATAGGGTTCCCAAAGCGTTTCCTGCCCCACAGGAAGAAGGTCGATGAGCATCCGAACCCGGGGATATCAGAGGGCGTTTTCATGACCAGCAGGGACGGTGTGCACTGGCACCGCTGGCAGGAGGCCTTCATCCGGCCCGGGGTTCAAAGGGATCGCTGGTGGGAGAGGTGCAACATGCCCTCATGGGGAGTGCTGCAGACGGAATCATCTATACCCGGCACCCCGGACGAGCTCTCACTCTACGTGAACGAGAAATACTACGAAGAGGGAGACAGGCTCAGGCGCCTGACGCTTAGGCTGGATGGCTTCGTCTCCATCTCGGCTGACTTCAAGGGAGGAGAGCTTACAACAAAGCCCCTGGTGTTCGAGGGCGATGGGCTTGTGCTGAACTACTCGACCTCGGCGGCCGGGGGAATAATGACAGAGGTCCAGGACCGGGAGGGCTCACCCATCGAGGGCTTCGAGATTGAGGAGTGCGAGGAGCTATACGGGGATGAGATCGATGGAAGGGTGAGGTGGAAGTCCGGTGCCAACCTGGGTGACCTGAGCGGCAGCGTGGTGAAGCTCCGGTTCGCACTGAGGGACGCCGACCTCTACTCGCTGCGGTTCGGGTAGGGCTCCCTGGCCTAGTACGAAAGCCTCAGGCGGGTTGCCCCCACATCCCTGTAGGCCCTTCGCCTGACCATCAGGCTCCAAACCGCGAAGCCGGACATTATCATAACGGATGTGACAACCAGCCACTCGGAGAGGAAGACCCAGAACAGCGCCTGGTCCTTGAGCTCGATGGCATCGGCGCTTATACCCATCAGCCTTGGCTCCATTGATTCCATGGTGGAGATCGTTGCGGGGTAATCCTGGTCCAGGTATGTTTCGATGGCCGATTCAACGTCCTCCTCCAGGGTTGTTAGCTCCTCCGAGAGCGGGAAGATATTGGCACCGAAGTTGTCCGCCCACTCCATCATGGATAGCACTAGAGATTTCTGGGCCTGGAAGGTCGCAAGCAGCCGCCTTGCCTCCCGACGGGAGGGTATATCGCTGATTAGGGGCCTGCCCATGGAGTAGAGCACCAGGTTGGTTGTGAGGTCGATCGCGTAGGGATTCTTTCCCCTCGACCCCGGGGCGAGACCCCACCAGACGGTGTTAAACTCGTCGGCACAGACCCACGCAATCCCGGCGCTCTTCCCGCCGGGCCTCCATGAGATGAGCCATGGAAAGCCATTTGGCTCCATGTCGGCCCAGGTTGTCGTACCCTGCCTCGGCGTGGCCTCGCCGTATGCCTCCCCCCAGATCCTCTCAATTCCCAGCTCGACGAAGGGTGCAAAGACAGGCTCCCTCTCCGGACGGAACTTCACCCTCCATGGCCTGTGGAAGTAGAAGTCGTAGTCGTATATTGGCACGATGTCGTAGAGGGTGGTGGGCTCAAAGGCGTGGATCCAGGATGGCCCGAAGCTCGAGAACGATGTGACACCACCCTCCCTGAAGGCGTAGTCCAGGTCATTCAGCTGCCGGGGGGTGAAGTGCTGGACCCGGGCATCAGAGAACACGATGAAGTCGTACATGAGGAGCCCCTCCCTGTTCCGGGGGAAGTACTGCCTGTCTATCTTCCTCTTGTCGGGGTCAGGAAGATCAGCAGGGATCGGCTCGAGGTTGAGGATGAATAGCGGGTCATCCCGGAAGTATCCCGTGAAGGGACAGGCACTCTGGCTGACCTTGCCCAACAGGAAACACCTTATCCTGGCATCCTCCTGTGCACAGACGGTTCCGGCAAGGCAGATGAGAAGAACCGCGATGCATGCCCCTTTTCCATCCAGCACCTATAAAACGCCCCGGCATCATTCGATGGGCCGCTTGACAGTCACCCTGATGATCCTGGTGCAGTAGTGGGCATCGTGTCTCATGTTCTCGATGTCCTTCTCGTCTATGTCCATCTGGCTCCCGGTCATTATCGTCACCTTCCGGGACTCGGGAACCTCGAAGACGGCACAGCTCATCCCGGCGTCCCTGTAGCCGTCGTCTATCCCCCGGTTCCAGGGCTCTATCCTCATGTGTTCCCCCCAGAGACCACCTATCTTCATCTTCACCCCGGACCGTGGGTATTTCCATTCCAGGGGCTCGGCGTGGAGGAGGACGAACCCGGGCGGGCAGCAAGCGCTTCCTATGACTGTAATTCCGGTAATCGGCTCCTTCTCGGTGATTGTGATTGCACCGTAGGGGGGCACGTCGAGCTCTACCCCATCGGGATTGAACTCCGCCCCGACGTAGGGATCGACGCGCCCCAGCTCAACCCTAATATTCGGGTAGTTGAATGGAGCCCAGTACTCGTAGATCACGGGCATGAAAATCCCCTTCTCCTGGGACTTTCCACTCTCCGCAAGGCGCTCTACCTCGGTCTCGATCCTGGAGAACTCGCGGGGGTGTTCCTCACGCCATGGGTTCTTGATTCGGGCCCTTTCAATGGTCATCGTTTTCCCCAGTCCGGGGCCTCTTCCGGATCTGAAAAAGGTTTGTAACGTTGGTGGTGGACACCTAACGAGGCCGGTAGAACTCCTACCGGAGAGATATCGCCATCTAGGAAGCGGGGTTCCCGGTATATCCAGAACCATTCAGCCGGCGTATGTAGATTGTCACCCAAGAGAAGGAGATGATGGCGCCGAGGATATTGGCGACGACCAGCCCCCACCAGACCCCGGGGAGTTTAAATCCCAGGGTAATTGCGAGGATGTAAGAGAGGGGCGGGGTGAAAATAACGGTCCTGAGAAGGGTGGCTATCAGGGAATTTACTCCCTTCCCGGTTCCCTGAAATATGGAGGAGGACATTATCCCGAATGCGGCGCTGGGGTAGAACAGCAGAATAATCCTCAGGAAAGTGATCAGGTCATCGGCAATTCTCCCGGCACCCTCGGCCTGGGTGAAGAGCCCCGCGATCTGTGGGGCGAGAACGAAAGTCGCGATCCCGATTACGACCTCCATTATGAGACCTATGCGGATAGCATACTGGAAGATGCCCTTGAGCTTGTCGTAGGCCCTGGCGCCAAAGGCAGCCCCGCCAACGGGCACCACGGCAGTGGCAATCCCTAGAAGGGGCAGGATGGCTATGGTAGACACCCGCCAGCCGGTGGAATAGACGGCAACCCCGTCGGTTCCCCCTACCTCCACGATTATGATGTTCATGACCAGCATCGTAAGGGACATGGAGAACTGCTGGACCGTGGCTGGAAGCCCAACCTTGAAGATATCCCTGATGATGTGGGAATCGAAGCTGAAGCTCCTGAAGGCGAATGAGACGTAGGTGTCCGCCTTGAAGAACAGCCAGTAAGACAGGAGCATCGAGGTTATGCCCATGGACAGGACTGTTGCGTAGGCCGCACCGGAGACTCCGAGATCGAGGGTGTAGATGAAGATCGGGTCGAGCACGATGTTAATCACCGCCCCGAGTACCATGGCGTACATCGCCCTCTTGGTATCTCCCTCCGCCCTGAGAATCGCGTTGGCAATATTGGAGAAGAACAGAACGATGATCCCAGCAAACAGAATCCTGGCGTAGGAAAGGGTCATCTCAAGGGTCTGGGCGGCACCTATCTGGCGGAATATATCCTCGGCGAAGATGTAGAGCGGGATGGAGAAGCAGGTGGCGATGATCACCATGATGATGATTGTATGGACCGCAACGTTATCGGCGCCGACCTTGTCCCCGGCCCCGATCCTCCGAGAGATCGAGGACGTGCTGCCGACCCCCAGGCCGGTGGCCAGGGCTATGGACATGAACATGAAGGGGAAGAAGAATCCAAGTGCGGAGAGGGCATCAGGACCCAGTCCCGAGACCCAGAGGGCGTCGACGAAGTTATAGATCGTGTGGACCGACATGGCCACGATCATCGGAATGGCGAGCTTGATGATGGCCCTCCGTGGTTCCCCAAGTAGAGTTTTCACTCCGTCGGTCTTGGGTTCTCCCGGGGGTTCTCCATCGGGCATGCGGGAGCTCTGGAAATGTTCTTTTGAATGTTTCCGGATTATTCAGTTTGGACTGTTTCGTGACCGGGTGACCGGGAGAAAAGTGATAAGCGACCCGGCCCTCACGTAGGGCATGAAGAGCAGGGTAGTTATCGAGGCGGACGACAGGATTGCCAGGATAAAACCGGACATATACGGTCACTTCATTGAGCACCTCGGGGGCTGCGTATACGACGGCATCTGGACCGGGGATGACTCCCCGATACCGAACGAGGGAGGGATTCGTTCAGACGTCGTAAGGGAGCTGGGGAGAATACACCCGCCGGTTGTCAGGTGGCCCGGCGGATGCTTCGCGGATGACTACCACTGGATGGACGGCGTCGGCCCGAGGGAGGATAGACCGGTGAGGGTTAACTCCCACTGGGGAAGGGTGCCGGAGTCCAACCATTTTGGTACCCACGAGTTCATGGATTTCTGCACCAGGATTGGGGCCAAGCCCTACGTCTGCGGGAACGTGGGCAGCGGGACCGTGGGGGAGATGCGGGACTGGCTGGAGTATTTAAACTTCGACGGGGACTCGACCCTCACCAGGCTCCGGACCGAGAACGGGCACCCTGGCCCCTTCGGGGTCGAGTACTTCGGCGTCGGGAACGAGAACTGGGGGTGCGGTGGGGGCATGACCCCGGAGTACTATGCCGATCTCTTCAGGAGGTACTCCACATTCCTGTTCTTCGGCGAGCCTCTCGTCAGGATCGGATGCGGATCAGGGGGCGATAACCCGAAGTGGACGAGGCGCTTCTTCGAGGAGCTGGGGGGCGGTGACCCCACGCTCTCCAGGTTAAACCTGATCCAGGGGTACGCGATTCACTACTACTGCGGCACCTCGGGAACCGCCACCGGGTACACCGAGAACCAGTTCTACGAGCTCCTCGAGAGGGGGATGAGGATGGAACAGATAATCGTGAAGCACAGGGCCATAATGGATGGATTCGATCCCCACCGCAACATCGGCCTGATAGTCGACGAGTGGGGCACCTGGCACCCGCCAATGGAGGGAACGAACCCCAGGTTCCTCAGGCAGCAGAACACGATCCGGGACGCGCTGGTTGCGGCACTCACTCTGGACATATTCAACAGGCATGCCGACGCGGTGGTGATGGCCAACATAGCCCAGATGATCAACGTTCTACAGGCTATGGTCCTGACTGATGGGCAGGAAATGATCCTGACCCCAACTTTCCACGTCTACGAGATGTACGCCCCCCACCAGGGTTCCGATTCGGTAAGGTGCAATGTGTCAACGGAGGGGATCACATTCAGCGGACCCGGTGGTGAGGGAACAGTTCCGGTGGTAGCAGGGTCCTGCTCGAGATCGGGGGACGGGATGGCCCTGAGCCTGGTGAACAACCACGCCTCGGATGAGGTCGAGCTTTCAGTGGAGGTGAGGGGGGTTGAGACCGCGGAGCTCAGTTCTTGGCGGGTGCTTGAGGCGGAAGATATCCACGGACATAACACCTTCGACAACCCTGAAGCCGTCGTGCCCGTTGAAAGGGAGATAGAGGAGAGGGTCACGCTGACCCCCGCTTCGGTTAACCTGTTCGAATATGACGTCGATGCCTAGGGCACGGATTCCTCCCTGGTTATGTCGACATAATCCCTGACCCGCTGGACGGTGGTCTTGGGGGTCACGGGGCTGCCCAGTGACATGACGAACTTGCCGTGCCCTCTGCCGACCTCGATCTGGCGCCGGATCTCTGATCTCAATGCTTCCCGGTCGCCATTCTGGAGGACCCCTATGGAGTCGAGGTTTCCGAGTATGCAGCACCGCCCCCCGACGACCTCGTCGACCCAGGCGATGTCGATCTCGAAGTTCTTCTTGCTCTCCTCCAGGGAAACGCTGTCAGGACCGGACTCCACCACCAGGTCCAGGCGATCACCCACGTCACCGCAGAAGTAGTATATGCTCTTACCCCCGAGCCTTCTGATCTCATCTATAATCCTCTTTGTATAGGGGTAAACGAATTTGGTGTACTGCTCCCTTGAGATCTCACTGGCCGAAGTCAGGCACTCCTCGATCCAGAACCCGTCCACGCCCGCTGAAATGTAGGCCCTTATCACCTCGATCCTGGAGCGTGTTACCTCCTCGAGCACCTCTGCCACGAGTTCCGGTTTCCTGAAGAGACCTATTAGCATTCCACCAAGCCCGAAGTGTGACATCAGGGAGCTCCAGAAAGGCGAGGCGATGCTTGCGACAAGGAATTTCTCGTTCCCGAACCGTTCCTTGAGCATGTGGACGTAATCGAGCCTTCCGCTCCCAAGGAAGTCCTTTTCGCCAATAACGGTGATACGCTTCCCAATATCCTTGCTGGACTCGATCAGGGGTTTCTGTAGCATCTCGATCCTGTTTCCCCCGACGGGGGATCTTTTCAGTTCCTCCCGTGTACCGCTCGTCAGGTCGACCATGTAAACCCTGCCTCCCTCCGTCCTGACGGAGTGGTTTTCCCTCCAATCCCTCGCGGGGCACATTCCACAAGGAACCCAGTCCAGGTCGAGTTTTTCCTGAAGGTCCTCCTCGACGCCAAGGCGCCCGGAAAGATCGGGAATACGCGGGGCCCACCAGGGGAGAGATGTAACCTCCTCCCAGTGATCCCTGAGAAAGATCCCCGTGTAGCATATTACCACGGGAAAGTCGTGGTTCAGACCACCTTTCATGGCAGAAATCATTCGTTCCCTGGCCGTTATCAGATCACTTCCCATCAATCATATTTTGTGGTCGGAGGGTCTGCCCCAGTCCTCAATTTTCCGGTCACTCCCTGATGACTGGTAATGGACGGTTATCCTGCAGCTGTCACAGTCCGGTCTGGCCTCGAATAGCTTTCTATCGCCGTGCCGGATGGCCTCCAGGACTAGTGGCATCTCCCTGCGAAATATGGATTCTCTCCAATTGCCCCTGCCAAGAACTAGTCCACCGCTGACGTGGCAGAATACGTGCAGGGAAAGCACGCCTGAATCGCATTTCCACTCCGCGAGAACCTCGTCACGCATGAACCGGGTGTACAACCCGGAGACCTGTCCCCGGTTATAATCGCGGGAGATTGTCAGGAAAAGCTGTCCGGAAAAATCGGAGTGGGTAAGAGTGTACTTTCTTGGGAGCACCAGTATATTTTCATCGGTGCCCTGGCCGAATGTTACCTCGAGTTTTCCCGGGCGAAGGCGGGCCATCCCAACCGGTTTCAACCCAGGGTTAAATCTCCTTCCGGATCCAACCCTTCAGCCCGGGGAGCGAGAAAGGACCAGTCCAATGAAGGTCAGTTTATCCCCCCTTGTCAGACCCTTCTGGTCGAACTTTTTACCAATACCGCTCCCTACCTCATCCCCTCTTCCCTGGCTGTACAGCTGGAGGGCATCAGGGGCACCTGGGGTGTTTTTCATCCATCTCTGGAAATCCTCTATCATCTCGTTTCTGGGGCGGGATATCTTCCAGTAATGTTCGAAAAGATCGCTGCACCATTCGTGCAACCTCGCATCCCCCGAGCTGAAACCCAGGTAATCGAATCTCCCGTCAAGCCTGGGGAAACCTATGACGGCCACGCCCTTCTCTGACATGTAAAGGTATAAGTCGAATTTCTCGAGGAACCTCTCCTGGAGAGATCCATCGGCCCTCCCTTGGGATAGGGCCTTCCGGAAGCTCGGCCTGCTCCATTCCTCCGGGATATCCTGGGGAGGTACGCTGAATGGATCGTCTATGTTCTTCATCAGTATTCCCCTCTCCAGCGCCTCCGTAACAAGAGGTGCATGACTCACGAGGTACTGGTCAGTCATGCTCTGTATGTATTCCTCCGACTCGACCAGAAGCCTGTCCACATTGTGGAACCCGAGGGCGATGTCATCGATGAGCTCGCCCCCAGAGAGATCTCCGAGCCTCTGCAGGAAGCTGCGGGGAATACGGCCGATGTCATGGGTGGATAGGTAGCCGCTGTACCTGTGGGAAAATTCAAGGGCAGGCAGGAGTTTCAGAACCAGTGAGCCATAGCGACTTGTGCGGTTAGACCCCTCCTGGTCCCTTTCGGCAAGCCCGATCTTCCGGAGCCTTGAGAGGTGTCGACTGGTCTCCTGGACGGCGAGGTCGAGCTTCTTGGAGATTTTGGTCACCACCATTGGCTCCTCCTCGAGCTGGCGGAGGATGTTCAACCGGTCCCGACTGGAGAGCTCGAAGAGAAGGGAGCATATGTCTGTCAAGGATATCACCGAATACTGGTATGCAAACTCCCATCCCTGAAAACTAACTCGTGTCTATGGTAATCTGGTAATATTTTTTAGAAAACCTTCCAGAATGCCCATGACGTTTTACTGGTCCCGTGATCTCGAGCCCAGGTCGCATGGAGGGATCCGGGGGAGTTTGGTGGTTAGAGCCCCATTTTACGGGCCACGGGAAGGGCCACATTCCTGCAGTTATTCCCCTAAACCCCTTTCATTACTCCCTGCGCATCTCCTGAAACGAGTTAACACCGCATGCGTCAAATTCAAGGGGTATCTTAAAGGTTGCCGGAGGAAGATGGGACTGAAAGCACCCAGGCAAGGAAGCTTGTGGAGAGCAGGCTCGAGCCCGGCGAGGAGGTAATACTGGTCACGGAGACCGATATCTCCAGGGAGGGCGAGTTCGGTGATAGGCTTCTCTTCGTGACTTCAAAGCGCATAATGGTCTACACACCGGCTGAGAAAGAGCCAGATGTGGAGGTCAGGCTGGACCAGGTTAAGAAAGTCGAGGCATCCCACCTCGTCGGGCAGGTTGCCCTAGAGGCCCATGTTGGCGAGGGCAAGGTCGAGCTTCTTCGCTGTAGTAATTCCCTTTCGACCAAGTTCTCCAGGGTCGCCAAATCACTGATGGATGCTTCAAAGGAGAAGAAAATCCCCGAGTTCGACCTCGAGGAGGAGGAAGCCCGCATATGTCCAGAGTGCGGAAGGCTTCTGCCCGAGAAGGGGAGTTTCTGCCCGGCCTGCCTGAAGAAGAGGAAGGTACTGGCGAGGTTCTGGAAATACGTCAAACCCCACTGGGCCAAGTTCGTGGTTATCAGCGCGATTATCCTGGTTGGCATGGTCGTTTCCCTCGTCCCTCCGCTCCTGGTAAGGACACTGATCGATGACGTCCTGATACCAAAGGGCAGCAAGGAAAAGCTCGTAGTGCTGGTTGGTATGCTTGCCGGGGTCTACATCAGCCAGTCAATCCTGGGAATCATCAGGGGTCGGATGGCGGCCTGGCTGAGCTCGAGAATAGTCCACGAGCTAAGATTCGATCTCTACAATGCAATCCAGGGCCTGAACCTAAAGCCTAAAGAGAATAGATAAAACCCAGACTGGAGCGCTGATGTCCCGCCTGACCAGGGACACGCAGAGACTAAACTGGGTTTTTGCCGATCTGGGCATGATGATCGTCCCATCTCTACTGCAGCTGGTGGGGATCTGCGTCATGCTGGTGTTTCTCAACTGGAGGCTCGCGATACTGGTTCTACTGCCCGCCCCGGGTATAGTCCTCGCCACGGTCTGGTTCTACCGCAAGCTGCACACCCTCTACCACAAGGTCTGGCAGCGGGAGTCCAAGATGATGGCCCAGGCACAGGACTCGATCTCCGGGATCAGGGTTGTCAAGGCCTTCACGCAGGAGCCCCAGGAGGTCGAGCGTTTTGGTAAAAAAAGCCACGAGACTTACGTCACCACGGCAGTAGCGGACAGCACCTGGGCGACATCCTACCCCCTGATATCTTTCATCACAATGACCTCAACCTTCCTGGTCTGGTACTTCGGAGGATCCAGGGTCATTGATGGCCAACTTTCAATCGGCACCCTGATGGCTTTCTTCACCTACCTCGGTATGTCGTCAAGGGAATTCGCGATGCAATCCTGGACATGGGAGACGGAAGGGTGCTGATCATGGACGTGGACGGGAAAAGGTACATGGTCGAGGACTGGCCCCGGCTGGATGATAAGTCGAGGAGGCTGCTTGAGCGAGTCCTCTGAAGCTAGTCCAGCTCTAGACGTAATCTGTCTTCAGCGTCTTTTTTATCCGATATATTATTTCGGATACATCGTCCTCCCTGAGATTCAGTGATTTGGAAATTTCCTCAACGCTAGTCTCGTGTTTATCCAGGGCGCTGTGGATAATTCTTCTAGCATCGGCACCGTCGATATTCTTGAAGATCCGGGATGCCTCTTTCATGACGGAATTCCTGATCCAGAGAAAGGCGGACCTTTCCCTTTCTAGTCTGTCGATCTCACTGTCAATATCGCCAAGTATCTCGGCCAAGGGACTAATCGAGTCACTTTCAAGGGAGCCGGCTATTGCCCCGATTCTCTTCGTTATCGAGTCAAGCCCAACCGAGATCTTCTTGCCAGGTTTTTCATCGAAGGAGATTATCTTCTCTTTGTAGAGGTGGGGCGCAACATCAATTGTCAAGGAGAAGCTATTTTCGAGCATGTAATTTTTTTTGCTGGGTCCACCAAGTACGCTGGCCTTGTCCGTTGATGAAAGTACGCCCGCCTCCTCCATGATTGCCAGGTGTTTTGAAACCTGCTGCTGGGATAATCCCATGTCTCTGGCCATCTGGAAGGAATAGTCTGGTTCCTGGCTGAGGCGCTGGATTATCCTCCTCCTGTTAGGATTTTGAAGTATATTCAAAATCCTGTCGATACTGATGACAGTATTTTCCTCCTTCAATGGCACCAACAAGGGAAAAAATAAAGGAGGAAGGAGCTCTACTTGAGCTTGACCTTCCTCATCTTCTCTTCTGGACTGGGTTCCTTCTTAAAAACTTTAAGTTCCAGTATTCCGTTATCCATGTTCCCATCGACTTTGGAGGGGTTGACTTCCTCGGGAAAGTTTATGGTACGTTCGCATACCGAATAGGACCTCTCCCTGTGAAGATAATCACTGTCCTCCCTATTCTCCGACTTCTTCTCGGCTCTTAATACCAGTGTATCCTTGTTAAGTTCTATATCGACCATATCCTTGCTGAACCCTGGCAGTTCTGATCTAATGACGAAGTGGTCTCCCTTGTCGAGAAGGTCTACGAGTGGAGCCCTCATCGGGAATCCAGTACTCCTCGCCGGCCAGAAGGTCCTCATGGGTAGGAATGGCGCCATGAAGTCATCGAAGGACCTTCTGAAATCGTCGAAGAGTTGGTCAATGCCCCTCGACATCGTCGTCGAAGGGCGTGTTGCCACCGCTTTATCCTCTGTTGGAGATTCGACGGCGTTCTTTTTCTTCTTTTCCTCAGACATACACAAACCCTCCTTACTACTATACAAGTAGATGTTGTATAGTATACACTGTATAGTATTAAAATATTTCGTTCTGGGAAACTGTCTCCGACTACTCCAGGTAGGTTTTTCTTGTAACCGCAACCTCCCTGTAGAGCCTTCTCCTGACCATAAGGGTCCACAGCGTGAAGCTAGCAATCATGAGGACGCCGGTGACGGACAGCCACTCTATCAGGTAGACCCACAGAAGAGCCTGGTCCTTTAACCTCAGGGCGTCGTCCAGCAGCGATTCCATATCCTCGATGGTATCATCCATTTGTGAAAGGGACTGGTCGTACTCCTGGTCGAGGTATAGCTGCTGGGCCTCCCGGAATCCCGTGGAGACCTCCGCCATCCTCAAGGATATCGCCGAGGTGTCCGCGCCGAAAAGGTCCACGAATTCGAGGAAAGATAGCGTGATGGCACTGGCGGACCTGTATTCCCAGAACCTCCTGCGGAGGTTGTGAACCAGGACGACATCATCCGGCAGTCTCCTTCCCGTGCTGAATATTATCTCCGCCAGAAGCATATCAGGACCATATGGATTATACACGTTGTTCCAGTACTCCGTTATCCTCTCGGAGTGAGTCCAGGTGGTGCCATTCCCGTAGCGCCAGTACATGGAGTGTGGTACCCAGGTGGGAGATGAAAATTCAGGATCGGGGAGTGCACCGGGCTGCCCGACCTTGAAGGCGCCTACCTGGTATGATGTGACCACTGCGCCCTCCTTCGGTATGGTGATGCAGGTCGTTGAGGATCCGCCGGGGTTAAAGGCGTATTCTGTACCATCAAGTCCCCTGTAAGGACGGTATACGGGGGGGATATTGGGGTTGGAGTTGATGATGTAGCGGATCGCCCTCATAAAGCACCAGTTCTTCTGGGCCACGACCGCATCCGCATCGTTCGGGAAGGCATCGGAGAGCACCGAGTCAGCCCAGGGATGGGCGATGGAGTCCGCCATGCTCATGACCGAGCGTGTCTGCTGGGCGCCAAGGCCCTCCTCGTAGATGGCGTTATACAGCATCTCGATCTGCTGGGGTGAGAGGTAGGATACCTCGATCTCGCTCAGTACCAAGAACTCGAAATCCAGCAACCTGTCGTAGGTTCGGGGAAAGTAAATCCTGATGGACTTCATTATGTCCTCACCCGCCATTGCCTCGACAGTCCTGAGTAGGACCGGGGTTGGATTGGTCATGGGATCCGGAATGAAGTAGGAGAAGTAACGGTCAATTATACCCGGCTTGCCCATAACGAGGACATTTGAGTGTTCCCCGAAACTGCAGGAAGATGGGGCAACGCAGATCATTACCACAAGGGGGATGAATAATTCCTGGCGCAACTCAGGTAGGTAGACGTTTTTGATTTTAACATATTTCGATTTTGGCCACTCCCAACTTGGACGTGAGCCATTTATGAGATGGGGGACCTCCTCTGGAGGCGGTGAGGAGTTGGACAAGAGGGAAAGGTACCTGGAGACCATCATGTTCGGCAACCCCGACAAGGTACCCCTCGGGGTTGGAGGAGTTCGCCCGCTAACGAAAAAGGCGTGGATAGAGCAGGGCCTTCCTGAGGACGGGGATGTGGTGAAATACCTCGGCTTTGGCCACTGTACCACGGGTTCAAGGAGCTTCGTAACGTACCCATCGGAGGGTTTCAAGTGGGCGCCAAGCCCAACGGCCGTGAATCTAGGGCCCAAACCACCCTTTGATCACAGGCTTCTCGAGTCAGACGAGAGGCACAGGATATGGGTGGACAGCCTGGGCATAACACAGAGGGGGTTCCAGGAGGACTGGAAGGACGGGTGGATGGGATTTGCTACCCGGGTTTTCATGGATTTCCCGGTGAAGACGTGGGAGGATTTCGAGGATATCAGGGAGCGCTATGACGCCGAGGACCCGGAGAGGTACCCCGATAACTGGGACGAGATCGCAGAGGGTTTCAGGGACCGAGACTACCCGGTCACGCTGACCATCAGGGGCCCCTTCTGGTGGACCAGGGACATGACGGGACTGAAGAAGATAGCCACTGGCATCTACAGGGAGCCGGAATTCATAAGGGAGCTGATGAACTTCTGCGCGGAGTTCCAGATAGGAGTCCTGGAGAGGGCCCTGAGGGACGTGGAGGTAGACTCGGTAACGCTGAACGAGGACATGGGATACAAGAACGGTCCCATGATCGGCCCGGACGCAGTTATGAAATTCATGGGCGAGTCGTACAAGATGATCTCCGATTTCTTCCGGAGCCACGGTGTGAAGGTCATCATGATCGATAGCGACGGATACTGCGAACCCCTGATTCCCGTCTGGCAGAAGCTGGGCATTAACGGCGTTCTCCCGAACGAGGTAATGGCCGGAATGGACGTCGTCAAGCTTGGCGAGAGGTTCCCAGAACTGGTGCTCGTCGGGGGAATAGACAAGACGAGGCTGGCCAGGGGCAAGGAGGCCATCGACAAGGAGGTTCTCTACAAGGTACCACCACTGATCGAGAGGGGAGGATACATCCCGGGCGTCGACCACGCGGTTCCCCCGGACATCTCAATGGAGAACTACGCCTATTTCGTCTCCCTCCTCAGGGAGCTTTGTGGCTGGGACGATAAATAGTGCAGCCTTCCGGGAAGAATGGTGGGCAACGCGGCTTATCGTAGCCAGGGTCTGGGCTAAATCAGGAATTTTCCTTCCTGGTATATGAGCTTTCCTCCGCCGTAGATCTTGCCTCCCTCCCTCATGTCCTTCAGGATGTCCCAGTGTATTCCGGACAGGTTCTCTCCCCCGCTCGAGGGCAGTGCTGAGCCGAGGGCCATGTGGATGGTGTGACCGAGCTTCTCGTCGAAGAGCATCTCCTTGGTAAAGCGGGTGATGTCCTCGTTGGTGCCTATCGCGAACTCGCCCACCCTCCTTGAGCCCTCGTCGACCTGGAGCATGCTCTCAAGGAGGTCCTCCCCCTTGGAAGCGCTGCTCTCAACCACCTCCCCACCCCTGAAGGTGAGGCTGATGTCCTCTATCTCCTTCCCCTGGAAGATACCGGGGTAGGTGAAGCGGATCCGGCCCTCCACCGATTTCTCAACGGGCGATGTGCATACCTCGCCATCGGGCATGTTCATATGGCCATCGCAGTTCTCCCATGTCCTGCCCTTCGTCGAAAGCGTGAGGTCCGTGTCCTCACCGAGGACCCTGAATTCCTCGATCTCGTTCAGGATACCGACGAGCCTCCCCTGCTCCCGGGATTTCTTCCTCCAGTATTCAACCGGGTCATCCCTGTTCAGGCCACACGCGGTGTAGACGAAGTCCTCGTAGTCGAAAAACCCCATGCCCGCCTCCTGGGCCATTGCCTTGGTGGGGTAGGGTAGGGCAAGGTAGCGGCCGTTTGAGACGAACCTCTCGACGAAGGTGGATGCGAGATTAGCCTGGGCAGCATTGCGCCTTGCCATCTTTGCGGGGTCCACGCCTGAGAGTGCCTTCAGGTTGCTTGAGCTGAGGATAGAGGTGATCCTGTCCAGGTTTTTAACCTCGAACTCCGTGAATGGGGATACGTGTTCGAGCTGCTCATCGCTCGCGATCGAGAAGAAGACCTCCTCCTGGTCATCCAGAGTAATCATCATCCTTGGGTACGCTCCCGCCCGGAGGATATCGGCGTAGAGACTCAGTGCGAGGGGCTCTGCGATCGTGTAGGTCTGAATCCCTATGTGTTCCTCCGGCTTCACCCCGAGGCTGTAACCCACTGCCAGCTCGGCCAGTTTTCCGATCCTCGGCTCGACCATATCCACTGAATTTTTTTCAGCGCTAAAAATGTTGGGCAGCCCTTGCAGGTGGGAAACCTTAAATCCCAGGCCGCCTACCAAATGGCCATGGGCGAGGACTTCGAGATAATGGAGATAGACGGGAACAATGTAGAGAGGTACAAGCTCTTCTGCAAGAAGTCAAAGAGCAAGACGGAGCCATACAGACAGAAGCTCGACTGGTTCTTGGGGCGTCTGGGTGAGGGTCTGAAGTACCACCTGCTGCTAGTCAACGAGAACGGGAAAATGGCCTCCCGTGGATTCATCGAGTACATACCCGGAGAGTACGCCTGGCGGGCCGTGTATGCGAAGGGGTACGACGTTATTCACTGCCTGTGGGTCACGGGCAGGCACAAGGAGAAGGGGCACGGTTCCAGGCTACTGGACAGGTGCCTGCAGGAATCCGCGGAACGTGGAAGCAAGGGAGTGGCCGTGGTGACAAGCTCCAAGGTCTGGATGGCGGGAAGCGAGATCTTCGAAAAAAAGGGATTCAGGAAGGTCGATGGCTGGTCAACATTTGAACTGCTAGTTAAGAAGTTCGGTGATGCCCCCGATCCCCTCTTGCCAGGGAACTGGGAGAAACGTGCAGAGGCATTCGGTGACGGGCTTACCGTGGTAAGGGCGAACCAGTGCCCATTCATCCAGGACGCAGAGGATATTGTGAGAGAGTATGCGGGCCAGAATGGCACGCAATTCAGGTCGGTGATATTACAGACAGCGGCGGAGGTCCGGGAGCGTGCTCCCTCCCCATACGGGGTTTTCAACCTCGTTAAGAACGGGGAACTTATCAGCTACCACTACCTGCTGAAGAAAGACCTGGACAAGGTCCTGGCCTGACGAGACCGGCTTCCAGTCCGTCCTGAAAAGCCATGTTGTTCTTACCCCCGGGTGGTCCCTGCTCCTCCCCATCAGGTGTAGATAGCAACAATGACTGTGATCAGTTCAGCTAGGTCGACAATCAGGTTTTTCGCTCTCAGCTGGATCCCTCGGAAGAAATGAACATCGGGGGTGGACTAGGGGAGGTCCTTCAGGTGCTCTATTGAGAGCCGCCAGAATGCGATGTTCCTCCTCTTCCAGGTGTAGGTAAGGGAGATCCCCTCGGGGCTCCTGATGACAGCGGGGTAGGAGAATTCGTTTTCGACATCGGGCGTATCGGAAATGTCCTCCTCCAGTGCGTAGCAGTAAGGCCACGTTAGGCCGTTGTCCTCCGATAGACTCACCACCAGGGGCGTCCTCTTACCCCGGTTCTTGCCAACCGGGTTGTGTACAAGGGCCAGCTCACCATTCTCCATCACCGCCAGGTCAATCCCGCTTTCACTGTTCGGGATGCCGGTTGAATATGCTGGCGACCATGTCCGCCCACCGTCACCGGAATCGCTTCTCAGCACGAGGCCACTGGTACTACGCAGCAGCATGTGGACAATTCCCGGTGCGGATTCCCAGAGGGTGGGCTGGACAGCTCCCCTTCCCTCGAACTCCTCGCGGTCCAGTGGAACCACCTCGCTCCGCTCCCAGGTCTCTCCACCATTCTCTGAGATGTCAACTACCGCGCCCCAGGTTTGATCCTCGATAACTGAGGACGGGGCAAGCCAGTCGCCGTTATCCAGGACGATGACCTTGTTCTTGCTCGGCCCCCTTAGAGAATCGCAACCGGGCACGATGTCGACGGGATCGCTCCAGCTGTGCCCCCCATCGGTGGAGGTGATCACCCTGCTTTTCGCCCTTTCAGCGGCCTCCCCGATCCTGTAGAATAGGTGGATATCACCCCGCGGGTCCCTGAAAAGAACGGGGTTCCAGTGGGCGATCGGGCCCTCGTCGACGAGCTTCTCGGGCTTTCCCCAAGCTTCCTCAACGCGCCTCGAGGACCAGATTGCGTTGTTTCCTGGGTCTCCAGCGTACCAGGCTACGAGGGTCTCGCTGTTCTCCAGCTCCAGTAGGGTGCTCGCGTGGCTGCCCTGCTCTGGCCAGCCTTCCGGGATTACTAGTTCCCGAACCTTCCTTCTCTGTCGCCTGAAACGCCTGTAGGGAGTGGTATCCAGGGTCAGGCCCCGGTCCATCAGGTCCTCCTGGAGTTTTTCCACCTCCAGATTTGGTAGGTCAACGCCATCGACGACTGCATGGTCGCATGCCATTCCGGCAGCCAGGCCTGTCTGGGCGCAGGTCGACATGACCCGGAAGGATGCCATCGCCATCTGGTCCCCCGAGACGCAACGACCGGCCACAGCCAGGTTCATTGCACCTCTCGGTATGAGGCACCGGTAGGGAATGTGGTAGGGGGGGACCTGGTCCGTTATGCCCGTCCCTGCCCTCTGCAGTACATCCGGCCAGTGGTAGTCTATCTGGTAGGTGCCAACGGCGACGGCGTCCGGGAAGTGTCTACCCTTCCTGAGGTCACCCTCGGTCAGGACGTATTCGCCGACTATTCTCCTTCCCTCCCTGATGCCGAGCCCGGGGCAGACGTGGCGTAGCGTGTAAGTATCGTAGACCTTTCCCATGTATCCCTTGGTCTGGAGGTGGTATACCAGCCCCATCATCACGCGCCTGGCCTCTATTTCCGCCTCGGAGTAGCTCGACCCGACGGTCACATCACCCCCGATCACCTTCATCTTGACGAAGCATGTATGGGGGCTTACCGGCACCACGGTGGTCATTGGCAGCTCATCATCATTTTTCCACGAGGGGCAGCCCTCCGGGAGGACCGGCGTGACCTCACTTCCAGTATCCTCGATGTAGAAACACAGGCTCATGGGAAGCTGAAGCTGGATGTCCGGCTTGACTGTTCCATCCGGCCTCAGGACATCCCCTCCCTTGACGGTGGGGAACCCCGCGAGGGCTGCCAGGTCGCCGTCGCCCGTGCAGTCCACCCAGTATCTTGCCCGCAGGGTCTGAAGACCGCTCTTGTTGGTAATCCGTATGCTGTCGATCTTTCCACCGCTGCAGCTCGCATCAACAAGGGTGGTGTGGAAGAGCACGTCCACTCCTTTGCCCAGCAGCTTCTCGAGGAGGATATACGCGAGGATCTCGCCATTGAACCCGGTTCCACCGCGGGTTGGAATAACTGGACGGAGGGCGCCGTACCTCTCGAGCTCGGCCAGGATATCCTGGAAGGGACGGTTCACGTGGGTCACGTCTCCACAGAACTGTCTTTCACCGGTGACGGTCCCCTGCCCCCCGAGGGAGGCGTTTTTCTCTATAAGGAGTACTCTCAGCCCCCTGACTGAAGCACCCATGGCGGCAAATGCCCCAGCGATCCCGCCACCTGTTACGATCACGTCATAATCAGTATTTTCACCTGCAGCCTTTTCTTTCATAACGGGCCATCTTCCACCGCACTCAAAAAGGCTTCCGCGCCGCGATTGGGCAGGGCAGCACGATTTGTTAACTATATACTGTACGGCTCTCTCTATATAGATCATAGGGAAGATTATTATCGGTTGCAACCGCGGGTGGACCCGTGAAGCCGGATGCCTAGGAAAACGACCGGGAAAGCCAAAACTCCTGGGAAGTCAAAGCGTGTAAAGAAAGGGTCAAAATCCAATAAAACGAGTATGAAATGGAAGAACCCGAGCGATCCGGACCTGTATTTCTACACTGCAGACGGATCGACCATAAGGTCACTGGAGGAGCTGCCTAATGCCCTGGCGAGGATGGACGATGATACCTACCTCCGCCACGTGGAGGAGAAGAAGAACGACTTCTCCAACTGGGTGAGGGACGTCCTCGAATTACCGCAGCTTGCCCGGAACCTTGAAGAGGCAGCCAACAGGACAACGTCCATCGGGATTGTGAAGAGGACGCTGGGGGCTGAGGAGGATATGCCAGCCTGATGCATGGCCAGCATGGCTCATTGTTTCACTCTCCCGCGCAACCCTGGGTACTCGTACGCTACCAGGTTAAGGAACCCATCCTGCGGGCATATGCGTCAGTGCAATCATCCGGGATTTATCCCGGGGGTCCAATTCCTCAGCACCTGAAATCTGTTGAAGTTCGGAAAACTTCAAATACCAGCCGATCAGCCCTATACCAAATGTCAGAGCGTGATTCGACTCTCCTGATCCCTGGTCCACTGAGCACCACCCTGCGCACGAAGAGGTGGTCTGCTCCGATGACCTGATCGAGGGGAGGCCGGGTTCCCTCATGATATCCCGGAACATGGTCGAACTTGGCGTCTGGCCCCCCTCGTCGGTGGTGAAGGTAGACGATACCACGCCCGGCATAGAAGAGGGTCTTAACGCCGGGACCTGGGATGGTGGCCATCGCCCTTACGGGGAATGAAATCGGCCTCGAACGGGATGAGTTCTCCGGTCTTGATGATCGTGAGAGATCGCGGTTAACCAGAAAAGCGCTCGATAACGCCTCCAGGATGGGAGCACACTGCGTTGTTTTCTGCGTCAGCGACCTGCCCGGGACGCTGGAGGATATCGAGTAGAGGCTCGGCAGGGGTGAATCCCCTGATTATTCCGTCTGGTATAGTTCGATCCATATGCCGTTTGGATCCTTGATGTACGCAACGGTGCCCGACGATCCATCATCACAGCTTTCGGCGAATGGTTCAAGTACCACTTCAACACCCTTTCCACGAAGCTCATCGGTTGCCTGCACTAATCTTTCACCTGGAAGGCAAGGTGATCCAGGCCTTCGCCCACCGTGTAGGGGGTGTTGAATTTGCTGTCCTCCGCGTAGAAGTTGAGCTCGAGTGTCTGGTGGGAGCCGGGGCTCTGGAGGGCTACTGCATCTCCCCTCGTCGCGGTTATCCTAGATCGGCTCAGAATTTCCATTCCCATCATACGGGTTTAGAAATCCATCGAGTTATACATGTCCCTTACCCTTATACCGGTGTATTTGAACCTCGGGTGCTGCATGGTTATCACAACCTATTGGGGAACTAGGTATATGTAAAGTAGGCCGTGGCCCTGCAGTCTGCATCCACCCCTACCCTAACCCAGTGGGCTGAGAAGCCCTGCGGGAACTCGTGGTGGAGGTATCCCCCCGCGGCAACTGGAAAGGAGTCGTATTCCCTCCACGTCCCGTTCCCGAGGAAGTCTACCTCGAGCGTGAAGCGTGCGTTACCTCCGGAGTCATTGGCGAGGTGGACGACCTTGCCATCAAATCCCGTCATGAGGTAGGGATCCGATACGGCTCCCGAGGGTACCTCCTCCTGCCACCACGGGCCTCCCCACCCCGATGGCTTCCCCATCTGCCAAAGCTCGTCCACGTTACCGAACCAGAGCCCGGACTGGGGCTGCCCCTCCTCCCGGTCGATCTGGTCGCCGGCCATAACGAACATGCCACGCCAGAAGCAGAAGTCGGGCACCAGACGGAGGTGAACGCAAATGGGCCTAATTCCCCAGACCCTGTTGGAGTATGCGAAGGGGGGCAGCTCGTAGAACATCCCCTGGAGGTCCATCATGAACCTCTCGGTCTGGGCGTGCCGGATCCTCAGCCACTCGGTGTTCCAGGCATGGTCGAAGCACTGGCTGGCCTTCGGAAGGAGGTACCTTGACCACCTGCCCCTGCTGTAGGTCCTGAGGATTGCCGAGGATCTGGACCAGCCCGTGGCATACATGGTTGGGCCACCGTAGTTTGGGCCACCGCCTCCGCCCGCCCCGACGAATGGGTTATCCTCTATTACTCGCCATTTTTCCCCGTCAAACTCCGCGAGACGCCCGGCTCGCCTCGAGCCCTGGAACTCCTCCTCCCCGTAGGAGTTATTGGTCACTATGAGCCTGTCATCGGTGGAGAACGCGTCCTTGAAATGGGGATGGGCCCCACCGGGGATTGAAAGCAGCTCGACAAGGTTGAAGAGCTTTTTGGCCTCCAGGGTATCCACCGAGACCTCGTATAGATACCCCTCCATGGTCAGGAAATACACCATCCCCTCGGGGTCCTCTAGGTGCCGCGCGGTTGCTGCAAGCCTCTGGTCCTTGAGGTCCCCGATGGTCCTTACGTTTCCCCCGGCGTCTATGGCGTGGGGGCCGATGAACGCCTGCCCCGATGGCCAGTGGACCATCCTGTTGGCGAATGTTCCCGTAACCGAGGCCTCGTGGCGGTTGAAGTTCATATCCCCATCGATCTCATAGAGACCAAGGCCCTCCCCGGCGATGTGGGAGACGTAGCCCACCGCCCAGAGCCTCTCCGCCCAGGGGATCAGGGCCCCGATCCCCGCCTCTGTTCTGCTCCCCATTCCCCTGGACATCACCGTCATGTGGGGGAAAACTCCCTTGATATTCCTTGGGGCCATGCCCCTGTACCGTTTCCCCGCAATATGAATACTTCGCCAAGTGTGGAGATGTTTTCTAGCCTCTTCGTCTCAGGACGACGAGAATTGAAAAGACCGCGGAGGCCACCATAGCGATTGTAAGTATATTGACCAGGTTCCGGGCTTCCCTGAGCTTTTCATCGAGTTCTATCTTGTCGAGAAGCAGTGTTTCGCGGGAGGCATTCAAATTTTCCAGGGCAGATTCCAATTCATCGATATCGACCATCAGGTCCGAATTCTCGGTTACCAGGGAGTTGCAGGTGCGATTCAGGGATCCCATTTCTGATATATGGGTTTCCCGGAAAGAGGCATGTGCGTCGAGGAGCTTTCGGTAGTTGGACATGCACTCGCGCTCCCTGAGGATCTGCAGTATTTCAAAGCCCGCCTCGTCGAGGGAATCAGACTCGGGCACGTATGTGTTTGAAAGTAGAACGACGCCAATCCCCTCGTCCCTGGAAAACAGGAGGTTGCTGTTGAAGCCAAACGTGGCCCCGTGGTGCATCAGGACCTGTGCCCCATCGCGAGTAGTCCTGTGCCAGCCGAGACAGATGTCCATTGATGGGTAGGCCTCACGACAGCTGGTCTGGGTTATTTCCATTGCCGATGAGATTTCCATCCCGGTAGAACCAAGATTGGCGGCAATGTATGCAAGCATGTCATGCACGCTGGAGTAAAGACCCCCGGCTGGTGAGAAGACGCCGGTATCCCACGCCGGGACCGCCTCGTGCACGAAGCTGGGAGGTGTCAGGCTGCCGTTCAACTCGGACCAGTATCCCTGGGCCAGCATGGCTGCATGCCCAGGATCAAGCTCAAAAAGGGTGCCGTACATGCCCAGTGGCCTGCAGATCCTCTCGATGATGAGTTCTTCATAGGGTTTCCCCGCCGCAAGCTCAAGGGCATACCCCAGAAGGGCTACGCCGAGGTTGGAGTACTGGTACTGGTGGCCCGGGATGTAACTGAGGGTGCAATCCTCGAGGAATTCATACATCATCTCCATGGAATAATCGGCATACGGGTTTAGCTCGTCATCGGGTTCGAAGTTGGCCGGGATGGGCGGGAGCCCGGAGGTGTGGGTTGCCAGGTCAAGGAGGGTGATGTTCCTGCCACCGAGGCTCGGGATGGCAACCGGTAGATATAGACCTAGCGGGTCATCCAGCCCTACCTCTCCTCTTTTTACCATGTCCGAAAGCAGGATTGCCGTGAAGGTCTTTGTCGTTGAAGCTATCTGGTATATGGTGTTCTCGTCGGGCCCGGTTCCGCTGCCCTCGATTTCCTCGCCGTACCCGAAGGACCTCCATACCCCGCCGTAGACGACTCCGACAGCGATGCCTACCCTCTCCCCCGATTCGATCAGGGGACTGATAACCCCTTCGACTGAATCCTCGAGATCATCAGCCACGCCGAGAACCGGGAACTGCAACTGCAGGAGAGCAGTGATGGTGGTGAGGATGATGAGGGTCGGTAAACCGGACCTGGTCATCGCCCGATTCATGGAGGGGATGAATTCGACCCGCTGAAAAAGCTTGCCGGTTGATAAAAAAACCCATTATGCAGCCCTACAAAGATATTAAACCTGAAGGTAACTGGGAGTAACGAGGTTAAGAGGACACCCGCATGATCGACAAGTCAGAGATAGATGGGGTGGTGAAAGAGTACGACCGGGAGAGGATCTCCGTGGCCACCCTGGGCTCCCACTCCGCCCTCAACATCTTCAAGGGTGCCAGGGACGAGGGCCTCGGGACCATCTGCCTCTGCAGGGAAAAGGACGAGATTACCTACCGTAAATTTCCACTCGTGGACGAGATCATCCGCGTCAGGGAGTTCAGCGACCTTCTGGACCTACGTTTGCAGGCAAGGCTCAGGGAGAAGAACGCCATACTGGTGCCACACGGGTCCTTTAATGCGTACATGAGCATGGATGACATCCTGGATGACCTCATGGTGCCCATGTTTGGCAACAGGAGGCTCCTGCAGTGGGAGATCGACAGGGACAGGCAGAGGAGCTGGCTTGAGAAGGCGGGGCTGCGGCTGCCCGCGACCTTCGAGGATCCGGGGGATATCGACAGGCTCGTGATCGCGAAGTTCCCGGGAGCGCGTGGAGGGAAGGGCTATTTCCTGGCGAACTCCCGTGAATCATTCGAGAGAAAGGCCGAGGAGAGGCTGAAAGACGGGCAGCTTGGGAAGGAGGACCTGAAGAGCATCCACTTCCAGGAGTACGTTATGGGGGTGGGGGCGTACTTCCAGTACTTCCAGTCCCCGATCCAGGACGATGTCGAGCTACTGGGCATGGACAAGCGATACGAGTCGGCCGTGGACGGTATAGGGAGGATAACAGCCCAGGAGCAGATCGACCTGGAGCTCAACCCAACCTACACAATTGTAGGGAACATCCCCATAACCCTCAGGGAGTCGCTGCTTCCTGAGGTATTGAGGATGGGGGATGGGGTGTCCAGGGCCTCTAGGGAGATTGCCCCTCCCGGGATCATGGGTCCATTCTGCCTTGAGACGATCATAACGGACGACCTCGAGATCTTCACATTCGAGATATCGGCCAGGATCGTGGCCGGCAGCAACGTGGGGATAGGAACATCGCCATACGCATACCTCAGGTACGGCGAGGACATGTACATGGGGAGGAGGATCGCCCGGGAGATCAAAATGGGCGTGGAGGGCGATGAGCTGGAGAAGATCGTATTCTAGGCTAGTACCGGGGCTGATGGTTTGAAAAGGGATGAGATTCAGAAAATTGCGTCATCATATGATGCCGGGTCCGTCACAATCGGCGTTCTGGGATCCCACTCGGCGGAGGAGGTGGGTGTGGCAGCGAAGTCCTTCGGCCTCCCCACGGTGGTCGTCTGCCAGAGGGGAAGGGACTCCCTCTACACCAGGCACAACAAGCACCTCTACGACGAGGTAATCGTCCTGGAGAAGTTCTCCGATATCGCGGACGACGAGACCCAGGAGAGGCTGAGGGAGCTGAACACCGTTTTCATTCCCAATCGCTCCTTCTCAGTCTACGCGGGTTACGACAGGATCGAGGAGGACTTCAGGGTTCCGCTGTACGGGAACCGGGACATACTGAGGGCCGAGGAGCGCACGGAGGAGAGAAGCCAGTACTGGCTCCTGGAGGAGGCCGGGATCAGGTTCCCCAGGAAGTTCGATAGCCCGGAGGATATCGACAGGCTAGCAATAGTGAAGGTACAGCAGAAGCACAAGCCGATCGAGAGGGCCTTCTTCTTCCCATCCTCCCCCGAGGAGTACAGGAAGAAAGCCGAGGAGCTCATCGAAAAGGATATCATTGCGGAGGAGGACCTTAGGAGGGCCAGGATCGAGGAGTACATACTGGGGCAGAAGTTCAACGCCAACTTCCAGGGCTGGGGGCTGGAGTCACTGGGTGACTTCGACCTGGTGGGGTTCGACGACAGGAAGCAGACCAACCTGCACGGGATACTCGGGGTACCGGCACGGGACCAGCTCATGCTTGACGTTCCCGTGAAGAACGAGGAGATCGGTCACTACGGGCTAACCATGAGGGAGTCCAAGAAACCCCTCGTTTACGATGCAGCGGAAAGATTCAGGAGGGTCTGCGAGAGAGAGTACCCGCCGGGAATGATCGGGCTCTTCGCCCTGCAGGGAGCGGTCGGTTACGATTCCGAGGACCCCGAGGGCAAGAAGCTGTCCTTCTACGTCTTCGACGTCAGCCCCCGGATACCGGGTTGCCCGTGCGTCGGGCCGACCTCACCCGAGATGAGGAGGCTTTCGCTCAAATTCAAATCCTTCCTGAGGGAATTCAACCTCCAGGAGGTCTCAACGCCGATGGACCTGCCAATGCTGGAGATAAGGTGGGCCGCAGCAAAGGGTGAACTTGATAAGGTAGTAACGTGAAATGATCCCGGGGTGGTGCCAGATGCCGAGGCTGGCAATTATCCTCGCTGTCGCATTGATCCTCCTCGCACCGGCATGGGGCATACAGAGGGTCAGCGTGCTGCTTACAGGCAGGATAGGGCTGCCTGAATATCCCCTCCCGAGATGGTTTCTGAGCGAGCCCCTGGTGGACCTCCTCCAGGTTCCCTCCCGCGACGAGCTGGGTTATCTGGGCGGGGAGGAGGAGATGAAACGCTTCATAAGGATATACTTCCCGCGTAACTATGAGAGGCTGAGGGAGTACGACTTCTTCCTGCTGGACTCTGTTAACATCTGGCACTTCGAGGACCAGCAGGTCATTTGGATGCGTGATGCCATAGCAGAGGGGTCTGCGGGCTGGAACACCTGCTCAGTGATGTCAATCTCCTCCCAGAGGTACATGCCATGGTGCGAATCGGTTCTTCAGGATGCCTTCCCCAACGATGCACCGGCGGTCTGCTCACGCTCCGCCGTCGGGTACCAGAATACCTTCTTCAGCATGAGGATAAACCGTGATTTTCCGGAGCCGGTTCTTACCCCCTTCATACCTCTGGGGGTGGAGGATGTGAGGGGCTCACAGACCAGCTGGGTGATCATACCGAGGCAGGGGGCGGTGACAATGGCCTACTTCGTGGGTAACTACCCACCCATCCTCGGTGATGCCCCATTCATCATCACCTGGGATTACGAAGAGGGAAGGTCCCTCACCACGGGGGCAATGAGCTGGTGGTCCCGGCACAACGATCCCGCAGAGACGCCGAATCCCTACGGTTTCGACGTCATGATGAACATGATTTTATACGCGACGCGAAATGAGCTCGTCGGCGACGTGCTGGTTTACCACCAGGCTAGGAACTCGCTCCTTGCCTTCAATGACCGACTGGGTATACTCCTGTCGCTCATCGAGTTCGTGGACAGGATCGGTGCGGACACCCGGAGGATTTCCAGAAGATCTGATGAAATGAGCGAAAGGGTTAATGATGCAAGGGCAAGCTATCTCCAACAGGACTTCGATGCGGTGGAGGAGGAGATGCGGGATATTTTCGAGGGGCTGATCGAGATCGAGGATGAGGCGATCAGGATCAAGAACCGGGCATTCCTCTGGATCTATCTAATAGAGTGGGTAACCATTTCTGCCACGGCGATGATCAGTGGTGTGGTCATCTGGTCACTCATGATTCGCCGTAGGTTCTACAGGAGGGTAGGGGCGACTAGGTTGGGTTAGTTAGTTCCATTAGAAGACAGGATTTGGGAGGATCTTGATGGTTTCAGAGGGACCGGGTCACCTTAACGTCCCTGTAAAGATGTCTCTTAATCATCAGGGCATGAATGACCACTCCTGTGATGATAGAGACGCCCAGTACCACGAACCACTCGATCAGGTAGACCCATAGAAGTGCCTGGTCCTTGAGCTCTATAGCCCTCTGCTCGGCCTCCTCGAAGCCCCTAAATGCCTCCTCCATTTTTTCCTCAACCTGTGTGAAGTCCTGCTCCAGGTATGCCATCCGGGCATCCATGACCGTATCCTCCATCTCCATTATCATTGCCTGAATCTGGCGGGAGTTTGCCCCGAACTTCTCCGCGAAGTCGGTCAGGGACACGAGCAGGCCCATTCGCTCCCTGAACTGTAGGAAGTCGGTCCTCATAGCGTGGTACAGGAGTATGTTGGTCTGGACCTCGCGGTTCGTTGCCCAGAAGATCAGGTTCATAAGCATGTCCAGGGCGAATACGTTGTCGGTATCCCTGCCTCCCCTGTAGGAGCTCCAGAATGTGTGACCAAAGGCATCCCCCGTGGTAATGGTCCGACCATTTACGTATTCCCAACCCAGGAGAAATGGCACGTTGGTGAGTCCGGGATTGTTGTCCACCTGCCAGGCCATCATCCCGGAGCCCTCCCTGGGAATTATTATCCGCGAGTCGTGGCCACGGTAACCCTCGACTCCCAGCTCAAGGAATGGGGTCAAGACCGGGTCGGGAAAGTCGCGGTTGACCACGATCCTGAACCCGCCCACAGGACTGTTGCCCCCCTGGTATTTCGCGACCACCGCAGGGGCATCGTTTGGAAAAGCCTCCTGGAGGACCGAGGAGGCCCAGTGGGTGTGTATGTCTGCGTTGCCGCTCATAACGGAGGCCGTGTTAAGCCCTCCGGATCCCCCCGCTATGGCATCGTACATCCACTGGATGTAGTTGTTGTTGAAGAAGTAGAGCACGGGCGAGTTTAACAGAATGAAGTCGAATTCGCTCACCGACTCGTATGTTCTGGGGAAGTAGAGGCGTATGAACCTCTTCATGGCAGAGTCACCGCCCTCCGTCCCCCTGAGGTCCCTCGATGGCACGGACAGGTGGTCAACGAGGGGCTCGGACTTGAACCACCCCTGCAGCGGGTTGATATCCTCGCCAATCTGACCGGATAGTAGAACCCTTATGCGCTGTCCGTTGGTGGTTGCCAGACAGAGCAGAATCAGAAATGATGCGAGGAGAATCTTGGGAAGTCCAGGCATCGGATTCCCGGTGGTTGAGGGACAGATATGTGTAACGTCCGTTAGCCGGCTTGAGCTCACGGACCCTGGGATGTCTAGCCATCAAATTTGTTGCCGCAGCCCCAGCAGTACTGGGCAGAGGGGGGGCTGGCCTCACCGCACTTTGGGCAGTAGATCTTCTTTGCCGAGGTGGACTTGTTTATTTCCTCCCTGGCGGTCTTGAGCCCCTTCTGGACCTCCTCAAAAGCCAGGCTGACGGCCTCGTCAATTTTCTCCCGGACCTCGGCCAGGTGCTCCTCCCAGGGGATCTCGGCCCTCTCCCTCTTGCCCTTCGGCGTGCGAACCCCGCACTTGGGGCAGAAGAGGGCATCGAATCCGAGCTGTGCGCCACATTTCTCGCATGTCTCCATAGTAATACCTGGGGTGGCCTTGAACATCCAGAAATTAAAGGTTTGCTCAAAACAGGCGACGGAATTCCTCATAGATATTCTGCCGGGTATCGACGAATAGTACGATGACCTTCCCCTGAGACCTCCATATCTCATATATGGCCCTGTATTCACCAATTCTCAGGCTGTAGAATTTGCCCATCCTCAATCTCTTCCCACTTTCCGGTTCACTCCCAAGCTTTTCCAAGCGCCGAATTATCCTTAGCTTCACTGATCTGTCGAGTTTATTAAGCGATACGAGGGCTGAAGGATGAAGAAAAACGCTGTATTTCAACGTATCTCCTCGAGGGAAATGAGTTTCTCGGGGTTTTCCCTCGCTTCAGCGCTCCTCTGGACCAGGGTCTGGTAGAATTGAAGCGTCCTCTCACGCTCCTGGTAGAACTGGATGATGAACCTTATGGCATCGCTTCTGCTTTTGAACCTGCCTGACCTGACCCATTCATCGATTTCGGTTACCATTTCCTTTGGCAACCTGAGCTGAACCTGCATTAAAACTGACCGTAAACATATGTGTTTACGTTATTAAAACTGTTGCGTCCGCACAAAATCTACTATAAGCAGGATGACAGGAAATCCCTGGTCCTGGAGAGGGATAAGCTGTACCAGTTATTCGATCTGTTGTAGTTGAAGAAACCGTGCCCCTCTCCATCGGCCTTCACCACGACGCAGTCATTCCCGGCGTCCCTCATCAGCTTCTGGAAGCGCAGTACCTGGGAAAAGGGAACGAGCTCGTCCTCGGACCCGTGGAAGATCAGTGTGGGTGGTAGGCCCGGCACCACGTATTTCATTGGTGATATCTCCTCGAGCCCGATCCCCAACCTCTTGAATCCGGGCCTCTCCATACGCCTCTCGGCCCCGGGGCTCTCGCTCAGGTCAAGGGCCGGGTTGAAGAGGACCAGCGCATTTGGTACCGAGCTGATTTCCTTTTGATCATCCTCCTCGAAGCCCGGGATGGTGGCGGCGCAGGCCGCAATGTGTCCACCTGCAGATCCCCCCGATGCCACTATCCTACCAGGGTCAACACCGAGGTGTTCCGATTGGGAACGAATCCACCTGACAGCCGACTTGGCGTCCTTGATGGATTCGACCGGGGTGGTGGAGTGCTGGTCGCTGGTCCGGTATTCCGCTGTTACAGCTAGGAAGCCCAAGCGGGAAAGCTCCATGGACTGGGGCCTGAACTGCATGGGGTTCTGGTGCCTCCACCCACCTCCCCCGAAGAACACGATTCCGGTGCTATTGCCCTCTCCCTCGGCCGGATGGAATATCGTGGCCTTGAGCTCTATTGGGCCAGCTCTCTTGTAGACAACTTCCTCGGTCCGCGGTAACTCTTCCATTGATGCCGAAACTCCTCTCGATTTTCAGGTGCGGCTCCTGACCATATATAGTTATAGAATGAGCGGTTGGCAACGTCGTTGCGTCCCACCCTCCTAATATTTCTGGCGATTTCGCTGGTGGCATCTGCATGGGGCCAGGAGCCAGTCAGGATACTGGCGATGGGCCAGGTTGACCCGAGCTACAGCCCTATCTCGGACTACCTGAGGATCGAGCCCTCCCTCCAGGGAACGCTTGTCGTATCCCGCTCAATACATGCCGGGATCTACAGCGATGATGACCTGAGGCGGTTCATAAGGATATACATGCCCCGGACCTACGAGGAGCTACTCCTCTTCGATTTCTTCGTCTTCGACCAACCCATTCTGACCTACTTCGAGGACGCTCAGGTTCAGCGAATGTTCAGGGCCCTCGAGGGGGAGGGCACGGGTGCCCTCGGATTCACCCAGAGCGGCAACGCCGAGATGTACGAGCCGTGGATGAACTCAGAGCTTCCGGACGCGTTCCCCCATGACCAGGATGCCTTCATCGCACTGGGCATGGACAGCATAGAGCCCTACAACCTTGATATTACTGATGACGAGTCACTCCCCGGGGTGATATGGCCATATCGGGCCCTGGGGATAGAGAGGGTTCGGCCCTTTGGCTACACGAGGATGCTCTTCAAGAGGGAGGGTGCAACGACCTGGGCAACGGCAAGGGACCTTCCCTTCGCGGTCGCCCGCAGCTGCCCCCTGCTGATCTCATGGGAGTACGGCGAGAGGGGGTCGAGAATCTGGGCAACAGGGGACCAGTTCGTGAGCCCGATGTGGGGTTACTGGTGGGGTGGGGACGGGAAGGAGAGGTTCTCCATCGACATCTTCACCAACATCGTGTGGTTCTCCACTGGAAGAAATCTCCCGGGCGATCCCATGCTGGTCCACGCACTCAGGACGCGTTTCAGGGATTACCGCCTGAGGACGGGCATACTGTACACCCTTATCGATTTCGTAGACAGGTTCGGCGCCAACAGCCAACCCCTCCATAACATGGTAATCGAATCGAACGACGCCAGGGACCGGGCAGAGGCGGAGTACCTCGCACAGGAGTTCGATCAATCCCAGGCCAGCCTGCAGGAGGCCTTCGAGATGACGGTTGAGACGGAAATGCATGCGGTGAGGGTAAAGGAAAGGGCCCTCCTCTGGGTTTACCTAATTGAGTGGTCTGCCATAACCGGCACCCTCGGGATCGTCGGATTCGCAACCTGGGCGCTCATGATAAAGAGGAGGGCATTTCACGAGGTCGGTTTAACGAGGGCAGGTGACTTCGGGTAATATCGGTAATGGTGGTGATGGTGCGGTCAATATGGTGTTTCCTGCGTGGTAAGTTGGAACGTCAGAAACGGATCCCGGGTAGAACCAGGATCGGTCAATACCCCGTTTACATTCTTTTAGCAGTTCTACTACCCTCAGTATGCGCTTCTCACGCCAGTGGTTCGGACGAGACCGAGAGGATCTCGTGCTTCGTTATGGGGATAGTCGACCCGAACCACTGCCCCCTCACCGCCTATTTCAAGATCGACCCCCTCTTCAGGTACTCCCTCTACCCCATACCCCCATTCCTGTTCATTCACGAGAAACAGAAACTCGACCGGGTGTACTTTCCCCGCACCAGGGAAATTCTGATAAGTGAATATGACATGATCATCTTCTCGGACCCCTGGATAGAGCACTTCACCACAAAGCGCCTCCACGACCTTGACTACGTTCTCCGGGAGGGGGGCGTGCATTCCTTCGGGACCTTCAGCCTGCCATTCGCCGACGTATGGATGCCTATCATTCTCTACTACACCGTTCCAATTACCCAGTACTACGATTACGCCAGGGTGCCCTACAGGGTGGCATTTAGAAGGGAGAGAGAGCCCGTACTGACCCCCTTCATCGAGCTGGGCATGGAGAAGATAGTTGGCGACGGTTACCACGTGCTGGTGCCCCGGGAGGGAGCGACGACCTGGGCCGACGTACACGAGTCCGAGACGCCATGGCTTGTCTCCTGGAGGCCGGGCGGAAGCAACGCCGGAATCCAGTGGGTCTGCAGCGGGACGTGGGATGCCGGGTGGTGGGGGATGGGCGACTGGTGGGAGACGAGGGGGGTGGAGGGCATCGACAAGAACCCCTATGCCATCGACATGGTGACCAACCTGATCCTGTACTCACTCGACCTGCCGCTCATCGGCGACATCCACGCAAGGAGGGGGGCCCGGCACCTCATCCAGACCTTCCACGGCCAGAAGTCCCTGATACTGTCGATGATGGAGTGGGCTGACAGCTACGGGGCGGACGTATCCGAGCTATACCTCATGGTCACAGAGCTGGAGGGCCAGGCCGAGGTTGCAGCCCGACACTACCTGGACCAGGATTACCCCGCCGTCTTCGATACGATGGAATCGATTACAGCCAGGGTGGAGGAGGCAACGGCACACGCCGTCAGGCTCAAGAACGAGGCCCTGTTCTGGATCTATGTCATCGAGTGGATTTCCATCGGTTCGGTGTCCTGTATTGCGGGGGTGGCAGTGTGGGCCCTGATGATACGCAGACAGAAGTACCATGTCGTTGAATCCACGCGTTTGAGGCAGTTCTAGCCATGTTTCTGGGCTTCTTTAACTGGCCGGGAAATCCTAATCCAGCAATGGTGGTTACCCAAGAACGAGGGGATACCGTCCCAGCTTTCGAATTAGCCCCTGGAGGAAATCGTATGTGTGGACCGAGATATCGGGTCCAATCGAGTGTGTACCTAACTTGTTGCAGGGAGCGTTCTCTGGCTGGTGATGGTGAGGAGGAGGCTCTACCGCGAGATGGGAACCACCAGAGCGAGAGATATGAATACCTAGAGCCCGTTGGACCTGTATCAGGAAATGTAAACATGCTGTGTACTCATTTCCAGGGGGGAATGAAAGATGGCACCTGGGTAATACCTAATGCGTCGCCTGCTGAGATTTTTATCCCATATCTAGGAATACATACGTCGATGGTTTGGCAAAGGTCTCCCGCCCCGATTTCAGTGGTCTTGCTTCTATTGCTGGGATTTCCGGTTGTCAATGCCACATCCGGTGGTCGTATCGGGGTGCTGTACCTGGGGGAGCCGTATGCCCCGCCCTTCTACCTAATGCTGCCCGATCCACTTTTCGACATCTCCTTCGTTGATGCCCATGTCCACGCTTCAGGCCCCCTGGATACCTCCCAGACACACAGGCTGGTCAGGCTCTACATGCCGCGTACAGTGGGAAACCTGGTCGAGAGGTTCGATGTCGTTGTGCTGTTCTGCGCCACCCAGGACGCAGTGGGCATCAGGTACCAGGAGATGATCTCCAGGAGCGTGCTGGAGGCCGGGGTGGGCCTATTCATGAGCGGATCCCAGGAGGGCTACGGCGGATTTCAGGGAAAACCATCCTGGGGAGGGACTTCGATCGGCGGGCTGCTGCCGGTGGAGGTAGTTGTCGACGGACGCACGCTCTACGGTAGGATGGTCATCGACAGGCCCGGGCATGAGCTTATCAGCAGCATTCCCTGGGACATGGGGCATCCAGTCCTGGCCAACCCGGAGACCTGGAGGCTCAACCTGGTCACAAATAAGCCGGGTGCGGACGAGATCGCCCGCGCAACCCACCAGGGAGCAGATAACCCGCTTATGGTGACCTGGGAGATCGCGGATGAGACCAGGGTCTTCGCGCTGACAAGCGAGATCCACCTGCTTTCCATAGGCATAAGCCCCTGGAAGTACCACTACGACCTGGCCGCCAACCTGATGATCTACCTCGACTACCGGCCCGTGCCTCAGGATCCCGAGATCGTGAATCTCGCGAGATCTAGGGTGCTGCAGGTATACCACAGGAGGTCCATACTCGTGGATATCCTCGAGTTCAGCGAGGCCTTCGGGGCGGATACCAGCAGGATCCTGTCGAGCATCGAGGAGGTTGACGGGGTGATAGCCCAGGTTAACCAGCATTATATCGACCTCGAGTTTGAGGAAATGCTCGAGAGATCCGAGCCAATCGATTCCATGATCCGGGACCTGGAGGTCCAGGCAGTGGAGCTCAAGGACGAGGCCCTCTTCTGGGTATATATCGTGGAGTGGCTGGTGGTGACCGGCACGGCCCTCCTCTGTGGCTTCGTGCTCTGGTCGATCATGGTCAAGCGGAAACTGTACAGAGAGGTAGAGGTTACGAGGGCCAGGTAGGGATCCACCCATCACTTACCGGCCGGTGACCTCGACCACCACGTAGGGGGTCTCCTTTTCGAGGTCTGGGTATATCGAACCATTTCCCCGCTCGTCCATCGCCTCAATGTAGTACATCGGGTCCCACTCCGATCTGTTGTGTTAAACCGGTATGGTCGCAGACCCGATAGGATCGGCAGGTCCCCATCCCCCGTGTAATGGGAGCAGCTGATTATTCTTGCCTCCGGGTATGCTGGCCAACCATTACACTGGTTACGTAGCTTACCATCGCCCCGTCGTCACCATTATCGCCTTCCTCGATGGCCCTGTAGTAGTTGATCTTGTCACTGAGCTCGATATAGAACGCCGGGAAGCTGTTCTTCATCAGGACCCAGTTCATGACCACCCTGGAGGTCCTGCCATTTCCATCCGAGAAGGGGTGGGCCCTGACGAGTCTATTGTGGAGGATTGCACCCAGTTCGACGGGGTGAAATCTCTTCTTTGCGGCGTAGTACCAGTGGTAAATTTTCCCCATCTCCCCCCTGATCAATTCGTGCGATGGCGGAAGCCATTCGGATCCAAGGATCTGGACGTCGTGATCCCTGTAAGCCCCGACGATTTCACAATCGGTGTTCTTGGTGAGGAGTTCGTGGATCTTGAGTAGAAAGGTCTGGTTAAACTCGCCTCGATACTCCTTAAGGTACTCGTAGCACTCCTTCGAGTTTATGGCCTCGTTGTAGTCGTTGGGGGTTGTGCCGGCGGGAATTATGTTTTCAGTTAGGATCATGCTGGTTTCTCGAAGGGTAAGGCGGTTTCCCTCGATGGCATTGGAGTTGTAGGTGAATCTTACGAGGAAGTCCTCCACATGCTTTCTCCTATCTGCTGGGTTAAGCTTCCCGTACCACCTGTTGTAGACCTCCTTTATGTCCTGGAGCTTCTCGGCCTCATCGTCGCTCAGGTGGGTAAATTTCGATGAAGATCGCTTGAGGCCTCTTTGGAGCGCTTCAGCCTCGATTTCCCCGATTGCTTCAACCGTCCGGGATTTGGATGGGGGCATATCACCGATGTATCTCCTTATTTTCCTCCAACGATTGCTACCTACCCGGAAGTTCTTGGTCACATAGTAGTAGGTTTTATCGTTTCTCACGATTTTCTCGATGTAAACCACGATATTGTATGGGCACAACAATTATATAAATTTTATTTAAATTGTAATAAAATGTGCCCGTAATTACTCAAAGCGTGCCTTGGCAGGATAGGTAATCCTCTGCACCTGAATCGTCTGTAAAGCTCAAATACCTGTAGTTTGGTGCGGGGGGTGGGATTCGAACCCACGGACCCCTTCGAGACAGGGTGTCTCAAGCACGAGTTCCTAAGCCTCGCAAAGCACGCTTACCTGCGCCTTTGACCAACTCGGCAACCCCCGCACGGGGCGAGGTTAACTCCCCCGGGATCCTGATATATATTTTCGGGTGCAAAGTTTGGCTCAGGAGTATTTCCCGTATTTCCTAGCCGCCCTGGCGTAGGCGTGCATGTTCTCCACCGGGGCCTGGAAGAAGTGGTCGGTGTTGTATAGGATGTAGCCCCCTCCCTCCGCGGCCGCCTCGATACAGTGCCTGACACCGGCCTCGATTTCCTTGGAGGATCCCCTCTCTATCATCGACTGGTGAAAACCGCCGATCATGCAGACCTTGTCGCCCACCATCTTCTTGGCCCTCGCCAGATCTACGTCTCCCCCGAACGGGGGTGGGGTGAGCGTCTCGATGCAGTCCATGCCCGTCTGTGTTATGAGGTCAAGCACGTGCATGACCAGCCCGCAGTCGTGGTAACTCGTGGGCAGTCCCCTTTCGTGGATGGCCTTTACGACGGCCTTGTCGAATGGAAGTATCTGCTTGCGGTAGATCTCGGGCGATACGAAAGCCCCGATATGTCCCGCCATCTCGACAAGATCTACATAGTCGGTTGGCAGTCCCTCGATATAGGCCATTGCCCACTCGGTCAAAAGTTCGTAGAACTCCTTCACCCAGTCGGGGCGGACGTGGTAGTCCCTGATCAGTTCCTTAGCACCACGTAGCATGACTGCCTCTCCCTGTCCCCAGACGCCAACCCGGACGATGCCCTTCTCGAAGCCCGAGCCGAATTCCCTCCGGTATCCTTCCTCGTCCGGCAATGAGATTGGTCGGTACCGGAGTAAATCGAGGTCCTCCGGTTCCTTGATGAGGGGATCCACAGTCCAATTTGTGATGGCCGTCCTCCGCTCGACGGTCATGAGCTTTCCCTCGGGTGTGTTAATGGTCCTTCTCACGATCTTCTCGCCATCGGTCTGGGATACTATACGTTCCTTCTCGGACCACTGGTCGCAGGAGGAGGGCGTCACGGAGTAACCCCGGTATAGAACGATGTCAAGGCCAAACATCCCGAGTGCCTCTAGGTCGTTGATGTGGCGACCGAGGACCCTCCGAAGGTAGGGGAGGTATGGGCCGATGTTGTGGATCCCGACGGGAACCGTGTCTGGCCGTTCGTGGTTGATGGCCGCGAGTAGCCTTTCCCTCGAGTTCATGTGCGATCCCGGTACCACCCTAGAGCAGCCCTAGCTCCTCGAGGTCCTTCCGGAGTATATCTCTGTTAGAATCCTCGCAGGTGACCAGGGGAAGCCTGAGAACCCCGGCGGCCATGCCCAGGAGGTTCATTGCCTCCTTGACGGGCCCGGGGTTGGTCTCGAGGAAGAGGTCCTTGAATATCGGCATGAGCTTGTAGTGCATGCTCCTGGATTCCTCGATATTCCCCGAGAGGAAGTCGGCCACCATGGACTGGACCATGTTGGGCACGATGTTTGACGCGACCGATATTACCCCCTTGCCCCCGATCGCGAGTATGGGGAAGGTGGTCATGTCATCCCCCGAGAGCACGGCAAGGTTATCACCGGCACCCCGGATGATCTGCATGATCTGCTCCAAGTTGGCGCTCGCCTCCTTCACGCCGACGATGTTATCGATCTCTGAGAGCTCGACGACGGTGGCGGCCTCCATGTTCCTCCCTGTCCTCGAGGGAACGTTGTAGAGTATTATCTCGCCCTCTGTCTCCGCGGCAACCGCCCTGAAGTGGGCCAGCAGTCCCCTCTGGGTGGGCTTGTTGTAGTAGGGGGAAATCATCAGGCAGTAGTCCGCACCGGCATCAACGGCATGGTTGGTGAGTGCTATGGCCTCAGCGGTGGAATTGCTCCCGGTGCCAGCTATAACCGGTACCTTCCCGTTGACCTCGTCGATTACTACATCGATCACCTTCTTGTGCTCGTCATGGCTGAGGGTGGCTGATTCCCCGGTGGTGCCCATGGGAACGACTCCGGCAATTCCCCTCTCGAGTTGGTACTCCACGTTGGCCCTGAGACCCTCGACGTCAATCGCCCCGTTATCCTGGAAGGGGGTTATTAGAGCTGTAAATGCGCCTTCAAGATCACCCATGCTGATCCCTGTTGACCGGGCTGCGTCCATCAGTTATAAATCGCACGAGTTTTCATGCACCCAGGAAATATCCTGAAGGGGATTAAGTTAAGAAAGGCTACTCAATACCCCTTTCAAGAACAGCGATGGACAGACGTAAATGTTCGCAATTGACCTGCTTGTCGTCCTTTTCGCGGCCCTGGTCGGCCGGCTGATATCCAAGAGGCTTCGACAGCCCGTGGTATTCGGCGAGATCCTCCTTGGGATGGTGATAGGTACCCTCGCCGCCAATGGCATTCACCTGGTAGAGGGATCTGAGGTGATGGAGGGTTTCGGGCAGGTGGGCATCCTGCTCCTGCTTTTCTCGGCGGGACTGGCAACAAGCCTGGAGGAGCTGAAACGCCTGGGGGGTCCCTCCATTACCGCCGCATTCGGCGGTGTGATATTGCCCTTCGCGCTGGGTTATATTGCATCCCTGGCCTTCGGCTATTCCAATCTGGTAGCCCTCCTGGTTGGAACCGGTCTGGTGGCGACGAGTGTTGGGGTGAATGCGGAGATACTCTCGGAAATGCGTCTGCTGAGGACCAAAATTGGCACTCTTATAATGGGAACGGCCCTGGCAGATGATGTTATCGGTATAATCATGCTCTCTGTAATGGTTTCCTTCGCCACCTCCGGGACCGTGCCTGTTAGGGAAACCCTGACCACGCTGGTACTGACGATTGTTTTTTTCGCCCTTTGCCTCGTGGTGGGTATCAAGGCCCTGACGTTAATTTCAAGGAAGCTGGATCTGGGAAGGTACGACCTGCTCCTGGTGGGTGTTATCGTGGCGGTAGCCCTGGGGACGATCGCGGATACCATCGGCCTGGCAATGATAATCGGTGGGTTCCTGGCCGGGTTGATGCTCGGACAGAGCCGATACAGCGCGCGCTTGATTCAGCAGACGACCCTGGTCGGGGAGGGATTTTTCGTCCCGATTTTCTTCGTGACCACGGGAATGGCATTCGACCCAGGGGCGATATTGGGGGCCGGTGGCTTCGCCATCGCGATCCTGGCCTCGGCGATACTGGGCAAGGTGATAGGGTGTTTCTTTGCCACGAAGGTGTCGGGCTTCGGCACGGCGGAGTCCACGGTGGTGGGCATCGCGATGATTCCCCGGGCCGGAGTCGAACTGGTGCTGATAAGGATCGGGCTGGATGCGGGTATCTTTGGACCGGAAATTGTATCCTCCCTCCTGGTAATGGTTATAGCCACCACTATGATAACTCCCCCGCTCCTATCCTATGCCCTGAAAAAGTTCGGGCTGGTCGAGAGGAGGGGTAGCTCCGAGGTTGCCGTCAGGGGTGGATGATCAGAAAACGGGCACCGATCCCTTCAGTATCTGGTCCGTTAGAGAACACACGTTCGAGAGCTGATCAGCCACGATGGCCTCTATGTCGCAGGACTGGCACTGGGGCTTCCCGACGAGCTCCACGCTTGCCATGAGGGGATCATCGATTGGTTTTCCGATCTGGGACAGGAGCTTTACATAAACCTCGCAGCCAGCGATCTCGTATATCTCCTGGGACATCCTGCCGGCCAGTATGTTGTAGAGTTTCCCGACGTGATTCACAGGGTTCTTGCCGGCCGCTGCCTCCAGGCTCATCTCCCTGTTTGGGGTGATGAGTCCGTTGACCCTGTTTCCCCTGCCGACCTCACCATCGTCACCGGCCTCGGCCGATGTCCCGGTCAGGGTGAGGTATGCGACTCCGTTCTCGATGTCGTCGGCGGTGTTGATGTAGACCTTGGTTTCGCGCCTGGCGTTTTCCGACAGGTAGTCCTCGATGCGGGATACCACCTGCTCCCTGGCGGAGATGTAGTGATCCATGTCGGGCACCTTCGAGGCAACAAACGCACCGGCGACCGTGAGGGTGATCTCGTTGTTCTGCCTGAGTCCCATCACCTTAATGTCCTCGCCAAGCTCGGGCACCTCCCTCTTGAAGTCCCGCGAGTTGAGCAAATTCTCAGTACCAAGAACCATGCTCTCAGTCTCGGAGAGGGGCGCGTAGCCAACCCCGACGGAGGTATCGTTGGCGCTGGGTGCACCTGATTCCCTGTTGAAGACGTCCATGAGCTCGGAGGACCCGTTGCCTATCTTGGATTCGAAGGTAACGTCAGCCTCCCCCAGGTTTGGCAGCACGCCGTGGATGTAGTCCCGGGCGGTCTTAAGGCCGATTTCGTGGACCGGGATCTCCTCGTCCCCGCAGCGATTTGTTGCCCTACCGGACAGGAGGATGTATATTGGCTTTATTATCCTCCCCCCACCGAAGTGGGCGTCAACCTCCCCGCCCACGAGCTCGAGCTTGTCGGTGTTGTGGTGGAGGATCGTGTCGAACCTCTTGAGGTACTCATGGCAGAGAGCTATCGATATCTTCTCGGCCATTCCGTCGGCGAGGGAGTCGGGGTGTCCGATTCCCTTCCTCTCGACGATCTCGACCTTCTGCTCTTCGATTGGGGTCCTCTGGACTTCCTCGACGACTGTGGTCATTCGATCACCGAAATAACTGTGACTGATAAAAAAGTGATAAAATATAAATGTATATCCTCTGTCTCGTGTTTTTCGGGTTGGTAACGGGTTATCTCATTCTGTCAGTCTAGCGAAACACCCACAACGCGTTGAGGCTGAAGTTGGCTATCACGGCAACACATATGGAGAATAACTGCCCGAGTATGTACCACAGACCGAAATATTCCACCATCGTGTAGAGGACGCCGAGATTTATTCCCAGGGCCACCGTGCTCGCGACGATAAATTTCAGAAGCTGCTTGGACAGCACCAGGGGACTTCTCCTTCGATCCCGGAATGTCCAGAGCTTGTTCCAGGTGAAGTTGTTCAGGGCGACCACGAAGAAGGTGATGGTTGCCGCCAGCATATACCAGAGACCGACGACATCGACGAGGAAGGTGAGAATGATGAGGTTGAGGAGGACCCCAACTCCCCCGACTGCGCAGAACCTGACCATGGCCTCCAGGGAGGAACCGAAAAACCTGCACAGGTAGAGGTCCAGCAGGTTGATGAGGAAGCCCAAAACAGTACCGGCTCCCATCTTGCTGGATCCAGCGGCACGGTCGACGAAATCTATGGGAACCTCCTTGACCCTTCCCGGCCTTGCCCTTGCCAGTATCTCGAGGCATATCTTCCAGCCTCTGGAACTCAGTTCGAGTGGCTTGACGATATCATCCCTCACGAAAAAGAATCCCGACATGGGATCCCGGACCCCGGTGAGGGGGCGAGCAAGAGTTCCGGCAACCCTTGATACAAGGCGTCTTTTCAGAGGCCAGTTCCGGGTACTACCACCCTCTACATAACGGCTTCCGATTGTCATGTCGTAACCACCATCGATTATTGGCCTGACGAGCTCTGGAATTCTTTCCGGGGGGTGACTGAGATCGGAGTCCATGGCACCGAGTACCGGAGCAGAGGCATTCCTGAATCCCTCCAGGACCGCGGAGGTAATTCCCATCCTGTACGGTCTGGCAATCAGCCTGACGGGAAAATTATCCCCCAGTCCAAGGATGGCCTCTCTGGTTCCATCTGTTGAACCGTCGTCGACGATAATGATCTCGACCGAAATACCAGTCCCGGCAGTAGCTGATATTACCCTTGAGACAAGGCTCTCAATGTTCTCAACCTCGTTGATGGTGGGAACAATTATGGAGACCTGTGGTATCTCGGCCATCGATGGGTCCAGCTCCAGACTCTATAGTCCCTTATATGTTTAGATAAATCTCTTGAGCCATGCTGATCTGAATGGAAATAATTGCGATAATTTAGTGAAGAATTTCGTAATAGACCGCACGATTCTGAATACATTTTTAAATTAATTTCGACCTCGTCGGCATTCGAGGAGCATGAAGGGGCCAAAAGGTTCCACAAAGGTCGTTCTTATTTCTCTGGCAGCTGCCTTCCGTGGCAGCGAGCTAATGCTTCGTGCTCTTCCCTAAGGGAATTTGTTCTGACTCCTTTCCGGGGGTTATCTTTTGTTGTATTCTACTGAGAGTGTACTCCACATTATCGAATTTCCTGCTTTTAACCGATCCAGTTTAGATAAGGTGATAAATCATGCCTAGCGTTAAGCCTCCAAAGTCCATCCGGGTAAAACTCGGGGCGATCATGGAATCTTCTGAAAACGTCAAGGCCACCGCAATGGCCGATATCGACAGGACCGGCCGCTATGGGGAGAGGTGGGTTTTCCTCACCAAGAAGCGGCTGATCGTCCTTGAGAAGGATGGCGAGATAAGCTTCGAGATACCCGTTCGAAAGGTAGAATCCCTGGAGGTCAGGGAGTTCACCGGGAGCGGAATCCTCATTTCAGAGAACGAGAAGGGCGAGTACATCGATGTCGCCCGTTTCTCCAAAACCCAGTCCAAGGATTTCCTACTGGTGGCCAGACAGGCTATTGAGATCCTAAGAATTAACGGGAACGGCAATGGAAAGAATGGGAATGGGAAAAACGGTAACAGCGTCTTCCTAAACGGGGAGGAGGTCGAAGGAGTTCTTGAGGACAATAGTCGCTGCCCGAAGTGCGGTCGAGCACTTCCAAGAAACTCCACGGTCTGTCCCCACTGCATACAGAAGCGAAAGGTGATGCGCAGGCTTCTCGGCTACGTGAGGCCATACTGGAGGGTCGCTGCCCTGAGCCTGTCGATGACGGTGGCAGTCACACTGCTCGCCCTCGTTCCCCCGCTGCTTCTGGGGTCACTTATAGACAAAATAACCGCGCTGTATTACGGTGAGTCCGCCTCCAGGGCTTTTCTCGTCAGGATTCCCCTTTACCTAATCAGTGTCTACGCCTCGATGCAGCTTCTGAATGCCGCCAGGACCTATACAAATGGGTGGCTCGGAGAGCACATAATATTCGATATACGAACGCGCGTTTACAGGTACCTCCAGATGCTCTCCCTTAGCTTCTACGACAGGAGAAGGACAGGGGAGCTCATGTCGAGGGTTACCAACGATAGCGCGAACGTGAGGGCCTTCCTGGTGGTTGGTGTCCAGACTCTCATTGTAAACTTCGTGACCATGATAGGGGTGGGAACCCTTCTGTTTACCAGGAACTGGCAGCTCGCTGCCCTTTCCCTTTTCCCCGTGCCAATCCTTCTCCTCGGCACGACGATATTTGCCCGCAAGATCCACGGGATCTACCACAGGATCTGGAGGACCTGGGCCCGGATGAGCTCGGTACTCGCAGATACGATCCCCGGGATCCTGGTGGTCAAGGCGTTTGCCCAGGAGGACCGGGAGGTAGACAAGTTCGAGACAAGCACGAGGAACCTCCTGGAAGCCGACATGCGTTCCTACAAGCTGAGGTCCATGTTCTTCCCGGGAATAGCCCTCCTGATGTACCTGGGATCGGTCTTCGTTTACTGGCAGGGAGGCATGCTGGTTGCCGATGGAGCAGGGCTGACTGTCGGGGACCTGGTTGTATTCGTCTCGCTACTGTGGATGTTCTACGGACCGGTCCAGACCCTGAGCACTATTACGGACCAGTTCGAGGTGGCCATGACTGCATCCGAGAGGATCTTCGAGGTCCTCGACTCGAGGCCCGAGGTCGACGATCCTAAGGACGCGGTGAACCTGAAGGATATAGAGGGACACATCCTCCTCAAGGACGTCACGTTCTCGTACAACCCCGAGAAGAAGGTCATACAGAACGTGAACCTCGAGATAAAGCCAGGCGAGATGATCGGCCTTGCTGGACCAAGTGGCTCGGGTAAAACGACGCTGGTGAAGCTCGTCTCTCGGTTCTACGACCCCGACGAGGGTAACATCGAGATCGACGGGGTGGACCTGAGAAAGATCCACCAGAGGGCACTGAGGGAGAGGATCGGCGTGGTCTTGCAGGAACCCTTCCTGTTCCACGGCTCGATCGCGGAAAACATCGCATACGGCCGCCCCCACGCGAACAGGATGGAGATAATCGAGGCCGCCAAGGCGGCAAACGCCCACGAATTCATCCTTAAACTGCCCAACGGCTACGACACGGAAGTGGGCGAGAAGGGAGCCAGGCTCTCCGGAGGAGAGAAGCAGAGAATATCCATCGCCAGGGCGATCATAAACAAGCCTAGCATCATAATCCTGGACGAGGCGACATCCTCGGTGGATACCGTCACCGAGAGAATGATACAGGAGGCCCTGGAGAGGCTGGTTGCAGGGAAGACGACGATAGCCATAGCCCATCGCCTGTCTACCCTGAGAAACGCGAACAAGCTCGTCATCCTGGACGAGGGACGTATCGTGGAAAGCGGTACCCACTCCGAGCTCCTCGAGATGGGCGGCGTCTACGCGAACCTGGTCAAGATGCAGACCGAGATCGCAAAGGCAAGGGCGGTGTAGTCATGTCAGAGGCGGAAGTTGAGTACTTCAAACCGGATAAGATCAGGATAAGAAGGGATCAACGGGGCCAGGTGGTGCTGAAAAGAGATGACGGGGAGGTCCAGCTATCCCGGATTCTGAGATCCTTTCCGCTGACAAAGACCAACTCCTACATCTCGCTCTGGGATGAAGAGAAGGAACTGGGGATCATCCACAGGATTGGTGATCTGGATAAGAAATCCCAGGTCACCCTGAACGAGGAACTGGAGAAGGCCTACTTCATGCCCAGGATAAAGAAGATCCTGAGGATAAAGGAGCTATACGGCGGCATGACCTGGTTCGCAGTCGAGACCGACAGGGGATACAGGGAATTCGAGATCCAGAGCAAGCATCACATGAGACACATCGGCCTGACGCGGGTGATATTCACCGACGTGGATGGAAACAAGTACGAGATCCCCGACGTTACCCACATGGATGCCAGGAGCAGGTCTTTCTACAACTGGCTGGCCTGAGCTATAGCTCGTCTATCTTCACGGGCCTCTTCTCCGCCTCCGAGAGGTAGGCTGCCTGGGATATCTGCACTACCTTCAGGGCGCTCTCGGCGGTGGAGATGGGCTCCTCCTTCCCCTGGATAACGGCTATGAAGTTATCGTCGGGGTTGTAGGGCTCGGGCAGCTTGGGCAGTTCCGCGTAATCCCCGTTGGACAGCCTGAGGGTGGTCTCACTCTCGAAGTTGATCGTCCCCTCGGTCCCGCTGAACACGTGGCGCTCGTACCACGGCGCGTTGCCGTTAATGGATATCGAGGCGATTGCCCTGTTGCTGAACCTCACCGAGACGGAGGAGAGGATGTCGACCTCCTCGTCCACTGCGAACTCGTTGCTGATGAATGCAGTAACCTCCACGGGCTCTAGCTGGGATATCCAGCAGACCAGGTCGACGATGTGGCTCCCGCTGTCCATTAGCTCACCGCCGCCGCTGAGATCCTTCCTGCCCCTCCAGGTCTTGGTGATGCCCGCCCAGCTCTGGCTCAGGTAGGAGGATATGAAGAAAACCTTCCCAAGCTTACCCCCCGCCACGTAGTCATGGGCCCATCGAAGCTCGGGCTTGTAGTGCCGCTGGTAGGAGACCATGAGCGTCCTGTCGACCTCCTCGGCCTTCTCGATGAGGTTCTTTGCCCGCTCAACGGTGCAGACCATTGGCTTCTCCGTCAACACGTGAATGCCACGCTGGAGGCAGTCCATCGCCTCCTGGTAGTGCAGGGTATGCGGGGTGCAGATCACTACAGCATCCAGCTCCTCCTTTGCCAGCATGGCCTGGTAGTCGGAGTAGAACGGGAGCTTCTGCCCTATGAGCTTGGCCCTTTCCTTCAGCACTTCCCTGTTCTTATCACAGAGGGCCGTTATCTGGGCCGCGGGGTTTTCATTAAGCCTCTTGAGGTGCCCGCGGGAAACGCCTCCACACCCTATGAATCCAATACTAACTGGCAATACGTTCACCCTGAATCAGCTCCAGAGGGGGGTTCTTAAATGGTCAGCCCGATGTTGGATATTTAAGGTGGTTTGATGGTACGGTGGCTGGGTTCCCGGCATGTGGCTGAGCTCGAGTGTCTGCGTCGTTGGCCAGCACGAGAAGGTATATTTCCTCAAATCGGGGGATGGCGGGGTCCTGGTGGACTGCGGATCAGAGGCCACCTACGGGGCGAACATGAGAATGCTGAAGGCCGACGGCATCAGCCCCGACATGGTTAGCGGGATACTGATCAGCCACGAGCACTTCGACCACGTTGGTGCCATAGGAAGGGCAAGGGAGGAGCTCGGGTGCCCCGTCATATCTCACCGACTGGCCGCCGGACCTGTGGAGACGGGTGACCCCGAGGTGACGGCCTCGGAGATGGACTACCTGGGGGTTCACGTTCCGTTCCTCGCTGCACCCGTGGATGAGGTGGTCGACGAGGGTGATGTTATTGCCCTCGGGGAAAATGAGGTCGAGGTCTACCACATACCCGGCCACACCCCGGGGGGAGCTGCCTACATGGTGGATGGCAATCTGATGGTTGGGGACACGGTATTCCTCGACGGGGGGATCGGATGGCCCGACATCCACTGGGGATCCTGCCTTGCCGATCACCAGGATTCCATAATGAAGATCGCAGAGCTCCAACCCGAAACCCTACTTCCCGGGCACGGGGAAGCCGGGAGGTTTCACCGGGGATTAATTGACCAGGCACTGGAAAAGATAGGTTTTCTGGAAAGGGCTGGGGTGCCATCCAAGTCAACTGCACCTGCCCCAAGGAGGGAACGGGGAGAGGATGCCAGGAGGATCAGGCTCAAAGGGATGGCCAAGAAGGGAACTGGGAGGACGGCTTACCCGACGCTGAGGAGTTCCACCCTTTTCGAGTTCTCCTCCGGGGATCTGGGCGGCCACATCCGCCCCCGGGGGAGGTTCCACGGCCTGGTCCTCCACGCCAGCGATGGGAGGCCTATCACAAGGCCTGATCAGTGCACCCTCAACCTCGAGCATTACTGCGCCGCTGGAACCTGCGCCCCGTTCCTCCCCAGGACCGTCTGCACCAAGTACCACGAGGTTTACCGCGACCGGCTCATCATAGACTTCTCCCCGACCTCGGACTGGCCCGTCCACTCGAGGATAACCTATCACCCCGGGGGAGGTTCCGCGGTGGACGTAACGTTCGACTTCGAGTTCCTCCGTTCCTTCGATGACTTCGAGGCCTTCATAGCATCCTATTTCCACGCGGGAAAGCCGGCATTCGTCCACTCCACCGGCGCCTGGTCCAGGCCAGAGGTGGAGGATGACGTTCAGCTCTTCTACGCGGGGAGCGATTACGGTGCCGGGCAGGTCCTGGATGGCAGGTGGAGCTGGCTCAATAACGTGGGCCTGCGGGTAAAACTCAGTGATTTGAGATACGAGTCCGCCGTCCTGGCCGACTGGGACGAGGAATCCGGATGGGCCCTGGTCCAGATGGTGGACCCTGAACTATGCCCGTCGATCTCCACAAACACCTTTGCCTGCGCCCAGGACCTGTCACTGGTGGGAAGGGATGTGGAAAGGGGGGAGCGGGTCAGAGTAGCGGCAAGGGTCATCTACGTGAAGATCGAAGACCCGACCGAGATCGAGGACATGTACGGGAGATATCTCAGGGAGCTGGAGAGATGATGGAAATAGGGTGTTCGACCATATGCTTCCGGAAGCTGGGTGTTTACGAGGCTCTGGAGAGGATAGTGGACCTCGGTTTCCACAGCGTGGACATAGGAATGGTAAGGGGCTTCTGCCCACACTTCGATCCGCTAGCCGCAACGGAACCGGAGAGGGAGGAGTTCGTGGAGAGGGTGTCTGCCCTGCCCCTTGATGTGGCCACCCTAAACGTGGGTCACGGTGCTCTGAACAGGCCGGGGGAGAGGGACGGGCAGATGGAGTGTGTGCGAAGCTGCCTGGAACTTGCGTCGCGGCTGGGGTGCTACGCAGTTACATGCCAGCCGGGGGTTCCCGCGAGAGGGGACTGGGACTCGGAGGCGATCACCGTGGCCTCGGACCTCGCGGAGCTCGCCTGGCAGGCTGGGGAGCTCGGGCTCATGCTCACCATCGAGGCCCCCCACAGGGGGACTTTCGTGACTAGGGCGGAGCAGGCCAGGAGGCTTATAGAGCTGTCCGGCTCGGGGAACCTCTACATGGCCCTCGACACCAGCCACGTGATGTGCGGCGGGACCCAGCCCTCAGAGGCGGTGGAGCTTCTCGGGGACAGGGTGGGACATGTGCACCTCAGGGACGCGATCGGGAGCGACATCCTGGTTACCCCCGGTGATGGTGAGGTGGACTTTCTGGCCTTCCGGGACGGTCTGGTGGAAATCGGTTACGATGGCGTTCTGACCCTCGAGCTGGAATACGAGGACAAGGACGAGGACCAGACGGCCGGCGAGGTACTGCGGGCCCGTGATTACCTGGAGGGCCTGTGGCGGAAGGGCGATGGGAAGATGTAATTTGAGAAGGTCAATGCCCCTGGTCATTCTCGTCCTTCTGGCGATTCTCCCTGCAGTTCAGCTGACGGGAACGGCTCAGGGCCGGACCGACCCAGCGACGGGAAGGATAAGGCTCCTGCACATCGGCCTGGCATTCCTCCGTCCCGACCACCCCGATCCCGTATTTCTTCAGGACCCGAAGATCGAACTGACGATGGTTCCCGCATTTTCATCTGTGATGGAGGTCGAGGAGGTCAGGAGGATGCTGAGGGTCTACCTGCCCAGGTCAAGGTCGGAGCTCGACGGGAGTTACGACCTCGTCCTCATCGACGGCGTCGATGCCTTCCACGTCAGGGACGACTTCCTGCGATGGACGACCGAGCTCGTACAGGAGTCGAACCTGAGCTTCGTTATGTCGGACTCGGGCTCGGGCTGGTCCTTCGCCGGGAGCGGGACGAGCTGGTACATCACTTCCATAGAGCCCATCCTGACGGTGGACGACGTGGAGGGGAGGGAGGCCGCAACCCCCGGCTTCTGGCAGAACAACTTCCAGGTGGTCCCCGTTGACCCGGAGCACGAGCTCATGAGGAACATACCGTGGGACGAGGTCCGGTTCACGGCCATGAACAGGCCCACAGAAAGGCCGGGGGCGAAGGTCGTGGCCAGGATGTCGGACGAGAAAACGGTCAACCGGGGAAAGCCCGTAATAGCGTACTGGGACTACCCCGGCGGCGGGAGGTCGGCCTCCTACATCCTGACCTGGCACACTATGGTGGGAACCCCCGGGATACTCGCATTCTACAGGTGGCCCTGGCACTACGATGTCCTTGCCCACATGGTCTACTGGCCAGCGATGGAGCCGATCCCCCGGGACCTGGTCCTCGTTCACGAGGTCAGGGAGAGGTTCTCGGATCTGTACCTCTCGAGGATCCTCGTTCTCGCAACGGTGGAGTTCGCCGAGAAGGCCGGGGCCAACATGAGGGAGATCGAGGTGGAGATGTCTGACCTGGATGCATCGCGGGGGCTGGTCGACTCCCTGTACGTGGATAACATGATGGAGGAGTGCCTCGACCTGTCTTCAGACCTCCTGGGGGAATACGAAGAGCTAATCGAGAGGACGCTTCGGGAGAAGGACAGGGCGCTTCTCTGGATTTTCATGGTCGAGTGGGCCGTGGTCTCGGCAACGTCGATGTTCAGCGGTGCCCTGGTGTGGACCCTGCTGGTGAAGAGGCGTCTCTACAGGGAGGTTGGCCAGACCCGGCTCACCGGCAGCGGCTGATTTTCAGCACGCCCGTACGACATTTAACCATGGGTGCGCCCGGCAGTGGTGCATGCCACCTGCAAAAGCCTTGACCCGGCCACCGCTCTACCACTTCTTCGGCTATTACGGTATACAGCCGTGGGACCGGGCGGAATCCCGGCTGCTGTGCCTGGAGGTCGGATTCCAGGACAGGCCCCCCGCGGCGGGGGATACGGCAACGATAGGCCTTGTCGACTGCGATTCCACCGCCTACACCCCTGTGGCCGATACGAGGGCGTGGAACTTCCAGCAGGGATGCATGCTACACTGGCTCCCCACACATCCGGACCGGAGGGTGATCTTCAACGACCGGATCGATGACCGGTTCGTTTCCGTGATCATGGACATCGAGACGGGAGACAGGACGGTCCTCCCCAGACCCGTGAGCGCGGTTAGTCCCGATGGCAGGAGGGCGATATCCCTGAACTTCTCAAGGCTCCACGAAAAGAGGCCCGGTTATGGCTACGCCAAGATTCCCGACCCATTTAGGTGCGAGAGGCACCCCTCCGAGGACGGGGTGTACGTGATGGACCTTGAAACCGGGGAGTTCTGGATGGCGGTATCCCTCGACGACGTGTACAGGATGTGCACCTCCAGGGCCAGGATCCATGACCGGGACCTGTGGTTTAACCATGTCCTCTTCAACTCCGACGGGACCAGGTTCGTTTTTCTCTCCCGTTTCAACGCCGATGATCTCAGGAGAACGGCTATGTACACCTCCGACCCCGACGGACATGACGTTCGGTGCCTCGTGGACTACGGCCTGGTGTCACACTTCGACTGGCTCGGCGAGGACAGGCTGCTGGCATGGGCCAACGTGCATGATCAGGGGGATGCCTACTACCTCATCGATGACGGCGATGGCTCTTTTCGCAAGGTCGGCGAAGGCGTCCTGGATCAGGACGGGCACTGCAGCTTTTCACCCGATGGCAGGTGGATACTGACCGACAAGTACCCCGGCAGGGATAACACGCGGGAGCTGTTGCTGTACGACTGGACCGGGGGCGAGCTGGTTTCCCTCGGGAAGTACTACTCCGACCCCGCACTCGTGGGCGAGATAAGGTGCGATCTCCACCCGCGCTGGAGCAGGAGGGGCGATAAGGTCTGCTTCGATTCGACCCACGAGGGCAGAAGGCAGCTGTACGTGGTCGACGTGGCGGACCTGGTCCGGGCCTGAGATCGGCGCATACTTTATGAGTTACATCGGCCCTATCTATCGCGGGATACGATGAACTCGGCAGATGAGGATTTGTGGAGGGTTCCGCTGCATGAGAAGGCGAGCTCGTTCGAGAAGAACGTCCTGGACAACCACTGGATAAACGGGCTCTATCCATCCATGGTCGAGATACCCCTGGACGGGAGTCCAGTCGACCAGACGACCCAGGGCTACAGCAACGTCGCCCACTCGGTGTGCTGGACTGCCAACTACCTGGCCGGGCAGGCCTACCGCTACCGCTTCACGGGGAAGGAGTCGGTCAGGAGGCATGCGGGAAGGGTCCTGAAGGCGATGGTAAGGTGCATGAAGATCACGGGGGTCAGGGGGTTGCAGGCAAGGGGATACGCCCTGGGACACGGCGAGTCCTACGAGGAGAGAGAGGGCTCGGGAAAGTCCAACCACTGGCACCAGGGCAAGGGCAGGTACAGCAACCTCAGGTGGCGCGGTGACCCGAGCCACCACAACTACAGCGATGCGATCCACGGCTACGCTGCATACTACGATCTGGCGGCCAGCGGGAAGCAGAAGAGGCTGATCGAGACCGCGGTTCACGACCTGGTGGGGTACTGGGCCTTCAACAACGGGTTCATCAAGAGGGTAGACGGGAGCATCAGCACCCATATTCTCGGGATTACAGACGGGAAGACGCCGAACCTAAGGACGATCATGGCCGCTGCAGGCCTGAAGGCGGCCCACCACATAACCGGGGATGAGAGGTTCGACGAGGAGTACCAGAAGCTCGTGGACCAGTTCGGCTTCAGGAATTGGAGGGAGTTCCCGGGGAGGATGAGGAAGAGGCTTGGCCACGATGACGCGGAGCACGTCTTCGGCCACCTGGACAACCTCTTCAGGCAGGAGAAGGACCCGGAGCTGCTCTCCTTCTATGGAATGGTGCTGGATGCCCTCTGGGAGAACCACCGGGATGATCGACAGTCCCTCTTCAACTACGTATACCTCTCGCTCCGGCCGCAGGCACCTGAACGTGAAAGGGCCCTAGAGGAGGCGCTCTGGACGCTACGGTCCTGGCCGACAGACCGGCGGTTCCGGCCAAGGATGAACAGCATCAGGACCGATATCAGGATCGTTGACGGGATGTCGGAGAAACCCCTCCCCATGTACGAGAGCCCCTGGGACAACGAGTACCAGTGGAAGGGGAGCCTCTACAGGCTGGACGGCTGGCTGAGCCGCAACATCGTCTCGATGGCGGTCTCGCCGGAGGATACCGAGGTCATCTGGGCGGTGGAAGAGAGGGGCGACGTGTACCGGTCCCTGGACGGCGGTTCCAGCTGGAGGCCTGTGCCGTCCTTCCCGCCCGGCATAAGGTTCGTATCAGTTGGAAACAGGACCAGGATGCTCTTCGCCGGCAACGATGATGGGTTCTTCTTCAGCAACTCGGCCGGGACAAGCTGGACCAGGCTTGGCGTTCCGGGTGGTTCCGGGAAGCCCGTCGACCTGGTGGTGGACAGGGTACAAGACAACGTGGTCTACGCGATCACCCAGCAGGCCATCCACAGGAGCGTTGACTACGGGGAGCAGTGGCTGGGGGAGAGGTGGGAGACCCTGACGGGGGCGTTGCCCCCCAGCCGGGAACGCTACTTCGCCGTTTCCAGGGGAATTCCCCCCGCCCTATATGCCATGCTTGACGGGAACATCTACTCCTCTACGGGTGATGGCAAGTGGCAGAGGGGGGCCTATGCGGGCATACCGGAGTTCGGGCGACCCTTGCCCCTGCTTGTGCTCGGCAGGTCCAGCAATGATCTCCTCTACACCGTTGTGAAGGTCTCATACGAGGGCTACGAGTTCAACATCGTGTTCAGGAGCGAGGACGGTGGGGCCTCCTGGAACAACGATCTGCCCCGGCTCTACAGGCGGTACGTAGCCAGGTACGAGAAGGGCAACGGGATCCTCGAGTCGGAGCTCGTGGGGGAGCTCTACGGCCTTGCGGCGCCCCTGGGAAGGGGAAGTCCACTCTTGGCTGCGACGAGTGCCGGGATAATGCTCAGCGAGGACGGAGGGGAGAACTGGCAGGTCTCAAACTCCGGCCTGCAGGTCCCCGTCGTGCGGTCCGTTTTTGCATCTCCGGAGTCCTACGTTGCCTATGCGGGGACGCCGGGGGGGCTTTACCGCAGCATAGACGGGGGGAGGACCTGGAAGAGCTCCAACCTCATCCTCACGTTCCGCTGGAACATCAGGAGGGAGGTGGGCTCGGCTGGCTACCTGGATGCATACTGGATGGCGAGGTACCACGGCTTCATCACCGAGGAGCAGTCCAGGGAGGACCCATCGAGCTGGAAGATGGACATCTAGGATTGCGCCGGCATGACGACGGATGCCATCTTCTTGTACCACCTTCTCAGGGTGGACGGACTGATGCCCACCGCCCCCGCAACCTCGTCCTGGCTGCGGGACTCGTCCTCCATGATGAAGGAGATGTGGAGGGCAGAGGCGTGCAGGGTTCCTAACCTGCCCCGGTCCCCGGGTCTCAGCTCCAGGTAGGATGATAACAGGCCCTCGGACCTGGTCCTTACGGCCTCGCTGGGTTCGAGATCCCTGTAGAGCCGCTGAATATCGGTCAACAACCGGGCTTGATGTATCCCTCTTTTATTCTTCGATTATTTTCCCGGGTAGATTATTTAGGCAGCTCATCAAACCGGGGGGCATGGCTCTTGAAATCCATGGCGTGGAGGTGGAGGACACATACTGCGAGGCCTTCCCGGGGCTTCTGGCCAGGATCCTAGTAACCGCCGAGGATGAAAAAAGGCTGGAGCGGGCGGCCACGGCAGCCTCCTCCCTGCCCTGCACGGTATTCGGCGAGTCGGAGGGCGGCATCGAGAGCTGGCTTGACCCCGATGCAACTCCAGATGGTAGGAGAGGAGCCGTGGTCCAGATATGGGTGGGGAAGGCAAGAAGTGAGAGGTGCCCGAAATGCGGGGCCTCCTGGAAACCACACGGAACCACTGCCGGCACCCTCGAGTTCGAGTTGGCAAAGCGGATCAGGCAGGGCATACTCGTCGTGCCGACCACCCGGATATTCAACCACCTGGACTCGGAGAAGAGGATGGGAATGATGGAGAGGGTTGGCCACTGCGGTGACGGGTACGAGTGGGTCGAGGAACGTTTCGGCAGGAAGATGATAAACATACCCCTGATGATGGGAGAGTTCCTGATCGAGGAACAGGTCGGTTACGGCTCGGGAGTAATGGGGGGCAACGTCTGGTTCATGTGCGACTCGACCAAAACTGCACTCGAAGCCGGCGATTCGGCTGTCAACGCGCTATCGGAGATGGAGGGGGTCATCACGTCCTTCGACATCTGCTCCGCGGGTTCGAAGGTCGAGACCAACTTCCCCGAAATCGGCCCAACGACCAACCATCCCTACTGCCCCACGCTCCGGGGCAGGATAGGTGACCTGAAGGTCCCGGAGGGCGTGGAGAGCATCCCCGAGATCGTGATAAACGGCACCACCCTCGAAGAGGTCAAGGCGGCAATGGCCCTGGCGCTGGATATGGGAAGCCGTGTCGACGGGGTTCTATCAATGTCCGCCGGTAACTACGGCGGCAAGCTCGGGAAATACAGAATATTCCTCAGGGACATTCTCTGATCGTGGGGTGTTACTATTCGCATGAAGATCATGGGATCCGGATCGGGCATTCCGACTATGGACCACTGGGGGTCATCGGCCGCACTCATGTGCAACGGGTCGACCTACCTCTTCGACATCGGGGGACCCGTGGGCACGATGGCACTGACCGGCGAGGTCGCCCGGTTCTACGGGGCTGGGAGGACCGAGGACCAGGTCCAGCGCGACCGGAGGTGGGCCCTCGACATATACTCGATCCCGGCTATATTCATATCGCACCTCCACGCCGACCACCTGTCCGGGCTTCCCATGTTCATCCAGACGGCATCCCTGTGGCAGAAGAGGGACGAGGTCTACAGGTTCCCAAACGGAAATCGACTGGAGGTCTTCCTGCCAAAGATGGGGGTGTCAATACTGAGGGAATACCTCGAGCTGATTGGGTTGGGGCAGCCGAGATACGAGCTCTGTGTAAACCCGATCGAGGAGGGCGATCTATACCGCGACGGGAATCTCACGGTATCGGCACTACATAACTCGCACAGACTGGGCTCGAGCTTCTCCTTTTCCGCGCGCGGACAGGGCAAGCGAGTGGTCTACACGGGCGATATAGCACTCAAGGACCTGGCGGAGACAACTCTCCTCTCCAGGCCCCTGGACCTCCTGGTGGTCGAGTGCGCCCATTTCTCCCCGGGAGACCTCTTCGATGCCCTGAGGGGGAAATCGATCAAGAGGATCGTGATCAGCCACATAAGCCCCGGGCTGTATGGAAAGGTGGAAGAGGTCCAGGAGCTCGGGAGGAAGATGTTCGGCGAATCCATCACGGTCGCCAGAGACGCCATGGAGGTTGACATATGAGCGAAGGACCGCTGGGAAAACCTGGGACAATACTGCATTTCGTGCTCATCGATGGGTCCCCTGGAACAATAACCGAATTCGATCTGACCCTCGGCCCAACCGTCGAGGATGATGGGAGGATATGCCAGTGGATGCGGCTTTCCTTCTCAGGGAATCCGGGGTTCGGGTCCTGGCTCCTCTCGGAGTCCTACCCGCCCGCGAGTTACTCGGACGCGATCGATCTTGCACGGCGCTACATGCTCGTGGACCCCGAGGGAACTGTCATCGAGTACCGGGACGTGAACTCGGGGGGTCCGTTGCTTCCATCGATCGGAACCTGGAGGTACCTCCTGCCCAGGCCCCGGGGATCGGACATTCGTGGAACCGTGGACCTCCTCGGACACCCATACGAGCTCCAATCGGAGAGAGAGAAAAACGTCGTTCCCCCCGAACCCGGGATAATACTCAACCTGACCCCCGACGTGCTGATCGGACCCTCGGGCAACCGGCGACAGGTGGACGAGACACGCCGGTGGGATGATTCGGACTACGAGATGGTCCGGCTTGTCGAGGATGACTACCGGCAGATGGTAGATGCTGGGATCAACCTCTTCCGGGTGGAAGAGGATCAGGCGGAATGGATCAAGAACGAGGAGGTTTTCTACTGGGGAATATCCGGGGAGCAGCTCGAATACCCCATGGACCTCTACAGGAGCAATTACCTGGGCCCAGCACTCTACCTGGACGAGCCCGCCGTCGTTACCAGGGACCACGTAATCAGGCCAAGGCTCGACCAGGACGAGGATTTCCGCAGGGAGATCACCCCGGAGAAGGCTCTGGAGGAGTTCGAGAGGCATTTCCGGAAGGTCAAGCACGGGGGTGCACCAACCAGGCTCCTGAGCCAGCTGGAGGAGAGGGATGACGTCGACACGGGGGACATGGATTTCCGACAGGAGAACATCTACACCTGGGAAACGATGGTCAGCACGACGGGCTACCAGCTCAACGAGGGACCGGGTCCCCCGAAGACGGTGGTGTTCGAGCCCCCGGGTCGAATAGGCACGATGAGAACCCTGCCCGAGATGAACATGGCTTATGGTTGCCAGATACCCGTCGACGACCCCAAGAACCTGGCCTCTATCATATACGGCTTCCTGAGGGGGGCTGCGAGGATGGCCGGGGGTTCCTGGGGCATGAGCGTCTACGGCTCTTTCCACCGGACCGATGCCTTCTGGTTCCAGACGCACGCATACGACCTTGGTGCCAGGCTGTTCCTCTACTGGGATAACTACCAGCTCGCCTGCGTTCCATTCGGCGAGTACCTCGCCCTCACGCGGAACCTGAGAAACCACGTGGAAAACCACCCCTCCAGGGATCTTGTCGGGCTGAGGGAGGCCGCCGAGGTCGTCATCCTCCTGCCACCGGGATACAACCTCGGGCACATTCACCTGGGAAGGGGACTGCTGTGGGGATTAGAGGAGCTGAACCTCGAGCGCAGGAACAGGAGGGGTGTAACCTACCGGGAGGTAATGGGGAACTTCTTCACCGAGGTCGAGCGATGCATCAGGCTCGGCGTCTCATTCGACCTAGTCTGGGACCTGGGTGGGCTGGATACGTCGGGATACAGGGAGGTCGTGAGGATAGCTGATGATGGGAGCGTCGAGGTCGTGGTGGGGAAAGAGGCATCACGCCTCGCCGGCCCGAGGATCCCAGAGCGTCCCGCCGGTAATCCCCCGTCCCTCGGGGTCGAGGTCGAGGACAGGGGATCCGGACAGTACACCGCGATGGCGAAGATCCGGGAGGGATCTTCCAGGGTGTACTACACAACGGGAGCGGGGAAGGACGGAGTGTACGAAAACGTCCTGGTTTGCTGGGAGCTCTACGGGCCCGAGGAATACGATTACCGCTACATTCACTGGGACTGGCCGGAGCTGAGGATCGCCTCGGAGGACGGGGTCTCCTCCGTCGAGGTGGATTTCACTGTAGACATGCCGGGAAAATACCGCCTGAGGGCATCGGTATGCGATCTGGCCGGGCGGACGGCAGTGGAGTGGGCCGAGTTTTCGAGAAAAAGCCTCAGTTGAGGGCCTCGACCAGGTCCTCGATGTCCTCCTCCCCGTCCCATGACCTTAGGTCGGGTACCGAGTAGGCCCTGCCGTTCTCCTCGATGGATTTCTCAGAGATGATCCCCGGAACCGTGAAATCCATGGCCTTGTAGATATCTATGCGCGGAGTCGTGTCCTGGATGATGGAATCGACGAAGTCCCGGACCTCGAAGTAATCGCCGCCGCCGTGCCCGGCGCGAAGGGCCTCCTCTGAGGGATTCCTCCAGGTCTCGGGCATGAATTCCTCCTCGAAATCCCACAGGGATCGCCACTCGACCTTGTCCGAGCGATCCTCGAACCATATCTTGTGCTCGTCGCCGAACCCGGTTGGTGCCTCGTAGCATCCCCTGGTACCCTGTATTGCGTAGTAGACCATGTTGTGCGGCCTGTTGGAGAGCATGTCGAGCCTGATCTCTATCAGGCTGCCCCCGGATGTCTTGCATAGCGTTATGACGCTGTCGTCCATTACGTGCTTCGGGTTGGTGTGAACCCCCGATCCGAGGCAGATCACCGAGGCCACGCGGTCATCGAACCACTCCAGGACCGGGCCCAGGCTGTGGGTTCCGTATGTGCAACCGCGCTTCCCTACCTGCCAGACGGTCCGCCAGGTGGGTCTCCCGGCGGCGTCGACGTGCATGTGCTTCACGTCGTGGATGTAGGCACCCTCGCCGTAGTAGACATCCCCGAAGAGCCCCTTCCTGACCATGTTGAGAACCAGGTTGTTTGGTCGCATGTAGCAGTAATTCTCGGCCATCATGTACTTGGCATCGCTGTCCCTGGCGGCCCTGACCAGTTCCGCGCACTGATCTAGGTCGACAGCGGCCGTGACCTCGCTCAGGACGTGGATTCCCCGACCAAGGGCCTCCACGGACTGGGGAACGTGGTGCTGCATTGGGCTGGCCACCACAACGATGTCCAGGTCCTCTCCCTCGATCATGGAAACGTAGTCCGTGTACCTTCCCTCGATGCCGTGCCTGCCGGCGATCTCGCCCAGCCTCCCCGCATCCGGGTCAAAGATCCCCCTGACCTCCGTCTCGGGCATGGACCTGAAAGCGCCGATGAAGGAGCTCCCCCGGGGGGCCCCGGAGATCCCGACCTTAAGTTTCTCCATGGAAAAGGCTCAAGGGCTCTGGATATCAATGTAGCGGATGGTTCGTTAGACGGACGTGACCCTGATATTTTTCTCCCCGCCCGGCTGCCGTTAAGCTGGTTAAACCAAGGGTGATTTTCATGAAAAGGATCGCAATACTTACCAGTGGAGGGGATGCCCCCGGCATGAACGCGTGCATAAGGGCGGTGGTTCATTCGGCTGCCGCCGAGGGAATCGAGGTTCTGGGAGTCAGGCGCGGTTACGAGGGCCTGATGGACGGGGACATGGAGCCAATGTCCAGCTTCGACGTTTTCAACATCATACAGACCGGGGGCAGCGTCCTGGAGAGCAGTCGCAGCGATGAATTCAAAACCTCCGGGGGGAGGAAGAAGGCCATCGGGAATCTCATGGAGAGCGGGGTGGAGGGCCTGATCGTGGTGGGGGGCGATGGGTCCCTACGGGGTGCCCGGTCCCTCGCCGGGGAGAGCGATGTGAGCGTCCTCGGGGTGCCGGGAACCATCGATAACGACCTCTACGGGACCGATTTCAGCATTGGTTTCGATACCGCAACCAACTTTGCGGTCGAGGCCATAGACCGCGTCAGGGATATCGCGAGGACGTTCGAGCGGGTTTTTTTCGTCGAGGTGATGGGCCACCACGCGGGGTACCTGGCGCTGCACTGTGCCGTTGCCGGTGGTGCAGAGGGGGTCATTATCCCGGAGGACCCCGAGGACCTTGATGATCTCTGCGCCAGCCTGGAGGAGGGCTACAGGCTCAGTGGGAAGAGCGCGGTTGTTGTGGTGGCCGAGACCCAGGATCCGGGCCACAGCTACGAGATAGCCCGGGAGGTCGGTGCCCGGACGGGTTTTGAGACGAGGGTCTGTGTCCTGGGTTACCTCCAGAGGGGCGGAAGGCCAACCGCCGGGGACCGGATCCTCGGGAGCAAGCTCGGCGTTGCCGCTGTACAGGCCCTCCTGGCGGGCGTTGATGGTGAGATGGTCGGCGAGATCGGCAACGCGATAGAGTACACCTCCCTGGAGGATGCCTGCAGCAGGAAAAAGGGCCTGAATCAATGCCTCCTTGAGCTGGTCCAGACCTTCCCTCCGACGGGCCATGCGGCGGAGAAATGAGTGGGTGAACAGGTCCTGCCTGACCCTTAAGGCTAAAAGCGCAGTTGCATGAGATTCACCTTCCCCGGTTGCTGGGCAGGTTGAATTAGAGTATGGTTGGCATCAAGATTCCCATGTGAGAGTGAGCGAAGTCAGAGTTAAAAGAATACTGATAAGCGTAGCTTCTCTATCCGGATGAGAGTTTTGGAGCATCCTTGGAGGCAGTCGAGCGAAAGATGAAAGGTCGATTTAGGTTCCCGGTTTTATTGGCGTTGGGATTAATGGTCATTCCGTGGTTTACTCTGGTTGAGGCCGGCCGCAGTGACCCGGAGAGTTCTCGTGTGAGGATACTCTATATCGGGGATGGGTGGGGGCCATCCCCCGTGGCCAAGTTTCAAATCGATCCCGCATTCAGGGTCCTTTCCGTACCGACAAGCGAGTTTCATGACGGGCCAATCAGCTACGATAACGTGGCAATGAAGCGATTCGTCATGCTCTACATGCCCAGGACCTTCGAGGCGTTGACTGAGAACCACGATCTCTTGATACTGAGCGATGCAAACGTGGTATTGATGGATCATAAACATCTCTCCTGGTTCAGGGAATGCGTTATGGAACATGGTCTGGGTCTGATAATGGTCGGTGGGTTCGAGAGTTTCGGGGCTCCGAGAGGCCAACCCTGGACGGCGATCGAGGACCTCATGCCGGTCAACTTCATCATGGGATCGTGGTTATACACCTCATTCAAGGCCAGGCCCGCGACAGAGCACGAGTTCACAGGTGCCCTTCCATGGGAGACGATGCCCTACTTCCACGGCCTGAACAGGGTCTCCCTCAAGCAATCGGCCAAGTTGCTGCTTACGGCCCATGAAGTGAAGTATCCTCCGCTTTCCTTCACTGAATGCGGAGAGGGCAGAACCGTTGCCCATGCTTCGGACTGGTCCCCGGGCGCCGGGGTGGATGTGATGAAGTGGGAGTATTATCCCGACTACGTGGCCAACATCGCATTCCTGGCCACCGGGAACCACATCCCGCAGGATGCCGAACTTCTGCATGAACTGAGGCTTAGCTTCTGGAGCACGACCTCAAGGTTGACGATCGTGGTGGATACCCTGAACTTCGCAGACAGGTTCGGAGCGAATACGGGGAAGGTGGACGACGACCTTGGGAAGCTCAGGAAGATGATATCGGAGGCCGAGGATCTCTACATAGAGCAGAATTATCATGAATCAAGGAGGACCATAGACGATATCGATGGGCTCATACTGGAGCTGCAGATGGATGCGATCGATCTCAAAGATCAGGCCCTTTTCTGGGTCTTTGTAACGGAATGGTCGATTACTACAGGGGCCGCCCTCCTCGCTGGCTGGGTGCTGTGGAGTCTCATGGTGAAGAGGAGGCTGTACAGGGAGGTAGGCTCGACCAGGACGGGCGCGATTTGATTTGGGTCTGGTGTGACCCGGGCGGTTACTAGAAGCAACACCATCAAGATACCGGGATTTATCCCCCATGCCCATGGAAATTTCTCCGGAATACCTCCCACCAAGATTCGCAGTATCCAGTGGAAGTTCTGAAATAAAAGTAAACGGGCCGGGCGGGACTTGAACCCGCGACTTGCGGCTGTCTCCCCAGAGAGGTAGGAGGCCGCCGCCCTATCCAACTAGGCCACCGGCCCGTCAGCAAGCAACCCCCTAAAATCGCCATTAATATCTTTTCGCAGGGGGTGGATAGTAAATCCCCGGGCGAACTGATACACTTTAAAGCGTATCTTGGGGCGAGAGCCAAGAAGCCGCGCCGCGAGCTTCGGTGGTTTAGTATGTCTGATCGAATAGGTCTAGCAACGATCGGTGCCGGGGGAATCTTCCAGGGTTCCCACATGCCACAGTACCTCAAGATACCCGAGGTTGACTTCATCGGGATCTATGATGTTAACGAGAACCAGTGCATGGCCGCGCTGAAAAAATTCGAGGACAGGAGGGCCGAGGCCATGGGCGAGGAGTCCCGTTCCGAGCCACTGCCCAAGATCTACGGGAGCGTGGACGAGATCATAAAGGACGAGGAGGTGGTAATGGTGGACGTCTGTTCACCTCCGTTCGCCCGGGACATGATCCCCGACCTGCTCAGGGCGGGCAAGAACGTCTGCGCAGAGAAGCCCATGACCAGGAACTACCTGGAGGCCATGCCCATAGTGGAGGCAGCGAAGGAGTCGGGGAGCCTATACCAGCACAACGAGAACTGGTGCTACGACGGTTACCGGTACACGCTCCAGAAGCTGATCAGGCATGACCTCGGGGTTCCCTTCGTCGGGATGCACTCCGAGGGACACGGGGGTCCTGAGGGCAGGGAGTGGTTCTGGGACCCGGAGCTCGGGGGCGGTGGGACGCTCCTGGACAACGGGATCCACCCGATAACGGGGAGCTGGTTCCTTCTGGGCTTCGACGAGTGGAAGCCGACCCGGGTCAAGGCCGTGAAGCTGGGTATCAAGTACCCCTTCAGGATGATTGGCGGTTTCTACCAGCAGGCAAAGGTGGAGGACCACGCCCACGTCAAGATCATCTACGAGAACACCACGGGGGACGTCTCGATGGCTCTGGTCGAGGCCAGCTGGAGCTGGACCTACCTGAAATCATTCGTTCAGGCGGAGAAGGGGTCAGCCCACGCGGAGGGCGGCGAGATAGTTATGGATCTCTACGGATTCGGTGAGAGGAGAATAGGGGTTCCCGGGATCAACGGGACCTGGGGCGAGCTTAACAACTTCGCACAGTGCATTCTCAGGAAGAAGCCTTCCCTGACGAACGAGGAGATTGGACTGGAGAGCATGGCCATTGTCGGGGCCTCCTACCTGTCAAAGCTGAAGGGCAGGACGGTGACCATCGACGAGTTCAAGGAGTGGGCCGAGGAGATCGGCGATCACAACAAGCTCAGGCGGCAGATGCTGAAGGCCTGCGCGTAATATCCACCGGTCCGATTTATATCCCCAGAACCCCATTACCGAGAGGGATAGATGAAAGGAACACAGACCCCGAGGCTACTGAGGGGAATCAAAGGCGGCAAGGTCGAATCCTCCCTGAACATCAAGGCGGGCCGGGTTCCCAGCTCCAAGAGCGATGCGAGGTGCATACTCTGCAGGGGAACCAAGCTCCTCTGCGGAAAGACCCGATGCCCGATAATGGTCAAGTTCTACGCCCAGTCCCGGATCGCACCGATGATCGATGCTATGGAGATGGACGGCGCCTCCCCCCCTGGGGTCTTCGTGGGAAGGGTGGGATACCCAAGGGTAAACGTGGGCCCATTGATACCACCCGATCACGGCGACACCTCCATGATGGATACCCCGGAGCTCTGGGGAGGCAAGACCATTGACGAGATAGTGGACTTTCGCTTCAGCCTGGTGAGGGGGAAGAGCCCCGTTAGCGTTACCAACGTCAGGAACGGCGGGCGAATGGTCGACATGACGAGGGACCTGGCGATGGCAAAGGTCTCCGCTGAGGTCGAGGCCGAGTTCACCAAGAAGCCCTCCTCGAGGATCGTTCTGGACGACGACATCCAGCCCTTCGGCCCCTCCGCACCGATGAAGAGCATGAACCTGGGCACATACCGCCTCGACCAGAGGATAGAGAAGGCACACTTCGACACCGACCTGAAGGCCAGGCCTGCCGTGCTGGACCTGTACGACGAAGGGGTTTTCGTCTCAAAGATCCAGCGTGCCTTCAGCGTCGGCGCCTTCGGGGTCGAGGATAACCGCCGCTTCGTGCCCACCAGGTGGAGCATCACCGCCGTGGACAGCATGCTTTCCAAGGACAAGATGGCCAGGGTGAAGAGGTACCCGCTGCTGAACGAGTTCCGGGTCTACGAGTCATGGGCCCTCGACAACCGGTTCGAGGTGCTGATGATGCCCCAGTCCTGGAGCTACGAGCTCATCGAGGCCTGGTTCCCCGGAACGGCATGGAACCCCGTGGGGGACAGGGTCGCGATATTCTCCTCCTCGGAGGGGTTCAAGGGAAGGACGACCTACGCGGAGATCGGCGGCTGTTACTACGCCGCAAGGCTTGCGACCTGCGAGCAGCTTGAGAGGGAGAGGAGGCAGGCCTCGATCGTCATACTGAGGGAGAGCCACCCGGGCTACATCATGCCGGTTGGCGTGTGGAACGTGAGGGAGAACATCAGGAGCGCTGTGAAGGGTTCCTACCAGAAGTTCGACACCCTGCACGACGCCCTGCTATTCCTGTCCAGCCGGCTCAAGATACCCCTTCTTACCTGGATCAGTAACAGCAAGGTCCTCCAGGACAGGATATACCAGAAGCGCGTAGATGACTACCTCTAGGAACGGCCTATCCTGTACTCGATCGTCGTGAAAACCGGGCCCTTTATCTCTATCTTCAGGTTGTTGGACTCTATGTATCTCCGGATGGCCAGTGGTATGTCCAGGTAGATGTCAGAGGCGCTCCTGACCATCCCGATGCGGATGCTGTCGATGCCCCTGAAACCCTCCGCTGCTCGCTTTTCAACGGTCGCCGCGCAGTAATCGGCTATGCAGCGTATATAGCTCAGGCCACTTCCCACTTTACCCCTCCCAGGGAGCTTCGAGGTGATGTTACCGTTAACGGCGGATATCACGTTCATAGTTGCGGGGCCGACGAGTTTGACGTCCCTCTCAGACTCGACGAGCTGGACCAGAACCTGCCTGCGGCGTATCCTCCCCTCCCATGCCCTGAAACTGCAGGGCGATGGAGCATTGGCGTGTTTCCTGGCCGTTTTGACTATTGCACCGGATAACTCCTTTCCCGCCCTGGTCACCGGTGAGGCGAGGGGCCTGAGGGAGTCGAGTATCTCCCCGTCAGAGAAGCTGGGCGGCAGGTAAAGCTCGGGGTGGGTAAGCTCCCTGATGTCCTCTATCTTCCTTGATATCATCGCAAGCCGGCCGATGCTTAGCCCCATGTTGAATACCGGGAAGGGAATTCCATATCTGGCAAGTGCCACCGGGGAGTACATTCCCAGGTCTGCGACCTCAACCCCACCCTTAATCTCGAGGGTCGGGTGTTCTGCGAATACCTCCTCCTCGGTGCCCATTGCATAGTAGTTGGATGTCGCCTCCTTGGTAGCGAAGTCGAGGTTCTCGAAGCCCAGCCTGCCCAGGATTTTCCTGACCATCTCCCTCCCATCCCCGAGTGTCAGGTTCCTCGCCATGATCACGATGGATGCATTGTAGTGTGACCTGAGGTGGGTTGCGTCCTCACGCTGCTCCCTCCTGACGCGGACCCCGGTAGTGAAGAGAAATATGGGATCGACCCTGCGGCTGAGGGACTGGGCCAGGATGGGAAACCAGGCTGTTGTGAAGTGGGATAGTAGGGTGAGCTGGGTAGGGACTGGGTGCAGCTTCCTCAGCTCCGAGAAAACCTTGTCTATTATCTCGGTTGCCTTCTCCTCCGGGATCTTCAGCCGGTGAACCATCTCCTCGACGAAGTCGTCGCTCTCTATCTTCCCGGACTTGTAGTCCCGCAGCAGGTCTGTTAGCTCGTCGAAGGAATCGAAACCGGGGAGAATTTTCCCGATCTGCCGTGCCTTTGCCTTCGACAGGCCGATCTCGGGGCGGGGAAGCCCTGCCAGGTAGTAGCAGCGGTCTAGTATCAGGGCCGATTCGGGCCCGTACTGCCTCCTGACGTGTTCGTCCTCCCAGATTATTGGTGTTATTACCTCCTCGAAGCCCAGATCGATGAGGACCTTCCGGATCCTCTGGCGGGACTCCTCAATCGGGTGGCTTCTTCCCTTTCCCCGGGGTTTAACTCCCGACCTGCCCTCGGCGCTGACCAGCCCGGCGGTTTCCCTCCAGGCCGCCTCGAAATCTCCGTCCGCCCTCTGGACTATGTCATCAGGGTTCCAGGAGGTCATTTCGATCAATCTCTGGGACCCTCGAGCTTGTCGGAGAGGTCCCGCTGGAGCACGGCCATCGTGACATCGGCCCTGGTGCGCTCTAGGAGGCTCCTGGCGACGTCCTGCTTTCTCCTCAGGTCCCCGAGAAGGGCCCTTGGGTAATCGAAGTTCATTATCATGTCGTAGATTTCCTCGGCCACGTCCAGGTACCTCTCGGCCTCCGCGGTCTCCTGGCGCCTCAGGAGGTTTAGCACGTGTCTCCGGACCTCGCCTATGGCATCTCCAAGACCGTTAAGGTAGGCCACTGGCGGGACCCCGACCTCAACGTAGCTCGGCATCCTGTTCTCCATTATCAGCCCGTGGACGACCCTGAGCTCGGCGTACTCGACGAGCCCAGCGATAACCGAGTTCGAGCTGGCCAGGTCCGGGTGATCCCCGAGGGTCTCCCTGATGCTGGCAAGGTGCATCCCGGCTTCATCTATTGCCCGGGCAACACCATCGCTATCCTCGCGGTGGATTGACCTGATCCCATCGCCGCAGGTCCTGATGAGCAACCTGATCTCCTTGATGGAGGCCTCCCTGGCCCTGTCCTTCTTCCTGAGCTCCTCGTGGATCTCCCGGGTCGATTCCTGCACGATTGGACCTACGGGTGCCCCCCTAATTAACTATTCCATTTGTAAATACGGGTGCGTCAATGGAAGGACATTTCTTTCGCCGTTCCAAGGGCGGTGAGTTCGAGGATGAGCGAAAGAAAACCCAAGGCAGATCGGATCCTGCGTAAACATGGCTACGGGCTGGTGGGTCGACACTCGGGCGTGAAGCTCTGTCACTGGCTCCGGAAGAGCCTGAGGAACCAGGGCCACTGCTACAAGCAGGAATTCTACGGGATAAGGTCCCACCGCTGCCTGCAGATGTCCCCCTGCGTCTCCTACTGCAACTTCAAGTGCCAGTTCTGCTGGCGACCGGTCGATCTGACGGAGGACGTTGCCATGGGCGAGGATGTTGACGGCCCGGAGGAAATCGTCGCCCAATCCATACTCGCCCAGCGCCGCCTCGTGAGCGGGTTCGGTGGTGTCCCGGAACTGGTTAGGCCCGAGATGTACCGGGAGGCACTGGAGCCAAAGCATGCCGCGATATCCCTCTCCGGGGAGCCAACACTCTACCCGAGGATAGGGGAATTAATAGAGGAGTACGACCGGGCGGGAATGACGACATTCCTGGTGTCAAACGGCTCGAGGCCGGACGTGATCGATAACCTGTCAATGGAGCCAACCCAGCTCTACGTCTCGCTGTCGGCCCCCGATGGAAACCTTCACAGGATGGTTAACAGGCCCACCGTCCCGGGTACCTGGGATAAACTGCAGAGGACCCTGGGTATCCTGGGAAGCCTCGACTGCAGGACTGTTATTCGCCTGACCATGGTCCGCGACCTAAACATGGTGCAGCCGGAGAGGTATGCGGAAATGATCGAGAGGGCCTCCCCCGATTTCGTGGAGGTCAAGGCCTACATGTTCGTCGGCTGGTCGAGGTACCGGCTGAAGATGTCGAACATGCCCTCCTTCGAGGAGATCAGGGATTTCGCATCGGAGGTATGCGATGCCTCGGGTTACGAGCCATGCAATGAATTCGCACCGAGCAGGGTCGTGCTACTCTCGAACGGGTCAAGGGACCCGGAGATCGCCTGAACCGGTCAGTCCTCCGGCTCCGGTGGCTCGGGGTCCACTATCCTTGATATGTATTCAGATTCGACTCCGTCAACGTTTATTTCCACTATGTGGAGCACAGAGCTTATGGGCATCTGTCCTATTCCCCTCCGGTCCAGCGGGAACTTGCTCGTGTCCATGGAAAAAACTATGGACATCCTGTCGTTGCGCTTGATGTCCTCGAACTTCACGACGCCACGGTCCGGGGCGAGCAGCACGGATCGCTCGACCCCGGGTTCGTCCTCCCCGGCCACCCCCAGGTAGGTGGACTTGTTCTCGTTAAGCTGGATCGTTAGCTCGCCTATTATGATGACCCTGTTGACGTAGAAGTCGGCCACACCCTGGAGGAAGTAGGTGAGATTCCCCCTGTCATCGAAGGCGCAGCCAAATGCGCTGTAGTAATCGTAGAGGTGGCCCCAGTTGAAGTTAGGCCTCTCGAGGGAGTCCATTATTTCGTCGGGTACCGCCTGCCAGACGTACTCGGAGAAATCGTAGAGGTAAAGGTCGAACTCCTCCCTAAGCAGGGTGTTCTCGTCCTCCCACTTTGAGATCTCGACCCTGAGCTTTCTCAGCTCTGGCTCGCCCCCAACGGCCTCGACCATTTCCAAGTAGGATTCCAGGTTCCTAACACGCTCGCTTACCTCCTCCGGGGTTCCCTCCCGGTTAAGCTCCACCAGCAGATCGTTTCTTATAATCAGGGCGAAGTGGGAGACGGTGAGGGATCCGATGGGTTCCTTGGCGAGAAGGTTTACCCCGGTGAGCCAGCGCCCGGTCCCGGACTTTCCATACTCGGTCTTTACCACGGAGTACGGGCCTCCCCCCTCCCCGATCAGGAACATGGTTATTACCGTGGAGGCCGTGAGGGCGATCAGTATTATCCCGACTAGGCTTCTGTCCGCCCTCACTCTTTTCCCCCCCTCGTTATGCCGACCTCCCTGTACAGCTTCCGGCGGACCATGAGGGCCCAGATGATTACGCCCGTGACAAGGGAGGTTGCCGAAACCGCTGACCACTCGATAATGTAGATCCAGAGCAGGGCCTGGTCCTTGAGTTTGACCGCTGCCTCGTTTATCTCCTCGAAGCGCTCCGTTGCCATCTGCAGCACGGCGGCGCTCTCCTCGTACCTCTGGTCGATGTATAGCTCCTCGGCCTCCTCCCGCATGGGGGTGGTTTCCGCCAGCATCTCCTCAACGGGCCGTGTGTTTGCATTGAACTTGTCGATGAAGTCGATTGTGCCTATGACGAAGGACCTCTGGTCCCGGAACGTCTCGAGCTGCTCCCGCACCCTGTGGACGAGCTCAAGGTCCTCTGGGATCTCGATCTTCGCGCTGAAGTACGCGTGGTTGATGAAGTAGTCCTTGTAGTAGCTCCACTCGTAGTAGGGCTGGCTGAACCTCTCCAGCCCCATGGCATTTGCCACAGTCATCCCCTCACCGAAGGGCCGTGTCACGATCGCTGCCTCCTTGCCCACCCTGTAGACTGCCCAGACGGTGGACCCTGCCCGGGGGTCATGGACGCCCTGCTCGCCGGCGAACTTCACGTTCTCGATGTTGGGCAGGTTGAGGAACTGGCCATCCTGCACCACGTCAAGGAAGGGGGATATATCGTTCTGCTTGTCGATTATCATGTCCGTGGGGTATGCCTCGTATAGGCTCGTCAGAACCCAGTCCTCGACCGCATTTCCGGTCCACCCCCCTATGCCGTACCAGCCCATCTCGCTCAATATCATACCTGTGCCCTCCCGCTCTATGGAGTTCCTCATCCACAGGAGCTGGTTATCCGTAAATCCCCATGGCACCAGGTCCGAGAGCAGGAAGCTGTCCACCTGGCTGATCCAGTCCTGGTAGGTCCTGGGCATGTATATCCTCATGAACCTCGCCATGTAGGAGGCGACGGTGGCGTCCCCGGCGGGTATCATGAGGACGGTTATCTTCGGGTCGGTCTGCATTATGTGGGGAATGAGGGACCAGCCCTCGCCAAACAGGGTGAGCCTTATCCTCTTGGTCTGGGCATCGACCTTGGAATCGATCGCCGGTAGGAATAGCAACAGGACGAGCAGGAGAAGGATTGGCTGCAGGGACTTTTTCCTCACCGACATCTGCACTCCACAACTGAGGCCCAATGCTAATTAAGTTTTGTTGGGGCTGGTCCGTTCCAGCTGCCTGAGCTCCTTCCTGGTCTCTGACACGCACATTTGGATGACATTATGGACATCCCCCGGGCCCTTGAGGGCGGCGGCCCCTGCGTGCCCTCCTCCTCGACCATCTATCCGTTCCGCGACGTTGCCCATCACCTTCGCGAGGCTAAGACCCATGTCCACGACGTGGTTCCGGGATCTCGCGCTTACGTTAACCACCTTGGTCTTGCGCCCTCCGGCGAAGGCGATGTCCGCTCCCAGCGAGACCAGGGCCCCCGCGACATCTCCCTGGAAGCTGCTGACATTCGTAGTAACTATCAGTTTATTTCCCTGTTTCCTGATTTTCAGCCTGGATGCGCCCTTCAGGCATGCCATTTTCAGGGAGGGGTCCGGTGGGGTTCTCATGAGGGAGTAGGCATCCCTGACCTCGACTCCGGTGGCCTCAGTTATCCCGATTATCCTCTCCAGGGTACCCCTGACCGCTAGCCTTAGGCCTCCTGTATCGGCGATGATTCCCCATATCAGAAGCTTTCCGGCCCTCTCCGTGATCCGGGGTATTCTGCCCGAGGATAGAAGGAATCGGCCGAACTCGTAGACCATCTCGGATGCAGAGCTGAAGGAGGGATCAACGAGGGCGAATGAGGTTTCCAAATCCAGCTGGCCCTCGTGGTGGTCTATAACGGCCACCCGATCCCCCCGATCCTCTTCGACTGTCGGCCTGGTGTCGACGTATATCGTCAGGTCGAAGGGCTTGGGGGGGTTCTCCGTGAGAATTTTTTCGCCTACGTCATCGACGAGGGACTTTCCCAGCTTGCTTACGGAACCCCGTGCGATTACCGCTGGCCGTTTCCCGAGCTGCTCGATAAAGGACTTCAGGGCCAGGGAGGACCCGACTGCATCGGCGTCGGCGTTCTCGTGAGTCCTGATGCATATCTGCTTCGATCTGTCTATCAGTTCAAGAAGGGGATTGAAGTCCATCTCTCATCCGGCCGGGGCGACACTATCCTCACCGCCGGTCATACTCCTGATCTTCGACTCCATTTCCTTCATGCGGTTCACTATCTTGGTCTCCTGCCTCTGGTGGACCTTTATCCTGAGCTCGAGGGTCTCTATTTTCTCGGCGAGGTCCTTGTTCGCCTGATCTTTCTCGACCTTCACCATGAGGTTCCCGACGCCCTTGTAGACGACGTCGTCCTCCTGGAGCTTCTCGAGCTCCTCGGATGCGAGCTTCGCCTCGCTTAGCTGTCCCTCAAGCCTCCTCCGCTGGAGGGTTATCTCCTGGTACTGTTGCCTGATCTGCTGGTACTGACCTAGCTGGTGTTGGAGCTGCTGGGGTACGTTCTCCATTCAATCATCTCCCGTGATTTCGGTTATCCTCTTCGCGAGTATGAACCATCTTAAATACGAGTTAACGGCCGCCCTCATGCTCGTGATATCCTCGGAGCAAATCTCCATGCTGACCTCGTTTCCCTGGCGGTAGAGATTCACCCTGTTCCTCCTGGATCCCCCCGATTTCTGCTCGGGGAGTATCGATCCCAGGACCGCGTTGGCGGTCCTCTGGTCTGCGAATGGTAGGATAAACGAGCACCTCAAGGGGGCTACCTCGCCTTGATCTTTTTCGGGGATTCGGTGGGCCTAACCTTGTAGAGGATCCTGTAACCGCAGTAATTGCACCGGACGGGCTCTCCCTCCTTCAGGGAGACCTCCCTCCCGCAGTTACGGCACTTGTACTTTGACCTGAATTCTTCCATGGTATTACCTACCGGATTCCGCGGTGCGGGGCGAGAAGGCACCTCCGGCAAAAACGCTGTCACATTTGGAGCACCGCCAGATTCCCGTGGAGATCCTCCTGACGGCGACCTTGCCGCAGTATGCGCACTCGTACCTCGCCTTTGCCCTCCTGTCGATATCCCTGATCTGACGGCGAAGCTTCCAACCGTACCTGGGGCCCATTCTTCCGGATGAACCTACCTTCTTGGTCTTCAAGCGATCTTCTCCAGTTTCAGTTTCTTCCTCAGGGATTTCAGGGTCTTGCTGGCCAGTTCCAGGCCGGCCTTGACCTCATCGGGGGTCCATGGACCTGAACCACTCTTCTGCATGGCCCTAATATTTCCTTCCTCATCGATCCCATAGACCATCTTGCTGTCCATGGCAATCTCCTCCTCGTTTGTGGGATCAACGATTAGGTTATTTCCGAACTTCGCCACGGAGCAGGCAAGCGGGATGCCCTGGGTGGGTATCGGCTCGGTTTCCTCTAGCACCTCGATTTCCTCGCCCTCGACCTTTACCTTTGACATTTTCCCGCCCCTGAGGGCTACAACCGAACCCAGCGTGGCTGCATCGATCAGGTTACCGAGGTCATCAAGGATGTGGATGTCGATGAAGACCATGCGAACGTGCTTGCCCTCCTCGATGCACATCTTCTTCATGTCGATCATCTTCGACTCCCTTATCGACCTGTCCGTGACCCGTGCTATCTCGACGTACTTCTTGTTGGAATTCGGGGGACCAGATTCGACCTCCGGGGATGCGGCTGGCACCAGCTCCGCGGAAGTTATGAGCACTCCCTGGTCTGGCGAGTCAGGGTAGGGCACTCCCGTTAGTGTCTTCACGGCAACGAGAACCTGGGTGTTGCCAAAGTGAACGAGGCAGGAACCCTCGGCCGTCGAGATATAATCGTTGTCCAGGGTTATCTCACGGAACTCGTCGAATGCCCTTCCGTCAGAACGCTTCCCGTCGGTGATGAGGTTGCGAATGCTCTCCCTCTTAACTTCGTCAAGTGTGTCAGTCACGTCATCACTTCCCTGAATATTTGTCCATCAGGGCCTTCCGCTGTATTTCGTTGACCTGGTCTACCACTCCAAGGCAGAGGTCCATGGCCTGCTTGAACTCGTCCTGGGTGAGGTGGCCGTCCATCTGGAGCAGCGTGATCTTCTTCTCCCTCGAAGTAATTGCCATTGGTAGATCCGCCTCGCCCATGTTGTCCTCCTTCTTGTTCAGGTCGAGAACAACCTGCCCGTCGACCTTCCCGGCTGCGACTGCGACTATGAGATCCCGCATCGGTATGCCAGCATCTGCAAGTGCCAGGGCAGCTGCGTTGATCCCGGTACAACGGGTCCCCGCGTCGGCCTGCAGTATCTCGATATTGAGGTCGATGCTAGACCTCGGGTACCTTCCCAGGAATAACACGGGCTCGAGGGCCTCCCGGGTGACCTTGGAGATCTCGGTCGATCTCCTGTCGGGGCCTGGCCTCTTCCTGTCCTCAACCGAAAAGGAGGCCATGTTGTACCTTACCTGCAGTATCGCCCTGTGGGACTCCTGCAGGTGCCGGGGGTGGCATTCCCTGGGTCCGTAGACCGTCGCGAGGGCCTTGTTCTTTCCCCACTCGACGTAGCTGGAACCATCTGCCCTTTGCAGGACCCCGACCTCCATCTTAATGGGTCTTAGCTCGCTTGGTTCTCTTCCGTCTAGTCTTTTGCCGTCCACTATCAGCTTCTCTGAATTTTTCAATACCTACTTCCTCCTTAAGGAGAATCTTTATTCTGCTCGTGAGGCCCGGGACGTGGGCCTCCGCCTCGATCTGGTCCAATATTTTCTTCAGCAGCTGCGATTTCTTATCATCGCTGCATCTCGTCCATACTATTCCGTTCTGTCCGACAAGGATATCCCGGCTGATCGCCCCCTTTAGCATGGATATCATCGAACCCTTCCTTCCTATCAGGCGTGGAACCTTTGCGGGGCTCAGCGTGTATATCTGTCCACCGATGAGCTTCCTCAGGTCCGGGTGGTTCATCGTCAGTTTAATCTGCATGAATTCGCTTACGCTCAGGACCTCGGCGTAGATCAGGGTTCCAACGGATAGGATGTCCGCCAGGCTACCGTGAACTAGGTCGAAGTTGTATGGCACCTCGGAGACCTTCATTATCCCGGGCGTGGGGCTCCGGATGTACGCCATCCACCCCATGAACTGGACCTCTTTTACCAGTCCTATCACCCTGTCCCCGGGCTTGGGTATGTAGGCGCCCTCCAGGGGTATTACCCTCACTGACTTGCTCCGAACGTCAGAGAGTCCGACGACGCTGGAGTAGATCGAGTCGCCCTCCCGGAAGGTATTGTCTCCCCTTCTGAAGTCGCCACTCACTATGAGGCTTCCAGGCGTTACCAGCCTTCTTTCCAATGAATCAGTATCTTTGGCTTCACTTGACATCTTATTTCCTTTCCATTATCTTGGTCTCCGCTTCCCCCTGTGTCAGCTTCCCCAGCATCGAGTAGAAGTCCTGTTCCATGCCCACGGGAAGGTCCATAAGCCCGACCCACGAACCGTCCTTCTGCCATTCTTCCTTGAGGAGCTCGCCGTAACCCTTCACATGACCGTAGGCCTTTCCGGTGTGCTCTGCCGGTATCCTGACCGCTATGGTCCTGATCTCAAATCTCAGGGGAAGCATGATCCTTAGGTCCTTGACGATTCTCTTGACCTGGTTTTCCACCGGCTCGAAGGGATCGACCTTGCTCCTTGCCTCCTCCATGGCCTTTTCTATCCTCACGGGGGGATGTGGAAGACCGGTCCTGGGATCCACCGCATTCCGCGATATGAAGGCGACGATGGCCTTGCGTTTATCCTCGACCATCGACCTTCTCTGGTCAGTGGTTAGCTGTATCTCCCCATCGGATATTATCCTGTGGACGACCTTCTCGAGGTCGTGGGTTCCGAATATCTCCCCGATCTTTTCTTCGGAGGCCTTGTCTCCCTTCCTGGCGTCCTTAAGGACCTCCTGGACGGCGAGAAGGTCATCGAGCTCGACGGATTCTCCCTGCCTGACGCTTGCGGCTAGCTCGGGGTCAACAAGGATCTCGAAGTGGGATCCGTGGGTGTCCAGCCTCGCAACAACCGCATCGTCTATCCTGACCAAAGCATTACCCCCATCCGTATCTCAATCCACCTGGCGTTTCATCCCGGTGATCTTGGGAATGGACCCTTTCACACCTGCGAGCCTTGATGACAACATTAATCCTCGTTCCCGAGGCTGGATCCAAGAAGATCGAGAATGGTAAAGCCGAAGGATCCTTCATCACTTACCAGGTCAATTCTTCCATCATCGTGAACCTGTTTAAGCTTGAATTCCTTGCGAGAAACTCTGACGGTGGATCCCGGTTCAATGGCCTTTATGCGGGCCATCTGCTTTAAAAACTCCGGATCTTCCTCTCCATTCCTCTTTTCCTTTCTATCGGACGTCTTCGGTCCCGATTTTCTAATAAATTTATCCTCAGCTGCCCTTATTGTACCTGAAACCCCCATTGTCCGGAATATGACTGGTTCTCCCCCCACGTCGGCTATGAGGGCGAGTGAGGCGCGGAGGTCACTAATGCCATCCAGGTAGGTCCTGACCACCCCTATCTGGATCTCTTCGTCAAATGATATTACCCAGGGCGAGGACAGGTGGAAGCTTTTCTCACCGGCGAAATCGATGTGGGCCTTTAGAATGCGGTCCAGGAATCCATCGCGGTCCAGTTTCCTTGGCCCAATGACCTCGATCACGAGATACCTGCGTTTTCGCCTCGTATCATCCCCTCCCGTTCGCCCTCTTCAGGACCTGGCAGGGAGTGCTCGATACCCAGTCCAGCGCCTCCTCGGTGGAAAGTCCGAGGGCACTAACCAGTAGGGAGGCCAGGTCCCTTGGATCTCTGAGGAGGTAGCTGTTCCCCGTGCCCGACACCAGCAACTCCCTGCAGCCATGCTTGGTCGCTTCCCGGTGCACAAGGTTCCAACGTCGCAGAAGGTTGGACCTCCTGATAGATCGCTCCATGAGGAGGTCGGAGTATGCATATGCGAGGGGAACATCGTTTTCCCCGGCGAATCTGATTGTCACCCTGTCCCTAGGGTCCGGAATGATGAAGTCTATATTGTCAGATGATACAGCTCCTCGGGACCTCCTCCCCCTGGCGATCCTGAGATCGGCTCGCCTGGCGTCCCTGGTGCCATGGTCCATAACCGACAGGACCTCCAGGCCCGGGGTTCCAGAAATCCGACCCTGGTAGCGGTAAAGTCCCAGGTGGGCGTATCCCAGCCGGGAGGCAACCATGGCCAGCCTCGCGGGGGTGTCAACCCCGCGGCCGCTGATCGGTAGGGCCAACAGATCGCAGTATTCCCTGGCCATATCCCCCGTTCCCCAGGAAAGCGATTATGCCTTTTCTGCTCCCTTCCCCCGGTTTCGAAGACCCCTGCCCTTCCGGGCCGCAGATGTTAACCCCCTGAATGCACGCCTTCGCTGGCTCTTCTCGCATATCCAGTTTATGTTGGGGTCAACGCTGATCACCGGGTGGTTGGGGTCGACGAGGATCACCTCGAAGTACTTGTTCTTCCCGTCGCTGGCGACCCAGTAGGAGTTCAGGACTTCGAGGTTGGGGAACCTCCTGTTGGTTCTCTCCTCGGCAATTCTCTGCAGGGACTTCTTGGGGGCGAAGTGATGAACGAGCATCCTCCTCGGGCGCCGTCCCTTACGGGGGCGGGCCTTACGCCTTCCTCCCCTTCTCACCCGGGTCCGGGCAACGATGAAACCAGGTTTTGCCTTGTAGCCCAGTTTCCGGGCTCGGTCAAGCCGGGTGGGCTTTCGAATCTTGATTATCGTGGGTTCCCTGCGCCACCTGATTAGCCTCTCCTTTATGAGTTGACCTACGTAGGACTCGTCAGGTTTATCCCAAGCACTCTCGATAGCCTTGTACATGTTCATTATAGCCCCTCCTACCGTTCAGGTCGAAGACCCACATCCAGGGGGCAGGATTAGATTAAAGAGATGAGGGGCTTAAATATAGTTCACCTTTCCTGTTTCGGTGATTCCAATGGCCGCTGAGGATAATATTGATGTCTCACAGAGGCTGACTGAGTTCGGCCTGGGCATTTTCGAGAAGGTTGACAAGCTCAGAGCACCTAGCTTCGCATATCCCTCCAAGGGTCTGGGCAACGTGTTCTACGAGGAGGAGAGCCGCCTCCTCAAGCAGGGCGGCAAGGCCAGCTCACGGTCATTCCTGAACCTGGCACACACCCGAAAGTTCATGCAGACTCTGATGATAGCCGCCAGGTGCAAGGACCTCCTGGAGGAGTCAAAGACGGCTTCCATAAGGGAGCTTTACTACCAGCTCAAGCACACCCTCGAGGGTCCGAAGGAGGAGAACACCTTCGAGGACCAGACCGAGTCTGACGCCTGCGTCGAGGATCTGGAGAGGATGATGGACGTCCTGAGGGAACAGCTGCACCTGAACGCGGACAAGAGCGGGACCCTGCACGGCAACATAACCATCCAGGACGCGGGGGACACTATCGACTGTTCAAAGCAGGGCATGGGTGGGTATGCCATACCAAGCAATATAGAGAGGATCAACATCAAATCAGTTGATGCAGATTACGGCCTGGTCATAGAGACCAGCGGTATGGGCGATCGGCTGAAGGAGGAGAAGTTCGACAAGAAGAACAACGCCATCCTGATCTCGACTGGCGGGCAGGCCAGCAGGGGGGCACGCAGACTCGTCCACAGGCTGGCGAAGGAGTTCGGCCTGCCGATATACGTCTTTACCGATGGCGATCCCTACGGGTACTACATCTACAACGTCATCAAGTGCGGGTCAATCAACCTCGCGTACCTCTCCGAGAGGCTTGCGACCCCCGAGTCCAGGTTCATCGGCATGAGAATGACCGATATAGACAAGTACGGCCTGGATAAGGTCACCGAGAAGCTAAAGCCACAGGACGAGAAGAGGATCCAGGAGGAGCTTTCCTACCCCTGGTTCAACAGCAAGGAGTGGCAGGAGGAGCTGAAGACGATGCTGAAGAAGAAGGTGAGGATAGAGCAGCAGGCCCTTGCCTACAAGTCCCTCTCCTTCGTCGCGGACGAGTACCTGCCTGGCAAGATAAGCGAGGGAGATTTCCTGCCCTGAACGGTGTTGGCTTGGAGCCGATATCCAGGTCACTGTTTTACCCATCGCCGGGGCCCAGTGTCTGGACGACCGCGGTGAGCTTCTATACCAGGAGCTATGGCCTGGAGAAGATGCGGCTGACCGGCAACACGACCCGGGACGATACGACAGACACCATGGAGCGCAGCTTTTCTGCAGATAACGGCGAGACCTGGTCGGAACCGGAGGTCATTGAATTCATATCCAGGGAACATGACGGGGTTCACCGATCCTATGCTCAGCCAGGTTTCGTTGACCCGGTTCGGGACAGGTTGCTATCCATGTTGCTGGTGGGAAGGCTGCCGACTGACGATCCCCTGGAGGGCATGAGGCAATGGCACCTCTGGTACTCGGTATCAGGCGATGGGGGCAGGACCAAGGCGGTGGAGGAACAGGTCATCCAGGAGGGGGATTATGACCACGGGCACCCCTGCAGGGGGGTCTGGACAGGGAGAAACAGCATCATGATCGGGGACAGCACATGCAGGCCAATAAGGACACGGTGCGGGGAGATACTAGTCCCGGTGCAGGTCACCCCCGTCGGCCCCGGTGGCGAGTACCACAACCCGGGCGGGGGTTACACCTACCACGATTCTGCGGTGCTGATAGGCAGGTGGCGAAACGACCACCTATCCTGGGAGTTTTCCGACTACCTGTCAAATGACCCCTCACGTTCGACCAGGGGAGCCCTGGAGCCGACGCTGGCGGAGATGCCTGACGGGAGAATTCTCATGGTTCTAAGGGGCAGCAACGATGTCAGGCCCGACCTTCCCGGATTCAAGTGGTTCAGCGTCTCCGGGGACGGTGGAAGGACGTGGAGGGAGGTGAAGCCATGGACGTACGACGATGGATCTCGCTTTTATTCGCCGAGCAGCTGCTCACAGCTACTGGAGCACAGCAACGGATCCTTCTACTGGATCGGGAACCTGACGCCCCAAAACCCGTCGGGGAACAGGCCGAGGTATCCACTGGTAATCGGGGAGGTGGACCCAGAATCCTGCCTGCTGAGGATGAAATCTACGGAGATCATCCAGAGCAGAGAACCCGGACAGCCCAGGGAGATGAGCCTTTCCAACTTCATGGCCCACGAGGACAGGGCCACCGGTGATATTATTGTCAATATGAGTCCACTCTTCACACGGAAGTACCCTGACTGGACGGGGGATGCCTACCTCTACAGGATCACCCCCTGATTCTGATCGAAAGCATTTTGTGCATGTGAAGGTTCACACTGGGTTGGTAATAGAATGTTCTGCCCGGAAGATAGGGGAAAGTTGAACCCGGTTGCACTTAGGGAGCTGGATCTGAACGTGCCCCAGCTCATGATCGATGACTACCTCATAGAGAACAGGTTCGACTGCAATAACCTCTCCGCAAACGTCCCCCATGTGTTCCACAAGCCCGAAAGATCCATGGAACCAGTCGTGTTGCCAGACCGCCCATGGGAGTCAGAGTGGGGCATAGGTCACCCAGGCGTCATATACGACCACGGTGCCAAGCTCTTCAGGCTCTACTACACGGTGCCCCAGAAGAAGCGCGGGATCGAGAGACGCCCGCCCGGGTCATACTTCCTGTGTTACGCAGAGTCAGGGGATGGAATCAACTGGAAGAAGCCCGACCTGGGCCTGTTCCACTGGGACGATATCGAGGAGACCAACATACTGATCGAGGGTAAAAATGAGGGGAAGATTGCCAACGTCCACATGACCGACCAGGAGGAATCGGACACAATAATAAACCTCGGGATGCTCCCCCCGAATTTCCTCAGGGGAAACCCCTACGTCATGTACTACTGCGATGGAAGGCACTACCTGGCCACATCCGAGGACGGCATCCACTGGAATGAACGGGCAAGCACCGTCATTGCCAACAGGATCGACTGCTACCACACCATCATCTACGATGAGGACCGCCGGGAGTTCGTCTCCTACCTTAGGAACAGGCTCATATTCAGCGGCAAGCAGCCGGAGGACTATTACGGGAACACGCGAATGGTGTCGAGGCTCTCCTCGGAGGACCTGTGGTCCGAGTGGGACACCATGCCCACGTCCGTCCTCATCCCCGATGAAGGTGATGCGAAGAGGTTCTACGGCATGCCGACGATCCGCTTCGGGGGCATCTACCTCGGGTTCCTTCAGCACTTCGACGAGGATCCCCAGACCCTGGAGGTCGAGCTTGTGTTCAGCCGTGACGGCCTGGAGTGGAAGAGGTTGCCGGGACACCCGAAGATGCTCGAGGTGGGGGAGCCGGGCTCCTGGGACGGTGGAATGGTGTATACGGGCGACCGGGTCATCCAGGTTGGGGACGAGTGGTGGGTTTACTACGTTGGAATCAGCGGGTATCACGATGCAGAGGTCCGCCAGAGCGCGATTGGCCTCCTGAGGTTCCGAAGGGAGGGCCTGGTATCACTCAGGGCGGGTGAGAATGATAGCTACATCCTAACACGCCCCATCAGGTGGCCCGGGGGACAGCTCGTCGTCAACGCGAGGTCTGACGGGGGTTCCCTGCGGGCCAGGGTCACCGACCAGCGGAGGAACACGATCGATGGTTTCAGCTACGGTGAGTGCATCCCCTTCACCGGCGACAGCACCCGCCACCAGGTCAGGTGGGACGGTGCCGATATATCGAAGGTGAAGGGCTCTATCATCCGGCTTGAGTTCAAGTTCAGGAACTCTGATCTTTTCTCCTTCCTGGCCCGGGGATAGAGTTCAGGCCGTACGCGTGAGTCCAGTCGACCACACTGTAGCCGAAGTTGGTATAGAAGGTAAAGGCTCTGTAGTTCTTCCAGTCCGTGCTGATAGCCGCGTGGCGGTAGCCGATGGCGTGAAGCTCCAGGAGAGCCCTCCTGAGGAGGTAGCGTCCAAGACCCCTCCCCTGGTAGTCCCTCTCAACCCCGATCCACTGGGTGAAGGCCCAGTCCTGGAGCTCTTCGGTCTTGGAGAACTCGGCACAGGAGAGGCACTCGCAGACGCCCACCTGATTACCGTCCTTGAGGGCCCTGACCTTGATCCCGGGGAGCCTGCCCACTCCCTGTACCGGCTCCAGCTCGGTATCTACCCCGAAGCCAGGCTCCGAGGGCCTCCTGGGCTCGAACTCAGGCCAGTCCAGGAAGACCTCGCCCTTCACCCGCTGGTACCCGTTGGTCCAGAAAAGGGCCTGGACATGGCCCATCGCATCGGAGAGGTACGAGTGCTTGAACCCGAGGAAGGGGTACCTGTAATCCTGGTCGAAGGCCATGACCCTCTCGAGTCCCAGTTCCCTGAAGTAGTCGTGGGAGGCATCGAGGAGCTCCTGCCCGGCTTTTCTCTGCCCGGGCCTGTACCAGAGGAATCGGATTGCGCCCCTCCCGGGGACCTCGTCTGTCCTCGATAACTCCTCCTTTTTCGGTTTCTCCACCGCAAGGTGGGCGTAACCGAGGATGGATCCCCGCGATCTGACCACTAGACCGGTCTCGGAGTGAAGCCTTTCCCGGGTGCTCTTCCCTCCCGTGGCGGGCAGTAGCTCTTGGGAGAAGGTTTTGGTATCAACGGGATGACAGTGCGGCACTCCGGCAACGGCCTCGTTATAGACCATGGCCAGTTTTTCGGCCATGTCCCCCCGGTACCTTAGGATAACCATGGTTTTCCCCATGGATCCATCACTGAAAAATGGATAAGGGAGCCTTGCCAGGGAAAGGTTGATCGGCATGGCACTCTTCTACAAGCCCGCCGACGGATGGGCGGGTGACTTCATTCCGTTTTACTGGGATGGTACCTACCACCTGTTTTACATTAAGGACTACAGGGATGAGGTAAAGCGCGGCAGAGGGATGTCGTGGCACCAGGTCACCACCGGGGACTTTTTTTCCTTCAGGGATCTCGGCGAGGCAATACCCCATGGCGGCGAGGGAGAACAGGACCTATACGTCTTCACGGGCTCGGTCATGGAGGATAATGGAATTTTCCACATCTTCTACACGGGCCATAACCCATCCGAAAATTGGGAGCCAAGGCAGGCCATCATGCATGCCACAAGCGATGACCTGGTGTCATGGACCAAGGACACGGATTTCCTGATACAGTCGGATGGAGCCAGGTACGAAATGGACGACTGGAGGGATCCCTACGTGTTCTGGAACCCGGATGCCGGGGAGTTCTGGATGCTCGTTGCCGCACGGACGAGATTAGGCCCCTCGAGCCGGCGCGGGTGCCTGGCGCTGCTGTCCTCGGATGACCTCGTTAGGTGGGATGCTCTCGATCCATTCTGGGCACCGGGCCTCTACCACACCCACGAATGCCCCGACCTCTTCCGCTGGGGCGATCTCTGGTACCTGGTATACTCGACGTTCACCGAGCGCTTCGTGACGCACTACAGGATGAGCGAGAGCCCAAGTGGACCCTGGAGGGCTCCCCCCAACGACACATTCGATGGGAGGGCTTTCTACGCGGCAAAGACGTCAGGGGACGGGAGGAGGCGTTTTTCCTTCGGATGGAACCCGACGAGGAAGGGTGAGACGGATTCTGGCGAGTGGCAGTGGGGAGGTAGTCTGGTGGTTCACGAGATTCTGAGGCACGAGGATGGCAGTCTCGGGGTTCGGCTTCCACCGGAGATAGGATCCACCTTCACCGCGATCCCCGGGGATCAGCCGAACCCGAAGATGGGAAACTGGGAACGAGAGGGGAACAGACTGACGGCCCACAGCATGGATGGGTTTTCATGGTGCGAGGTGGGAAAAATTCCGGAAACCTGTAAAATCAGCACGAGGATCCATGCTGAGGAGGGAACCAGGGGGTGCGGCCTGATACTGAGGTGTGATGAAGACCTTGGTGGGTACTACCAGGTCAGGCTGGAGCCGGTTAACCGGCGCTTCGTATTCGACCGGTGGCCCAGGCCGGGTGACCAACCATTCATGCTCGAGCGACCCCTGGTCGAGGGCCGCGGTGCTGGGGTTGACCTCGAGGTGATAATCGATGGTAGCATCATGGAGATCTACGCCAGCGGACGTGCTGCAATGAGCGCCAGGGCCTACGACCACAAGGAGGGACACCTCGGGCTCTTCATCTCAGAGGGATCCGCGGCATTCGAGGGAACGGAGATCTCAGTGCTCTAGCCTGACAGGTTCTCGCAGGCCCGACGCAGCCGTTCCAGGTCACCATCCGTGTGGGCCGTGGATATGGCGCCCCCTCCTCCAAGGATGTATATGCCCCGGTTTGCCATTGCCAACTTGAACCATTCCTGCAATCCCTCGTCCGCCTTCTCATGGGCATCCTCGGCCGACCTTATCTCCTGGCCCTCCTCGAAACAGAAGTGGGTCCTGAAGAGGGACCCGATCCCCGTCGACCTCACGTGCCTTTCGGGCACCACGAGATCCTCCAGTGTCCTCCTGGCCCTTTCCCCCATGCGAGCAAGCCTTTCGTATATGCCCGGGCTGGATTTCAGGTGCCTGAGGACCTCCAGGCCCGCCCTCATCGTTATGGGGTTTGCCGAGAAGGTACCTCCCCCGATGGCAACGAATTCCCCGGGTTCCAGGCTCGTCGCATCGGAGAGCCCCAGCACATCTTCACTCCCGACGACGGCGCCGATGGGCATTCCGCCCCCGAGGATCTTTCCGAGGGTGGCCAGATCAGGGGTAACGCCGAAATGCTCCTGGCCGCCCCCCGGCCCAAGCCTGAACCCTGTTATCACCTCGTCGAATACTAGCAGTGTGTCCAGTTCATCGGCGACCTCCCTGAGACCCCGGAGGTAGTCGACCTCGGCGGGGACGAAACCACCGGAGCCGAGGACGGGCTCGACGACAATCGCGGCGAGGTCCTTCCCGCAGGAACGGATTGCGTCAAGGCTGCCCTCCAGGTCGTTGAAGGGAAGTGGAAGGGTCGAGTCCGCCGCCCGGTTCAACCCGGTGGATTCGGGCGTGCCCTGGGGATGGTGTATGTATGCCAGCAAATCGGGGTTGAAACCGTGCCAGCCACCCTCGATTTTCGCCAGCCTGCTCCTCCCGGTAAAGCCCCTTGCCAGCCTGCAGGCATACATGGTGGCCTCTGCCCCGGTGTTGCAGAACCTGACCATCTCCGCGCAGGGCACCATATCGACAACCGCCTCGGCAAGCTCTACCTGGAGCTCGTTCACCATGCCCCACTGGCAACCGGTGGCTACCTGCTCGCGGATTGCCTCTATAACGGGCCCTGGGGTGTGCCCCAGGATCAGGGCGCCGTGGCCCATCCAGAAGTCCACGTAGTCATTTCCATCGACGTCAAACACGTGCCCTCCCCGGGCTTCCCTGGCATAGAAGGGGTAGGGAGGGTAGTACCTTATGGTGTGGCAAACGCCCCCGGGCATCACCCTCTTGGCCCTGGAGAAGAGCCTTGCTGATTTCCCCGTCCTTGACCTGAAGGTATCCTCTTCACCCAAACAATTCACCTACAGCAGCCTGCCCGTGCCGGTGAGACTGGTCTTCTCGAATAGCTGCTCCCTGGCTCCCCGGGGGCTTGGCGGGAGATCCAGCACCGTTATGAGACCCTCGGTCGAGAGAATTACGCCCTCAATACTTGAGAGAACTCTGCCTACTGTTGCGCGGTCGCCGTGGAGACCGTTCCTGATATGTAGATCAACGGGCGGGTCACCCTCTATCCTCACCGAGTCCCCTGGGTTCTTGGCACCGACGCTCATCTCAAGGTCCATCCTGATCAGTACCTCCCCGGCGGTTCCCTCCAGATCCTGCCTGAGGCCCCGGACCTGACCGGGAGATATGCTGAAAAATCCGGTCTGCACCTCCTCGTCGGCGATTACGGGGGATATATCCTGCCTCATCTCGGATAGCTCGAGTCCAAGGGCTGAGGCGATCAGGGCGCATGACTCGAATAGACCTATGTGCCCCATCTCTCCCCTGTCAGTCTTCGTCCTGAAATCATCAGGGTCCATTCCCAGGCCGACCTTCCTCTGCAGGGGCTCCCTGCGAAGGGATGCCTCAACGGTTCTCGAGGCGCGTACGGAATCGACCCTCGTGCAGGTCGCGGTGAGAAATACCGGCAGTGCGTCGAGGAGGAAACCCGGGTTAACCCCTGTTCCGAGGATCGTTACACCGTTATCCTCGGCCGTTGAGTCCAGCCTCTTTGATAGCTCACGGTTGCGGAGATATGGGTAGGAGAGTTCCTCGCAGGTAGAGATCACGTTGCATCCGGATTCCAGTATGCAGGATACCTGGGGAAAGGCGTCCCTTAACCTGGAGCAGGTGGAGTGGACGAACAGGTCGCATTCTCGGCCGGTTTGGTCGAGCGATTCGCTGACGCGAACACCCCTGTTTTCCCGGCCGATCAGCGCACCGAGGTCCCTCCCGGCCTTCCCGGGGTCACTGTCGACTGCGATGGTAATCTCGTACCCGGAGTCAATGAGCGCCTGGGCGATCAGGCACCCCATCGACCCGAGCCCGAATATTCCCATGCTTGGTTTCATGTCACCCGCTTGGGAGGGGTGGATAAGAATCTTCCCGGAGTGAGTGGAATGGCATTCAAAACCGGATCCGTCAGGGAGATCTCAGCCTGGTCGACCTGGTGGTCCTGTACTTTCTCCTGCGTACCATCAGCGTCCAGAGGGTGAATCCCGCAAATATGGAAGTGGACGTTACCGCCAGCCACTCGGAGATGTAGACCCAGAGCAGGGCCTGGTCCTTGAGCTTTACTGCCTCCGCCGTTAGCAGCGTGATCTCCGTTTCCATCAGCTGCATGAGCCCGATTGCCGCCGGGTAGTCCTGGGCGAGGTAGAGGTCTACCGCCTCCCCGGCCCTGTTCTGGAGCCCGGTCAGGCTTCCCGAGAGGGCGAGGGTGTTCGCCCCGAAGTTGTCGGCCCACTCCATCATGGACAGGGCGAGTAGCTTCTGTGTCCTGAAGGAGTAGATCAGGCGCCTGGCCTCCCTTCTGGAGAGGATATCCGTGACCAGATCCCTTTCCAGTGAGTGAAGTACCAGGTTCGTCGCGAAGTCGATGGCGTAGGGGTTCACGTCCGTCCCTGGCCTTGAGGAACCGGAATCCATCCAGCGACCGGCTCCCCACCAGGTAGGGTCGAATGCACCGGGGACGACCCAGATTACCCCGGCTCCCGTCCCGCCGGGGCGCCACGAGACCAGCCATGGGAAGCCGTTTGGCCTCATATCTGCCCATGTGGTGGATCCCTCCCGGGCGACCATCTCGTGGTAGACCTCGCCGGGCACATTCTCGATGCCCAGCTCCACGAATGGGACGAATACCGGATCCCTCTCGCTCCGAAAGTCCACCCTGTAGAGATTTCTGTGGATATACTGGTAGTCGGAGACAGGCCAGAGCGAGTAGAGTATCGTCGCCTCCCAGACCAGCTGAAAGGACTGGCCGAAACTGGAGAAAGCGCACATGCCCGCCTCCCTGAACACGTGGTCGAGGTCGTGGATCTGCCTGCTCGTGAAATGATCTATCCAGGGGTCGACGAATACCATGAACTCGTATGCCTCGATGAGATCCTCCCTGGTCCTGGGGTAGTAGAGCCTGTCAAGCTTCTTCTTTTTCTCTATCGGCAGGTACGGGGGAACGGGCGCCAGGGTGTAACTGAAGAGCGGGTCCATGTCGAAGTACACCGAGAAGGGGCTGTGGGCGGGGTTAACTGCACCTATAACGAAACACGAGATCCTCTCTACATTTTCGGACATGGCATGGGGGTATGTCAGGGCAAGCAAGAGGATCGCGAGATGGGCGATGAGTGCTTTCTCCGGCTCGAATGCCCCCATGCCAGATGGAAAGCGGCTATTCTATAAAAGTGGAGTTCAGGGATGGTATTTGCCGGATTTCACTGCCTCGTCGACCATGGTCCTTACATTGCCAACGCTGCAGTTGGCGTGGATGGAGTTGCTGGAGGCGAGTATGTAGCCACCCCCCGGGGCCGCTGCTCCCATACACCTCCTTACATCCGACCTCACCGATTTCTCGGATCCCGTTGGGAGCACGTAGCGGCAGTCAACGTTCCCGAGAATGCATATGCGATCGCCATAGTCGGCCTTGCCCTCCCCCAGGTCCATCGCCCCCTGCTCGAGGGGGTGGATGCCCCGGATCCCGGCGTCGATCATGTCCTCCATGTAGGGCTTCAGGTTACCATCAGAGTGCTTCAGCAGGGGGACCCCCCGCCTTCGGGCAAACCTGGCCACCTTCCTGAGGTTTGGGAGCTCGAATTTCCTGAAGAGGTCCAGGCTCATGAATGGCAGCCGGTTGTCCGCATAGTCATCAGTTATGAAGAGGACGTCCACGCCGGCGTCGACCATGTACCGGTTCATGGTGTAGCAAGTGCTGGCAATGCGCCTCATGAACCTGCGGGCAGCGGAGCTCTCCCTGTACATATCCACCAGGAGCCTGTCTATTCCACCCCTCACCTGAAATGCCATGTGCCACCCGCTGTGGCCCTGTCCCATCATGGCCACGTCGGAGCCCCCGAGCACCCCAACGGCATCCTCCACCATCTGGTAACCCTCCCCGCTCTCGGTGTCGGGTGGATCATAGTCCTTCATATCCTCCGGGGATTCAACGGACCCCCCGACCCACCAGGTGGTCTTGGTCTCGGCCCTGGGCAGCATGATCCGACCCCACTCGTCTATGATCCTTCCGCCCCCGATTTTCCTGGGGGTGTAGTCCTTCCCGCAAATCGAGTAGTCGCTTATGGCCGAAACTGCGTCGAAACCCAGGTCAAGGCAGGCTTCCGCCATCAACGCCCTGGTTCTCAGCGAGGTCTCACGCGGGCTGTCCCCATCCGAGACCAGGAGGCTCATGGAGCCCAGCTTCTCGCCGGTCAGCTGCTCAACTATGGGAGGGTCCAGGCAGAGGTCCGTTATGGGAACCCTGTCAGGCTCCAGCAGGTCGACGGCATTCATGAACCGGTCTCTGGGGATCATGTCCAATCCAGTCTGCCAGGGGGTTATTACTGCTTCGAAAAAAAGTAACCCCACCTGTCCGCGTCTTCATTTCTCCAGTCCGCTCTGTGTAACCGGGACGGTGGGGTCTGGTACATCCTCTATTCAGATTCTTCCGGGGAAGTTTCCTCCAGGATTTCCTGGCAGGGGCACCTGTTTCGTCCCCACATCCCCTTCATACCCCGAAAACCCCGGGGCATCTCCGAGACCTTTGATTCCCTGTAGGCCTCGACCTTGGGGCCGATGACCTCTTTGAGCTCCTCCATCTTCGCCTTCAGCTGCTCCCGGAGGTCTGCGATCTCCTGGGCTATAGGGGTGACGTCGGCAACTTCCTCCTCCGTCAGGCCCAGTTTCTCGGCCATATCCTCAACGGCCTCGTCAACGGTCTTTTCGCCGTTCCAGCGTCCGAATCCCCGCATCCAGCGGAATCCCCAGGGGGGTTTCTCGCAGGTTTCGTCTGATGCGTCATCGCCCTCGGAGCCCCCGAGGACGGCAAGTGGCAAGAAGACCGCGAGCAAAACCATCGCGACTATGCCGAATTTCCTTGATAACTTCAGATATATCACCTCCGGTAGGACATTGCCCGGAACGTTTCATCTGTGTTCGTCGGATCAGGGTGGAACAGCACGTTCCACGGTATCGGGGGAGCGTCGAGGGGGCAGGACTAGACCGTTCTTATCCCATCGATGAAATCCCCGACATCGAATACGAAGCCGAATGCCAGGGCGACCCGCCAGAGCGCGATCTCCTTGCAGAGCTCCTCCCTCGCAGTCTCCTTGTTCTCCACAGCGGTCACGGCCTGCCGGATCGCGGAGCACATGAATCCCCTCCTGCTCATGTCTGCCATACCGCCGGGCGAGAGTAGCAGGCACCAGTTGATGGCGAAGCCTGCGTATACCAGGTGGTTGACCCCGGTTTCGCGGCAGAGTGCGAACAGCTGGTTGGCATTCTGGGCTATGCCCTCTTCCCCCGCGGGCCTGGCCTCCTCCGGGAAGTCGATATTCTTGGCTCCCCGGGAGACGTCCTCCTGGTTATGGGCCCCGACGAAGACGTTATCGGACCTGAATTTCCTGAGATCCTCGAGGACGGGATCAGGATCGATCCGCCCCGGCACCTCGGGCTCTGAACCCGCAAGATCAAGTGCTCTCTTGTGCCCGGGGTACTTCTTGAAGTAATCCCCACCACCCACCACGTGGAAGAGTGTCAGGCCCGAATCCCGGGCGGCGGAAAGGAGGCCCGGGAATACGTTGCGGCATATCTCGTAAGATCGGGGTATGTATTCCACGGCGCGGTGCCACCCGGGGTATTCCTCCCGCGTACCGCAGTTCCAGGCGTGCATGACGACAAGGGCGGTGTGTTCGAGGGAGACATCGATCTCCGCCCGCTTCCAGCCACCGTAACCCTCACCGGGAACATCGAGGTCGTAATCTGCATCGAACTGCTGGTAGTAATTCGCCCACAATCTGGCCATGGTGAATCCGGCATTCAGAGATTGAAGAATAGCACGGGTGGGCAGCGAAATATCCTGGCCGGTCCGGGAACCGACAAAGGTCAGCTGCCCATCTTGGTGCTCCTCACCTCCCTGTATTTCCACCTCCGGACCATGAGGGTCCAGACGATGACGCCGGAGAGGATGAAGACGGAGGTCACGGATAGCCACTCGGATAGGTATACCCAGTACAGTGCCTCGTCCTTGAGGGCAACCGCGTTTTTGCTGATCTCGTTGATCCTGGCGGAAAGGGACTCGATCGTCGACACCGTTAAGTCGTAGTCCTGGTCCAGGTAGAAATCGACGGCATCATCGGCCTCGAGCTCGATCTCGCTGAGCTCATCCGTGAGCGGGAGTATGTTCGCCCCGAACTTCTCGGCCCAGTCAAGGACCGACAGTATCAGGAGCTCCTGCGCCCGGAAGGTGGACAGGATCGCCCTAGCCTCCCTCCTGGCATGTATGTCGCTTATGAGGTCCCTTTCGAGGGAGTAGAGAATCAGGTTGGTTGCGAAGTCTATGGCATACGGGTTCGTATCCCTTGCACCCGGGGCAGACCCCCACCATGTAACATCGAACTTGTCGGCAAATGACCACTGCACACCGGCGTTTCCACCGCCGGGCCTCCAGGATACCAGCCACGGTCCCTTGCCGGGCTCCATATCCGCCCAGACCGTGGTGCCCTGCTTGGGCTTCATGGTCCCGTACTCCCAGCCGGTGACCTTCTCCATGCCGAGCTCGACGAAAGGGGTGAAGACCGGTTCCCTCTCGCGGTGGAACCTGACTCTCCAGTCGGCGGAAAAACGGAAGTTGTACTCCGATATCGGGGAGAGGTCGTAGAGTACCGTGGGCAGCCACGCCTCTGACCAGGACAGGCTGTGGGCGGCAACGGAGGCCAGACCCTCCTCCCGGAAGGCGTTCTCCATGTCTGCGAACTGCCTCGGGGTGAAGTGCGTCACCCTGGCGTCCCTGAACACGATGATATCGTAGTTATCTGCGAGGATCCTGCCGGTGCGGGGGAGGTAGATGCGGTCGAGCCTCCTCTTCTCGTCATCCCCCACGTGTGCCAGAGGGTAGAGGCTGTAGTCGAACAGGGGGTCCTGGATGAAGAGCGAGGTGAACGGGTTGTACGGGGCGTAAACAGCATCCCCGATTACGAAGCCGGAAATTTTCCTCTCGTCCCTCCGGCCGGAGGCATTTCCCAGGACCATGATGAGAAGCACCAGTACCATAAGAGGCGAGAGGCGCATGATCTTAAGTACCGGCAGTGGTACTTAAGCTATTCTGTCCACTGCCAATTGGGGCCTCTGGCCTGCCCACCCTCGACGACGAATACCACCATGTCCAGAATGCCGCGGGTCTTGTAGATACCGGTTACCCTCAATCCCGCCCCGCTGAACAGGTCCTCCCAGTACCTAACAGGCCTCCATACCGGCGCGAAGAGCAGAAGCGTCAGGTACATCTTCCAGTTCCGGACCAGTTCGAGTGTCACGAACCTTCCGCCGGGTCTAAGCACCCTGGATATCTCCCTCAGGGCCGTTATCTGGTCCTCTTTCCCGTGGATCTCGTGGAGCACGGAGCCCATGGTTACGATGTCGAATACATCGTCATCGAAGGGCAGCTCCAGGGCATTTCCGTGCCTGAACTCGACCCGGTCCGAAACTCCCTCTATCTCTGCGTTCCTGCGGGCCGTTTCCGGGGTATTTCCGCTGACGCCCTCGTAGATATCTATTCCGGTTACCCGGCCCCGGTCTATCATCCCAGCGATCTGTATGCTTACCCGGCCGGTCCCACACCCTATATCCAGGACCAGTTCATCCCCCGCAAGCCCGGTTTCCCGGATCGCGTCGCCCATTGGGTTGAAACCGGGACGGGACCTGAATACCGCTGGGTAGAGGTAGAGGTAGGACCCCCCGATGTAAAGGCCAACGAAGGCGACCGGGGCCCCGGCTACCAGGAGCACTGTTTTGAGCCATCCGGATGTGTTGACCCTGAGCATGAGCATGGCAAGGCCGAGAATGCCGATCGCGCTCATGTATGCGAAGAACCTCCAGGCGACGAAACCGTACCGGGGCCTTTCCCCTCTAGCCATGTTTTACCTCCGGATAGGTTACCGTGATCATTGGAAAAATAGCTTTCGATCAGGAATGATCATGGGTCATGGTTTAGAGTTATTAGCTTCACCCCGGGTCTGGGGGGCAACCAGGAGTGAGTAATGTGTCGGAGACCGAGGAATTTACCAATAACCTTGGCATGAGGCTCGTCAAGATCAAGCCCGGGAAATTTACGATGGGTTTCGAGGGTTCGCCGCTGCCGGAGGAAATTACCAAGGACGTCATCTCGACAGATTTCCTCAGGTACACGGACATAACTAACCGGATAAACGGGGATTTCGATGAGCACCCGTCCCACGATGTCGAAATTACCAGGCCCTTCTTCATGGGTGCGTACCAGGTGACGAATGCCCAGTACGAGGAATTCGACCCGGGTCACAGGAGGTACCGCGGGAGGCGGATACACGGCCAGAAGGACAGGTACCCGGGGGAGATGGAGGAGGGACTCGACCACCTGCCGTCGTATCCCGAGGGGGACGAGGAGGCCGTCACCTACGTCAGCTGGGAGGACTCAGTGAGTTTCTGCAAATGGCTCTCGGAGAGGGAGGGCAGGTCCTACAGGCTGCCAACGGAGGCGGAGTGGGAGTATTCCTGCAGGGCGGGGACGAGTACGCCCTACCACACCGGGGTAAGACCCCCCGATTCATGCTTGGAGAAAATGACCTCCGAGGGAGATCCGATCTCCCTGGCGGTCGGTGAATCAGAGCCAAACCCCTGGGGCCTGTTCGACATGCACGGCAACGTGGAGGAATGGTGCCAGGACTGGTACGGGCCCTATGCGCAGGGATTTCAGGCCGACCCCGTCGGCATGGTGAATGGAGACTTCAGGGTCACGAGGGGGGGCAGCCACTCCTCCGAGCTCTACTACCTCCGATCTGCCAACAGGATGGGCACAATACCGGGGGACAGGCACTGGTTGATTGGTCTCCGGGTCGTATGTGCCCCGCCGCCGGCCACCGAGCCCCTCCCACTGCCCCCGAGGGAGCTGTGGCAGAGGGATGTGAGACAGGAACGCCCGCCGGATCTCGGTGAGGGGCCAGACCCGGACCTACCCTACTTCGACGGGCCCCGGCCTTACGTGAAAATCCCGGAGGGCAGCATGGGACCACTCTTCTCGAGACACAACCACGACCCGGCTCTGGTCAAGTGCCCCAACGGTGACCTCCTGGCGATATGGTACTCCTGCGTGCGGGAGCCGGGAAGGGAGCTGGGCCTCGTGGCCAGCAGGCTGCGCTGGGGCCGGAGGGAGTGGGATCCCGCCGCGCCATTCTGGGATGCCCCCGACAGGAATGACCACGCCCCGGCCATGGGGTCAGACGGGGACATGATTTACCAGTTCTGCGGGCTGTCCATCGGGGCGGGGTACCGGAGCAACCTGGCCCTGGTAATGAGGACCTCGGAGGACAACGGCGTGACCTGGTCAAGAGCGAGGTTCGTGAATCCCGAGCGGGGTATTCCGAGCCAGCCCGTTCCATCCTTCATCAGGACGAGGGAGGGTCTTATCATGTTCCCCTCGGATGCTCCGAGGAGTTCCATAATATGGATATCCGAGGACGGTGGAAAAACCTGGAGGGCATCTGAGGGAAGGATATCCGGGATCCACGCAGGGTTGGTCCAGCTCAAGGACGGCAGACTCATGGCGATGGGCCGGTGCGGGGGGGAAAACGAGCGCATGCCCGTGAGCATCTCCTCTGATTTGGGTAGAACCTGGGATTACTCGCCAAGCCCGTTCCCCCCGATCCGCAGCGGGCAGCGCATAGTGCTGATGAGACTGAGGGAGGGACCGATACTGCTGTGCTCCTTCGCCGGGGCCCGAAGGAACCCGGAGCCGATGCCGATGCGCGATGCCTCCGGGAGGGAGCGTCCCGTGACGGGCCTGTTCGCCGCGGTTTCCATGGACGAGGGCCGTACCTGGCCCCACTTGCGGCTGGTCAGCGACGATGGCCCTGGAAGGGAGATCGAGGCTATGGACGGGAACAAGTTCACAATGGGGTTCGAGAGCGCCGAGCCACTGGGTTACCTGGCGGCGTGCCAGGCCGACAACGGGGTCATCCATCTAATTACCAGCCGCCAGCACTACTCCTTCAACCTTTCCTGGCTGAAAACCCCGGCTCCCCCCAGCCCGGTCGGTTTATAGAATGCATAAAAAGTCAAACGGGATCAATGGTCACAAGTAATTATAGGTAGAAGGGTGCTATTTGACCTCGGTTTGGAAAATGTCTAAAGAACACAGGGTGGCAAGTACCGGAGACCTCGAGGTTGGCCAGATGAAAGAGATCGAGGTGGCTGGTACCAAGGTACTGCTTGCGAGGTTGGAGGATGGATTTCACGCAGTTGGCGCCACCTGTCCTCACAAGGGAGCCCCGATGGTGGAGGGGGCCCTGATCGGGTCGCACCTGAGGTGCCCATGGCACCAGGCGGTGTTTGATGCTGGAAGTGGCAGGCTCCTGGAACCCTGCTCGCTTGATTCCCTGCCGAACTACGAACTGAGGGTTGAGGGCGGGGACGTATACATCCGAATCCCAGAGGATGCTCCAGATTCCTGCGAACCGGAGATGGTGGACCTCGACCCCGAGGCCGATGGTATGACCTTCGTCATTCTCGGGTCGGGTGCTGCCGGAATGGCAGCGGCGGAGACCCTGAGGTCGGATGGTTTCAAGGGCCGGATAATCATGGTGACGCGCGAGGATGACATGCCGTACGACAGGACCGAACTGAGCAAGTGGTACCTAGGCGACCCAGGGTCCGAGGAACCCCTCGTCCGCTCAAAGGATTTCTACGACGACCACGGAATTCAGTTGCTTCTCGGTCGGGAGGTAGAGGGAGTTGAGGCGGGGAAGAAGTTCATCAGCTTCACTGACGGCTCCAAGCTCGCCTATGACAGGCTTCTACTCGCAACGGGATCGAATCCCCGGCATCTCGGAGTTCCCGGGGAGGACCTCGACAATGTGCTGGTGCTACGGAGCCTGGCCGACTGCAGGAAAATCAGGGAGCTGGCCAGGGAGGGTTCCTCGGCAGTCGTGGTGGGGGCAAGCTTCATCGCCATGGAGGTATCGGCATTTCTTCGGCAGCGGGGGGTGGAGATAACGGTAGTGGGTCCGGATGAAGTACCCTTCGGCCGCGTTCTCGGCCCGGAGATCGGTGGGATGTACCGGGCGGAACATGAGACGAACGGGGTCAATTTTAGACTGGGCAGAAGGGTTTCCCGCTTCGAGGGCAGGGGGTCGGTTTCCTCGGCAGTGCTTGACGATGGGGAGAAAATTTCGGCCGATTTCGTCGTACTGGGCGTAGGCGTTACGCCATCAACAGGATACCTCCGGGGATTCGATCTCAACGGTGATGGGAGCGTTACCGTGAACGGTCAGATGAGGGTCTGCGAGGACATCTACGCCGCAGGCGATATTGCGACATTTCCGGACTGGAGAACAGGCACGCCCATAAGGATTGAGCACTGGAGGCAGGCCCTTCAGCTGGGTCGTCTGGCGGCCCACAACATGTCGGGGAAAAACGCCAGCTATTCCGATGTCCCCTTTTTCTGGACCTTTCAGTTCTCAGTAAATGTCAAGTATGCCGGCTATGCCGTGGACTGGGACGAGATCATCTACGATGGAGACCCGTCGGAACAGGATTTTGTGGCATACTACGTGAAGGGTGGCCGGGTCGAGGCAGCCGCTGCCTGTAACCAGACCCTGAAGATATGCAAAATCGCCGAGATGCTCGGGAGCAGTATAAAACCTACGGTAGAGGAGATAAGGTCCAACCTCCAGTAGCAAGTTGGGCTGCCTGAAACTAGATGCTTTCAGGGATTTTGCTGGTCGGGTTCCGGGGCCTGTGGCTGTGGCTGGCCCGGGCCCCCGGCTGTGGGCACGGGTGGTCGAGTGCCGATGTATATGAGGATCCCACCGATTCCCGTGAAGAAGGCGCCGCCGACGAGGAAGGCGGTTGCCAGCAGCATAAGCAGGGATGGTATCTTGATGTTGAGCTCAACCTCGGCGTTGATATCGCTGGTGTAATCCTCGTTCATGAGCACTGCCCAGTAGGTTCCGGGCTGCACGTCCCACTCCAGTTCCCTGCTCCCATCGCCATGCTCCTTGATTTCCCAGAAGGTCTCCTGCACGGGGTCAGACGGGGAGGCAGATCCAGATGACCTCCTGTAATCGAAGTCGTAGTACTTGGTCTGGAAGGGGGATACCTGTGCCCAGTCCGAGCCGACCAGTTCATCGTACTCGACGTTGTCAAGATATCTCTCGGCGGCCGATTCCTCCGCGAGACCCACGAAGAAGTCCTTGTCAGGATTCAGGGATTCCCCGGTTAGGGTCAGGGTGATGAACTCATCGGGGCCGACCCTGAAGCCAGCCCAGGAATAGTCCTCGCCGCTGCCTAGCTCGATGTCCTTAAGAACTACCGCGTACGCATCCGATTCCATGGGACCCGGTTTTATCGTGAATCCGTTCTGTGCCAGGGTGTATAGAAGCACGCCACCGATGAGGCCGAGAACCCCGATCACGAGGAAGATAGCCCCGAATACCACCACTATTACCCTCATTCACCATTCCTCCAAAACCAATACTTGCAGGGCCGATACGGATTCTACCGAGCCATGGACCAATATCGCCCTCTAGAGGCTGACTTTATTCCTTTATAAACTTTCAGGAAAAACTGCCGGTAGTGTGAGGCCAGATACCGTGGTGGGAGGGAAATAGGTCCATTTGGGTGATCCATGGCCGGTTCCTGGATGTGATATATAATAACGGGCCCCTGGGGGCACCTATCCCCGCAGGTGTTGGAGGATGAGCAGAATTCCCGTCGGGATTCAGATGGCCTCGCTTAGGGAGCTCTGTAAAGGGGATCTTCTGGGGACACTTGAGGAGGTTGCCGGGATGGGGTACGAGGGAGTGGAGTTCGCTGGACTCTACGGCTACGATCCCTCGGAGGTGAGGGAAAGGGTTATGGAACTCGGCATGAAGATCATCGGCAACCACCTGTGCAGGGAGGGAAATCCCGACAGGCTACTGGAGATGTGCAGGGAACTCGGGTGCCCGACCGTATGGGGCGAGTGCCTTCCGGGCGGTGCCATGCCCGGGGACAGGGCCGGGTGCATTGAGATGGTTCGTCTCGCCGACCAATTGGGGGCGGTTCTCAAGAGGGGCGGATTTCAGTTCTACTACCACAACCACTCGGAGGAGTTCCAGAAGGTCGACGGGATGTACATCATGGACTGGCTCCTGGAGATGACCGACCCCAGTTACGTCGTGGGAGAGATTGACGTGATGTGGACCCAGTACGCCGGTGTGGACCCCGCATCCTACATACGGAAGCACGCGGGCAGGGTGCCCTACGTGCACATCAAGGACATGGATGCTGAAAGGGATTTCACAGAGGTCGGCCGGGGGGTAATCGACTTCGACCCCATATTCGAGGCGTGCAGAATGGCGGGCACCCGCTGGTACGTGGTGGAGCAGGATACCTTCAAGGGGGATCCCATCGAGGGCGTCGCGGAAAGCCTGGAGTATTTCAGGACCAGGGGGATGCTCTAGCATGCATTACTTCCCCAGAGTTAGGAGTTAGTATCCCGTCAGGTGGAACACTTCAGAAGAATATGAGGTTTCGCCTACGAATCCTGGTAGCTTTCCATGATATGGGGAATCGATCAGGAATTGCCACAAACTTCAGGAGATCTTCTCGAGGTCATCCGGAATCTCGCCTTGGCTGAAGAACAGGTCATCATATCGCCTGTTTAAGGAAGACCTCGAGGTCTTCACACTCCTGGTGCGGCGGAACGTCGGTAAGGATGATGCTTTTATCGATTTCCATGCCGAAATCTGTCTCCGGGTTGGGTTAAAAATTCCGGAAGAGGGAAAGAGGGGATAAAGTAAAGAGCTTTTCCAGTGGCGTCCCACCTGTGGGTAGTATACGGATCGCGGCCCTTGTCTGCATATTTTTTCTGTTTTACCTGCCGGGTGCCCCAGCCGAGGTTGACCAGGAACGCATCGCGGACCAGCTGGAGAGATTTGGGCCTTCCCAGCCGGATTCCCCCGAGCGAAAGGATGTCCTGATGGAGGTACACGCACTTTTCATGAACGACACCCATGAACCCCTGAAGGGTGCCCTCAACGATCTCATCTCGACGATGCTCTGGGAAATATCGGGCACATCGGCAGGGGGGCCGAAGATCTGGTACTTCTGGAACATGGGGTACATACTCAAGGCGGGAAATACGATTGTGGGTTTCGATTTACCGAGGCTGGAGCTGGATCCCCTTGACGACGAGCAGAAGAGAATGCTGGGTGAGAGCCTGGACATCCTCTTCGTTTCCCACGTGGACAAGCCCCATATCGATTACGACATCGTAACCCACATGGTGGAGGGCGCGTACGTGGTCTGCCCGGACGAGATCGCGGCTGAGTCCATGAACCCGGTTCCCGGCAGGAAGGCCACCGTCATCGGAATGAAGGCCGGGGAGAGGAGAACGGTTGGACCTGCCGATGTCAGGGCATACGAGGGGGATGACAGGCGGGGCACCTCGATGAGATGCTTTCTGGTCTCGGTGGGAGGGATGAGAGTGCTTCACACCGGCGACCAGCACTACGTTTCGGGGTGGATGGAGGACCTGCCAGGAGGACGGGTAGGCGTCTTGATGATGGGCCCGATGGAGGATTACTCCACGACATTGGACGCGATAGCGACGGTGGACCCGGCATACACGGTGCCCGGGGGCCTTTACGACATGTCCCATCCCAAGGACACTTGGAGCGGTTACGATTACTCATACGGATTGCGGGGTGATTCGGGTTCCCGGGTTATCCCCATGTTCTTCGGCGAGGGTTTTCAGGTCAGGATAGAATCGAGTGGCGGTACGTTGGTACCGGTCATAATAGTAATCTCCGCGGCTTCAGGCATCGGTGGTGTCCTGATATTTCGCATGAAAGGTCGAGAGAGGGGGCCGGGGGCAAAGCAGGCGGCGGAGGGGCAAACCAGGTGCGAGAAGAGGTACGTCAAGAATCTGTGCCTGAAGTGCAGGTACTACACGATCAAGAGCGGAGGGCCGTACTGCACCAGGTACAACTTCCAGTTGAAAGCAGAAGAATAAAACCTCCAGGCGGTATCCGGACGAATGTTCAGTCAAAAATATTCCGCAGGAAATCGAGGCTGTCCGCGGCAATCCCGGAGGGGTTCTCGTAGTTAAACACCTCCACCGAGAGGTAGCCACGGTAGCCGATTTCCCCGAGGGCAGTGGATATTGCGTGGTAATCGGCACTTCCCGATCCGGGCCCTCCCCCGCCATCGTCGTTGGCGTGAAAGTGGGCAAGGTGGGGCGCTGACTCTCGAATGAGGTCGGGCAGGGGCCTGTCCTCGTCCGATGCGCTCCTGACGTCAAGCATCATCCTGAAGTTCGGGTGATCTATCTCCTCCACCATCCTTTTCGCCTCGGAGGCCGTGGTGACGAAGTTCGTGAGGCGGTGGCTGAGGGGTTCGAGGCAGATCGTGACTGATTCATCTTCTGCGGTCTCGAGCAGCTGTTCGAACGACTCCACCGCGTTCACCCAGGCCCGCCTTGGATCCATGTCGGGCTGAAGGTTTCTCTCCCTTGAACCGCCGAAGACCAGAATGCCCCCGCCGATATCACCGCAGAAGGAGACCAGGTCCCTGAGCTGTTTCACGGTTCCCGCCCTTACCGAGGCGCTTGGGTGGTTTATACAAATCCGGGAGTCTGGGCTTCTGGTCACGGAGTGGATCCCGACCACCTCGAGCCCGCAGGCAACGGCGGACCGCCGGATGTCACGGCGCTTGGCCTGTCCTATCTTACCCGCAGAGCCCGCGAAGGCGTAGGGGTCGATTTCGACCCCGTCGTAGCCGATTTCCCCGAGGTAGCGGAAGACCTCCCCGGCCTTCCAGTTCCGGAAGGTCCTGGCGCAAATGGCCTTTTTCAGGTTCAAGTTTTTACTTCCCGAAGAGGGTACCCGGTCCACCTGCCGGCTCTATCCTCCGTCAGTGCGCCGTCATAGGCAACGACCCTGAGGGATACGCTCCAGGACCCTCCCTCGGGGGTCGATATCGATCGCAACCACGTCGGGTTGTGGAGGGCCATCCCGTAATCGCGGATAAACCAGGGCCCCCTCGCTTCCCCGGGAATGGTCATGAAGACACCGAAGCGCCCGGGCCCCGGGAGCTCATTCTCGTAGGCCACGTAGTCGGAATCCTTCTCGTGGACCACCTCGGCATTTCCCTGCCTGCCCCCGTCCCCGAGCACGACACCGCCCATGGCCGGCAGAAGCCTGGGCTCGACACGAATACCTATGGCACCATACTTGGTCTGCGGGTACTCGACGGGACCGTAATCGGCGAACTTCTGGCTCGTCACATCGCAGACGGTAGCATCCCCGGTTGAGTAGATATCGGCCGTCCTGACCTCCCTTATCATCGGCTCCTCCTCTGGATCCAGCCATATGCTCTCAAAGGCGAAGCTTCCACCGCGGTGGTTCATCTCTATGCTCGGTTCGTCATCTGTGGCCATGCGCCCCACCTTCCTGAAGATGGCGTCATCGTGGGACCGTATCGGGGGCATCGCCCAGTAGTTGGCCTCTCTCTGGTCGACGATCACGGGGTTCTGCCCTATGAAGAAACCGTTGTGAAAGGGATGGTCGAAGGGGAACTCCCTGATCACCGTCGTCCCCGATGGTGTGTAGAGGGGGTAGACCCAGGGGCGGTAGAAGTTGCTGCCAACGCCGCCCAGGCAGCGTCCGGATGCCTCCTCGACCACGAGGTAGGTACGCGCGTTCTTCACGGTCATGAACTTTTTCTCCATTCAAGGCCTCCTTCAAATGCATCTGCGTATTTTGGGTTGTCCGCAACCATCACGCCCTTCCCCTCCTCCACCGAATCGATCCCGGCGCTGAGCAGGGCGAATACCTTCAGGTTGTTCCTGCCGCTGAAGGGCGGCTCCGGGCCCCCCGTGACGTAATCGTGCCACACGTCCAGGTAGGTCTCGAACGGGTTGGCTGCGGGAATTCCATCATCCAAAACCGCCGGTTCCCATCCTCCCGGGGGCTCGGCGAGCTCGTATTCCATCTGGTCGTTGCTCATGTGGATTCCCCTGCACCGGAGGGCTCCCCTGGCCCCCTCGATGCGCAGCTCGTAACAGCTCGACTGGGAGGAGAAACCGCCATGGTAGAGGACGTGAAGCCCCCCGTCGAACCTGATCAGGGCGTTCACCATGCAGGGGCTGCTGTAGGCGGACCAGGAGGGTCGAAAGCCATCGCAGCTAATCCACTCGGGCACCTGACCCGGCAACAGTGACATTAGTGAGTCGAAGTGGTGGCAGGACATCTCGAGGAGGGCCGGATGGTCGAAGTTCGCCAGGTTCCCGGGGTTGGGGCGGGGTTTGGTGTTGAGGAAGTTGACGACCTCAGCCTCCCCGATCCGGTCGGTCTGGAGGAAACGCCCGACGGCCTGGTAATGCCTGTTGTACCGGAGCTGCTGGCCGACGGACAGAGTGAGATCCTCGTCCCCGGCGAGGTCCACGAGCTCGACAGACTGGTTGTAGTCGTTGGTGAAGGGTTTTGCGACCAGGACGTGCAGGCCGTTTTCAAGTGCGGTCTTCGATTGTCCGTAGTGGAGTTCAGAGGGGGTGTTAATCACCGCCACATCCGCCTCTGCACTCTCAAGGGCCTCCTCCAGGTCTTGGAAGACCTGGTCGTCCGCGAGGGAAAGTTCGGACTTGGCAACCTCGAGGGCCTCTTTCCTCGGGTCAACAACGGCAGCGGTTCTGTACCAGGGCTTTCCCGCAAGTACCCTGGCCATGGACTTCCCGAGTCCTCCCATACCAATGATTAGGCAACCAATATCCATGGGAATCTGTAGCCGGTTTCGCGCTGGCTTCCTTTTTAATCTCTATGGAGATTTGGAACCTGACCACGAATTCATATGGCCCTTGTCGTTCTCTGCAAAACCTGCGCCTATTCCAGAGAAGTGTTCCTCTGCCCACGAAGACCGAAAGTTACGTGAGCACTCGATGAGGTACCAGATCAGGGACCCTGACTTGGCCTTAACCATCTCCGCCCCGATGCAGGTGAGGCTCCTCCATAGCCTGGTCGGGCGAGGCAGTCCTAGTATTCCTGGTAGATGTAGCTCTCGTTGGCGTCCTCTCCTAACAGGCGGGCATTGTTGATAAGGTTCTAAAGGTCCCCGGCATTTACACCGAACTCCTCGATGAATCCCAAGAGGGATATTATTTATCCCTCCAGGTCTCCCAGGGGGCGGATTTTGATATGATGGGTTGCAGGAGCTCTATGTCCCTGAGGATTTCTCTCCCCGTCTTATAATGGCAGGGGATCCAGTGGTGGGCTCGATATTCCGGTTCTTAACCCTATCCGCCGTCCGTGAACTTGAGCCTTGTCGATCTCGTCTCCCTGTAGAGCCTGCGCCGAACCATCAGGGTCCAGAGCACGAATCCCGATATGAAGAACGTGGACGCCGATGCAAGCCACTCGATTATATAGACCCAGAGGAGGGCCTTTTCCTTCTCCTTCCTGGCGATTTCCTCCACGGCGGGGAATGCATCGAGGGCTTCAAGCAGTATCCTCTCGGACTCCACGAACTCCTGGTCCAGGTAGAGGTCGGTCATCTCTCCCGCCATCTCCTCAAGCCTGATGACCTCCTCCTGTATCCTCTGGGTGTTCGCCCCGAACTTGTCGATGAAATCGCTCAGCGTAACCAAGACGCCCATCCTCCCCTTGAACTCGGCCAGGCTCATCTTGAGGCGGTGATATACCACGATATCGTCAATGAGGTTCCTCTTGGTGCAGTAGAAGATCATGTTCATGAGGATGTCAGGCGCGTACTCGTTCGTGTCGGGGCCGGGGACGGTGGGGTATCCCAGCCAGCCCGACGGGACGTAGTCGGAACAGGTCATTGTCCTTCCGTTCTCGTAGTCCCAGACCAGGAGGTACTCGGCGTCCTTTCTCCAGGGAAAGGGCCCTATTATCCAGGCCAGGGTATTTGCGCCCTCCCGGCCTATGACCATCCTGGTGGCTCCCATGGCAGCCACTTTCTCAACGCCGAATGGCAGAAAGGAGGTGAGAACGGGATCGGGAAAATCCTGGTTGATCTTCACCTGGTAGGACATGGTCACGTACTCGAAGTTCGTCTTCAAGACGGCGGGCACGTCGTTGGGGAAGGCCTGGGAGGAGAGGGAAGCCGCCCAGGTTTCGGCTATCGGGGGCACGATGCTGAAGACGCTACCGTCGTTCAGGGCACCGGCCCCGTTCCGGATCGCATCGTATATCATCTTGTCCTGGTTGATTGTGAAGACATGCCATGTCAGGTGGAGCATGAAGATGAAGTCGTATTCCTCAATTTCCTCCTGCGTCCTTGGGAAATAGAGCCTGATCAGCTTCTGCAGCTGTGGATCCGGGATGCGTCCATCATCACCGACCACCACCCTGTAATCAACCGAGGGCTCGATGTCGAAGAACTTGCCCATCGTCTGCCCAAGGTCCACGATGCCCAGAACCAGCACCTTGATCTTCTCGCCGCCGTAACAGATCGGGAGCAGGGTGATCAGGATCAAGATCGCAGCTGGTAGGCATTTTTTCAGCAATATGGTGAATGAGCAATTCTCACATTGAAAAACCTTTGGTCAAGGCACCAACACCAGGGCCCGTTTTATGACAGATCAAACGGTATTCTCCGTAGAAAGGAGGTCCTATACCTCGAGGATGATGCGGTTGAGGCGGCACGGATCAGTGAGAGGGAGGAAAAATTGGTTGATTTTACATCCCGATAGCTGGGATTGTAAGAAACAGGGGTCTGGTCCTTGTTACCAGAGATAGGGATTTCGATAGTATCCAATGAAATCATAGCCTCCATAAATTCGGGTAGTTAGGTCAGCCAACTGTGCTCCTTGTCTTAAGGCATCCCGTTCTATCTGGAGCTCAGCTGTGTTGTAGTGACCTCCCGGTAGAGCCTCCTCCTTATCATCAGCCACCAGAGGACCACCCCCGATATGAAGGCAACGGCGGTCGTGGCCATCCACTGGGATATGTATATCCAGAGTAGTGCCCTGTCCTTCGCCTTGTTCGCCTCCTCCATCGCGAGCCTCGCCGTTTCAAGGGCATCTCCCATAAGGTTTACTGCAGAATCGTAATCCATGTCAAGGTAGAGGGCCTCTGCCTCGCCCCGGATCTCTTCCGCCTCGGTGAGTAGCCTTCCCGCCTCCGCGGTGTTCGCCCCGAACTTGTCGACGAAATCTGTCATCCTGTGGAACAAAGATGACGTTTCCCTGTAGACGAGGAAGAGGTCCTTGACGGAGAGCTTTCTCAGAGCCTCGTCGAACTGCATGACCTCCCCCCTGATGGTGTAATAACACATGCTCAGGAAGATCAGCTCCCACCACTTTCCCGCCTCGATGAAGTGGGGATCGCCGGTTCCGGGGTGGATTCCGAATCCCCAAGCCTCGGTCTCGCCGTACGGCCAGGACACGAACGCGGGTGCCTCGGGCATCCTGACGGGGCCATCCATGCCGTGGAGCCAGATTGTGGCGCCCTCCCTTGGAAGCGCCGGCCTGAATTGCCGGTAGATCCTGGAGGAGTAGATACCCGTTCCCCCGAAGGTGCTGAATATGGGAGGTCGACCGGGCTCCACCCTTAGACGGGACAGGCCATCCCACTGCCCCCACCCCTCATGGCAGGCGCTTATGAACAGCTCGTAGTCTATCGGTATCGCCTCAGAGACGGGGCTAGCGAGCCAGGGTTGCTGGACGTCATCGTAGTGGCTCAGGGGATATGCTATGGTTACCCTGTCGTCCGTCCCGATAAAATCGACCATCATCAGCTGCTGGGGCATCGTGAAGAAGCTGAGCCTGGGGTGATTGAAGAAGAGGACTTCGTAATCGAGTAGGGAGTCCCGGCTCCTGGGGAAGTATATCCTGCTCCACCTCTGCAGGTACTCGAACATCTCCCCGTGTTCCAGGCCCCCGTCCTGGCCGAAGGCCCTGCAGGGAACCAGGGTGACGTCGATGGCCGGTTCGTCGTTGCCCAGGAAGTTGGGCCACCCGCTGACATCCCCCAGCAGGAGGAAGTCCAGCACCTGGGGGGTACCTCCGCCGGAGGTCTGGGCCGAAGCCACCGGGAACCATATAATGACAAGCATTAAGAAAATGTGGGCCCTCACGGTTGACCGGATCCGGCATTGAATATTAATTTCGCTACTACTGGTGCAGGACCCCGGCCGATCGAGACTCCACAAGGTATTTATCGAACCTCACGAGCCGGGGATCAGGCGAAAAAGGGGATTGGATGACCTGTACGCGGTTTTTTTCGACGACCATTCTTCTTGCACTCCTGCCCATCGTTGCTGCAGGTGAGAACCTAAACATACTCGCAATAGGTCAGGTGCTTCCCGGCGAGTCGCCCCTGGACGTCTGGTTCGAGGCTGACCCACTGGTGGATTACGTCCTCGTGCCAACGGAGTTCGATTTCACCGCCAGCTTCCCGGTGGGCAGCCAGGAAGAGGCTCAGAACGCGTGGCGGCGGTTTATAAGGACCTACTTCCCAAAGACCAGGAAGGCCCTTGTCGAGGGATTCGATTTCCTGGTCTTTCCTGATGGCAACCTGAATTACTTCACGGCCAGGCAGATAGCCAACATGAAGTACGCCATCGAGGAGGGCGCGGGTAGCTTCGTGACAATGGGCGGGGGCATGGCGAAACCGAACGTGGGATGGACGCCTGCATGGATCAGCTCTTCGATGAGTGATATCTTCCCGATAATCCTTACGGACAAGATGAGGCAGGACGCGACCTCGGGGTTCAGCATCCGGGTGGTCAAGGCGGATCCACCGGTGCTATCTATGTTCGTACCGCTGGGCATTGAGGGGGTAATTGGTTCCTACGCCTTCACACTTCTCTATCCCCAGCCCGGTGCAACCACCTGGGGAAAGCTGATCTCCCACGGATCCCCGCTTCCGGCCGATGCGCCCGGTGACTGGCTGGTTTCCTGGAGGTTCGGCTCCGGGGGTGGGCTCTCGTGGGTGGTGGCCGACGACCTCGACTCTACCTGGTGGTCATCCGTTCACTTCCAGACCCAGAACGAGTACGCCGGAGACGTGTTCTTCAACATACTTCTTCACTCCACCGGGCGCTCGCTGCCCGAGAACATATTCATCATTCACGATCTGAGGGGACGATACCTACATTACAACCGGGAGAGGGGCTTCCTTCTTTCTCTCCTAGATTTCATCGACCGCTTCGGGGCTAACACCCGGGACGTTGAAAGGCAGATGGGGGACATCGAACGGCTCAGGGTAGAGTCGTATGATGCCTACAGGGAGGCTGACTTCCAGCGGGCTTTGGAACTGGTGGACGAGGCCTTCGAAATGCTCGTCTCAATCTCGACCGATGCGATGAGGCTGAAGGATAATGCCCTGCTGTGGGTGTATTTGACAGAGTGGCTTGTCGTCACGGGGGCATTACTGTTTTCAGGTTCTGCAATTTACAGCCTGATGATCAGGAGGAAATTGTACAGGGATGTCGCGGTTACCAGGTTGCAGGGTGGAGAATAATCAACGGTTGATTCGGATGCCTACATCTTCCAGTCTTTCTTGGCGGCCTTGACCATTTCATTGTAGTCTGGCAGTGGGCCGCCGGCATCATCGAGGAGCATGGACTTCAATCGCATTACCTCGTGAGGTTCATCTTCGGAAATGTCATTAACCTGATTAGGATCCTTGTTGAGGTCGTATAATCTGTCACCCTTTCCCCTGGAATTGTGGATAAGGGCATGGCCGGAATCCCTTATCCAGAAGAAATCATTGTACCCAGATGTGACAAATTCCCTTGGGCACGTTTTCTCTCCCCTAATCATCGGACGAAGATCGATCCCATCCGGCTCATCCGGGGCTGCAATATCCAGGTATGAAATAACCGTAGGGAAAAGGTCGTGGTTATAGACCATGCCCGGCACCCTTTTACCCCGGCCCTCTCCACCGGGATCTGATATTATCAGTGGTATATCCATCAGTTCTGGATACAGCCCCCTGGGTAGCTTCCCCGTGGTTCCGTGCTCACCCAGCTGGTGCCCATGATCCGAGATCACTAGCACCAGGGTGTTATCGGAGTACTCGGTTTCCTTCAGGGTTGAGATGAACTTCCCGAACCAGTGGTCAACCATTGTTACCTCCGCGGCATACAGGGCCCTCATGTGCCTGAGCTCCTCCTCGCTCAGGTAGTCCTGCCAGTCCCTGTACATCGGGGCTATGACCTGCTTACCCGAGTAACCCGGGTCGTATAGATCAACGTATTTCTGGGGCGGGTCCCATGGTTCGTGGGGATCGAAAGAGTCTATGCAGAGGAAGAACCGATCTACATCGCGATTCTCCTTTATCCACCTCTGGGCCTCGGAGAACACCCTGGGTCCGAAATAGTCCTTTTCTTCCCTTCGTCCTGAAGTATTGGCCAGATACCTCCTGAGAATTTTCTTATTGCACATCCCGGCTCTTGACGTGTACGGCTCCAGGTCAAGCACGGGATTCGAGTTATGCGCATCGCCCTCCTGTCCACGGATCCACCTCCACTCATCGAATCCGCGGTGGAAATTCATCCCCGGCTTGAATTGATGGTAGACGTCCGTAATGAATGCGGTGCGGTAGCCCTCGTGCCGAAGTATCTCGGCGAGGGTTATCTGGCCGTCAGGTATTGGCTGCCACCCGTATATCTTCACATGACCTCCCTTCGGAATTTTATAGTTCCTGAAGGGGAAGGTTCTAATGCCGGTGTGAATGGAGCGTCTTATGGGTATTGTCGGGAGTGATTCCGGGTAGGCCATTTCGAAGATGGCACTTGTCCCGGAGAACCGATCCAGATTGGGAGTTTTTATCCAGGTATTGCCGTAACAGCCAAGGTGGTCGCGGCGCAGACTATCCAGGATTATCAGAATTACGTTCATGGTATCAGCAACGCCCCTAGGCATGGTTCTAGTCGAGCATGAGAGACACGTACTTGGTCTCGTAGTAGCCCTCAAGCCCCTCGTGCCAGCCCTCCCTGCCTAGCCCGCTGTGCTTCATGCCGCCAAAGGGGCAGCAGGAGGTTGCCGGGGAGGTGTCGTTAAGGGCGATGATGCCGGCCTCCAGCCCCTCGCACATGTGGACGGCCGTGGTCAGCCGGCCTGTCAGGACGTAGGCGGCCAGCCCGTAGGGCGTGTTATTTGCCTCGAGTAGTACCTCGTCCTCGCTTTCGAAGGGAATCACGGGCATTATGGGCGCGAATGGCTCCTCCCGCATGATCTTCATATCCCTGTTTATTCCCGTTGCTACCGTGGGGAGATAGAAAAAGCCCTTCGATTTTCCCGGCGGACTGCTACCACCAACGAGGATCTTCCCGCCTTTTTGCACAATATCATCGACAAGGCCCTGGGTTCTCCCGACCTGATCTCGGCTCTGGAGCGGCCCATGGGTAACTCCCTCCTCCAGTCCATTGCCGAGTATGAAACCCTTTACCTCCCTCTCAACCTCCTCCAGGAACCCATCCAGTATCGATTCATGCACGTAGAACCTGCTCGGGGATATGCAGACCTGCCCCATGTTTCTGAACTTGCTGTAGGCGGCCTTTTGGGCGCCAGCGGATGGATCGATGTCGTCGAAGATAATGTAGGGTGCATGGCCCCCGAGTTCAAGCGAGATCTTCTTGAGACTCCCTGCAGATCTCTGTGCAAGCTGCCGCCCGACCTCAGAGGATCCGGTGAAGCTAATTTTACTCACCTCGTCCATGCCGGTGAAGACCTTGGCCTGCTCTTCTGCATCGCCCAGAATGTAGTTTATGACACCTTGTGGCAGGCCGACCTCATCGATCAGGTGAAAGAGCTCTGTAACCGCGACGGGTGACCGGATAGAGGGCCGGCCTACAACCGTGCATCCTGCCGCTAGTGCCGGCGCGACCTTCCTAGATAGAAGAAGCAGGGGAAAGTTCCAGGGGGCGATGGCTGCGACGACTCCAACAGGGTGTTTCAGAGTAACGAATCTTTTCTCGGGGGTTTTTGTAGGAATCACGTCACCTCCCGCCCTCTTCACCTCCTCGCTGTACCACTCGAACTGGTCGGCGGTGCCCCTTACCTCTCCAAGAGATTCCGCTAGTGGTTTCCCCACCTCCTGGGTTAGAAGTCTGGCGAGGTGGTCGAGATTTTCCCTTATTACCTGGCAGATTGCCAGGAGAAGTTCCGCCCTTTCATAGGGAGTTCTTCGCGACCAGCCGGGATATTCCCTGTGCGCAGCCTTAACGGCCCTTACCGCTTCCGGTTTTCCCCCGTATGCGGCCTGAGCAAATACCTCCTCCGTAGCGGGGTTGAGGACATTGAACTGGCCTCCATCATCGGCATCGCACCAGTTACCATCAACATACATCTGGCATTCGATCATCTTTCCTCCTCCATTCACGGAATATACTAGGTGGACCTCATAAGTATTTGACTTAGACTAGATATCCAGTAACACAAGGCGATATGCCTTGATTTCCACGGGTCCCAGCATACCGGATTGCTGGGGATGGCATTCCCGCCTTTCCCTGGGATCTGGGAATCGTCTCCCGTACTTATCGTTGACCTTTCCAAAATCAGGCTCGGGAAGTCCGAGAATCCGGTTGATGATGAGGTTGGTGACCTCCACCTCAATTGAATTGACACCTAACTTGACGAATTCCTGTATGTCCAAGACGTATGGCGGGGTCCACAGCTCGCCTGATTTTTTCCCATTTATGTAAACGGTTGCGACTTCCCTGATATCCCCCAGTCCGAGTTTTAAACCCATGCCCTGATCGAGATGCTCCTTTTCCAGCCGAAAGGTCGATTTGTAGGTTAATCTGCCGGAGTATTTCTGCAGTCCGTCTATCTCGGTCCATGATTTAAGCCTGTCAAGCCTCCGATCAGGGCCATTTCCATCATTGCTAATTGCCCAGTCAACTAATGGGATTTTCCTCGGGATCTCCCCGGCATATACGTGTCCCTTGTGCCCAGCCCGGTCCAGGACCTGGTACTCCCCGGGAGATGATGCCTCCCCGTATATGTCTTCCCCGATCCTGTGGTGGGTGGTGAATTCGGATTTCAAGAGATGCTTTCCCCCCTCCTTCTTGGAGAAAAGGAGGAGCTTGGATCCATACGGATCGATGTTCAGGGATAGAACTGTCCTGTCCGGTTCACTCCTGTAAACGCAGATCTCGGACTGTTTCCCACTTTCAGGCTCGATCTCATAGGGAACAAGGCCCCTGACCCTGAAGGCAATTTCAGTAATCTTGGGGGAAGAACCGGAGTTGCTGAGAAAGTAGATTTCTCCATCGCCTAGTCTGCGATGTATGAAGACGATTTCGGGATCGGGGTGGGGCATCTGTAGATCGGGTTGAATGAATGCTCGAAGAAGGTTTTGAATGTCAACTCCCGGTTGCTCAAGTTGATACCCATGATTTTCCTTTAGCTGCTCCTTCATCTCCGAGAAATACTCCTCAATTCTCCCCCTTTCCCCGGAATCGCAGGTGGTTGGTCGCGGCGTTTTTCCATCAACGAGGATAATCCTTCCCCCCGCCATTACTATTTCATGGAGCTTTCTCGCCGTCTCGAGGGGAACATAGTCGATTTCTGGGATGAGCAGAACGGAGTAAGATAGATCAGAAACGCGTAGATGGCCTTCCTCGACCTGAACACGCCCCAGGATTTCATCATTAACGATGTCGAAGTCGTAGCCCGAGCTCCAGATAATCTCCGGTAGCCTGCCAAGCTGGCTGGATAAGAGGCTTAGTGTGCTTGGGCGGGTCTGGCTTGTCTTCTTGCACCAAACATCGGCCAGGGAGGAATAGACAAGGATATCGGCAGTTGATTTACCTTTTTGCAGTTCCCTGCTCAGGGTCTGGTTGCGAAGGTTGAGGTGTTTTGCATAGGGCCACCATGTGTTATTGTGGTTAAACATGGTTGATGCGTAGAAAACCCACCCGGGAGATCCCAGAATCCTTGGGGAGTAGGAGTAACCGTGGTAGACCAGGTGGTTGACGCCGTGGCAATGGATCCTGTCTGCCGCAACCTTGAGCATCCTCGGTGAAACCTGGAACCTCGGGCGTCTGAGGTGGGTAAAGGTCTCACATGACACAACATCTCTACCGTATAGGTGGGCTGCGGAGGACGCGAACTTCGGCGTGCGGCCAATCCCAGAGCCATCAGCCCAGCCCCCGGTCTCGCACTCCGGGATGTCCGATTCCCCGTAGCATCGAAGGATGTCTGCAGGCGTGGTCCCGTGGGCCTGGACCCGGGAATGACAATTGTGGCGGTGACACCACTCCCTCATCGGGATAATGTATGCTTCGAGCACGAGGTCCGAGAGGGTTCTGTGGTAATCGTACCTGATCCTGGGGGAGATGTCCTTTACGTAGTTATCAAGCGCCGGGAGGTATCTTAAGATGGAGTATCCACGCCTTCGTTTGAATTCTTCGATGAAGTTCTCCGTCCAGTTGGACCCGAAAACCTCCCAGCTGTCAGAGAAGTAACACCCCACCTTTCCACCTGTCGCCTCGACGAGCCTGTCACCCACTTCACGGAAGTGTAACTCCATGGCTTCCCGCGAGAAGTGGTTGGCGACCCAGCCCTCCGAACCAACAGTGGCGCGTTTGACCATCATCCGGGTGTAACTGCTGGCGTACCGCATTACCCTCCAGGTCCCTCGTGGGATCACCCATCGATCCCCGTCTATGGATACCAGCCCATGGTAGTCGATGAGACCGTTCTCAACCGGCGCGGCGAGAACCACGACAGGCTCCTCGTCATCGCCAAGGGGATTGTCATCCGAGGACCAGGTCTGATTTCCCCCCAGATCCCAGTATTCGTAGCGGAGTTTCCTGGCGGCAAGGCGCTTCGGTATGTGGGGGCCGCCGAACGGCCAGCCGCTTCCTAGAGTCATATCAGTTGTCATTCCCAGGGAGGAGGCCTTTTCTGCCGCGTACCGTAACATTTCAAGGAACTCATCGGAAAGCCATTCCAGGTTTCTGGGTTCATCGCCTTGGCCTGCTCCCAGGGGGTACACCGGCTGGATCTCAATCCCACCGATGCCGGAATTTTTCATCTCCTCGAGCTGGAAGGCTATTTCCTCCCTCTCCAGGGCTCCTCCAAACCACCACCATCTCACGAATGGCCTGTACCTCGCTGCGTGCAAATTCATCCAGCTCCAGTGCAATCAGGGTCCTGGGCCGCCCAGGGAAGCACCTAGGTTCGATCCCTGAACCATACCCCTGTACCTTGCGAGCATTCCCGTCGCTGGCTTTTCCAGGGGTTTCCAATCCCGCCTCCTATCATGTAGCTCGGAATCCTCAATCTCCAGCTGGAGGCTCCGGGACTCCACATCGTAACTTACGATGTCCCCGTCCCTTACAAGGGCTATTGTTCCGCCGTCGTAGGCCTCCGGACAGATATATCCGATGAAAGGCCCCCTGGTCGAACCGGAGAAACGCCCGTCGGTCACTAGAAAGACCCTGTCGGAAAGACCCCTGCCGACAATCAGGGAGGTTATCATATGCATCTCCCTCATTCCGGGCCCCCCCTTGGGACCCTCGTACCGGATTACCATGCAGATCTTATCCTCGATTTCCCTTTCCCTTATCCAGTCTATGGAGGTTTCAAGGTCATCGAAGACCATGGCAGCCGCCCTCCCCTTCATCAGTTCCTGGGGCAGGGCCGAGGTTTTCACCAGCGATCCAAGTGGGGCAAGGTTTCCCCGTAGAACTGCAATACCGCCCACGGGACGATAGGGTCTCTCAAGGGGTCGCAGTACCTCTTCGGAACCCGGGCTGGCCTCCCGGATTGTTTTCCCAGAAAAATCACCTACACTTGACACATCCAGGTGAAGCATGGGGGAGAGAATATCTACTACTGCTGGAATGCCACCGGCCCTGTCGAGGTCGAGCATTGTATGCTCTCCTGACGGTTTTACCTTGCAGATCTGCGGCGTCGTTGATGATATGCCATCTACCTCGTCGAATCCAAACCGAACCCCGGCCTCAGATGCTATGGCTATGAGGTGAAGGACCGCGTTTAGTGAACCGCCAAGAGCGACGACGATCCTTGCGGCGTTCTCGAAGGCGGTCGGCGTCATTATCTGGCCCGGGCGCACATCCTGCCTGAGGAGCTCCATTACCGTCTTTCCCGCCAGCCCCGCAAGCTCTTTCTTGGCATCCGTCCCCGCGTGGGCTGTTGAAGTTCCCGGGAGGGACATGCCTAGCGCCTCGGCTGCAATGGACATGGTATTGGCAGTTCCCATCATTGCGCAGGAACCGGGTCCTGGGCAGGCCGCCTGCTCGATCTCCAGCAACTCCTCCTCGGTAAGCGTTCCCGCCTGGACCCTTCCAATGAACTCCCGCATGTCAACGAGGGTGAGGGTCCTCCCTTGATACCGTCCCGGCATCATGGGGCCTCCCGTTATTATTATCGAGGGGATGTCTACCCTGGCAGCTGCCATCAGGTGCCCTGGAACTATCTTGTCACAGCTTGAGATCAGCACGAGAGCGTCGAACCGGTGGGATTCAACCATCGCCTCCACGGAGTCGCAGATTATCTCCCTGCTGGGCAGGGAGTATTTCATGCCGAGATGGCCCTGGCAGAGCCCGTCGCAAATGCCTATGGCGTCGAACTCGAATGGTGTTCCTCCGTGGAGGACAACCTGCCGTTTTACCTCTTCTGAAAGTTCCCTCAGAATTTTGTGGCCCGGTACTATTTCGTTCCAGGAGTTGGCGATTCCAATCCAGGGGCGGTCGATCTGCCCGCGGTTCAGTCCAAGGGCATGGAGGAGGGACCTGTGGGCCGAGCGCTCAAGCCCGGCCTTGACCTCATCGCTGCGCATGCACAGTGAGAGGAAATGGTCTGTAAAATTGTAATCCCGCTAACAGTTAAACGCATACATGCTCGAATTTCTGATGTGAGTAAATGAGCATCAGTACTTGCGAGGCTATCGTTGACTATATGTCCAGGGCCGGGGTACCCTATTTTGCCGGAGTTCCCGGGCACGGAATACTCCCATTCGTCGAGGCCCTCAGGGAAAGGAGCGATGATATCAAGACGATCATGGTAAGGCACGAACAGTCAGGTGCCCATCTCGCCGATGGCTACTTCAGGGTGAAGGGAACTCCACTGGGCGTCTTCACTTCAGTCGGTCCGGGAGCCCTGAACACTCTGACGGGTGTGGGTACTGCCATGTCAGATTCCTCCGCCCTTTTCGTATTCACCGGCCAGGTTCAGACCTATATGTGGGAGAGGGGTGGTCTGCAGGCTATCTACGAGAAGGGCTGGGCTGACACCCCGGCAATTTTCCGACCTCTGGTGAAGAGAAGCTGGCAGATATCCCACGGGAAACAGATCCTCGACGTGATCCACCGTGCATACACGACAGCGGTCACGGGCCGCCCAGGACCGGTCCACATAGACCTTACCATGGATGTGCAGGCCGAGGTTTTCGAGGGGGATGTTCCCGATCCGGCCACCCACGATTTAGTTCATCCCCAGCATCCTGACCCTGAGGGCATCAGAAAGGCCGCGGAGCTACTGGCTTCCGCAGTAACACCCGTGATAATCGCTGGCGGGGGTGTTATCACATCCGGTGCCTCCGAAAAACTGGTACAGCTTGCTGAGCACCTGGGCGCACCTGTAATTACAACGGTGAACGGCAAGGGATCCATACCAGAGGACCACCCTCTAGCCGCCTACTATGCGGGCTCCAAGGCAACCACTGTGGGAAATGCACTGACCCAGGATGCGGATGTTATCCTGGCCCTCGGCTGCAGGTTCAGCGAGTGGTCATCAAGTTCATATCGCAATGGGGATACCTTCTCCATTCCGCCGACAAAGTTAATTCAGGTAGATATCGATCCCAAGGAAATTGGCAAGAACTACCCACTGGAGGTTGGCCTGGTATCCGATGCCAGGGCCTTTATCGAGCAACTGCTGACCAGGCTACAGGCAATCTCCCAGAAAAGAAGGTACAGGGAAACTGAATACTTCAGGAGGATATCGGCCCTCAAGTCAGAATGGGATTCGATGCTATCCGAGGGAAGGGAATCGGATGAGACCCCGATGACAACATCGCGGTTTCTTGCCGAGTTGAGAGATTTCCTGGACCGTGATGCCATAGTCGTTGGCGCAGCTGGTCATGCCCAGGCCCAGCTATTTCAGGAATTTCCGGTGTACTTTCCCCGGACCCACATAAGTTCCGGCGGTTTCTCAACGATGGGTTTCTGCGTGCCGGCGACGATTGGCGCAAAGCTTGCGGAACCGGATAAGCAGGTGGTGGGGGTTTGCGGTGACGGGGATTTCCAGATGACTGGTCAGGAAATCGCAACGGCGGTGCAGTACGGAATCCCGGTTGTCTACACCGTTCTGAATAATTACGGCTGGATCAGCATTCGAGATCTGCAGGTCCACCTGTTCGGGGAATCGAAGACCTACTTCACCGAGTTCAGGGACGGAGAGGGAGGGATGTACAGCCCGGATTTCGTGAAGTGGGCGGAATCCATGGGCGCAGTCGGCAAGAGGGTCACCAGTCCTGATGAAATTGGAGACGCGCTGAAGGGGGCATTTGCGGAGGGTCGTCCCGCCGTAATAGAGGTGATGACGGAGGGCAGGTACCCCCGTTCAGAGGGTCTGTCGGCAGGCTACTCGGACTTTCCCGTTCCCACCAGGACCGGCAGTAAAGGCTAGCGGGGGCAGAGAACGACCTTCATAATGGAGGGGTCCCGGTCCCATGCTTCAAGGGCATCGGTAATCCCCTCAGTAAAAAAGGTCATGGAGATCAGGGGCGAGAGGTCCAGCTTGCCCTCGACCACCTGCCGGATGTGAGATGAAAAGTCATCTTTCAGAAAGCACCAGGTGCCAGTTAATCTTACCATCCTACTCACCAGGTCCTTGTCAGGTACCATCAGGACCGGCTCGCTCCCACCTCCCACACTGCAAACCCATCCATTCTTCTTAACCAGGTTAATCCCTGCCCTGAGGAGCGAATCCCTGCCCGTACAATCGATGACGACATCCGGTCGGAATCTTTCCAGTGCTGGTTCATCGATGTCTTTTACCTCGAGACCCGTGTAGGGAGCCGCCTTGGCTAGTCGTGCCTCGCAACGATCGAGGATGGCCACATGGGCTCCCAGAAGCCTGGCCTGCATCGCCGCAGAAATCCCGATGGGACCGGCTCCCATGACCAGTACCCTTTGTCCACCGCCCACCGAGGTTCTCTTCAGGGCTGCTGCGGGGACGCAAACCACATCGGGCAGAAGCGTGGCAATTTCCCAGGGCATTTGGACCGGTACTGGAAGGGCTATCTGCCAGGGAATGGCGACCTTTTCAGCGAATCCTCCGGTAATGACCCTTGGCCTTTCGCAGAGAACGAACTGCCCGGATTCACACATCGGACAGGTCATGCAACCATAGACTGGCAGCAGGGCCACGTGCTGACCGATCCCGATTGATGGTGGAACGGAGCCTCCCCTCTCCAGAACCTCGCCCGAAATTTCATGCCCCCACATTCTCGGCCTCCCCGTGTGAGTGCGGTACTTGTGCCTATCGGATCCACAGGGTGCAACACCGCGCACCCGGACTAGGAGGTCACCATCCCCAAGTTCTGGTTCGGGAACCTCGGTAATTCTAACGTCCCTTTCACCGTAGATCATGGCAGCCCACATGACCTGAAGGAAACACCAACCCCGGATATTAGTCCTATCCCAATGGGGGTTGTCGATACGGGAAGTGCTTGGTGGAAGATGGGATGCATATTTGCTTGGCTCGACTGGGGGGAATTTATCTGTCGACACATCTCTTCCCTGTTAGATGATGACGTCGAAGGAGCGAATGCTCGCGGCTATGAGAAATGAAGAACCTGACAGGGTTCCCGCATCCCCGGACATTTCCAACATGGTCCCGGCAAGGCTGACGGGCAAGCCCTTCTGGGACATATACAGGTACCGTGATCCACCCCTCTGGAAGGCCTACCTCGCGGCCGCACGAAGGTTCAAGATCGATGCATGGCTCATATATGCCAAACTAGGTGGGGGCAGGAGAAATCCGGATGTCAAGCGTAGGAACGAGATTGTCCTTCAGAACGATGAGAAAATTGTGCAGAGGAACTACGTAAGCACACCTGATGGGGATCTGTGGCGGGAGGTCGTCTATTTCCGGGACCAGCCGTCATGGGTCTCAAAGCGTTATATTACCGACCTGCCGACGGATTACCCCAAGCTCCTCCATCTCGCCCCAGATACCTCAAACCTCAATGATCGCAACCTCAAAATGATGATGGAGGAGACGGGCGAGGATGGCGCGGTAGGTGGGTCGCTCTCACTGCCAACTCTCATGTTCGGAGCCCGGGAGGGAGGTATCGCGAAGGCGCTTCGTGACTACTACCAGCACCATGACCTGGTGATGGACCTGACTAGGAGGGACCACGACAGGGTCGTCGAGATTGCTAAGCAGATGGTCGAGGCAGAGCCCGACTTCATTTTCATAGGGAATTCCGGCCTCTGGCTAATGCAGGGCGAGAAGATAACCAGGGAGATCAGCCTGCCCACCTTAAAAGAGGTAACGAGGATAGCCAGTAAAAAGGACATACCCACTTTGCTTCACTGCTGTGGTCCCGAGCGGCGTCTTGCTGAGATTTGCGCCCGTGAGACGAAGCTCGACTGCATCAATCCTGTTGAGCAGGAGCCCTTCGGCGATTGCGACCTGCTTGAGCTGAAGAATGAGATCGGAGATCGTCTATCTATCATGGGGAATTTACCCACGATGACCCTGATGTACAGGGGCACTTCCCGGGAGGTAGTCGAAGAGAGCAGGAGGGCGATTGAAGCTGCAGGGGAGGGGGGTGGTTTCATCCTATCCACCGGTGACCAGTGCCCGAGGGACACCCCCGACCCGAACCTGGAGGCCATGGTCGATGCAGCCAAACGCTATGGTCGCTACCAGTAGGTTTCATCTAGCCCAGCTGCCCGACGCTGGGGCACAGCCGGATCCAGTCCTATTCAACGTTGAATGATACACAATCTTGGCACCCCTTCCTTGTTGCAGAAGTCGAGGAGCATTAATATTCCTCACCTCCCTTTATACGACATGAAGTACAGAATCCAGGGATTCAAAAACGGTGAATGTAAACTTTGGGGAAAATCAGCTTTCAAGAACCACGACCCTGAGGGAGTATACGAATTCTACATGTATGTCTGGGTGGTGAAGGGCGGGGGCAAGAACATCGTCATCGATACCGGTCCAAAGGACCTGGTAAAGATGAACGAGATGGTGAAACACATCCTCGTAACACCAATAGTACAGGCACCCGAGGAAAGGACGGAGGAGATCGTGAGGAGGGCGGGTCTGACCCCGGATGAGGTGGATTACGTTTTCATCACCCACTTTCACTATGATCACTGCAGCAACGTCGACCTGTTCCCAAACGCGAAGATCGTCGTAAGCAAGCGAGGCTTCGAGGCTGCTACTGACTCGGAAAGAGACAGGCCCGTCGATGCCGACAGGGAATTCATCGATTACCTTCTCAGGGTGAGGGACAGGGTGATGCCGGTGGAGGAGGGTGAGATTCTCCCAGGCATAAGCACGTTCTGGGCCGGGGGGCACACGATCAGCAGTCAGGCCTACGTCGTGGACACCGAGAGTGGTTCGGTTGTTTTCGCCAGCGATTCCATCTTCCTTTACAAAAACTTGGAGCTGAAAGAGCCCATAGGTGTTGGGAGAAAGGTCGATGAGAGAATATGGTCCATGGACCTTCTCAAGTCTGCGGGTGACATGATAATACCGGGACACGATCCCGAGGTCCTAGAAAGGCATCCTGGAGGAATAATAGGGTAATCTAGTCCGTGAAATGGGGTTTTCGGGAAGGATTGTAATTGGCTCTCCCCAGCACCAACTTGCTTCTGATCACAGCAGACGATATGAACTATGATTCTCCGGGGTGTTTTGGATCAATAACACCGGGGATAACGCCCAACATAGATTCCATTGCAGAGGAAGGGACTGCCTTCAGAAACGCCCACGTTTCGATCGCAGTCTGCATGCCCAGCAGAGAGGTCCTGATGACAGGCCGTTACCCATACCGGAACGGCGGTGAGGGTTTCGAACCGATAAGGAGGGATATCCCCACCCTTCAGGAGACGCTTCACAGGGCAGGATACCTCAATTGCATTCTAGGGAAGGAATCACACCTGGCACCAGTCGACAAGTTCTGCTGGGACCAGCTTACCCCGATGCAGCAACTGGGGCGTGGGAGGAACCCAGAGCTCTACTACAAATATGCTGACCAGTTCCTTAAAAAAGCCCGTGAGAAAGGCAGACCATTTTTCCTGATGGCAAACTCCCACGACCCCCACAGGCCATTTGCAGGAAGCGATCAGGAGAGGAAAAAATGGGGTGATGATCGCCCAGACTTCAGACGCTCAATAGATTTAGAGGAGGTTGAGGTGCCGGGTTTCCTCCCGGATATCCCCGAGGTCCGGAAGGAAATAGCTGAGTACTACACCTCGGTTTACAGGTGCGATGAAACGGTTGGGATGATCCTGCAGGCACTGGATGACAGCGGATTTTCAGATGAAACGATGGTGATGTTTCTCAGCGATAATGGTATGGCCCTTCCCTTCGCCAAGACAAACTGCTACCTAAACAGCACCAAGACACCCTGGTTGGTGAGGTGGCCCGGGCATGTCAAGGGTGGAGTTGAGGTCGAATCAAGCATGATATCGGGGGTTGATTACATGCCCACGGTACTAGAGGCCGCTGGACTCCCTGAGGTCAAAGGGCTGGATGGCTGCTCCATGGTTCCCCTTCTCCACGGGGAGAGCCAATCAGGGGACGGTTACGTTTTCACGGAGTTCCACGAGACCGCTGCCAACAGACGGTACCCAATGCGATGTGTGCAATCAAGCAGCCATGGCTACATAATCAACTTCTGGTCAGATGGCAGGACGGTTTTCCTAAACGAATCGCAGAGCGGGCGGACCTTCAGGGCGATGCAGGAGGCAGCGGACTCGGACGAGAGCATAGAATCCAGAGTCAGGCTTTTCCAGTACCGGGTTCAGGAGGAATTCTACGATTTCACCAAAGACCCTAATGCCATACATAATCTCATCGATGACCCCGACCAGGGCGAAAGGATCGATCGGTTCAGAGAGGTCCTGCTTGACAAGATGCAGAGGACGGGTGACCCTGCAATGACGGCCTTTAAAGGGAGATCACCGGAGGCTATTTCGAATTTCATGGAATCCCAGAGGAAAAAGGGGGAAAGATCCCGGGAGAGGAAGATGAGGGCCCGAGAGGAGGCCCGGCTGAAGAAATCAAAAGATGAGAAATAGAGGGACGTGTTTTAAGAAGGTCAGGTGAACGTTGGGAGTTGGTCTGAATGCGCATAATATTCTTCGATCTGGATTGTCTGAGGCCCGACCATCTGGGCTGCTACGGGTATCCACGCCCAACCTCGCCGACGATTGACGGGATAGCCCGCGAGGGGGTCAGGTTCAACCACTACTATGCTTCAAGCTCTCCGTGCCTTCCATCGAGGGCGTGCCTCTTCTCGGGACGTTTTGGCATCAGGAACGGTATTATTTCCAATGTCGGAGAGGGAGCCAGATTCCACATAAGAAAACGCCCCTACGGGGGCCCTGAGCCCGACAACACGATGCTCATGAGGCAGCTAAGGTCAAATGGCCTGGATACCGTAAGCTTCTCGAATTTCGCAGATCGGCACAATGCTTGGTGGTTCGGCTGCGGCTGGTCAGAGTACCATACCCCGAACCTCAAGGGCGGAAACGAGACTGCTGACGAGATCAACCGGCCCCTGATGAAATGGCTGAAGCATAACGCGCAGCGGGATGATTACCTACTGCACATCAACTACTGGGACATCCACAGGATCTACAAGATGGACCCGAGCTGGGCGGATAGGTTCGATGGCCACCCGATTCAGGCTTGGCCAGACGAGGAAACGATCCAGCGTCACCAGTCCTTGGATGGGCCCTTCACCGCCCAGAGGCAGTTCCAGAATGGGGTTAGCAGGGTGCCCCTGATGCCCGGTTCTGTATCATCAAGAGAAGACTTTGAACACATGATAAACGGATATGATGCGGCGATTGCCTACACGGACGATCACGTCAGGATGGTACTTGAGGAACTCGACAGGCAGGAGGTCCTCGATGACGCCGTTGTAATTGTCTCCGGAGATCATGGAGACGCATTTGGTGAGCACGGTGTCTACTCGGATCACGTCTGTGCAGATGAGTGTATTCACCACATCCCCCTTATTATCCGCTGGCCTGGCGTCACGCCCGAGAATGAAAGCTGTGATTCGCTTCTGTACAATGTTGACATGTCCGCGACACTTTGCGACCTTCTTGGATGCGAAATCCCCGCGGACTGGGATGGGACCAGCTTCGCCAAGAATGTGCGGAATGGCTCAGACGAGGTTGGTCACCCCTACCTGGTCTGGGACCACGGGCTGTATGCGGTACAGCGTGCAGTCAGAACGAGGACCCACCTGATGGTCAGGACATATCATCCCTTCAAATACGACTTCAAACCATTGGAGCTCTATGATCTAAGCAAGGATCCGTATCAGACGACAGACATCTCGGAATCCTCTGTGGAGATCGTACAGGAGTGCGACTCTCACATGTCAGAGTGGATCCAGGTGCAGAAATCCAAGGGAAATCTGATTAGGGATCCCCTTGACACGATTCTGAGCGATACCGAAAGATACCCGCCCGTAAAGAGAACAGGTTGAGAGATTGATAGGGCAGGTCAAAAGCCGCGCATCTTCTTTCGGTTGCCCACGGATGTGAGATACCTGGAGGCCGAGATTAGAATAAACAACGGAAAACCGCGACTTCTGGTCGATGGGAGGGCTCGCCCCCCGATTCTTGCATATGTGAGACCTGGTTATCTTCGGGACTTCAGAGATGCCGGGATACACATCTACACATCCCCGCTATCAGAGGAGGCCCTGTCGGTTGCGAGTTTCTGGGAAGGACCCGGAACGTACAACTTTGATGAAACAAGGAGAGTTGCTGATAGAATTTTCAGAGAGGACCCCGAGGCACTGCTTATTCCCAGAGTAGCTTTGGGTTACGTGGAGGCGGGCTGGTTCCCCTCGGAACACCCAGAGGAACTTTCACGACTTTCCAATGGCTGGACGGGTTTCGTTCGTGATGATGGTAAAAAAAACGAGGCATCTTCCGGCCACTCCTTCGCATCGAAGATCTGGAGGCGACACGCCTGCAAGGCCCTGGAGGCCTACATAGATTTCATGGAGTCCAGCTACCCGGGAAGGATAATCGGCTACCATATCGGTGGTGGGATATCAACGGAATGGGTGGAGTGGAACCACCATAACAGGGTCCATTTGAGCGACTACAGCCGGCCAATGGCTGAGAGATTCTCAAGGTGGCTCGAGCGAAGGCACCCATCCTGGCAAAACATCGAAATTCCCACACCACTGGAGAGAATGGAAGAGGGATCTTTCTCGTTTAGGGACTTTGAGGGATCCGCGAGGAGTATTGAGTACTCCAGGTGCCTATCCCGGGTGGTATCGGATACGCTTATTCACCTCTGCAGGGTGGCAAGGAAATCCACCGAATCCTCGAGGCTAATTGGAGCTTTTTACGGGTATCTCTGGACCCACGGGGAAACCCTTTGCCCCCAGCACGCGGGCCACCTTTCCCTGGGAAGAGTTCTCAGGTCACCTCACATCGATTTCATAGTGAGTCCCTACCACTACGATGACCGGGGGCTTGGAGGGGTGAACTATCCCCAGACTCTGGCCGACGAGGTGAGGGAAAGTGGCAAGCTGTACTTCAATGAGGTCGACACTAAGACCTTCCTCACCGATCCAAGAACGGACTGGATGCACCATATCAGAAGGCCGAAAACGGTAAGGGACACGATAGAGCTCCTTAAGAGGGACTTCAGCTACTCTCTCAGCAAGGGAGTTGGCCTTTGGTGGATGGACCTGCTTGATCAGGGCTGGTTCCACAATTCATCCATAACCCGGGCCCTTAAACGGCTTGGGGAGATCCATGACCAAATGGAAGGGCCGGGCACCCGGGCGTCCGTCCGGAGCGAGATTGCCGTGGTTCTGTCCGAGGAGAGCTTTCACTACCTGATGCCTTACTCAAATCTGACCTCACCCCTACTTTCGGTCCAGCGCCAGAGAGAGCTCTCCAGGATCGGGGCTCCATTCGATGAGGTACTCCTCGATTCCCTGTCCAACGATTTCTCTTTCTATATTTTCCCAAATGCCTTCTACCTGGAGGATCGTGACCGAAGGAGAATCCGGAGGATACTGAAGGGAAAGGGATCCCTCTGGGTGTATGCTCCAGGATATTACAGCGAGGACGGCCCCAGCATTTCAGGAATTTCCGAGATCCTCGGCATGGAGGCGGGTATTATGGAGAGGGAGATGACGCTTGAGGTGGTGACCGGGAGACCCATCCATCCCGCCATGTCCGGCGTCGCCCCGGGGACGAGGTACGGGACACGGGTTGACGAGGACTATATCTCCCGGGCCCTTAATTACCCGGCCAAGCGAGAAATTGGGCCCGTGTTCTACGTGAATGATCCCCGGGTTACCGAGTTGGGCAAAATCGAGGGCACGGACAAGACAGGCCTGTGCCTTGTAACCGAGGGCGGGGCTCTTCGGGCATACAGCTCAGCTCCCGCGGTACCAGCGGGCATAATCCGGGGAATTGCCAAGCACCTGGGAGTTCACTGCTACCTGGAATCCAGCGACCTAATCTATGCAGGTGAAGATTTCCTGGCGGTCTATGCATTTACAGGGGGCCTGAAGAGAATCCGCTTGCCGTCAATCGGTCGAGTCCATGACCTATACGAAAATAAACTCCTGGCGGAGGGTACCGACAAGCTGGACCTGCGAATGCGGGCCAACTCAACGGTGATGCTTAAAGTGGAAAAAGGTTGACCCTATTCACCCCGGCCACTTTGAAGGAAATCCTCGTAGTCCGAAACAAGCGACTTGACGTCCCTCCTGATGTTGGAGGCAAGCGAGGGAGACCTGCTGTCTCTCCACATGGTTCCCGTCAGATCCGAGTTGTCAGGTAGTTTCCCTGCTATATCTTCCATGAGTCGGCACGATTCCCCGAGGGAGGAGGCCTTTGCCTCTGACCATTCACTTCGAAGCATTCCCCAAAGGAAAAAGGCCCGGGCGTATTCCCGCCAGAGCAGTGCCAGCCCGAGCATTCCATCAAGCATTCTCTTCAGATCCCGGAAGGTATCGGCAGGCATTCTGGATTTGGTGGTTTCGAGTATTGCCCCCATCTTTTTAACGATCTGCACCGAATCATCCTTCTCCAGCAGCGCCCTCTCAAGGTTTTCTTCGGTAGCACCGAGCATGCCACGGGTTACCCTGCCCCCGAGATCGTTGAAACCGTAGTGATGGTAGCACCATTCTACGTGGGTGAGTCTGCCGGAGATGCCAGAATGGTTATTGAACCTCTGGCCTTGAACGTACATCATCTTTTCCACCGCCTTCGTGGAGAGCTGCAGTATCTCTGCCATCTCGCGGGGGCACCCGGGGAAGATGGTGTGGGCCCACTCCCCGTAGATTTCTTCAATCATTGCATCAGAATTCCAGCTGAGCCTAGCATAGGCATGGGCATTCAGGGAGTTCAGTAGCTCCCCGATCGGGGCATCTCTTCTCTTGGATATTGTGGTTCCCCAGGAGCAGGCCCATGTCCCCTCGACCCCTTTTTTCTTCGCCATGCGCATGATTTCTGACCACCTCTCTACCATGCTGCAGGGAATGGTGTCATTTCCCCGGTACTCGGAGGGTTCAACCTGGTACTCAATCATCTGGGCATGTGGTTTGCAGCGACCGATCCAGTGATTTGGTGGGTAGGTTATCATGAAATCCCCCCAGGTCTCCTTGGTAACCAGGATCACGTCCCCAGGGCATCCTTCGATTATCATCCTCAGGTGGGTTTCCGGATCCCATCCGTAGTTTACCTGGTGGGACCCGTGGCGGTAGGCCTCTGGCATGAAGTCAAGACCCCAGGTCCTGAAGGCGATTGAAGCGTTGGTCTTCGAGGCTATTTTCCTTCCGATTTCAAGCGCTTGGAGAATCCTGTCGACGGGCTGTATATGCGAACAGGCGGGGCAGCGGGTAAATGCTGGATTTGGGCGATAATCGGTCAACCTGAAACTGTATACACCAGGGCGACCAGTCCCTGCAATACACCGTTCGACAATGCGCCCGAAATATTCCCAGGTTTCCTCTAGGGAAGCACAGAGAACATGGTCGGTTTCCCGATTGACAGGTATTTTTTTATCATCCTCCTCGACCGTGGTAAAGTCCCCTCCGCAAACGCCGAGCTCAATGCCATATCTCCCGGCACACTCCACGATCTCCCCAAAGCATTGAGGTCGGACGAGGAGGAGGTTAAACCGGTTCCTTGAATACCAGGGGATATCATCCTTCCCGCAGATGACGCCACTGGCACACCTCAGTGAGAAGTCGGGGCCGTCAATAACTGGCAATTCGATATCATAATGGTCAAGGTCTGGGAATGCCGGGGGGTCGAGAAGGTAGCTGGCGCCCATGTCCTCAAGAATTCGGTATACTCCGTACAGGAGAGCCCTCTCGTGTCTCGCCGCGATAACGAGAGTTTCCTCCCCATCCTCAAGGGAAAGGTCAATAATGAAGCCATCCTCTACGAGTGAATCGAGTTTCCTTCTCCAGGGTAGCTCATCCAGCTCGGAACAGGTCTCTGGGGTGCCAAGTAACACACGTTTTTCTGGATCGCGAAGATCCCCGAAAATCTCCCGGAGACCGGATACGAGCTCCTCCCGGGCTGTTCTGACCACCGGCGAGGAACTCTCCCCGACTTCAACGAAGCAGGTACGATCTATAACGAATTTGCTCACTCGAATCAACCACCAGATTGTACTAGATTCTCTATTCAACGTTGAATAGGTCTCAATCGGTCTGGGGAAATCTAAGGATATAGCTCTCCTCGTCAGGCCTGGGGAGTCTCTGGTCCACCGGGAGCATATCCCAGAAGCTTCTGTGCGGCTCGGTCTGGTACCAGTATGCAACGCTGGAGTAGTCATCTGACCTGTTGTTTGCGTGACCGTGCTCTATCGTCACCTTTATTGACCGGTGGAAGGTGATTGGGTCCTGGATGTGGAACCTGTAGCTCGTGCACTTCCCAGGTCCGGGCTCTCCATGTTCAAATAGTGATGCGCCGGAATAGAGGAAACGTTCATCCTGCATGCCCCAGGCATTACAGAAGTAATCCTCAGAACCCGTACCGTGCAGCGTCGGGGGCCAGGATTCGCCATCGATGAATATCATGTCGTCACCCTCTCCCCACCAGCGCCCACATAGATTGTGAACGCTCAGATTACATCCAACGTAATTTCCCTTTCCCTCGGCCTGGAGGATGAGGTAGTTGCCATCTCCGGAGGTGTTCCGGGCCTCGCTTCTCTTCTTCCGACCTTCCTGGCTAAAACGGTCCTCGCCATCCATCCAGCCGTCACAGGGGTTCTCCCTGCGCCACTTCGCGTGGAACATCAGGGTTTCATCTGGAAGGTCGGAATAAGTCTCGTAGTCGATGTAGTAGTAGAAGGCATGAGCGGGTACTTCTCCCTCATTGACCACCTCGATCCGCGCGTTACCGTGGAAAGGCATCTGGAAGTAGCAGTTGAAAGCCGTCTTGTGGGGGACTCCCACGTTACCCGTCATATTGAGGGGAGCTGACTGGTAGGATCTGACGATGGCATGTCCTATCCCGAAGAAGTCCCCGAAGGGGGAGTCGATGCTTGGGTCCTTCTCATCATCCCAGTAGGCCCTGATCAGCATCTTCCTGAGATATAGCGGGTCCTTGCAGGACACGGTGAACCACATGTGGGATATGCTTCCAGGGCCCTTAATGTCGGCAATAACCCGCCTCTCAGATGGCCCGATCGAGATGGAGTCATGGTTTCCACCGGATCGATCCCAGCTGGATTCCCTCGCGGTCCTGCAGTCACGGAATCTCGCTAGATCCCTGAGGTCATTAGCAGCATGCATTTCCATCGCCACCTAGCTTTTTGCAGCCCTCTTATCTTGCTCCACTCCTCCCGGGTCCAGAGAAGACTTCACCAACCATTTAAGAGCCAAAAAAGCTGTCTAATTGTTTGGTGATAACTCTGCGTTTGAGTTATGGAATTGTTGCGATATTTGCACTTGCGTGCATTGGTAGCGCCATGGCCGCGCCCCCGAGTTTTAAACTTCTTTGGAACTTCTCCCAGGAGGGCGTGGGCGTGGAATCGGCGCCCTCAGTGGCAGACCTAACCGGCGATAACTACCTAGATGTGGTCTTCGCAATCTGGGAGGAAGGATCCACCTGGGTTGTTGCCGTAAATGGTCTAACGGGAAAGGAGATCTGGAGGTATGGACCTACGACGGGCACAACCGGGATGCTGATAGACGACATAAACGGGGACTCTCTCCTCGAGGTCGTTTTCGTAGCGTTCACAGGCAAGACCGGGGAGATAATTGCCCTGAACGGGCCACTAGGTGGTCTCCTGTGGAAATATGATGGCAACTACAGGAAGACGCATCTTCTGGATCGCCCGGCCTGCGCCGATATCAACGGAGATGGCAGGAAGGAGGTAGTATTCGCACCCAGGGATGCCTCCGGTCGAAATACGACCGCCTTTGATGGAATATCAGGAGACATAGTCTGGGAATCCGCGGCGGTTGGCGCCGGTATAGTCGGAGGTGGCCAGCTGAACTACAAGGCCCCTGCCTGCATAGCCGATATCGAGGGTGACGGGAATCTGGAGGTCATCACGAACCACATCGGCTTCGCATGGATAGTTGATGCCAGGACCGGCCTGCTGAAGTACGAGCTCCAGAATGCCGGGATAGCCGATGGTGCCTTCGTCATCCACGATGTAAACGGCGATGGCCTCAAGGAAATGATAGTGATGGGAGCCTACAACATATCCTGTTACCACCCTGATACCAGCCAGATGGTTGGAGATGCTATCTGGCTCTGGGACTACGATGGTGGAAGAACCGGTTACAACAACGTCGTTGGCGCTGACTTCGACGGCGATGGAAAGCTGGAGGTTATCAACGTCGAGCAGGGCGGTGACCCCGAGGGACCAGATTACGGATTAGTCCAATGCAGGAATTCAGAGGATGGAACTATGATCTGGAACTTCAGCACCCTGGGCAAGTTCCGAAATCTCGCCCCTGCTGTCGGAGACCTGGATGGAGATGGTCATCCTGATGTGCTCATGGGATGCCAAGCTCCCGAGGGTGGGTTTGCATACGCCCTGAAGGGTACAAACGGTGACGTACTCTGGAATCAAACGATGATTTCCACCACCGAGAACGTTGGTTGTATCGCAGATCTTGATGGAAATGGCAGACTTGATGTGGTCATCGGCGACCAGGATCAGATGCTTTGCTTCGAGACATCGACCGACGTTCCATTCGGTTATATTGCATGGGCCATGCCGAACCACGACCCCTGGAACAGCGCGATATTCCCGATGCCAGAGGCATTTTTACTGGAACTGACGGGCCTGTTCCTAGCGGGTATAGTTGCTGTAAAGGTTCGAAGGAAATAGTCGTTTGAAGGTTGACTTGTGAGGATAATCGAGCTGTGTTCATAGCATGGCCATGGCACAGCTCGGTGTTCTTTTTTTTTCACATTCTCCTGCCTTCACTCCATACAGAGGCCTGCTTAGATGTCAAACGGTGAAAAAGAGAGGAGCTATATTGGCATCGTTCTCGTTGCGCTTATAGCGGGTTCACTTGTTGCGCTGGACACGTTCGGGGTTAGCAGGGAACCCTTCCAGCTCGTTGAAAACAGGCACCCGCAGAGTTTTAGCCAAATTTCTTCGGGGGAGCAGAAGGCCTTCACGGTGGGAGGCATTCTCCGGGAGAAGGCGGCCCTGCTGGAATTCAGGTTTTCGTACCTGGTTTGGAGCCGGATCCCGGCGGGCGTTAACGATGACCCAAATGCAACAAATGTGTATATGACCGAAATTGCCCCGCTTCTGTCGCTCTCCGAGATGTGGAACGAGCCACCGGAGGTCATGAACACGACCCTGGAACTCGAGGATGGGGAGCATGAGATCGTCATCTATGATTTCACAAAACTCCTAAACGCCACAGGTGACCTCAGGACACACAACGAGACACTTACCACCTTTGGCCTCGTGTACGGGGATTCTGGCGAGGTAAGCTGTTACTACAAGGGCGTCTCGGGCTTCATTTTCCGGAATAGGACAAATGCTAGGGTTGTGCATCTTTCCCTGGGAAGGGATCAACAAAAGGTGGATTATTATGATTACGGGATGGCATCGGCATACGAAACTCCAAGCCTGGCGGAAGGTCCCAAACTTGGCGTTGTTAGTTTCAGGAATCTCGAAAAAGGGTCTTCGTACAGGGTGACCTTCACTCTGGAGGCAGCGGAGGATATGGAGCGGCCGAGCCTGCAGATCGTAAGGGTATATCTGAACAGGGAGCTTCAGGTCTGTCTGGCTAATGACATTGGGTGTGAAAATCTTGAAGGCGAGGAATGAGATGATGAGAAAACACCCAAAGATCATGACTAGCAGATTCTTAATCACAGCCTTGACGATAATACTGTTGGCAGCCTCTCACAGTGCTGTATCAGCCGAACCGGAAGATATTGAGGACGTGATCCTGGTCTATGGTGAAAATCTTCCCGACTGGAGAAATTACGTGGTGGATCTTCTCGGGGAGGATTCCGACCTCGACGCGACGATTATTCCGATAAACACCTCGGATTGCCTTTCGGTGGCCCTCTTGTTCCCAAACGTTAAAGCGGCAGTTCTAATGGGACAGAACGCCGATGTAGTTCGTGGAATTGAGGCACAGGTCCTGACCGCCTTCAAACATGGCGGTGGGCTGGTTGGGTTCCACGATTTCACGAGTCTTGAGGTAGCACCTGATCTAGCCCAGCGGGTCTTCCCTCTCTTTGCCAACGTTAGCAGGCTGGGCCGATTCAAGGAGGGGTCTTTCGTTCAGAGCCTGAAGAAAGTGGATCCCCACCCGGTAACCGAAGATTTGCCATCTGACCTCGATATCAGTGATCCGGAAATTAATCTTGCACTTAACACTAGGTCTAACAAATGGTCTGGTAAAATACCTGACTCCGGGGAACTGACAATTCTTTATGAGGATGCCGTTTACGGGGCACCGGTGGTTTCTGTCTTTAGCGATGAGGGATTTTCCGTCAGCTTCGCAGGCGGTGATATCGACAACTCGCCGGATAACAAGCTGAAATACTTTGGGAACCTTTTCTTCGACGAGACCTTTCAGGAGATATTGCTGAACTCGGTGTCCTGGGTGGCGGAGGAGGAAACTCGGACCGAGATCCAGGCCCAGGAGACGCTTGATGAACTTCAGAGGATCAACCTCTGGGAGCAGGATGTCAAGGACTCAGCCAAGAGGGCAAAGGCACAGCGGGCGGCAACTGAGCTGGGTTTCAAGGCTGGAGTCAATATTCTGGGCATTGCTGCTATTGTGGTAATCTACCTAAAGCTTATCCGGAGGGGAGCTAATTGATGAAACTAGAGGGTCTATCGCGAGGTCAGGTAAAATGGCGGGCCTTTCTCATCTTTCTCATCTGCCTGTCGACTTTATCTCCCCTCGGATTGGGAAAGACGAGGCCTGAGGGTATTATTCGCCTCGCATGTTACAGCAGGAACTTCGCAACATCGGGTGGAGGACATGCATCGGTCGAGTACATCAAGGACCCCATGATCATCTTGGAACCGGTGCCGGTGATAGGCAAGTACTCGCTTGGGCACGGAGTTGACCCCAGGGAAATAAGAAGGGCTGCGAGGATATATTTCCCGAGAGTCTACGAGCAGCTGCTTGAGAATGATGTAACCATCTTCCAGGAGGCTCCTCTGGATACCGAGGGATACACGAACTTTGAGCCCCAGTTTCTAAGGTGGTGTAAGGATTATGTTCTGGAGGGTGGAAAGAGCCTTGACATGTATGGAGGAGACGCGTCATTCAGCGGGGGTGTCGAGTACGGCTATCCCTCATGGGAAAATACACCAGTTGCCGATGTCCTGCCGGTGGAGATGATTCCGGGAGGTATTCGAGGCATTGTGTCGGCAGGTGGTAAATGGGCGACAGCTGGAGTCAGTACTTATGTGGAATTCATCGATGACGTAATTGGTCTGGCAAGGCTTCCTTGGGATACGGCCCCACGACCCCAGTACGATGGACCATTGAACGCGGTGAATTTCAGGCCGGGCGCTAGGAAAATTGCCGTGGCAACGAGAGACGATGAATCGTATCCCCTTATTGCCTACTGGGAACTCGGTGAGGGATCGAGCCTTGCATACACCGCGGTATTCGGCTCTGGTGGGACTGGACGTATCCTTGACTGGAAGTGGTATCCCGACATGATCGTGTACCTCGTTTACCAGTCTGCCGGGGTACCGATGCCCGAGAATATTTACATGCCCCATGTGATAAGGGAAAGGCTTCAGCTATACGCCTCTGAAAAGGAGTTTGCCTACAACTACCTCGACTTCATTGAGAAGCTTGGGGGCAGTACCGTTTCCCTCGAGATCGATATCGGAGAGATCGAGGAGGTAAGGAAGGAGAGCGCAGATCTGTATCTCCAGGGAAGATACGAGGAGAGCAGAGACGTACTCAACGAGGCCGTTGATTCAATGGCAGGCGTCCTTGAAGAGGCCAAGAAGCTCGAGGAAAGAGTACTGTTCTGGATATACCTAATCGAGTGGTTCGTTGTCGTTGGTACCCTGTTAGTCTGCGGGGTACTGCTTAATTTCCTGATGGTCCGCAGGTCACTTTACAGGGAGGTAGCCGTGACCCGTTCCGGCCGTCGAAATCACTAGTTACGGTCCCGATCCGTACCAGCTCTCCTGGTTGTCTTCATTTCCCTGTATAGCCTCCGCCTTATCATGATCTCGTAAACGGCAAAACCCGTGACCATGCACGTTGCCGTTACTACCAGCCATTCTATGGTGTAGACCCAGAGCAGCGCGCTTTCCTGGAGGCCCACCGCCCTCTTCTCAAGCTCCTGCATTTCCTGGATTGCCTCGTCCATTCTGGCCAGAGCTGAGAGGAAATCCTGCTCCAGGTACCGCCTTTCGCCATCCCTGCGGATATCTCTGACGGTTTCCATATCCTTTCTTACCGGGAAGGTATTGGCGCCGAATTTCTCAACAAATTCGAGAACCGAGTTCAGACCTGCCTCCATCAGACGGAACTTCTTGAACGAGGACCGGATCTGGTTAGCTATGATAGGGTCGGGTGGAAGATCCAGTTTACCGGCGTGGTAAATCATATTGATAACCGCGTCGTCGAAGAACTGCCAGTACTGCATTGCTCTGGTCGAGTACCCATGCCAGTCGCCTCCGAATGTGAGGCTCCGGCCCTGGGAGTAATCCCAGTAGGAGATCACAGGGTACCCTCCATCCTCAAGGACAAGGGGGGTTATCGCACCCTGCTTTTCAATTACCTCGTTGACCTCCGTTAGCCACGGACAGGCCTCCCAGGGAAGGCTCATCATGAGAGGATCCTCCGGCCTGACGATGATGGGCTTAAGGGTCGCGCCCAGCCCTATCTGGCCAATAATGCTGCTGGATACAATGGTCACCGGAAGGACAGCCTCGACCGGAGTTCCGTCCCAGTGCTGTCTGGCCGCTCCGGTCCCTCCTAGTCCCCGGTGCCCACCCGTCATGAGAAGGGAGTGGCTGTCTTCTGCAACCGATCTCTGGATGTAAAAATTCCATGCATCGGGAAGGGACCACGGATCAGCATCCGAAAGGACCGTGATATCAGAGGAATCAACGTAACTATCATAGGTTCTAGGTAGGTAAAGGCGCATCGCCCTCTGGATCTCATCTTCAGCGAACCAGCCCGTAGTGGCCGGGACGTAGGAGGGCAATATCTTCGGGTCGGATTCTATTGCCACGACTCCCGGGTTCGATGAGGTGTAGTCCCCAATGTACAGCATGCGCATGCGGTTGCTCGTGTTCTGGGCCCCAGCACCAACCACTAGAAGTAGAAGGAAGATTGCAGGGATCGCCTGTTGTGGTAGTCTCATATCTCATTTACCTCCGGTTTTGAGAAGAATGCAAGGTAACTTACCAAGACAGCTGACACGGCTCCCACAATGATTATGGCAATCTGGGTGAAGATCTTACGAGCCGACCTCGCGGAGACCCAGGCGCTTATCTCCTTATTTTCTTCCTCTTCACTCTTCTTCAGATCCTCAAGCGTTTTATTGAAGGTCGGCACGAGTCTGTCTCGTCTAGCCAGGCCACTCTGGGAGGCCCAGACTACGGCCCCGGATACCAGTTTAACGAAGTTGGACTGGTTGACGAATTTCTCGTAGCTGCTAACGCCCGCCAGTTCAGAGCCATAAAATCCCGGGAAGCTAACCGATCTTCCCTGGTTTTCGTAGGCAATCACGCCTGGGAGCGCCTTATCCCCGTATGGGGAATCCCTGCCTACCGTGCTGAGTACGACGCAGTAGCTTCCCTCGGGTGGCAGCGGCCATCCCTGGTCGTGTTTACCATCGCTCCGGAGACAGAAATTCAGTTCGTAGTCCGGGATCGTGAACTCCTCGGGGAGGTCCTCTGATATCATGTGCTGACCCGTTTTGGTGTAGGTTCTCATCCTTATCCACTCACCATCCACAAAGGTCATGGATCCCTTTGTCGAGGAGTTACCAAAAACTGGGTATATTGATCTTGCTAGATCACCAACGTACTGGGTGCTGCATAGGTGGTTAAAGCCAACCATCCCCATCCCGTCCAGGAAAAACATCTCGAAGGGGAGCGTCGTATTATACTCGTTTGAACCGACGTAGGATGATACCAGTGCAACGACCTGGGGCAAAAGCAGGAACTGCTTCAGCTCCGACATGCTGGTACAGGCGTAAACCTCGAATTCATCCCCGAGCCCTACCCTGAGGTTTTCTGCAAGTGCAGATGAGAATTTCATCATCTCCCGGTATCCCAGGGGCATGGTATCATCCCGGCAATAGACCAGAACGATCTTCCTGTCTGAAAGGTTAGCGCCCAGGCAGGGCCCAATTACTGCTAGGAAGATGCTGAAGACGATCACCGGCACAATCACAGATCTTGGTATCATCACGGGTCACCTCCGGTTCTCAGCTATTACCATACGCGTATCCTGGATTTCACCGTTGGCAATTACCACCGTGCCCAGCAGTATAAGGCTGCCTGGTGGTGTGTAGTCCGGCGAGGGGTTCGCCTTTATGAAACAGGTCAGTTCAACCCTGGAGTTCTTGCCAGCGTCGAGAAGCGTAATTTTTCCAGCGGGGCTGTCATCCCTTATTGAGGGGTACTGAGGGAATTTGGCTATCAGCTCATCAGGGTAGTAGGCCGTCAGGTTATCCTGAGTCCTTATATCCATTCTGTCAAGGTTCCTGCCCTTGTCCCAGAAGAAGTCTGTTTCACCCTCGAAGTAGTACGCAAGCTGCCCCGAGGTCCGGTTGAATGCGAGGGCTTCGGCCGTCAGGCTCGTTTTTTCCTCCCCGAGCAATGCTGACAGGTCATTAAGTACCGAGAAGTCCAGGATTTCAATGTCAAACTTGGTGCCCACATAGGTCGTCTCCAGGTCACCGTAATGGGTGTATTGGAGTCCAAGCATCGAGCAGAGCTCTACCTTGTTGTGGATCTGCTCAATTGCATCCACGTAATCCAGGCGATCTGTTAAAGGGGTTTGATTTCTCCATACCGGTCTCATGCGGCTGAGACAGTACGAGGCAACATCAAGCCTCTTAGACGGTTTTTTAGTGACTACGAGCTGGTGAAATGTCGTGGAACCGGCGGATTCAACGAACATCCTTGAGGGCAGGTCGAACTCAATGATTTCGGCGTAACGGTCCACTATGCGGCTGCCTGCAATAAACAGTATGAGGGTCGTGGATAGAATCAGTGAGACGAGTATGATGCCGATTCTTGCCCTATCCAAGTGCCCAAGTCCCATTCCAATACAGTGTCATGATAATTAGGAGGCGAGATCTTCTCATCGCTTGGCCTTTCTGCCGATTATGAAAATAACCAGTGGCAGGAAGGCGGGCAGGACGCCCTCTGCTACGGGTACGTAGCCATTGTTGGTTGCATCACCGTGGAACTGCCCCCACTTGATCTCGTTGGGTTGGCATGCAACCGGTGTATCCAGAGCATATATGTTGCCATCGTGGCAGCCAATGACTATTTCGAGTCTTCCATCGCTGTCAATATCTGCAACGGCGGGGTTCGAAGCTACATCATCGCCGATTGTGAGGTTCCAGCGCTCGATTCCAGTAAGCCCGTCCACGGCGAGGAATGACCCGTCAAGGCTGCCCACCAGCAGGTTGATCTCGCCATCCCCCGTGATATCAACGGCTGCAGGATTGCTGTACCTCAGGCGTCCGGGCCAATCGAAGTTCCAGAGAAGCTGACCTGTTATTGCGTCGTAGCACATCAAGCTTCCAGACGCACTGCCAGTTCTGTCATATGTCGTCAGTACAATCTCATCCCTGCCATCCAGATTCACATCGGTGACAAGGACACCGGAGGTGGTCTTTCCCACGTCTGGTATGGACCACAGGATGGTCCTGCCGTCCCCGCTGAGCAGTGTTAGGTTCTTTCCGCCACACATGGCGATGTCCAGCAAACCATCACCATCCGAGTCGTAGACGGCGGGTGCCTCGTTAGGGACGGCTTTCGCATATGCAATCGATGCGTTCCAGATAACGCTTCCATCCGATCCATCAAGTAGCCAGGTCTGACCGTTTGCATTCAGTATTATTTCCCAGTCGCCATCTCCCTCGATATCGACCACGACGGGTGAGCAGGCATCCCCAGAGCCGATAGTTGCGTTCCAGATAGGATACCCCTCGATTCCATCTAGGCAGAATGTGGCACCGATCTTGCTCGGGACTATTACTTCCATTCTGCCATCGTTGTTAACGTCCCATATCGCAGCCGTGTTCCTGGTCCTGGCAAGAGTTGAGTAGGTCCATATCAGGCTCCCGTCCCGACCGGCAAGTGCCCATACACCTCCCTTGTCATCACAGATCACCACCTCAACCATTCCATCCTGGTTAATGTCCGCGATCTGGGGGGCTTTGATGTTTCTGTTGTAGGTAGGGCCAAAGACCCACTTTTTTGAGCCGTCGCCGTTCAGGCAGTAAACCCACTGGTCACCACTGCCAGCTAGGATATCAGGAAGCCCGTCATCATCGACATCCGCAATCGTGATGCCACCCTGGACTATTCCCCCAAGGCCCTCATCCGTGGCATTGAACATCCAGAGGGTGTTTGGCTGTGCAAGGGCGTTGGTTGTGAATATCAGGAATGCCGTAAGAAGTACCAGTGTTGTTATTTTCAATACCTTCTCCTCCATCCAGATCGGGGCCTACCTATTTGGGGTACCGCTAATTGGCATATAACTGTTCCCAGATAAGTTGTAACAAGATGCAACCTATTGCGTTACCGCGGCTATAAGTTTTTGGGTAAACCCGACCTGGCGGATTCCTTGACAGCTAGACATATCTCGAGTGCTGCTCGGCCATCCTCCCCGGTGGCACGGGGCTGCGTGCCTTTTCGGACACACTCAGCGAAGTGGGCTACCTCCATTCCTATCGGATCCGAGTCAGGAAATTCCTCGTGGAGCGATTTACGATCTGCGTACATGTAGATATCGAGGTCGGTGGGCTTGTCGAAGGCACCAGATATCTGTGCTATTCCCCTCTGCGAATAGCAAAGAAATCTCTCGTTTTTCAGGGGTCCTCTGGCCCATGCCCCCGCGCATACCGTGGCGATCGTGCCGCCGCGAAATCGGAGGGTGAAAACGGCTGAATCGATTTGCTGAAGGCCCTCTGATGGAGTGAGGAAGGAATCACCTTCCCCATACACCCTTTCAACATCACCGATGAGGTAATTAAGAATGTCAATGGCATGGACGGTGTTCTCGACGATGGGTCCACCGGCATCCCTTTCATCCCAGAACCAGGGTTTCCTCACCCCCCCAGTACAAACATAGCTGTAGTCTATCATGTAGGGAGTGCCAAAATTCCCGGAAATTGAATCTCGCAGGGCATTATATGAAGGAACAAACCTCTTCTTGAACCCTATCATTAGCTTGAGATCCGCTTTTCTGGATCCGCGAATCATACTATCACATTGTCTAAGCGTCGGGGCCATGGGTTTTTCGCAGAGAACATTTGTCCCGGCCTCAAAGGCCCTCAGGGCGAGGTCTGCATGGGAACTAGGAGGGGTGCATATGCTCACGATGTCCAGGTTCTCCCGATCAATCATGTCCTCCGCGGAGGCATATCCCCGGGTTTTGGAATCGGTAAAGTCCTGGAGAAGTTCCTTTCTCACGTCGGCGACGGCCGCAAGCTGGATACCCTCGGCCTTTCTGTATCCTCGCACGTGGGCCTTGCCGATTCCAAGTCCGATTACCCCGGCGCGGAGGGAATCCATCAGACCAGCTCCTTGAGGTAATGATAGTTTTTGAGGGTTCCCTCGAGGTCGTTGAATGTCTTGTCCTCGTGCTCGAAGGAGAGGACGGAATCGTATCCCGCTGCCTTTAGTGAGGTGATAATGCGTCGCCAGTCGATGGAGCCCCATCCGGGAACGCGGAATCGCCACCATCCTTTTGAGGTCACGCCCCTCTCTGACAGTATTTCTTCCATTATCTCCGTGTCCTTGGCGTGGGCGTGGAATATCCGATCATGAAAAACTTTGATTATTCTGTAGTTATCGATTCCCTGCCAGACGGCATGCGAGGGGTCGAAGTTCAGTCCAACGTTTTCCGAGTCCAGGATCTCGAATGCCCTCTCTATAGTCGGGATGTTATACGCAATATTTGGAGGAAACGTCTCAAACGCGATCTTGACGCCCAGATCCTCAGCCAGATCTATCATTGGCCTCCATACTTCAGCCATGGATCGGAAGGCATCTTCATCCGCCTTTCCCGGCCTGCTACCCGTTACTGCTGTGATAGTGGATACCTCCAATTTCGAGGCAGCCCTGATCACCTTGTCGAAGTGTTCCGCGAATCCCGGTCCCCTCTCCGGATCCATCAGGTTAAGGTGGCAGGTAAGGGCCGAGATTACCAGACCACCCTCGGAAACCGTTTCCCTGACTTCCTTCCCACCATCTGCTAGTATATCTTCGACATTGACATGCTTTTCTTTTGGCCTTGAGGATATCTCGATTGCCCCGTAGCCCATCCCGGAAGTTATCTTAACTATCTCGGTGAGGGATCGGCGACGCATGTTTTTTGTAATCGTGCCAAGCATCATGTTCAATCACTCATTCTGCAGGAAGGGTTTGGTCTTCTGGTATGCGATTCTCGCCACATCCATGGGGTCCATCTGCCAGTATTCATCGTTGAATATTTCGATTGAGAAGTAACCCGAGTATCCAATGTCACGAAGGGAGTTGAATAGATCATTCAGGGGCAGGATACCATCACCGGGGAAGCACCTGTCCTTATCCTTGAGGTCGTCGAGGGGCTTATCGGCAACGTCATCGACGTGAACCAGGGCAATCTCGTTCGCCGAACAGGAGGAAAGCTCCTCCATGCTAGATCGGCTCTTGTGATAGTGGAAGAAATCAAGTAGAACGCCGACCTTT